>PJEL010000258.1_pt1 | contig 63923 bp, 87 predicted proteins | sample 1853271 | NCBI WGS metagenome assembly PJEL01 (sample SAMN08108733, study PRJNA415343) | Invertebrate metagenome, whole genome shotgun sequencing project. | host: Globobulimina | place: Sweden: Gullmar Fjord | collected 2015-08
CTGCTTATGCTGCTGCTTATGCTGCTTATGCTGCTGATGCTGCTGCTGCTGCTTATGCTGCTGATGCTGCTGATGCTGCTGCTGCTGCTGCTGCTGATGCTGCTGATGCTGCTGCTGCTGCTGCTGCTGCTTATGCTTATGCTGCTGCTTATGCTGCTCATGCTGATGCTGATGCTGATGATGCTGATGCTGCTGATGCTGCTTATGCTGCTTATGCTGCTGCTTATGCTGCTTATGCTGCTGCTGCTGCTGCTGCTGCTGCTGCTGATGCTGCAAGAAAAAAACAATGGGAAATAATAGAAAATATTCTTATTGATTTTATTAATAGAAAGGAGAATTGAAATGACTCGGACAGAGAAAGCACTGGAAGCAAGATCCAAGCTCGCCTTAGCTGAAGAGATTATATTACTCAGCAATTCTCTTGGTTTTAAATGCAAATCAAGAAATAAACTCATGAAACTGAGACACGACAAGATGGTCAAAAAAGTAAAAGTTCTTCAAGAAAAATCCAATAATTAAATCTCTACTATAGGCTCTTAGATATTTTTAAGAGCCTGTGTTGGATGTCTAATTAACTAAGAGGTGGCTATGAAAAGAATTAGGACAAGATTCCCTCAACTAAAAACACTTGAAAAGAAAATATTTTTATTACATAAATCAGGAAAAATAGCAATAATAAGTCTAACCTGGAAAAAGCCCGCAAACGCCTCTCACATCGTTCGAAGCTGGTCTGAGTGGGTAGATATGAAAAAAGCTATTACCATCGAAATTAGAAAGCAAAACAGGCTGATTTCATACACTGTTTCTGATTCTTCTTTGGAGATGAAATGAAACTATGTGGATCCTATGAAGATCACCTAGGAATGATAACGAGAGTATTAGGACGAGAAAATGCAAGAAATGGTGAAGGAGTACTGCCTTTCATCAAAGCATGCCATAGCTATAAATCTGAAAATGGGGTATTTAGTACCTGGCTGTGGCATAATCTATTACTCCACAAAAAAAGCTTATACAGCAAAACAAATGAGATCAAAACAATACCACTAACCGAATGTATGGATACCCCATCCCATATGGACACTGCTCAGATTGTAGAATCAAGACAATGGTTAAAAAAACAAGTAGAAAAGCTTTCTGAAGATGGGCGGGAGTTGGTTAAATGTGTTCTAGAATCTCAAAAACCCAGTAAAAGAAAAAGGACTAAATACCCGACATCGAACACAGCATCAGGCACTAAAATTCGAATGGAATTGAAAGCCCATTGCAGGAAAACCCTTGAATGGAGTTGGCCGAGGTACTGGGCTGCTGTAAAAGAAATAAAAGAAATGTTGAAAAAACTATCCTGACCCTATCTGGACAAAAGGAGAATTATGAAACCAGTAGCAATTACAAACAAAGAGATCCTGAAAAGAACAGTTGAAATTAAAGAATATGCAGTCGGGGCTTTAATGCAAATATATGCTTACCAGACTACTGATGAAAAAGGGTGTGGTGGAACTATACATGATAATGGGATGGGATTTAATGGGACCGATTCCGGTTTTTGCTCATCTCTTGCCAATCAATATATTACCAAACAAAAGCTCACTGATAAGCAAATCGCGGCCATCCAAAAACTTATTCCCAAATATCACAACCAGATTGATGTCCTCAATCCCCTCCCTCTTAAAACTCTCAGAAAAAGGACAAAAAAGCCTGCTGGTATTCAGCAGAAGAAAGCTATTGTTTATAATGACAGGATCGAAATCACCTTTCCCCATGATCCAAATACCGTTGCTCAAGTAAAAACTCTTTCTAAAAGAAGATGGAACGCAACATGGAAAATGTGGACTTGTCCTGTGACTGTCATCAATGTTCTTTCTATTCTGGAAATGGATTTTAGTCTTACAATCGATAAAAGTGCAGATACCTCTGCTATTATCCGAAATATAGGCTTTCTTCTCAATGACCAGGCTGAACCAAAGAAAAAAGAAAAACTGAACATTCCTGGCCTAAAAGCAACTCTTCGAGAATATCAGGAAGAGGGGATACAGTGGATTGAAAGCCGAGATGGCAGAGCTATTGTTGGTGATGACATGGGGGTTGGTAAAACTCTTCAAGCTCTCGCCTGGATGCAGCTTAGAAAAGCTGATTGTCTTCCTGCTCTGGTTGTCTGCACCGCCTCAACTAAAATCCACTGGGCAAGAGAAGCCCAAAAGTTTACTGAATTGAAGCCTGTTCTGGTATATGGCAAAGAGAACAAAAAATATGTCCCTCTCGAAGAAGGAAGTCAGGATATATATGTTGCCAACTATGATATTACTCATGCCAGTAGCATTTGTGAAACCTGTGAAGGTACTAAAAAAGTTCATGGAATTAAATGTAAAGCCTGTAATGGAAAAGGTAAAATAACTGTCTTAGATCCTGAGCTAAAGAAGATTGGTTTTAAAACAGTTATATTCGATGAATGTCATTATATCAAATCTAATGGAGCGGGAAGAACAGCAGCAGCTAAAGAGCTTAGTAGATCAGTTGAGTTCGCCATTGCCCTCTCAGGAACTCCTATTGTCAACAAACCGATTGAATTTTTTAATGCTATCAATATGGTGGATAATTCTATTGTGCCAGATTGGTTTTCTTTTACTAAAAGATATTGTGATAGAAAACATACTGGATTTGGATGGGATGTGTCTGGAGCCAGTAATAAAAAAGAACTCCATCACATTCTTACAAATACCCTGATGATCAGAAGGATGAAGTCAGATGTTTTGAAAGAACTCCCTCCAAAAGTAAGATCTGTTATACCTATGGAAATTAATAAATCCAAATACAACAAAATGGTTGATAGGTGGAAAAAAGATCTTTCAGCTGCAGGAAATAAAGCTCAGCATCTTGCTATTATTGAGAAGGCCAAGCAGGCTGTGATCAGTTTAAAGATGAAGCTTTGTATTGAATGGATTTCTGACTACTTGGAATCAGGTAATAAATTGGTTGTTTTTGCTGACCATAGAGAATTAGCTGAAAAAGTTGTTAAACACTTTAAAGAAAAAGCTGTTATAATTTATGGGGGAGTCAACGAAAAGAAAAGGCAAGATGCTGTTGATAGATTCCAGGAAGATCCTGCCTGCCAACTCTTTGTTGGAACTAAAGCTGCAAAAGAAGGAATTACCCTAACTGCTGCAGATACGGTTGCTTTCTTGGAACTGTGGTGGACTCCTGGAGATCATGACCAAGCAGAGGATAGAGTGCTTCGTATTGGGCAAACCTCAGATAAGATGAATGCTTATTATCTCCTAGCTGAAGGCACAATTGAGGAAGATATAGCAGCTTTATTGGATGAGAAAAGGGAAGTAACTAAAGCTGTCTTGGATGGGAAAGATGTGGAGGCTGAAAGTATGCTTTCCTCTATCATGAGTAAAATTTTAAAAGGAAGAGACAATGAAAAGAACTAGAAAAAGATCTAGAAAACCACAATTATATATCTGCAAAAAAGCAACAGGCGCTGAAGGGAAGTGCTGGTATACCGGCAACTGTCCTCACAGAAAACCTCATGCCAAAATCATAAGGGATGACTTAGATATGTGCGTAGTAGGATTTTGCTCATTTATGAAATTAACTACAGGATGTATTCCAATAAAAAAGGAGGAGTAAAAGTGCTTAAAAAATTACAAAAAGAGATGGCAAAAGAACTATTTGGAACCACAAAAGAAGAAGGAAGTTTAAAAGGAGTAGTTCTCATGTGTATTAAATGCAAACAACCTGGAATACCTAATTGCTATTCTGAAGCCGGACGTAGAGAATTGCAAATATCAGGATTATGTGAAAAATGTTTTGATAAAATAACAGGCATATGATTAACATCGAAAAACTATATAGGGATTTCAACATCCCCTATGAGACATCAGGCCACAAGCATGTAGCTCCGGGATGGGTAGGAACTCCCTGCCCGTTCTGCTCTGGCAATCCTGGATTTCATTTAGGATATTGCTCTGATTCTTCTCATAGATATGCTGGAGCTTTTAGCTGCTGGAGATGTGGTGGAAAAGACAGATGGAAAGCTTTGTCTAGGATTCTCTCTGTTCCTGAGTCCAAAGTCTGGGAAATTATAAAGCAATATTCCTCAGATTCCCCTAACATTCAAAAAAAGCAAAAGCCAAAAAAGAAGGCCAAAGAATGCCAATTGCCTCCGGGAACAGAGAGGATGAAAAACTGGCATAGAGACTATCTGAGAAACAGGAGATTTGATCCTATTTATCTTGAAAAAGAATGGGGATTACTTGGAACAGGTCCGACAGGACACTATAAGCACAGAATTATTATCCCAATTCATTTCAAAGGTAGAATTGTGAGCTATCAAGGCAGGGACATCACGGATAAAAGCGAGATGAAGTACAAAGCCTGTCCCCAGGAACAGGAGGTTTTAGACCATAAAAACTGCTTATATGGGATTGATAAAGTAGATGGCAATTCTATTGTAATAGTGGAAGGGGTGTCTGATGTCTGGAGGCTCGGGCCTGGGGCTGTGGCTACTTTTGGTATTAAATTCAAAGAGGAACAAGCTTCACAGCTTCTTAGATTCAAGAGAATCTTTCTGCTATATGACAGTGAATTTGACGATCCTCAGGCCGGGGAGCAGGCAGACAAGCTGGCTGATTATCTTAGCTCTCCCTCTAGGGAAGTTGAGAAGATCACTTTGTCTGAGGGAGATCCAGGGGATTTATCAGACGAGGAAGCTAAGAGCTTAATTAATGATTTAATTAGGAGGAAGTGAGATGAAATGGCATATCAAGTTTCTATTATATTTCTGTAAAACCAAGATAGACATTTCAGAACCTCTTTTTCTGGGGTATGCTATCCAAACTGAGTATAAAGTCCTATTCAAACAAATGTATATAACTAAACAGGAAATAGTTCTAACCATTCCCAGACACTATAATTGTAGATGCAAAATGGTTTCCGTTAATGATTGATTTAATAAGTAAAAGTAAAAAAAGTTTAGAAAGCCCTTAATAAAATAAATTAATACTTTTATAATACTAAAAGGGCTTAAAATCTAGGAAGCCTCATCTGATCCATGAGGCTGGCACTTGCCAAAGAGAGAACATAGTCAGGCCATTTACTTGCCCAGTAACCTTCCCAGCCTGACCATTCGTTATGTTCTCTCTTTCCTTTTCTTCTAACGAATAGAGGATTATTCTTATGAAAGGAAGAGTAAACTATTTATCAGTACCTATTGAATTAATTTCCTGCCCTTTCTTCTCCGAAAAAGAAAAACAAATAATTACCACAATCATCCGCCTGTCAGATAAATTTCTAATAAAAGGCGGATGTAATCTCACCAATAAACAAATAGCCTTCCAACATAGAGCAGCTCCTCAAATAATATCCAATGCTATATCCAAAGCTAATAAACTAGGATTTGTTGTAAACAGAGAGGACATTATCCACAGAAAAGAGTCAGAAATCAATAAAAATGAATACTCTACAGAACGAAAAATACAAATGAAGATCCCAAAAGAATGGGTACTGATGGGGGATTTATATAATCATGCTTTTATTTACCAAGATGAAAATATCTGCAAACTATTCAAAGATATTGAAAAAGAATTAAAAAATATACCCATTTCTAACCTAGATCAGGAAGATGTGGTCCAGATCATAGAAGATGGTATAAATATAGCCCCCCTTATACAAAATTATATAGGGGGGGCTACTTTAAAAGGTATTACTTCTTATAAGGGTATAAAAGACAATAAGAGTATAAAAAAGACTACTACTAGAAAAAGAACAAAGAAACCTCTTCCTCTGTCATATGATAAAATCTATTCTACCTGGAACAATACTATCTCCTGTAATGGTTTTAAAATACCATCTCTGAAAAAACTAACTCCTTCCCGCAAATTAAAAATAAATACCCGCAACAAAAGTCTCCTGCTTTCCAAAGACGACTGGCTGTCCATCTTCAAGGAAATAAAAAATAGTGATTTCCTGGATGGAGACAATGATCGAGGCTGGACAATTACATTTGACTGGCTGATAGAAAGTGACAAAAACTTTAATAAAGTACTTGAAGGTAATTTCCGAAACAAAGACAAGAAAGTTAGTTCAAAGAACAAAAATCGAACCGGACATATTCCCGGAAAATTTGCAAATGTAAAAACCAGAAAGATGGTTAATGGGAAATTTATTGAGGAGTAAATGAGATGAAATGCAAAATATGTGAAAGAAAAACTAAAAATAAATATCTGAAGTTTTGCTCAATCTGTTCTAGAAACGTAGAAAAGATTCCAGCAGTATTTATTGATAATCTTAAACTGGAAAATGATCTAGTAACAGATTCCAGCTATTATCTGCATGGACCCGCTGGAGTCGGCAAAAGCCAGAAAGCAGCGAATATGCTTGTCACAAGAGGTGGAGGAAAATGGGCAAACATTCCAAAGCTCCTCCACAATATCCGATCCTCTTTTGATATAAAGCTCCCTCCAGGAGAATATCCGATTGACTATGTAACTCAGTTGTCAGAAATTCCTTGGCTCTGTTTAGACGATCTTGGAGTAGAAAGCACAACCGACTGGGTATTTCAGACTTTATATGTCATTATCAACAACAGATATGAAAATCTCCTTCCTACAGTCATTACCAGCAACCTTTCTCTGAACCAGCTTTCAGAAAAGATGGAGGATGGCAGGCTGGCGAGTAGAATAGCCGGTATGTGCGAAGTGATAGAAATGGAAGGAGAGGATAAAAGGATAGTTAAATAATGCCTAGATATACAAGAAAGAAAGTAGAAGAGAACCCAGAGAGAAAAATTGTTCTGGGCATGGTGGTATCGGATAGATTTTGCAAGGAAGTTCAGCCTATTCTTCGTCAAGATCTCCTCCAGACTCCTTTTATGTCCACAGTAATAGAATGGTGCCAAGAATATTTTGAACAATTTGAGAAGGCTCCTGGCGTTCACATAGAGGATATCTACGAAAAGCACCTCCAGGAAGGCAATCTGGAAGATGCCCAGGAGGAATTAATCGCAGAACTCCTCCTCAGTCTGTCTGATGAATATGGGAGATCAGACAACTTCAACGAGAACTATCTACTGGACCAGGCTGAAAAGTACTTCGAAAAGAGAAATCTACTCACCACAGCTAATGAGATACGCACCAGTCTAAAGAACGATGATATTTATAGGGCGAAAATCGCGCTCACAGAGCATAAAGAGGTAAACTCGCCTAAGACCCTAGGAATTAATCCTCTGATCGATACAGAGGAAATGCGAAAGGCATTTAGCTATTCCAGTGAACCTCTCTATAAATTGCCTGGAGTTGCTGGTGATTTTGTAAATGATATGCTAGTCAGGAGTGGCTTTGTGGTTTTGCTCGGTCCAGAAAAACGTGGAAAGACCTGGATGTTGATTGAGCACTCCATACAAGCTCGAAAAGCTGGGTTAAATGTGGCTTTCATTTCTGCTGGTGATATGACTGCAGAAGAACTCCAGCTCAGATACGCCACTAGATTCACAGCCAGGCATCCTAATCCAAAGTTTTGTAAAGAGATCCTCATTCCAACCCTGGATTGCAAGCACAACCAAGATGACTCCTGTGATAAACCTGAAAGACTCTGTGACTTTGGGATATTTGACGAAGAGAAAAAAACACTTTTCCCTTTTGAAGAAGCAGAAGACTACACCCCTTGTGCTGTTTGCAGGAGAAAGAGAGACTTCAAACCTAGTTCCTGGTTTAGAAAAAGGGAAGAGATAAAGCCCCTTGAGTGGCAAGAGGCAGCAAAGGCAGGTCAGAAGCTAGATCGGAGATGGGGAAAGAAAGCACGCCTCCTCCTCGCTGCTTTCCCAAATGGAACTCTTAGCATACAGGGGCTGGAAGCTCAACTAGATATCTGGGAAAATCACCAAAACTTTATCCCTGATGTAATTATTACTGACTATATGGATCTGCTCGAAGATGACAAAAGAGAGGATTCCTACAGACATAAAATCAACAACATCTGGAAGACAGCAAGGAAGATCAGCCAGGAACGGCATTGTCTTTTCCTCTCAGCTACTCAATCTGATGCAGCTAGTTATTATGTGAAGTGGCTTGGGATGCAGCATTTCTCCGAATCTAAGACAAAAAATGCCCATATAACAGGTATAATTACTCTAAATCAAACAATGGAGGAGAAGAAAAGAAAAATAATGAGGCTTGGGAAACTACTTACCAGAGAAGATGATTTCCTTCAAAATAAAGGGGTTGTAGTACTTCAGTCCCCAGAAACAGGCAGGCCACTTTTAAATAGTTATAAACATATAGAGGAGAAAAAAGATGCTAACAGTTACAAAAAGGTTTGAATTTTGCTATGGTCATTTCCTTCCAGGATATAATGGTAATTGTAGAAATCAGCATGGCCATAATAGTGTTGTGGAGGTGGAAATACAACCATGTAAAACTGGAGTCTACAACGGAATGGTAATAGATTTTGGAGATATAAAGCAAATTGCCGGAGCTATTATTAGTTTTCTAGATCATAAAAACCTAAATGATCTTCCTGAGTTTCAAAAATTTTGTGAAGAACAGGCTATAAATCCTACTACCGGATTGTTTTTAGAAAGAACTGTACCTACAGCAGAAATGATATGTGAGTTTCTTGTTTATGAAATCTCAAAAGAATTACCTGGATTGGTAAGACTCAGAGTAACAGAAACTCCAAATAGTTGGGCGGAGTGGAAGAAATGAAATTACCTGTAAATGAAATATTTATTTCGGTAGATGGAGAAGTAAATGAATGGGGTCAAGGAAAACCAACAGTATTTATACGAACTCAAGGTTGTAATCTAGATTGCTCGTATTGTGATACTCCTGACTCCAAAGATCATAGCACTCCTAGCTATATGACTGTAGAACATATAAGAAATATAGTTTTTACAACTGGAATCAAAAAAGTGACTATTACAGGCGGGGAGCCTTTACTTCATAGAAAAGAAATGATATGGTTGATCCAAAGCTTTACCTGCGTGGATTACAAAGTCTCAATAGAGACTAATGGCACTCAAGTTATCCCTAATATTTTATCATATGATAAGAATGTCTGCTTTATTGTTGATTTTAAACAAGGGAAGAAGATTGAGGATTTTCTACAGATTTTTAAAGAGAGAGGAGGAGATTTTCCTGAAGCAGTGCCTTATTATGGACCATTATGGATAAAGTTTATAATTGGAAATGAGCAGGAGTTTCATAACTGCAGTAAAGCTTTGGAAAAGATGAAAAACCTGGATAATGGCAGTGTTAATTTTGCATTTGCTGGTATTTATGAAAAAACATCACCAGAGCAAATTTTAGAATGGGCGCTATACTGGAAAAAGGATTATCCTAATATTACAGAAGTTTCTATCAATGTTCAGTTACATAAATTGATTTTTCCAGAAGGAGAGAAATCATATATTTTGAAGAAAAAGTAAAAAAAAGCTTAAAAAAATAAAAAAATTTGTTTATAATCTATTAAACAATATGAAATCCTTCAGATGAAGGGAGATAAAAACCAACCAAGGAGAATCAAATGACAAGAAAGAAAAAAGACAAACCAGAAGTCACTCTTGAGCAGCTACAGGCTGTTGCGGCAAACTTCAATAGCATTATGTTTGAAGATGGAAAAGGGATTCCGATCGACGTTGTCGAATATGATGCTCTGTTAGCCGAAGTAACGGATACAGCAGGGGAACTGGAAGGAGCCAGTAAAACATCACCTGGTGATACTATATCCGCTGAAACAGCTGCTACTTTGGAAGCTCTAGGTATTGACCACCCCGCCGAAGTAGAGGAAGCAGAGGAAGGAGAGGAAGGAGAGGAAGGAGAAACTGATACTGATGACGCTCCTGACGGAGATCTTACCGAAGATGAAGTAATGGAGATGTCAAAAAAGGAACTCACTGGCCTGGTCAAGGAAAAGGGTCTGAAAATTGCCGCTGCCGATAAAAAGAAGTTGGATGATTTTCGCAATGCTGTGGCTGATCAGTTGTTTGGGGAAGAAGAGTCCAAAGAAGATCCTCCCAAAGAAGAGGAAAAAGAAGACGATCCAGAACCCCAGCCGCTGGAAGGGGAAGCTGCAGAAGCAGTAGAAGCCGCAATTGCCAAAGTCAAAAAGTCCAGAACTATTAAAGTAATTCGGGAAGTTGCCAAGTCCAGTAAAATTTCTATCCCGCCTCCTTTCCTGAAGGATCTGAAGAAGATGAAGCCCTATGTCGTCGGGAAACTGGAAGCAATCCTTGCCGGAGAAGTGAAGCCGAAGAAGGCTGCTGCCAAGAAGGAAAAGAAAAAAGGAAAAGGAGTTATAGCCACTATTGCAGATTCCATTCAAAATGCAGGTAAAAAAGGAGTTAGCAAAGAGGATATTTTAAAGGATCTGGAGTCAGCTTTCCCAGACCGTAATCCAGAATCTATGAAAAAAACCATTAACGTCCAGGTCCCTAACCGCATGTCCAAAGAAAAGTTCCAAATCGAAAAGATGGAAAATGGCAATTTTAAAGCCGCTTAATTCCTTCTTAGTATGATTTAATATCCAAAAGGCAGGATTTTTATCAATACCTGCCTTTTCTTTCAAAAAGGTTTAAACATGAAAGCAATCGTAGCCTTATCTGGAGGCATGGATTCCACCACCGTTCTAGCCAAAATGATTAATCTTGGCTATTCAGTCGAATGCTATGCTTTTACATATGGAAGCAAGCATAATCAATATGAAAACATTGCTGCTCAAAAAGTAGCAGCTTATTATGACGTTCCTATTCATGGAGCTATAGATTTATCTCAGATTACTAAATGGCTCCAATCAAATCTCCTCAAGTCAGGAGAAGCTATTCCTGAAGGACATTATAATTCTGAGTCAATGAGAAAAACAGTTGTTCCTGGCAGGAATCTCATGTTTATTTCTATCCTTGCCGGGATTGCTGAGTCTCAAGGAGCTGCTTGTGTGTCTCTAGGAATACATCAGGGAGACCATCATATCTACCCTGACTGTAGAAAAGAATTTTATCTGGCAGCAAAAAGGACAGTATATCTTAGCTCTGATGGGAGAATTAAACTCAGTGCCCCATTCCTTGGAACTGATAAAACAGGAATCATCAAGTGGGGTCTTGCTCACCAAGTGCCTTATCATTTAACTCGGACATGCTACAAAGATCAGGAATTGTCCTGTGGCAAATGTGGATCTTGTCGAGAGCGTTTAGAAGCTTTTGAAATCAACCAAATAGAGGACCTGATTAAATATGACTGATAAAATTTTTATTTCTATACAAGAAATACAAGAACGGTGCTCTGATATTTGCATATCTATCCCAACAGGAAAAACAATATATGGAGTGCCAAGAGGAGGACTTGTTCCAGCGTCTCTTATATCTGGAATAACAAGCGGATATTTGACTGATGATCCTGCTAAAGCTGATTTAATTATTGACGATCTAATTGATTCAGGAGCTACCCGGGAAAGATATAAAAAGAAATTTCCTAATACTGATTTTATACATTTATATGAAAAAGCAGAAGACTTTCCTGGTAAATGGATTGTATTCCCTTGGGAAATTGGGGATCAAGGAAATGACCAGTCATCAGAAGATATCTTTATCAGGCAACTTGAGTTTATAGGGGAAGATGCTAATAGGGAAGGGCTCAAAGAAACTCCAAAAAGAATAGCCAAAGCCTGGAAAGAGATCTTTTCTGGATATAACAAAGACCCAAAAGACGTTATAAAAACTTTTGAATCGGGAGGATATGATCAGATTGTCCTTTTAAAAGACATTGAGATGTATTCTATGTGCGAACACCACATGCTGCCTTTTGTTGGAAAAGCCCATGTCGCTTATATTCCTGGAGGAAGGGTAATAGGCATATCCAAACTAGCCAGGCTTATAGATATTTTTTCCAAGCGTCTCCAGATTCAAGAAAGGATTGGTGATCAGGTAACGGATATTCTCATGAAAGAGTTAAATGCTCTAGGAGCAGCCTGTGTTATTGAAGCCGATCATTTCTGCATCCGCATGAGAGGAGTGGGCAAACAACATAGTTCTATGGTCACGAGTAGCATGAAAGGAGTGTTCATGGATAAGCCGGAAGCCAGACAAGAATTGATGTCTTTGATAAAATGAAAATTTATTTGGCAGGCACTCCAGGAACGAGAAAGAGAGAGAGAAAGTGGCAAAAAACCATCTATCGAAGACTATTATCTTTTTGGGATATTCGTCAAAAAGCTTTTAATATTCCCTACGCATTTAAATTAATAGTAAAAAAATGGAAATTACTCTAGCAGGCGTGCCAGGAGGTGGAAAGCCTGGAGATTGTAAGAGAGAGAGAGAACTGGATCTCTTTTGGAACAAAAGGAAGGCTAATGAAAAAGAATAAAATAGACCTGTTCCTTGACAGTGGGGCGTTCAGCGCATTCACCCAGGGCATCCAAATTGATATCCAAGAGTATATAGATTTTATCAAAGAACATGAAGATGTCCTGGATGTCTATGCTAATCTAGATGTGATTGGCTCTGCTGAGGGAACTTGGAAAAATCAACGAATCATGGAACGAGCTGGTTTAAATCCTCTTCCTTGTTTCCATTATGGGGAAGATCTAAAGTGGCTCAAGAGATATATAAACAAGTATGAATATATTGCTCTTGGAGGTATGGTCCCTATTTCCACTCCGCAATTGGCTATTTGGCTGGATGATATATTCAGTCAATATATTTGTGATGAAGAAGGGATGCCAAAAGTAAAAATTCATGGCTTTGGATTAACCAGCTTGAAGCTCTTGCTCAGATATCCTTGGTATAGCGTGGATAGTACTTCCTGGGTGGTAACTGGCAGAATGGGTTCTATTTTAGTTCCAAAAAGAATAAATGGACAATGGGATTTTTTAAAAGAACCATATAAAATTACTATGAGTAGCAGATCCCCGAACAAGAAAAAGGGGGAATATATTGAAGCCCTTTCCCCAACAATCAAAAAATTGGTTTTAGACTATATAGAAGAACTCGGACATTCGCTTGGTAAATCTTCTTTCAGACCTGAATCAATAGATTATAAATTAGAAGAAGGTGAGAAATGGGGGAGTAAACCAGGCAAAGAAACTCGAATAGTAGAAACCATTGAAAAAGAGGGTCTATCTAATCACTATCGTTTTCGAGACGAAGCCAACATCCATTACTTCTTAGAAATGGAGAAACAAATGCCGGAATGGCCTATACCTTTTAAAATAAAAACTAAAAGGGGACTTGGCCTGCAATGAAAATATATTTGGCTACCTGGATTCTAGAAGCCTCTCAAGGAATAAGTTTAACAAAGAAGGGAGTCAAGAAAAGACTCATGAGCTATTACCATAGCAAAGATAAGCCGGACGAATTTTCTCATTATACAAAAACTGGAGTTAATAAAAATGAAGATATACCTTGCTGGAAACGGAGCTATGCCAAAAGACCAAAGAAAGAAATTATATAATCCAGTAAAGCCTATTTTGTAAAATAGGCTTCTTTCCTTCTTTGAAATTCAGCCAGGAAGATTCTGCCATAGTCAATGGAATTATATAATCAATGAAAATCTATCTAGCAAGCACGGCTCCAGGAAATGAAGGAACTCTCTCTTCCTTCATTAAATATTCCTGTCCGACTCCTCAGTTATCATCATATTAAAGAAAATCTATTTAGTTCCCAAATTGTATTTAAAGAAATCAAAAGGAGAAAAACCAGTGCAGAAGATAAAAACTGAAGAATTAAGAACCATTCTAAGCAATCTAAAAGCAGGGCTAGCTCAAGGAAAACAGACCACAGAACAAAGTGACTGCTTTGTCTTTTTAAATAACAGAATTTGGACCTACAATGATGAGATATGTGTTAGTTGTCCTAGTCCATTTGAATTTGAAGGGGCTGTGAGTTCCAAAGAAATGCTATTGCTAGTAGGAAAAATAACTACTGAAGAAATGACCTTGGAATTTAATGAGGGGGAAATTCTCATCAAAGCTAAAAGAACCAAAGCTGGTTTGAGAATACAACAACAGATTGAAATGCCTATTCAAGAAATTTCCATTCCTAAAAGATGGAACACCCTTCCTAAAAACTTCCTTTCTTCTCTACAAAAATGCATCTTCTCAGCCGGGACAGATTTTGCAAAACCTATCCTTACCAATATAAACTGCAAAGACAAAGTTCTCCAATCTTGTGATAATGAAAGAGCCACACAATGTCTATTATCATCCGCTTTAAAACAGGATTTTCTGATCCCAGCAAGCTCATCCAGATATCTATCTCAACTAAATGAAATCAATCAATACAAATGTGATAGTGAATGGACTCACTTCAAAACAAAGGACGGGACTATTTTTAGCTGTAGATGTGATTTTGAAGAGTATCCAGTTTTGAACTATTTTGATTCCAATGGATTTGAGTTCAGTTTTCCTAACCAGATAGAAAACATTTTAGACAGAGCTGGGATATTTGCTGAAACTGAGTTCAATCAAGATTCTTTAATAGAAATTAGTATATCTACAAAAGGTGTTTTAAAAGCAAGAGCTGAAGGAGATGCTGGTTGGGTCGAAGAAACTATACGAACAAAGCGAAAGCCGGAAAAGCATATTCAATTCCAAGTCAATCCTCAGTATCTCCAACAAATTCTAAAACAAACTGGAACGGCTATTATTGGGGAAAATATGATCTGGTTTGTTACTGAAGAGTTTGAGCATGTTGTAGTTTTGGAAGACTGACATGAAAGGATTCTTCCGAAAAGACCAGCTCCAGACAACGAAGAAAAGGCAAAGGTTGAGAAAGTGTGGGGCCTGTCAACTCAAAAAAGGCTGTAGAAATCCAGCCTTGCCTGTTTCTGGAGAAGGAGGTAAAGAAATACTAGTCATTTCAGAAGCTCCAAATGCTGAAGAAGATAGGGTAGGAGAATATTTAATAGGAAAGGCTGGTCAGGAGTTAGGAGCTACTTTAAAAGAGCAAGGCATCGATCTGGATAAAGATTGCTGGAAAACCTCGGCTGTCTGCTGTAAAACTCCTCGAAACAAAAAACCTACCAAGCAAGAAATAGAGCATTGCAATCCTGGATTAGTAAAAGTTCTTCAAGACAAAAAGCCAAAAATAGTCCTTCTCCTCGGAGGTATTGCTTTAGATTCTTTCTTGCTTGGTAGATGGAAAAAAGCTCCTGGAGGAATCCAAAAGTGGAGAGGATTCACCATTCCAGATCAGGACTATAAATGCTGGGTATTGCCTGTCTATCATCCCAGCTATGTAAGCAGGGCGGAAAAAGACCAATCTGTAGTTTCTGTCATCTGGGAAAACGATCTTGCTCAACTCTCCTCCCTTTTAAAAACACCTTTTCCTGACTATTCCAACTATGAGGAAATGGTCTTCATTTTAGAAACGAAAGAACAAGTCACAAAGTATCTAGAAGACATAATCAAATATAAGCCAAAATTCCTGGCTTTTGACTATGAAACAACAGGATTGAAACCGGATGCAAAAGGACATAAAATTGCTTCTGTGTCTATGTGCTGGCAGAAGGAAAGGGCTTGTTCCTGGGAATGGAAGCTGACCCCTAGGAAACTCTTTAAGCAGATTATGTCTAATCCAAAGATAGGCAAAGGGGCTTCCAATGCAAAGATGGAGCACCACTGGTCAGCCAAAAGAGCTGGAGTAGAGGTATTGGGCTGGATGTGGGACACGATGAATACTGCTCATGTGCTGGACAATAGAAAGGGGATTACTGGTTTGAAGTTCAATGTATATTCCAGATTTGGCATTCCTGATTATGACAGTGAGATAGCTCACTATTTGAAAAGCAGTGGAGCGAATGGATTGAATAGAGTATTTGAAGCTCCTAGAGACAAGTTGTTGAAGTATGGTGGAGCTGACAGTCTCTTTACTTTCTGGACTGCTTGGGAACAAATGGAAGAGATAGAAGTGTTATGACTAAAATAATGCCAACAAGAGCAGATGCCAACAACCTCATGCTGGAAGGATCTATTGCTCTAGCCAAAGCTGAAAGATATGGCGTATGCATAGATGAGGAATATTGCCAAAAGAAGCTGAAGAGGCTAGAAAGACAAACCAACAGGCTCAACAAGAAGATTCTCAAAGAACCTGAAGTCGTAGATTGGAAAAAGAAGTATGGTGGAAAATTCAAACTAGGATCTGACGATCAGCTTGGAGACATTCTCTATGATGAACTAAACATCAAACCTCCTAAATTAACAGATTCTAAAAAAGGCAGCACAGATCAAGAAGCTCTCAACCAGATAGATTTTCCTTTTGTCAAGATGATTCTAGAAACCAGAAAAATCAAGACCGCTTGGGATGATCTAAATGGCATTTTAACTCAATCAGTTAGAGGAATCGTCCGGCCAAACTACACCCTCAACTTTGCCGACACATATCGAAGTACTTGCAAAGAACCTAATCTTCAAAACATGCCGGTCAGAGATCCTGTGCAAGGAAGGCTAGTCAGGAATGCTTTTAGACCTAGACCGGGAAATTGCTTTATTGAAATAGATTATGGTGGGATAGAAGTGCATGGAGCAGCATGGTATCACAAAGATCCTACTATGCTCAAATATCTCTCTGATCCACTTATGGACATGCATAGAGACATGGCCGCTCAGATCTACATGCTTGAAGGAAGTCCAGCAGCCTATTGGAAAGACAAAACTCCTGGCATGGGCAAAGATGTGAGGTACTGCGGAAAAAACAAATATGTCTTCCCAGAGTTTTATGGAAGCTGGTGGAAAGAGTGCGCTAAGAATCTCTATTCTGCCATCAGAGAAATGAACCTAAAAAGTCCCGGAGGATCGTCTCTAAGCGACTTTTTAAGAGGAAAGGGTATAAGAACCCTAAATCAGTTTGAGAAGCATATAGAGGCTGTAGAGAGCGATTTTTGGGGAAGGCGATTTAAAGTATATCAGAAGTGGAAAGATAGTTGGTATGGAGAGTATTTAGGAAAAGGCTATTTTGATACTCTTACTGGCTTTCGTTGTTCTGGATTACTCAGAAAGAATCAAGTTATCAACTGGCCTGTTCAGGGATCTGCTTTCCATTGTCTTCTTTGGTCTTTGAAAGAAATTACTAAAGAGCTAGAAAAAAGAGGACTGGATACAAGAATAGTAATGCAGATCCATGATAGTATTATTCTTGATGCAAATCCTGCTGAAATCAACAGAGTTATGGAAATCTGCCACACTATCATGATTGATAAGCTGAAAGAGCATTGGCCTTTTATTATCACGCCGCTTGAAGTTGAAGCCGATATAAGCCCGGTTGGAGAAACCTGGCATGGAAAGAAGGGAGTGGATTTGAAAAAGAAAGGCTGCTCTGCTTGTGAAATTAACTGGTTATATAAGTTGAAAGAAGAGTTATTTTGCCCTGGATGTAAAGAATTAGTTTAAAAATAAAAAAAACTTTAAAAAAATAAAAAAATTATTTATAATATAATTTAAGGAGGGCTTATGCCATTACATACTGATTTTAGACCAAAGAGCTTAGATGAGATTGTTGGCAATAGAATTACTGTCCAATCTCTATCCTCTATTTTACAGAAGGATAGCAAGCCCCACACCTACCTATTTACCGGAGATAGAGGTTGTGGAAAAACCACAATGGCCAGAATTGCTGCCAAAGAACTTGGATGCGAGGGTTTCAACCTGAAAGAAATCAACTGCTCTGACAATCGAAAGATAGAGGATGCAAGAGAGATAATCAGGAAGTCCAGAACCAAAGGCTTGAATGGAGGAAACAAAGCCTGGATCTTAGATGAGTTCCATCTCTTTGGAGAAGGAGGAGCAAGCAGCAAGAACAAACCCCAGAACGCACTTTTGAAGATCCTTGAAGAGCCACCAGAGCATTGCTTTTTCCTTCTCTGCAGTACAGACCCAGATATGATTCTGAAGACAATCAGAAGCAGGTGCTCTGAATTTGAGGTTCAAAAGCTCTCTGCTAGGAATTGCAAAATGTTACTGAGGAATATCTGCAATAAACTGGATACCAATATTCCAACAAAAGTACTTGACCAAGTTGCTGCCAGTAGTGAAGGACTTCCCAGAGATGCTCTAACTATCCTGGAAAAAGTGTTAGATCTTCCTGAAAAAGAAATGCTCAGAGCAGCAAAGCAGGCCATTGCTTCTGAAGGGCAAGCAATAGATCTATGTAGAGCACTCATGCAAAGGAAGCCTTGGGATAATATTGTATCCATTCTAAAAGGAATAGAAGGGGAAGAGCCAGAGAAGATCAGAAGAATGATGATTGATTACTGTAGCAAAGTAATCTTAAACAAAAACCCAGATCCACAAGCTTATGTAGTGTTTGATTGCTTTCGAGAGCCTTTCTACAACAATGGATGGCCTGGACTACGATTTGCTTGCTACGAAGCTTTGGAGGCTGAGTGATATGTCTAGAAAACCAACATATAGATTAAAAATTTTAAATAAAAAAGAAGATACAAGATGTTCTGATGCTGGATCCGCTTGGGTAAATAAAGATGGATCTATATCATTGGTTATTAATCCAGGAATTTCTTTAAAAGAAAATAAAGATTATGTATATACTTTATTTATCCAAGATAATATATAAAAAACCAGAAGGAGAAACCAAATGAATCTAAACTTTTCAGAAGACATTGAAATTGACACGGACGACATCGGAGTGGAGTGTCTCCGGCAACCCAGCCTGTACCAGAAGTACAAACAGCATGAAGTGGAAATGGCTAAAAACAAAGATCTTGCCTGGGAGGAGGTGAAGACAATCCGCAGTGAGCTGATTAAAGAAACTGCTGGAATAAAAGAAGTCAAGAATGCCCAGCAAGCAGAAGCCTACTACCGGACCCATCCTGATTATATCTCAGCAAAGCAAGCCCTTACTGAAGCAGAATATGAACTCAATTCTGCTTGCGCTGCTACTTCTGCAATGTATCAGAGGAAAGGTACTTTGGAGCTGATGGTCAAGCTCCTGGTAATGGACTACTACGCCAGGCCAAGTGAGCCAAAAGACCTTGCCGGAGAATATGACAAGGTGAAGGAAAGGGAAGATAAAACCCAAGAAAGCAAGCAAAAGGCCGCTGGAAGATTGAAGAGAAAGAGGAAGTAGACTAAAAATACAAAAGGAGAACCAAATGGCAAGAAGAACAACCAAGAAAAGTAGCAAAACCAAGAGACAGTCCATCAGGGACAAAGCCCGGAAAGCAGCAGAGAATAGAGAGCGTGGAGGTGGTCTTGATACTCTGAAGAACGTTCCTCAAGAAGTTGAATTCTTCAAACCGAAAATGGGGAAAGGGCGAAAAGGCACAAATCAATTTTCTATTGTGCCTTATGTTATTTCAATTGAAAATCATCCTTTCCAGGAAGCCGGTGAGCCATGGCACGAGTGTACTTATTGGCGACATAAAATTGGCTTTGGAACTGATAGTAAAGGCTTTGTCTGCCCTGCTAAAACAGTCCAAGCTAAAGATAAAAAATGCCCTATCTGTGAAGAAAGAGCCAGGTTGATGAAGACAGACGGCGACGAAGACATGATTGCTGAACTGAAGCCAAAGCAACGCCAGCTTTATAACATTCTTGACCATGATGATGAAGACAAGGGAATCCAGCTCTTTGAGATCTCCCCCCACAACTTCGGCTTTTCGCTGGATGATGAGGACAAAGCTCAGGAAGAAGATTTTGAAGGCAAATATTATGGGGATTATGAAGATGGCCTCATGATCAAAGCCAGATTTAACAAAGAGACTTTTGGCAGTGGCTCTTTCCCTGACTGTGCCAGAATAGACTTTGAAGAAAGGGATGATCTGCCTGAAGAAATGGTCTGGGAAGAAACTGTTGATTTGGATGCCAGTTTAAAAATCCTCTCCTATGATGAAATCTATAAAGGGTTTTATGAACTTGGAGTAGAAGGGGGATCTGAAGAAGAGGAGGAAGAAAAAGAAGAGCCTCCAAAAAGCTCTAAATCATCACGTAAGCGATCTTCTACCTCATCTAAGGGGAAGAGCAGCTCCAGACGCAGAACGAAGAAAGAAGAGGAACCTGAAGAGGAACCTGAAGAAGAAGATGATCAGGAGACAGACGAAGAAAAATGTGAATTTGGCCATACTTTTGGACATGATTGTGATGAGCATGACGAATGTGAAGACGATTGTGAGATTTGGGAAGATTGCCGGGATATGGCCGATGAGCTAGAAGAGGAAGAAGAATAAAAATTTTATGAGGCTGTGGCGGAATTGGTAGACGCTAGAGAGTTGTAAATGGGTTGGGCTACCGTGAAGGAAGCTTAAAGCTTCTGGGGGGAGCTACATGGAACGGGTGCAGGTTCGATTCCTGCCAGCCTCAACAAACTATATGGCAAAGGCCAAAACAGAGCTATAGAAGGATTAATTTGATATGCTAAGCTATTTGGATTATGAAATTATTAGCCTTTTTGGATAGAGAGACTTGCTATCTCTTGAATAGGTGAAAAACCTAACTTTGCCTCCCTTTTTAGGAATACAAGGAGAAAATTATGGCAAAAAAGAAGTACTGGTCTGTGAGTAAAGCCATTGAAGAAGCAGCAAAAATTGGCATCACAGTATCAGCTCCCACCATCTATAAATGGATTGATTCCTACGACATAGGACATCAGCCAGGTGGAAAAGGTGGGAAACGATACGTAGATCCAGATAAGTTTATTAAATTTATAACGGGAAGGCCATTCTATGAAAAGAACCAGGACAAAGACGCAATCAGTAAGTGCCCAAATGAGAAATAGATCTAAATCCAGGAAGAGCAGAAAAGAACTAGCCCCTAAAAAGAATCTATTTCTCAAAACCGGATCTACCATGCTCAATTTAGCTCTTACTGATTCTATAAATGGAGGTTGGCCTATTGGGAATATAGCCACTATCCCCGGCCAATCTGCTGCTGGAAAAACAATGCTTCTCCTCCACACCTTTGCTGAAGCCTGCCTAGATCCTGTCTTTGACTATTATAGATTGATCTATGATGATGTGGAGAGGAGGAATGATTTTCCTATAGCCAAGCTCTTTCCTCCTCTTTTAGATCGTTTAGAAACTCCCAGCGGGCTTTTATACAAGGATTTGAATTGGGAAAACGAAGAGGAAAGTGGCATCAGCAGAACTATTCAGGATCTTAAAAACAACATGCTTCTTCTTAAAAAAGCAGGAGTTCCCTTTATATATATCGGGGATAGTCTTGACTCCTACGCCTCTGATGAGGAGATGGAGAAGGAGATGAAGAGAGCACTTGCTTCAGTAAAAACAGATGGAGCAGCAAAGAAGATAGCTGGAAGTTTCAATGCTGAAAAGGCTAAAATACTCGGCCAGATCCTTAGAATGATCAATGATCAGATAGCTGATAGTAATAGTTTGTTTATTCTCACACAACAACTCCGGCAGAAAATGAATGCTATGCCTTTTGAATCCCCATGGACCACTAGTGGTGGACAAGCTCCAGGATTTTACAGTCATATTCGTACTTTTTTAACAAAAGCTGGATCTATTAAAGAGCTTGGGAGAAAAGTTGGAGGGATTTGTAAAGTTCGAACGGATAAAAACAGTATTACTGGAAAACTCAGAGATATTGAATACCCCATCTACAATGAACTTGGCATAGACGACACCGCCTCTGTGGTGGAATTTCTCTTAAAAGAAAAGCATTGGAAGCCGGGATCTTGGATTACTGCTCCTGAACTAGACCTGAAAGAAAATGGCAAAGACAAACTGATCCGAGCTATTGAAGACAAGGGATTGGAAAAGAGAGTGAGGAGGATTGCTCAAAAAGTCTGGAATAGGATTGAAGAGCAATTAGAACTAAAAAGAAAACCGAGGTATTGAGATGGCAAAAACATTATATTGTGCTGGGTGTTTTGTAAAAGTAGCAATAATCAAGTCAGGCTCTAAGATTAAAGCGGAGGCCACTATGCTTTGCGGTAAATGTGAATTAAAAAGAAAAGCTTCTGATCTAGCAAATAAAACAATACCAAACAACCCTTTTGAAGATGTTTTGAAAAACATGAATAGAAGTCCTTGGAAATGAAAAAGTCTGATTTCTGGAGAAATATCTGGATACCTGTCAAAAAGAGACTTCCTCCAGAAGATCCAGAAAAAGAAATCTTGATTTGGAACTACTCCTGGAAAAAACCTATGATAATGAGATCTGATCTTGCTTTATACTCAGCAAAGGATTTTCTAAAAGATGAAAAATTAGAACTAGGGGTTCCAAAGACATCAAAAGATAGATTATTTTCCCACTGGTGTTTTATACATCCTCCCAGCAAAAGAAGAAGGACAAAATGAAAAGAATAAAATCTTCAAATTCATTTCTTAATACTAAAATATACATTGGAATAGACAATGGAGTCTCTGGTACTGTTGGCTGGAGTGGAATCTGGAATAATGGAGATCATGTATTTGGGCAAATGCTTAAACCAACTTTCTCGGAGCAATCTTATACCAAAGCCAAAGGAAACATCACTAGGTTGAACTTCAAAGAATATGTGCTGCTGATCGAAAGCATAAAAAAACTATCCACTACTTGTATTGGATTAGTGGAAAGGCCAATGGTCAATCCCGGAAGATTTAAAGCTAGTATGTCAGCCCTCCGTTGTATGGAAGCCGAATTGATTGCTTTGAATATGCTCGAAATCCCAATCCAGTACATTGACAGTAAGCAATGGCAAAAGGAAATGCTCCCAAAAGGAGTAAAGGGATCTCCTGAACTGAAGAAAGCAAGTATAGATATTGGCAAAAGGCTATTCCCCTCTATTATTTGCAAGCCTGATGCCGATGGGATATTGATTGCTGAATGGGGAAGACGGAGTATGCTATAATGCGCTATCTTCATAAAGCATTCTATAACCAGTATTTTAGCAGATATGATATTGTAGTTCCTAATGCCTATTTCCAGGGACAGGTCAATGAGATGGATATAGCAGCTATCCGCAAATCAGGGTTTTTGGATGAAATTGAAATAAAAAGAACCTATGCAGATTTTAAAAAAGATTTTGGCAAAACCTCTATTGTCTGGGAAAAAACAAAGGGAAGGCCTAGACCTATAAAGATGAAGAAACACACTTTAATAAAATCTGGAAATCTTCCCTGCAACTATTTTTACTTCATGATGCCTATGGAGTTGGCGAAAAAATGTGAAATCCCTGAATATGCCGGATTGTTTGTATATAAAATTCTTGGTAAAAATAGAATAAATATATTTGAAAAAATAAAACCAAAAAGGCTGCATAACAAAAAACTAGAACAGCAAGTTAAGTATGATATGCTTAAAAAAATATATTATAAATACTGGAAAAATGAGGAGTAGACTATGAAAATTTTAAAATCACCTGATGGGAATTTAGTAGAACTGACTATGTTTTTCCACTATCAGACAGAAAAGGCTTTGCTGGTTTCTGATAACAATCGAAATGAAGATGCTATCTGGATTCCAATTTCTCAATGTGAGGATTATGATATTCTTACTGGAGGAGATCATTCAGAGATATTGATTATAATTCCTGAATGGCTGGCTATTGAAAAGGAATTAGTATAATGGGAAAAAATGAAAAAGAGTTGGAGCAGATAAAAAAACTTGTTAATAAAATGGAGATCGACCATGGGACTAAAATGCTAGCAGCCCATCAGGTCCAAATGTATCTGGCGTATAGAAAGCTTGGACTCCCCTCAAAAGAAGCTGCTGATCTAACAGCCTCCTATTTTGTAGCTTTAATGGACAATTCAAAATGATAGAATCAATACACCTCCAAAACTTTGAAAGCCATAAAGACACTCTCTTGGAATTAACTTCTGGTCTAAACGTTTTCGTAGGAGATACAGACAAGGGCAAGTCAGGATCTTTCCGGGGATGGCAATGGCTGTCTGAAAACAGTCCAGGCGGTGATTGGATGCTGCCTCTCTATTGGGATGGGGAAACAAAAGTCACTAGCATCCTCTCAAATCCAGATGCAACTGTGCAAAGGATCAGAAGCAAATCCAAAAACCACTATACCCTAAATGATGGGGAGCCTGTCAATGCAGGCACTTCTGTCCCTTCAGAAATAGCAAATATTATTAATGTTGATTCTGTCAATCTCCAGACCCAAATCGAAAGAGCTTTTTTGATGTTTGAAACAGCCGGAGAAAGGGGTAGGATACTGAACAGAATAGCTGGTTTGAATAAAATCGAAACTACTCTAGCCAATGCTAAAAGGGATGTCAGCAGATTAGACACTTCTTGGAAAGATGAAAAAGCTACAATAAAAATAAAAACCAAGGAGCTGGAAGAATTTGCTGATTTAGAAAACATGGAAAGGGATGTTGGTAAATTAGATATATTGCAAAAAATGTATTTTAATTCTAACAACAGATTGTCTCTCCTTAAAAAATCTCTCACTAGTATTGAGGATATTAACAGAGAGATAGAAGAAAAGGAAAAGTTACTGCATTCAGAAAAGTTATTAAAAGAATTGGAAAGTAAGCAAAAATTAATTCACAATAAAAAACTCCGAGTGGATATGCTAAGAGCACTCTGCAATACTTATATTCACATAGAAGAAAAAGAGAAGCTGGAAAACTTTTCTGGGATTGAAGAAAAGTTTGATAAATTAGAAATCAAAGAAAAAGCTCTATCCAAAAAACAGATCAGAGTAAAAAATCTCAAACAGTTGTTATCTAATCATCTTACAATTGATAAAAGGATAATTAAAACTGAACAGGATCTAGCAGACCTGCAGTCCAAATTACCAAACATCTGTACTGAATGCGGGAGGGAGCTATAATGGGGCTGATACTTGCTTTAAAACTGTTGTTATTAATTCCAGACATTCCAGAACCAAAGCACCCTCCCTCCTCTATTCAACAAATAATAAAGGTAAATAATGAAAAGAAAACGGACTAGAAAGTTTAAAAAAGCAGATGCCATTCTTACCGCTGATATAGAGCTGAGAAACTATACCCCAATTTGTAGAACAGATGATCATTGGGCTGCTCAAGAGAGAAAAATTACTTGGCTGAGAGAGTTGGTAGAAAAACATGATTGCCCTATTTTAGATGCCGGAGATCTTTTTGACAAGAAGTATAAAAGTCATCCTAGCAACCGATTAACAAGATGGGCTGGGTATAATCTACCTCAGCCATTTATTACAATTCCAGGAAATCATGATCTCCCAGGAAAGAGCTATGAAAATTACAACGATTCTGCTATGGCTGTTTTAGAAATGGCTAGAGTTGTGGAACATATTGCTGGAAGCCATTATTTAGGAATGTTTGACAATGGGAAAGAATATGGTGCTTTTGTTCATGGTTTTGAATGGGGATATAATTTTAAACATTCGAAAAGCATAAGATATGCCTCTGGGAATAGAGTAGCCCTAGTCCACGCCATGGTATATGAAGAATTTGAACCTTTCCCTGGCTGTGAGGGGCACTCAGCAAAAGAGATGATGTACCTCCTCCCCGACTTTGATTTAATCGTCTGCGGCCACAACCACCAAACCTTCACGAGAAAAGAAAGTGACAGGGTTCTAGTCAATCCAGGTTCTCTCATGAGAAATGACGCTGACCAAATTGACTTCAAACCCTCTGTCTTCCTCTGGTATGCTGAAGAAAACAAAGTGGAAAGGGTGTTTGTTCCTATTGAAAAAGGAGTTATAAACAGAGATCATATCGATATCAAAAAGAAAAAAGAAAACAGGCTTGATGCTTTTGTAGAAAAACTGGGGAAACAAGTATCTCTGGGGATCGATTTCCAAGAAAATTTGGAAAAAGCTGTCGCCGGAATGGGTAAGATTTCTCAAAATGTGGAAAACAAAATATGGGAGTATTACGAAGGAATCTAATATGAAAACAGATAAGATGAAAATCCAAGATATGTTAAAAAAAGTAGCTGAAAGAAAAACCTTTTTAGCCCAATTGCAAGGAGAGAAGAAGCAAATCCAAAAGCAAATGGTAGAAGAGGGCTGCAAAACTATTGGAGAAATTAAAAAGGAGATTAAAAAAGAAGAAGAGAAAGTCCAGAAAATTGAGAAAGAATTTCAGATAGGCATTGAAAATCTGGAAACTAATTATAATTGGCAAGTTGGCATATAACGGGAAAGTTCATTTGACGCGAGGAGACAACCACTAGAGAAAAATCCTGTTTGGGATGAATTTTCAAAATGGCATGAGGAAAAGTTCGGGCAGTTTCCGGTCCTTTTGATTCGCTTGTTATCTTAAAAACTAATAATTAAAAAGGAGTCTATTATGGCAGACATAGAAAGCAAAGTACGTGAATATGGTAAGGATGGGACTTTTGTTTATTTAAAGATTAATGGTATATCGGTAATTGACGAAGAATTAATGAACGATGGTGAAGCCCTATATTTGGCAGAAGAGCTAATTCTCCTTGCTGCCGAACTTGTTGCTGTCGTAAGATAACGGAAGGGTAATCGGCATGGCGCTTTTTGCCATGTCAGCGTTGAACGCGATTGTTAGCTGAAGAACAAGGGAATATTATGAAACAAGGAACTGTAAGTGTGTTGTTTGGTTGCCATTCGCCTATGCATAGTATTGTGGTGATTTTTGCCTGGAAAAAACTATACGGGAGTTTCCCGAAGTGGTGGCAGATCGTTTGTATTTTCCTTCACGATATAGGCCATTGGGGGCTTGATTACCTTGACGATTACGAACAGAAAAAGACTCATTGGGTGTTAGGGGCAAGAGTGGCTGGGAGGTTGTTTGGAATGAAAGGGAGAGGGTTTAACGCAGGACATTGTACGCACAGTAATTGGACACGAAGCGACCTTTATAAAGCAGACAAATACTCTTGGCACATCGCCCCTAAATGGTGGCTTATAAGCAATTGCTTCTTTGAACCCAAGCTGCAAATGGGATATTCAAAAAGAGAAGCTGTAAAGAAGTTTAAACAGCAAGTAAAAGAGAGTGTTGAGAGTGGGGAGTTTAAGTCTACTCACAGTATGTATTTGGAAAGATGCAGCTAATGAAATAGTTGAGGGTGAACGAATATGAGCAATGGAGATAGAAATTATAATGAAATGCCTTAAAAAACCAAGAAAGGCTTTCCGGGGGCATCCATTGTATTTGCCACGCGAAACAGAATTGATGCAGTCTTAGAAACATAACGTGGAAGGGGTTGTATGGCCGCCTTTGCTTTTGTCTTTGTTGTTTAAAAAGGGAGATGGAATGTATAAAGATGATGGAATACTGACAGTGGCTTGGTTTAGCGCGGGAGTTTCTAGCGCAGTTGCCACCAAAATGTCTATTGATCAAGTGGACAGGGTTATATATACCCACATTGATGACCACCACGCAGACACAGAACGCTTTGTTAATGACTGTGAGGAATGGTTTGATAAACCAGTAGAAAGGCTACAGTCCGAGCTTAAAACAGTAGAAGCCGCGTGTCTGCAATACGGGAAAGGGTATATAAATGGGCCTAGTGGTGCCAACTGCACAAGAACCCTTAAAAAAAGAGTGCGAATAGATTGGGAAAAAAAACATAAGTCCACACCATTGAGGTATGTCTGGGGGTTTGACATTGGGGAGGCTGAACGGTGTATCAGGGCTGAAAGTGCTATGCCAGAGCAACTACACAGGTTCCCACTGGTCAGTAACAAAGTGACAAAAAAAGCTGCCCACAAGATCTTGAAGGCAAGCGGAATAAAAAGACCTGCTATGTATGACCTTGGTTATAACAATAATAATTGTGTGGGGTGTGTCAAAGGAGGTATGGGGTACTGGAATCACATAAGGGTTGATTTTCCTGACGTGTTTGCGTCAAGGGCAGCGTTAGAGCGTAAGATTGGCAGATCGTGTCTGAACGGAGTCTTCCTCGACAAACTTGACCCCAAGAGAGGGCGTCACACTCCTCCAATAGTCGAAGATTGTGGTATATTATGTGAACTAATAGCGATTTAAATCAGTTAAAAAAACTCGTGAAAACCGGCAGCATGGGGTCGGCTGATATTGTGGGTTAACGGCAAAGGTTAACAATGAAAGAAGTAATAAATATAGATCATGTTGAAGGGCCTAAAGGTGGCGAGCAGTGGGAATTGCTTTTGGAGTGTGGGCATTTGGCATATCGGAGAAAGCCACGATTACACGCTGCGTATTGGTTCAGACCTGTCCAATATGCACCCAAAAAATGCAGGTGTTATTTGTGTGAGCCACTACTTGAGCCTGCGCGCCGTTAATATTGAATTAACAGGCGTGCCACTGAAGCACGCCACAACCGCGATGTGCTCCACGTCCTGTTGGATGTGGGGTTAACTTTCAAGGAGTATATTATGGAATTCACATGTAAAATCACAGATGTAAGAGAGAAAGAAAATGCATTTTCCGTGATGTTGGTTGCAGCGCCAGACTTCCCCAATAATGGACCTATTAAGGATATTGTACGTCAACCTAAAAAGATTGTCATTGCTGCAAACGATGATGGCGGAAAGTGGGGCTGGATAGGGTTGTCAGGCGCGGAGAAACATTGCATAGGGGACAAACTTGTTGAACTTGGTGTGCCTGATAACGAATGGCGGTACTGTGAATTGTATGAAAGTTAACGATTTTAGTTCAGAGGAGCGCGGATATGAATGCTGAAGATTTTTTATGTATTAAATGTGGGCGTAGCCAACCCAACACTTGCAACTGCCGAGATGTGAGCTCTTCCACTGAAACGGTGGGTTATGCTTCTTTGACCGAGAAATACAACGCACTTAGGGTTGCAGCAATGACCTTGGCAGACGAAGCAGACGACTACCAGGAGGATGAAGGTGACAGACAGAGATTGGATGACGCAATAAACGCAGTGTATAGGATAACTGGGATTTAAAGCATAACCACTGATTAACAAGAAAACTTTCCCTGATAATGACCTAAATTGCTGGTTATCAGGGAAAATTGAAAACAAAGTTATTGTATAAAAACCAAATGAGAAACATACATATTAAATACTGTGATTTGTATCATATATCTGATGGATTGGTCCGGGAGATGTTATATAAAGGACACACAAAACAGTCTATTAGTGCTATTAATTCATCAATTAAAAAAAGACAAAATGAAATAGAAGCATTAAGAAGTCTAAAAGAAACGCTAATATGGGAATTAAAAGAGCCAAAATGAAACTACAAATGTACAAAGATAAAATTCAGCAGTTAAAAGGGAAAAAGAGTAAGATTGTAGAAGATCTTACTAAAGCTAAAACTAGATCAAAAAGATTCCGAAGAGAGTTGGGATATGCTGAGAAAGCAAAAATATTAGTGCAGACAATAGCTGAATCTACACAAAATGAGCTAAAATACCAACTCTCCGAACTTCCTAAATTAGCTCTTCAGGGAGTTTTTGACGATCCTTATGAATTTGAAGTAGAATTCACTATAAAAAGAGAAAAACCAGAAGCGAATTTTTATTTTGTACGAGATGGGGCCAGAATCTCCCCAAGAAACAATACTGGTCTTGGAGCTGTTGACATTGCTGGTCTTGCACTTAGACCAGCTCTGTGGTCTTTGAGATCTCCGAGAAACAGACCCACAATCTGGCTAGACGAACCTTTTAAACATCTCAAAGGAGCTGAAGCAAACAAGAGAGCATTGGCAATTCTTCATGAAATCTGTAGCCCGAGACCTGAAAAAAGCTGGCCTGGGCTACAGATAGTGATGATTGCAGATGAAAGAGCAAATCGAGAAGACCTGCTGGAAGTAGCAGACTGTGTATATGAATTTACAATGAGAGGTAGGAGAACAGTAACCAGGAGGTTGAAATGAAAACAATATCTAAAACAAACATCACTGCTACATTTACCAAAACAACAGCAAAGTGGAATAAGTTTATTGGTAACTTCACCAACAAGAAAAAACACCCTCCCAAACAAAAAACAATAGAAATACAATTGGCATATGCAGAAAGGAGTCCAAAGAAAGTAATTCTTAGATTTATAGGAGGACCAACAGGTCATGAGTGCTATTACGTACAGGATTTGCTGATGCCGGTTTCATTTCCTAAACCAGAAAAATTATGTATTTGTGCTGGGACTTTAAATAGCTGGGAACACTGCACTGTAAAGTGGGTTGATGTGATAAATTTTTTAAAAACAAATGGATATGATATAAAAAGAGGCATATAATATTATGGAAATTAATTTAGGTACTGGATGTGTCATTATAAGAAAATATAAAAAAGATGGCAAAAAAGGAATTTTACTACAACAGGATTGTGAACCACATGATATAGGAAAACCTCCTTTTCTGGGAATGAAAGAAAAAGGATACCATCCAAATAGAGGAGATGTCATTATCTGGATAAATGACAATTTGGAATCTTTACGAGTGCTACAGGATATAGTAAATATATGTGTTTTTGAAGAAAGAGGGAGGGAAGTAGTTTTTAAGGAATAGGAAAAATATTCAAGAATCATCAGCCCCATGATATAAGTTTCTGGCAATTCTCCTTGCCCATCCCCTACTATTACTTGGCCAGTTGCTTAAGCTGGTCAAGTAATACAATCTGGCTGATAAAATCAACTGGATCAAATCACTTTCTGAATGCCTATTTATAGCCGCTTGAGTAATTGGTCCTATTACTCCATCTGGTTTAACACCCACAATTTTCTGTAATTCCTTAATAGCTCTTGAAATGCCGCTGTGCACGCCAAAATCTAATAATTGGTATATTACCCCATCTTTTATATTATCTTTTAAAATAGGAAGCAAAAAATCGTTTTTATAAATAGAAACTGCTGCTTCTTTAGTAAGATTTTTAATATCTAGATCAGGATAAGATCTTTTTGAGATTCCCCATCTGGTTTCCCCGCCGGGATCGTCTTCAGGATTTCTATTGGAGTATCCACCTTCATGCCCAAACACTCTAGAAAGCCATATCTCTATTTTTGAATTTTCCATTATACAATATAGGTTTTAATTGAACCAGCTGTTCCTGTAGACGACTGTATTATTCTCCCTGATTGTACAAGCACCCTCCTTTGAGGAGGCCAATCTATACTACTAAAAGCTGTAAACTCTCTTCCGGTATCATCTACCAATTGAAATTTTCCTTCCGAAACTCTTTTTACCACAGTAGCAATAATAGTGGTGGGTTCAGTAGGTTTGAACATTCTTTCAAGAGCTGTTTTGATCATTTCATTTCCCTCTCTATTGCAATTGCAGACGAGGCTGTATACGTAGCACCCTCCACATCTATATCTATGATTATGGAATAGGAAGACAATTTGCCCCTATAAGATCCTGAGGATTCAGTTACATTCACCAAACTTCCTGTCGGCATATAAGGCAAAAGAGGACAATTACCTTGCTCTAAATATCGATTTGAATAGTTGAAGTCTATTTCTCTTGTTCCTCTTGCTCTGCCTACCACCTCATCTGTTAGAAGACTATCTATAATATCTGGCCCCTGCTTATCTGCTGGATCTCTACTAACTATTATTTTCATGATCCCTCCACTGCTTCAACGTATACAACCACTGCTATAGGCCAGGTATCATCTTCAGATAAAATCGGAGTTGGGGCTTTCCATAGACATAGGGTTACATCAAAATTATAATTGATTTTCCCATATACAGGATAGCTGTCCACTTTTAATGTATTAAATTTCCAGGTATAGGGAGATGTTTTTCCATACCACGATATATTGGGTCGTCTATTTGGGACATGTGGTGTAGTTATTTCTTTATCATTTACAAATAATTGATCTATTTCTTTTGATCTAACAGATTTGTTTTGGATAAAGGCTTCCCCATCGGTTGTTGCCATCCGGACTATTTTTAATTTAGTGGCATCATAGTGCATTTGGAAATAAATATTATCACCTGGGTGAAAACTGGTCTTGACCTCCCCTGCTGAATCTAGATTCCTGGCTTCATCCAATTCGACCACAAACAATCTATCCCCTTGCCCAACTTCTTCTCCAAATTCAACTACTATCGTGGGTTCTCCAATCATAATCAGACCTCTTTTGGGTAAAACTGAACTTCTTCAATTCTAGGGGATTTTACCGTAAACTTATAATATTTTGTAGTATAAGTTATTTCAAACAAAGTATTGTATTCCTGAGCAGTTGTTAAATACCCATCTTCAGTAGGAGTAACAATGCCAGCATCTCTTTGTTTGTAAGAAATGTTTGCTGATGGGATAGCTGTATATGGAGGATAGTCTGAATCCCCAGATCCATAAACTGGGTTTTGAGTAGTGCCTGTACCTGCTATTATTTCAACAACTTCTTCCTTTATCTCTTCTTCAGTAATCCCTTCTTTTACAACACTAACCCACTCTCCTCCGGAAGTAGCTAATTCAATATCAACAGAATCATCCCAAGGAATTCTAAACACTTTTATAATCTTTGTAGTGGAATCAACATCCTCTTCTTCTATTGTAAGATTATCCCCACTGATTGATTCATTAGTAACAAGATATTTATTGAATCCATCTCGAATATTTGGATCTGAAGATACATTTAAAAAATTTTGCATATCAGTTAGATAATATGCTGGTGTTTCTGTATCCCATTTATTTACTGATATTGGATACTCAGGCCGACAGATAAGAGTCCCATCCGGGGCTGACTGTAATACCCCTCCTCCAGCTTCTACGATTGTTCGAATAGCTCCTAGAGGGCTGTTTCCAATAACATATAAAGTATCTGCAGGAATGTACCAGTCTACTAAATCCCACTGTATAGATATAGATTCAATTGCGGCCAGTTCTTCTACAATTGTTTGAGCCATGGAAGGTTCTTTTTCCACTTCTAAAGCAGAGGTATTTGGAAAATCTAATTTAATAGCAGGAGAAGCAAAAGGAATATAGTACTCAACCACATCTGGATTTGGTCTTGACTTCCTTGGGCCATTGACTAATACAGTATAAACCTCCCCTTCTATTGTTATGGTAAGAGTAGTTTCCATATGAACACATTGTATATACTCTGATCCATCAGCTAAATGCATCTCCCCTCGGATCGCATAATCCCCCTCATCTACATCAATAGTTATGTGATGAGGATGTAATACTAGACCATCTCCGGTAACGAAAGAAAGATTGCCGTCATGGATTATTGGAGTTGAAGAAGAAAACAAATATATCTGATCAACCATTTTCTTTAGTTGAACATACTGAAGTAAAGCGTAGTTTTGACTTACTAAAACTGTGTTAACCCCACCACTAATACTATATTTCTGATCCACAACTTTCATTGTTTTAGCAAATATATTCCAGACATGATCTACTATCTGCCGCATTTTAAGCATATCCCCATATAATAGATCATTATTTTTAATGAACTTCTGTGCATCCCAATAAAAATGATCTGCTATATTTCGGATCACATCCGCGTCCCAATAATAATGAACAAGAAAAGCCCCTAATCTTAAAGAATATAAAGTATTGACAAAATTTCTATATACTAAAGAAATCTCATAAGGATGTGCTACTAAAGTTTTATACAATTCCCCATATGGAGTGCTTACAAGATTTTTAATATCAGAAACATCAAAAGTAGTAAGAGTTATTACATTGTCTGCAGCTGATTTTGCGGTAAAATCTCTCCAATCATCAGACCTGACGACTGTTGAAATTTGAAGACCTCTTATAATTCCCGGAAACCTTCTGGTATTTGTAAACCATCGACTAAGTGATGAAGTAGCAGCAAAAAACAAACTACCAAGAGCCCCGGTAGTCACTCCACTATCAGTATGATTCATTAGACGCCAATCAGTCGAATTTAACGACACTGATAAATGAGCAGGTACAGCCCAATTGCTAATGGTCATGGGTGTGGTAGAAGTCCCGCCATTGATATATAATTTTACTGCAGATGCCGCGCTTACAACCAAAGCCACTGCATTCGCTGTAATATCACTGAAAGCACTAAAAATACCATCATTGGCAGCAGGAGTGCCTACTGCTTGGCAATGAAGTTCTGCTGTTCCTGTAGTTTGATCAGTTCCAAGATCAACTGGAATATCATCGTCAGAGCCATCAAAATCGATCCCTTTAAATACTCCCATATTAACAAGATCGCCACTTGTCATAGTGCCATTAGGAGTACTATCCGAATTGCCAGTGGAATCTAAAATACAACCAGCTCCTCCTGATGGATCTTGACTTAAATGATATACTCTGTGATAGCTGTTGCTCCATACTGCTATCCCTGGAGTTGAACCTATATCACCTACATATGTTGTATTGTCTATATGAGTACTATCATAATAAAGATACAATACTGTACTGGAAGATGAACTAACAGTTGGAACTTTAACATGGAGAATAGCAAGCTCTGCTGAATCGTCCCAGTGCTCTATCTCAACATAACATTCAACATCACTAGAAGTACCTACAGCAATTTTTAGTTTACTTGCTCCAACCTCATCAAATATGGCAGATGCGTCATAACTAGATTTCCCACAGGAAGAAGAGATCCGAACTAGAACTGGTCTGTTTGTTAAATCAGATCCAGTTTCTGAACTTGCGATTGTTAATTTTATTCTATTCGCCCATCCTGACAATGCCATAGTATTACCTCAGCTGGGTGTAGTTACATTTATTTATTGGAGCGGTGCATGTATCTAAAAATTTATAATCCCCACCAACTTGATTGCACTTCCTACTGTTTACTGATTGAACAAGAAGTTTCGCCGCACACTTTGGGCATGTATTATTTTGTAGCTTTGCTGGCCTTTCTTTCTTTCTAAATTTAGCGTTTTTCCCAATCCTTATCTTTTCCCTTTCCATCTCTTCTTGGACCATAGAAAGGAATTCTTCTATAGAAAACCCATAATCATGGATACGTTTGAGCAGCACACTACCATTTTGAATCTGATTAACTGAAAATGGCTTTGTTATTTCATTGTATATCTTTTTCATTATGCCTCTATACATTCCCATCGCCACAACTGAGTGGCTACTTGAGCATAAGCTCTATAGTTATGAGTCTCATCTCCTCCGCAATCTCCTCCAGCAATCCAATAGTCACAACATCCGTTTGAAGTACCTACATCCATACCACATTGCTCTCCGGTACATGCCACGTCTTCTATCCAGGTAGATTCAAATATCTTTGTACCTTTTGGGCAAACGAATACTTCAGGAGTGGTACAATCAACTTGAAATCCACTAAGCTCAACAGTACCGTCCATTTTCCATTCCCCATCAGAACTTATTAAACCTGTAGCTACCCTGACGGAAGGTGTAGGATTAGGAAATATTGTTCCAGGAGGGCCACATGCGTTGTAGTCTTCCGGGTCTTGGAAAACCCATTCTCCATTAGTCGACTTTACTTGCTTTGTATCGGAGTTCTCACATGCATCTTCTACACTGATAGAACCCATCCCACAAAAATTCGGAGATGATATCAAAATATTTGAAGGCCCATCAGTTTCCCCCCACTCCCAACTTAAATCTCCCCCAGCACTCCATTTATAAGGACCGACTGAAGCAGGGGTTAACACAACCATCATTTCTGTATCTTCAGCCATTGTGAGTCCTTCTGGTAATCCCGGCTGAAGAGCGTCGGCTGTTTGTTCTGTAAAAAAAGATACGGAAGAACAATCGTCATGGAGATTGGTTGTTGCATCCCCGCAAGTACCCCCTTCTTTAGTGAAAATTGTATTTCTAGGAGGTTTTGCATATGAAATATCTGAACCATGTCCATTAGCAAATTCATATCCACCTGAAGTTTCCCAATAGTATGGAGGCTCTCCACCTTTGGCAGCGACAGCAGCAGAGCCAGGATAGCCAATTGTTGGTGAAGTTCCAGCCGCATCTATTACAAGGGGTTCTACATCCTCACAGCAATTTAATGGATCAATGTCTTGAGAGATCACAAAGATCCCACATGGATTTTCTTTTGGACCACAAGTAATAATACTTACATTACCATCATACATGCTTTCTAATTCTTTCTTACGTTCTGGAGTTATTCCTCTTCCAGACCAAGTAAAATATAGATTTTTACACAATGGCAATCCAATACTAGGGGGATAGCAACAAACTTCTTCGTAATATTCAGGATCATTAACATTGTCTGATTCATCACAATCTACAAAGGAAGTAGTGGTTTGTACATCAACTATTCCTCCTTGATCAAAACCAGGTTTGCAAGCTGCATCTCGTAAAAACTCGGTACTCTGACCAGAATCAGATTTGGAGCATCTACAAAGAACATCGTGGATAATTTTTATAAAGCAATCACCATCCGGATTAGGAACTGTAACAGGACCAGTTCGCCAGCAAAGTTCTTCTGCTTGTGGATCGGTTTCTTCAGGTGGTTCTTGTAAATCAATTTCATCAACAGCCCTATATCCAATTGCTGTAACTGTAGCATCTTCTGAAATAGCTTTAATTGTCACTAAATCATAAGGCTGTGCAAAACTTATTTTTAAAGATCCAGTTACTTTCCCACTCCAGAATATTCTTCCGTTTTCAATAGTTATTTCCGGATTGATTTCTAAAACGTCAAAAGCACCAAAGCACTTTCCCTGCCACTCTGCAGTAACGCTCTGATCAGCCGGGACAAGAATATCTGATGAACTCACACTAGTAGCTTTTTTCACACTGACAACTTCTACAACTGCTTCTACATGCCCTACCGTAGTTTGAAGTTCTTCAGATCCATGAAGAAGAAGAGTATATAATTTATCTTGATGGGATCGGGTGACTTTTACTATTGCTTCAAAAGTACCATCATCATCTTCACAAAATTCACCCCGCAAGCCTGCTAAGATTTTTTCCCATTTTTTACGAGCTTCTTCTATTTTTTTATCCCAATCGATTTGCTCTTCTTCTGCTGTTTCAGGTTCTTCAGGCGGAGGCTCTCCAGAGCAAGGATCTAAAGAAAAAAGTTCATCTATTAAATCAGAAGCTTCGGCATGAGTAGCTAATTCTTCAGGAAGTAGTTGTTCTAAATTAATCCAATACGGTAAAAAACTAGAAGAATCTCCTAGTTTAGTAAGATTTAAAGTTAAGGAGTTCATACATCCTCCCCATAGCACCATCCTTCTGTATCTTCTCCAGGCCGACTGTCAAGTAAAGATCCATCACAGGCAGATACATACAGACTGATTGGAGCTGGATCTCCTCCCTTACAATAAGTATCCCCACCTTCACCTTCACATAACTCTAATGCATATCGAACACAATCAGGTACATAGATATCAAGCTGTTTGGTTTCAAGACCTCCTTTTAAATTCCTCCAAGAAGCGGTAACTACAGGTTGAAATCCGCTTATTGCATTGTCACCTTTTTCAAGCACAATATTCAAACGACGCTCTTCGCAATATGCAGTTCCTCCAAATCTAGCCACTCCAAATAAATCACGTCCAATTGAAATACGATAATCTATCTGAGTTAATGGAGGAGGAGCCACGCTTTCACAATTGATATCCCAACAACCAGTTTGCCAAAATAAAGAAGATGAAGTAGGATAAAAATTAAGATCATAGTGGTCTGTCAATCCAAAGAGGATATCCAATTCCCTTGGTAGATCTATTATTTTAGGATCGCTTATTTCTCCAATGGTAGTGTTCAGAGAAAATTCAAGATCAGGTGTGGAAGGCATTACATAAAAATCAAGCCATATCCTAATAAAATCCCCATCAAAACCTATAGGACAATTGTTTGGGCGATATCCAGAAGCGGGGATTCCATCACGAATCCGTCTCCACATCCTATATATTTCAACGAGTTTTATATATTTATAAGATTCAGGCTCTTCGATATTTTCTAGCGTTACGAAAGGTTCTAAAAACTCCGGATCTACCTGAGTAGTAGGATTTAAAGACAGCTGTAGATTATTGGCTTGTGTCACTTATGGTCTCCTGTGTGCAATAATCAACCTTCTGTTCGGCATCAGTGTTTGGAGCATAAGGCGGTTCATATGGTTTTGGATCTGGGGGATTGTGATCAAGACCACCACCCCCACCTCCTGAACATTGTTCATCTGTTTCTTCTACTCCTCCTGGCACTTTAATTTCCAACCATACTGGGGGGCCAGGTTTATAAATAGCAAAAGCAACAGAAGAATATTTATTACTTGAAGCAAGCTCTCTTTTTGGTAAAGCTAGACTGTACTTATCTCTATGGATTTTGTAAGACAGTAAATGTGTTCCATAGACTTTTTGACTGTACTGTATTTCTCTTAGGTCTGTGGTGAAAGAAGGAGGGGTTATATCATTTCCATTGTAATCCCATACTTTATCACCGAGCCAAGAGCTTGCTGTTTCCCCAAAATTAGGATAGCTTAATGCCTTTCTATCCTCCATTTCCGGTCTGATTTTCTGAGTAAACACCAAGTTATCCTGAACCACCCTCTCTCCTAAAGTACCGTGAGAAGCGAATAGGGTATAATCTAAACTAAGATCATACCTATATACGTATATAAAAACCCCGGCACCTAATTTACAATCTGGATCATCTTGTTGGTAAGCCTCCAACAAATTATGAACCGTTATATATAACCCTGCTCTGGATAAAAACCCATCAGTAGGGTCTGGATTCTCTTGCTCAATAAACAATAATTTTGATGAGAAACTAGACCTGTTTGACAGGGATATATTTAGTGGATACTCGCCCATATTATACAGACTCCCCGGAAAGCACTTGAGAAGTTTTATTGTTTGCCAGAGAACCACTCAGAGCAGGAACAACCCTTTTTTGTCCTATTCCATAAGCAGCAGGATGGGTCGTAAAAGTAACTGTATCCCCAGCCAGCCAAGAACCTCCCCAGGAAGCGGATTCAATGGTGAAATAAGGTTTTGTAAAATCAGAATTGTTTGGAGAATAATCTGATCCAATTGTTCCTGCTCCAATTGTTCCTAAAGAATCGCCGGAAAGGGTGTAATTTGTAGGATCAGTAAAAGTGATTGTCCAATCCTCATCTACAGTGCCTATATTATCAAGCTCGATATCAGATCCGGAAGAGCTTACATCAAAAGTACCAGAAACACTGGTCACTACTGGAGTGGTAACACTTGTTTCAATATCAGAAGCAGGAATTGCTGAAGACACGCGGGGAGAAGTTGGGGTTGGAGATACATCAGCGGTATAACTATTTGCAATTGTCTCATCTACAGTAATAGTCATTTTATTACCAGCGCTGCTGTCTAGTACAACACCTCCTGTGCTGATTGTAAGTACCTCTTCATTGCCAGAAACAGCATCAGCAGTAGCTTTGTCTGTAAGAATAATTGTATCACCATCCTCAAAACAAACATCATCTCCAGAGGCCATGGAATAGTTTTCTACATTTATTACAAAAGTAGAAGCGCCTGCTGTGATATTTTCTGCTAAATAGGCACTTGCATATTTTCTTTCTGTATCTGTTCCGGTAGCATATCCAGGGATAGCTGAAACCGTGTCTCTTTGCCCCATGATAAACATCATCACCCAATCATCCCCAGCAGTGGGGGCATCAATATAGATATAGGAGTCTAGGAGAGTGCCATCAGTGTCATCAGCGACTTTCCAAAACGTCTTATAATAATCAAAATAGCCTGCCTCTCTTTGAGCAGAAGTCACATGAGGGAATAGATTTTGAACAACCCCACTTATCACCTGAGAAGTTCCATCCATCCTTCCATTTGTTTTAGCCTTGTAAACTTTTAAATCGCTGTTCAACATTTTATCACCTCGCTCAAGTCACTCGTTTAAATGTAATTGATCCCACATATCTTTCATCAGCTGTAAATGTAGATTGCCAGAGGGTTTTTTGAACCTGTATCCCATCTATTTTTATAATTGCTGTAAATATAATTCCATGATAGTTTATAGATAATACAGTGCCAGCATCTCTATAAACTATCAAAGCCTCAATTTGTGCCTGAGTATAGTACCCTTTCCTGACATTGTCTTCTTCCCTCGCCTCTAAAACAACATCAGGATTGGCTTGTCCAGAAAGTCTATTTACTACCACTACATTTCCTAAAGTCACTCTTTCTGAACCGGGGACTCCTTGATTCCATCTCCCTCTCCAACTAACATGATCATTTAGAGTAACTGACCCTACAGTAATTGTCATCTTGCCCCTCCTGACCTGTTTTTATATTTATCCAAAAAAGCAGTTAAAACCCTATCAGCGTTCTTTTCATTTGCCCTGATTGTTATTGGTTCTGAACTTCCTGAAATATAGTAGTTCCGGACTGGATCGCTTGTCCTTTCATTTGAAACTGATCCTCCATCGGCTAATGCCAAAGCAGGTCCGGAGAATTGGGGAGAAGTTGGACCGCCTAGACTCATTTTCTTAACTAGATTATTTATTACAGTCATCCAATCTCTGTTGTTGTAAGCAGCAGTTGTGTCCACACCGGCCTCTCTGGTAGCAAACTTGTTGATCATATATTCCCCAGCTTCTCCAAGAATAGGAATCTTATCTCCACCACCAAATCCTGGGAAAAATCTACCAGCCTGGGCTTTTACAGCTCCTCCTAGTTTTCTTTTAAGAGCACCCCCAGCTCCATACTGAGTAGGGTTTATATCTTTTGAAGCAGCGGCAATATCTTTCATGGTTCTATAGGATTCTTTCAACTTCTTATTGAAATCATCCATATCTTTGTTTATGTTTTTCAGATTCTTTTCAGCTTCTTTCCCACCATTGATCCAAATCCCTTCAAAGTTTTTGTGCATCTCATTTAAAGGTTTGTCCAAACCCTTTATTGGTTTAGATATATTTTTATCAATTATATTAGCATCTACTTTCTCAATTCCTGCTTTTAATTCGTTGATTTTTTCTACTGCTTTTCTGGACCATTCAACAGCAGCATGCTCAGTGCCAAAAAGCTCTTCTGATTTCTTAAAAGCCTCATCAATTAAAACCGCTGCATCTGCTTGGGCTTTAGCATAAAATGCTACTCTTTCATCATCCCCAAACAATCTACTAGACAATTCAAGAGCTTTCTGCAAAGCCTGTCCTACTTTTAAAGCTCCTGCGACTAGAAGCCATAATGCTGCTCCCACATCGTTGGAATACTTTTGCACCTCCCCAAATCCAGTAACAGCAATGGAAGCAAATTCCAACACAGCAATAGCCCCTTCTTTAGCCCACCTTGTAATGTCAGAAGAACTTACCTCTTTATTAAAGTTAACCATTGCCTGTGTTAGGAACTCTGCTATTGCTGTGTAGATAGGAGCAAGAGCAGCAGCGACTGTTTGCTTTAGTGCTGTAAAAGTTGCCCCTAATTCTTTTGTAGCGGAGGCAGCGGCGAGGAGTTGATCTGTCTCTATTTGTGAAAGAGATATCCCTAATTCTCTCGCCCTGTCTGACATCTCTTTCATCTTTTTGCCATCTTCAGCCAACAGAGGAATAAGCCTAGAAGCATCACTTGCGAGAGACTCCATGTAAAACACTTGTTCTTTTGCAGAAATGTTGGCTTCGTCCATCGCGTTTTTCATTGCTCCCAACGCTTCTGGACCTGACATTTTTTGGAGTTTTTCAGTAGTTAGTCCTACCTTATCCCCAATATTTTCCATGAAGTCAGCTAGAGGACCACCACCTGTTTCAGCGTAATCTCCTATTCGATCATTCACATCTTTAATTATATCCGAGAATTTTTCAGCATCTATCCCAACGCTTGCAGTTGCAAAACCAAATGCTTGCAGTTGCCCAACTGTAACATCAGCCTGATTAGCTAAATATCCAAGCTCCTTTGTCTGCTGAGCAACTGCGTTGATTATACTTCCTGCCCCAACAGTAAGGGCTGTAGCAGCTGCGGTCGCAGCAACTCCTATACCAGCAATAGTTTTTCCAGCACCAACAGCAAATCTGGTAATAGCCCCTCCAGCTCTTCGAAGGCCAGAAGTATCAGCTTCGATTCTTGTATAAAGTGTTCCAAGATCAATCATTTTTTTGCACCTGCTACAATCATTTTTAAAACCTCTTTCATGTCAGCGACTGTCTGCTGTTGTTCAGGTTCTTCTTTTTGCTCTTTTAAAGGATCATAAATAAAATCGGCAGGACTGTACCACTTTGGATTCTTTTCCCTTGAATGAACCATCAATTGGGCGTTTAGTACTGCTGCACAGATCATGCCCATTCTTTGATTCTCTGCTCCCGTTCCGAAAGGCTCTAACTCTGCATATGCTATCCACTCAGACAATTGAGATGAGGTTAATTGTCTGAGCAAATGATCAGGATGTGGGTATCCTAATTCTCGGCAGAGTCGGAAGACAAATCTTCTTCCTGAACGGGTTCGGAGTTTTTTCTTTCATTCTCCTGGGCAGCTTCAGTCATCCCTGAAAGCCTCAATCCAACAGCAGCAATTCTGTCGATTATATCTGCTGGCTTCACTTCTAAATCCGGGATATCTAGATCGGTAAAAAATGGTTTCCCCTTTTCATCAACCACAGTATTCAGTATAACAGCGATCCGAGTCCCTTTGACAGATCCTTTTGGCTGTTCCATTGTCCATGCTTCAAAATAATCCCTCTGGATAGATGTCATTTCCTGTACCCACAGAGACCCACCCCATTCAGGTATCTTTACAAGTTCCTTCTTCAATTCTGTGTGTCTCATTACATCCGCTTTGGTTAGCAAATTTTTCATTTTCTTCTCCTTGGTTTTTTAATTTACTACTGGTTGTTTACTGATTAAGTGGTGAGGGCTACAGGACCGCTCACTTTAATTGATGCTGGCGCGGTGATCTTGTCATCCAAAGGAATACCCAACCCCAAGTTAGTAACCAGCCCTGAAAAATCCAAAGTGGTATTCCCAGTATCAGGAAGTACAATCTGATAATCCACTAATGTATCTGTTTCAAAATCATCGTTCATGTCGTTGTAGCCATCAATTGTAAAATTCATTTCCAATTGAACTGTACCGCCATCACGAAAAGAAGCGATGAACTCTCTGTAGCCTCCTTCTGAATCCAGAGAAGTCACATCAATAGTCTCTCTCGACTTGTCTGGACCCTGTATGCTGTTTATTTCTGCGATCGCAACAAAACCAGCACTTGATAACATGTCCGATCTTTTGAATCTAGTTCCCACACCCGATAAAGCTTTGCTTGACATTTTGTCCTCCTACTTTTTAAATTGCTTTTTGAACCACTAAAGAACATGAAAAGACCGGCCTGTCTTTGGTATCATTTCCTACAAAAGTGATTTCCGTTGTTATCCACACCTGTATATATTTTGTTCCTCCAATTGTAGTATTTGCTAGCTCATGCAGCTCTTCTATGATTTCAGATATCTTCGAGTAGCCGTTTCCATACTCTCCTTTAAGGCCTCTGGACAACACTTGTATAACCGATCTATGTATGTCGTTTGGTTCTGCTGGTGATCCCGCTGTATCTGTGATCATAGTTGTAATTACAGATGTTTCAGGAAGGATTCCTACAAACAAATTAGTTCCAAAAACTAGTTCCAAAGTAGATGCTGAAAGAGCTGATTGTTGGAGCAGATAGTCCTTTATATCAACTGCTGGAGAGTTCATATTTTATTCCATTTGACAAGTATTTGTTTTATCCTAGCTCGGTTTTTCATAAGTGCTTTAGTTAAAAACTGGCTACTTCCTGAATTGAAATTGTAACTTGAAGGCATTTCGTGGACATAAAAAGCATAATAAGCTCCATACCCTACAATCGCTGTTGGCACCCACTTCCCGTCTTTCTGCACTATTTGCTTTGATTCAGCAAGTGCTCTGTTGTGGCTCTCTGACAACTGAACTGCATCATCCCCTTTGAAAGAAGCTGAAACATTATCGGAAAGCCCGTCAGTTACAAGTATGTATGCGCTCCCCCTTAGATTTCCCACAAGAATAGGAGTTTCCTTAACTGAATCAGCCTTTACAACAAGAGCAGCTTCAGTCAATCCTTTGATACTATTTCCTCTAATCTGCTCAATGGACTTATTTAGATTTCTTAAAACCTTGGATAGTCCTCTTAACCCACTCATATCAGATAAGCCTTTCTTAAAAATTGATCTGCTTTGATTGTTGGGATTTTCTCAAACCCCTCGATAAGCAGTGAATCGCTGTCTGGAAGCTGGTCACTATCTAGACCGATTAAAGTGCCTAATTTCATTTTGCCCTTCTGTTCAAAGTCTGTTTCAGCTAAAATAACGACCTTTGAAAGAAGTTCCTCAACCGTATTCCCCCCACCCCCACTTGATAAAAATCTTTCCTTTTTTACTGTCCATCTAACAGCAACTTCCACAGGAGTGTCATGAGTGATGTTTCCAAATCCATTGATTGTGAGAGGAGGCCAATACACTGCGGTCTGGTTGAAAAATTTAGTTAGATTCATGGTATCCTATCACTCCAAAAGAGGTTTGCCTTTTGCCTTTGTTGGTCATCTGTCCTAAAGTACCTGTTGTGTCAAGCATGATGCACATTTGGCCATAGCTCGTTCCATTCAAACCCATTCCCCATTGCCCTTGATAGGACTCGGAAAGCACATCTACTCCAACAGATTTAGTTCTTTGATCTCGAAGAGAAAGCACATGAGCAGATAAGTATTTTTCAATCTCTTTTAGAATTTCGTCAGAAAGATCTGTACTACCTAACCAAGAAGTGACAAGCAAATTGGCTGTATTAATAAATACTTCTATATCAGTCAAAGTGGTGTCTATAATCTCATATACTTCTGACTGAGTAACTCTATTTGCCATTTTTTCCTCCTACACTGAGAACCACTTCGGCTCGATAAAGGCTTTTATCATTTTTTCATTGAAATATAATCCAAGACCTTCTACAAATTCTTTGCCATATCCCCATTTCCCTTCACAAAGATAAGAAGGCCAGAATTCAGTGAGATCCAATCCAGCTGTCCTCATTTCAGCAAATCGTTTCTCATGCTGGTCTATCCATCTTTGCCATCCAGCGGCATCTTTGTAAGCTCTCATAAACCTGGTCTTCACGCAGCTATTGATTATATCCTTGTGGTTGCGACGGACAATGATCCACTTGGCTTTTGGAAAAGCAAGATGCCACATATACCAGAAATGAGCTGATTTAGTGCATTTTATAAACCAAGGGCCATCTTTGTACCCTTCGCGAATGACCATGTCCTCTATATTCTTTTTCCACTGCTCTGCTTCCGGTTTGGAAACCTCAAATACTTGTCTGTTGTTTGGAAGAGGTTTCTGTCCCATTGGATCTACTCCAATAGATTTCAAATATGGCTTGACTATATTTGTTCGAAGGTATCTGCTTTCGAACATTCCTCTTTGGGCCTGAGCACTTGGCCCATACATCTCTCCTCCGAAAGCCCCGCAAATAGAAATAGTTCCTGCTGTAATTGAGGTTCCTGATCGAGCACAGCCAACAATTAAAATAGGGTCTTGCATATTATACCTCAACTTTTTTTAACATCGGGTTCCATACTTCTGGCACTTGCCATGGCCTTGGTTTGCCATGAAACACTAGGATATTGCAATCTTTAGGAACAGTTCCTTTACAATGTCTTTTCCACGAATAAACTCCATCCAAAGAATCTTGAACAAAAGACACTGGAAAATTACCTCCCTTTAATTTAGCTGATATATAATTCTCATCCCCCCTGTATCTCCTACTATCTTTTTTATAGTCAAATTGCCTATAGAATTGCCGCCAGTCGCCGTTCCAGGCCATAATCCCTGATATCCCTCTCTTAGGAGGACGGAAGGATTCTAGAAGGTAAAAATCGCTTGTTTGACTTACCTCTTTTATAAAAGAATCTATATTACCAAAAAACACAGTATCCAGATCAAAGGCAATGACAAACCCAGTTAATCTAAATAGCTCTATTTTACTCCACCATCCAGGCCAGTTATGTTTTAATTTAATTGTGATAATTCCTGAATAATTTAAATCCATATCAGTCAGACAGACAAATTGATATGGATTGGATATCACTTGCTCCAGTTGCCTGAATAAATATTCAACATGATTGGGTTGGTATTCCCCACCAGATCTAAGAACACAAGCTATTATTGGGTGTTTAGATTCTCGCATACTTCCTCTAATGTCTGCCTCTCAAAAATCTCCAATGCCCCTCCTGTTGTGGCATTAATAATTCTCAGTCCAATTGCATCAGCACTTTTTTTAATACTTGGCCAGCACTTCATGAATTTCGGATATGGATTGGAGTACTCCCCGTTTTTATCAATTCTTGGGCTGTAATCATCATGCCAATGGGTAGGTTCTCCTCTCTTGGATCGTTGCATATCAAATCCAAGTAATACGACTGCAGAAGCTCCAAACCAATAAGCAACATTGACAGCAGATGCCCCAGAGTTGCTGTTCCAGCCAACATGAGTGTCCCTTCTTGTCTCTAAGCCAACACGAACACCTCTGCCCACATATTTAATAAAACCCCTTTGCTGTCTGGGATTAACTTGGGAGCAGGTCATTATCAATCCACGATAATCTTGAATGTCAGGGAGTCCGTCATTATCATACCAGCCTTTATCTCCATACCAACAAACATCAACCCAAGAACCAAGTTTAAAAGCCTGATTTATACCGATGACTCTCTGATCATGGATCAAGGACAGGTCTTGTTTAAGTAGACTCGGACCTCCTCCTATGATAAACACAGTGGAGCCAGGCCATATTCTAGGGATAGACCAATAGTTATTTGACTTTCTTGAGGACATCTCTCAACTGGCTCTCTGTTTTGTATTCGTCTAAAACCGCTATATTTCTTCTTTCCATAACAGCAACTAATTGATCCCAGTTCATAGTTTTGATATCTTCGTCAGACACTTCAGGAGCTTTAAAACTTCCTGTATTGGCCAGATATAAAGCCTCGTCTTTTGAAATAGGATTCATATTGAGAGGCTTGTAAGGGTTATCTGGATTAATAACGTTGAACCCAGGACCGGCTTTGACAATTTCCAAGGTCTTTTGTTTCTCTTGCCCCCTTCGTTGTCTTTTCTTTCTAGGCTCTCCAAAAACAATCTCATACTGGTTTCCGAAAGATCCAAAAGAAAAAGTAGCTGGAAGTGTTACTCCATCTCCAGGTTTAAGAGAATATCTCTGACCACTATGTCTAAAAGAATGCAATCCAGTTCCTGGTAGTTTTCTGTACTTCACTTCTTTCTCACTCATAATAAATACCTCTGGTTGTGTTTAGAAAAGAACGGCAGGTACGCCCACCGTTCTATTTCGTGGGCGTTGGTTTATGCCTTGAGTATAGTTACTCCGCAATTGCCATTCTGATCAGCACGAATCTGAGGCACCATGATTGTCATGACCTTGTAATTCGTGGTAAAGCCACCACCCTCTTGCCATTCGACTGTAGTAAGAGGCATTCCCTCTACCATTCGAACAACGTCTGAAGTCATCTGGACAAGAACGGCATTATCGGCAGTCAGTTTATCCACTACTTTGACCTCAGTGATTCCCTGAACTTCAAGAATGCGCTGGCGAATAGTTTTGTCTGTTTCGGATTTGAAGTCATCGTCCAACACAGTCTCATAGGAAGTTGGGATATAAAGAACCCAAGGACCATAATGCTTTGCATCAATACTGGCTTGCTTCATTGCCCGGACATCATCCAAAATCTCTGAACCGGTCTTGCCGGAAGCATCCCAGTTTTCAGAAAGGGTTACTGAGTTAGAAGACGGGAAGTCCAGATACCCATATATAGTGCCGCCACCATAGGTATATGTGCCTGATCCAATAAAAAGAAGATCCTCCACTTTTTCAGCAACAACCCTGGATGCTTGCATTGCTGTGGTAGTATCCAGAGGAGAGCTTCCATTTCTGGAAGCAGTAAGAGCACGGATGTTATAACTGAAATCCTTATGGACAATCGGCAGAGGCAAATACTTCAGGGTATACTCAAGCCTGTCTCGCTGGCTTGGAGTTACCGCGTCCATTGTGAGTTCGGCAGCAGTCAATTCAGAAATGTCCTCATACTCAAGGACAGTTTTCCCAAGACCATTCCCAATACGATATACCAGATTCCGACTATACAAATCAGCTACACCAACAAGCCTTTCCTGAGCAGCAAAGAGGACAGACTCGTCCATCTGCTTCCATTCGTCCTTACGAAGAGTAGCAGCATTGACCCGAACTACCTGTATCTTTCCACCATTTGTGATAGCAGCATAAGCGTGCCCGTCTTCTCCAATCCAAGGTTTAAGCAATCCTGTGCCCATCCCCCCGGCCATCAATTTCTGTGCTACCGGACCACTTCCGGCACCATTCGAGATGAATTCCACCCCGACATTTGAATATTTCTTTTTCATTATTTCCTCCTTATTTGTTTATCGGCAGTTTATGCTATTTCCACAGCACATCTTCCGGATGGATCAGCAGCAGACGATCCAGACATATCCACAGCTTCCAGAGCATACCCAACAATGGAATCTGCATAGATAGTTGTGATTTCTGCTGAACTATCAACTGGGGGAGTGTGCTTTTGCAATGTCCCGTCTCCAGCACTTTCCAATGGATCTCCTATAGCAATACTTTCACCATCAGCGATGAGCGCATTTACTTCAGACCCTCTTTGCATCACCTCATACTGGACTATAGCCCCATCAGCGTATGCAGTTGCGATAGCACCTCCCTGAAGATCATCTTCAAAGGCAAAAGCTTTTTGGGCATTCCCACCTGCAGTAGCATGGACACCTACTTTATCAGTTGATTTCAGATAAACAAGATGGCCGGGAGTTATTGCCCCGTCAGCCGCTCGTTCTTTTCTGATCCCCATCCCTTTGAGGATGATCGTTTTCTTCGTTGTACTGGCCATTTTTAATCCTCCGTTTACTTATTGTTTTAACAGACCTTAAACTTGACTAATTACTGATTACTGTGTTTTCCCCAGAGTGTCAGAAAGAGTGACAGGAATGTAAGGCTCCTCTCCTTCGTTGACTACCACGCCAGCAGGATGCCGCACCTCAAAATTTGGAGCTTTTTCACTGGGAAGAAGAGCTGAGATAGACTCCAGCATGCTGATGTCCATTTCCTTCAACTGGTCTTCAGTAAAACTGTTCTTCTCATTACCAGTAATTTTACCGATGATAGAGGCCCTTTTGTTGTCCAATTCTCTCAATCCTGAATTGACGACAGACTGAATCTCACCGGGAACGGTTTTGAGCCATCCAGCAAGATCAGTTGGGGACTCTTCAGAAGTGTTTTCGACTTCCTTGACAACCTCTACTTCCTTTTCCACGATCTCAACCGCCTCAAGCTTCTCGATCTGCTCCTCGTTCATGATAGACAACCACTCTTTGTCTCCTTCCACAAACCCATTGCTCTCGTTCGCTATGAGAGCATCAACCCGCTTCTCACAACATTTCTGTTCGTTTTTCTTTTTGGCCATTTTAGATTCCTCCTTATTGGCTTTTATTTTATAAGTGATTTTTTCAACCACCTCTTCCGGCTCTCCTTCCAAGACTATATTGCTATCAGTATCAAGGGAGTATCGTTGTTTAAGCATTTTCTCTTCTACTGTTCCACCTGGTTGTTTGATTTTTTCCTGATAGACAAAGTAGTTTGAATATACTGCTCGGACAAAATTCATCTTTGTCCAATCCTCATTTTGAAATACGTCCATTGAATCTACCAATACACGGACTTTATCCACGGTCTGTTGCAGATCAGCGTGGAAAATGATCTTGTGTTGCTTGGAAGCATTCCAGCGGATTCCACAGCCATCATCCCAGGAACAAGCTCCTTGCCCTCCAGGAAGAAGTGCAAAATGATCTGGAACAATCTCCATTACAGAAGCGGTGTAGTCCTCTTCATTCCAGCAACCTGCCTGACCATCATCCAAAGAAAGTAATCCGGTGCTGACCTCAAGCTGTCCTCCATTCTGTAAAAACTCAATAAGACCAGGAGCAAGTTTGTTTACTTTACTCTGATCAATCCAAACTTCAGCTTTCAATTTGCCGTCCTCAAAGCAACATCCCATCACATGGCCGACTGCCCATTGCTGTTGGATAGATCCATCATGGTTAACCATAATATGATTGCCAAAAGAATCTACTGGATGGCCTATCGTAACAGGAATATTGTTCCACATTGAAGCAACAGCTTGCAAAGAAGCCGGAGGATAATAAACCGGATCGGTCCCAACTCCCTGATGAACCCCTTCCACTAACAGCACCGCCGGGAAAACCTGGAATTCAGAATTGCCAATGCTCTTGATCTTTGGACTAAATCCCTTATGCTCCATTACTATTGTGCGAATCATAGGGCTTGGTTTCTCATTATACTTTTCTCGATATGGTCTTTTAGTACGCTTTGCCATTTGGTTCTCCTATTTATTAATTGTCTTCTGGAATGAACGGGACAGCCACACATCTGCATTGAGGATGTACAGGAATAACGTGTTCAGCCTCTTCCAAGGTATATATTTTCCCATTTAAAGGCTTGCAAATTGGACACACTCTGCTATCTCCAGCAGTAACATGTTCAGCTTGTATCTGTATCCCCATCAATCCAGCTCTTTTGTACTCTCCAATATTCGCTGAGTGATGGGATCTAATGACCTCTGTTCTAGCTAGGATCTCAGCCCTTCGTAGGGATGGTATTTTACGTCCTAGTCTATCGGTTATTTCTAAGCTCCCTCCTTTGCCTAAAATTGCTTTGTCGAGCAACTTAGCGATTTCTCGCGGTCCTTTACCCTCAGCCAATCCCATTGCAAGAACATCACTGACGACTGATTCCATCTCATTTGTGATCCCCTTCAAAGAGGAAAAAGCACGGGTATAAATTAACCCTACTCTATCAGCATGAATTGGCTGATTAAAAGCAACTCTTATTGGATCTCCCCCGTCTTGCCCTTCATCTATTTTAATCCCAGCTTTTCTTATTTCTTGCCTTGCTCTTCGGATTCCTTGTTGATAAGAACTATCTATGTAAGTGCTCATCCAGGAATTTCTTGCATCTGTCCCATCTCCAGATATTTGACCAGCTACTATACCAAGACCTGATTTTCCAGAAGATAGTAAATATTGTTCATTTTGTTTTTCCAGCCACTTGACAAAAGCCTCCACCTTTCTATCTGATCTAGTAAAGTCAAACTGTCTCGGAACAAGATTGGCAGCATTCGAAATGTTAGTAACTCTACTTTCTTCAGACAATCCCAATACATCCAGATCCACTACAGCTTCTCGGATATCTGCCATCAACTGCCTGAACCTTCTCCGAACCTCAGCAACAAATTTGTTTCTTGTAGTCAATGTCTTGGTGGGATCTATGGCATTGACCAGGAAAAAGGTGTTTGCCTTCTTTATATTTCGAATTGGCTGTATCATTTATTGCATTCCAAACTTATTTTCACTCTGTGCATATTCAGATTCTTTCCTTTCTTTTCTTCTCGAACGATCTCTAAGTTCTTCTACTATCCCAGATATATAACTCAGCTTTTTCGAACCCTCTCTAACCTCATTTTCGATATTGTGTAGTGACTCAGAGTATCTTTTATCAACTTTTTCCAGTGAATCTATTCTTGCAATTTGATTAAAAAGAAACCCAGTTGCCTTGTATGTTGCTGTAGACACGGTCATAATAATAACAAGGAACCCACCTACTGTGATCTTTAATCGATGATTCTTAATAAGGTCTTTCATTTTCTCTCCAGTGCTTTTCTTACAATTTTCGTTTAAATAATCTTTTGAAGAATCCTATAATTGCTGTCAGTAAATTACTATCCCAATTAACCGGAAGTTTTCCTGATTTTTTAATCCACCGCTCTTCAACCTTTACACCATATCCCTGGCCTTTTAAGCGGCGGAATTTTGGAATTAATTTTTTCATGTTCCATAAGGTTTGTTTTTTTCAAGTTTGTGGCCAATGCCAGCAGCACCAAAAGCCATCCCTATCAAAACACAACCCTCCTTTATCTTGGTAGTGCCTTCTTCCAAAGTCATAGGCTCAAATCCAAGATCCGGGAAAAAACCAGCAGTGATACCAACAACTCCAGTAATAATTGTACCAACACCAACAAGACCGGCTAAACCAGTACCTATATAAGTCTTATACCCGTCAAATCTTTTTGCAAACATCTTTAGTAGAAATTCTTTCATTGGTTCACCTCATTAGAATAATTGATTATTTTACTCCCTGTCCTTACTGGTTAAATTCCAGGATTATTGCTTTACTGGTAGTTGGTGGCGCACCTTCGGTTTGTGTAACATGACTCACCGTTCCGTCAGGTTTATAGAACGTGGTTGTTTCGGTATGTGTTGGGATACTATCAGCACAGCCCGTCAACAACAGCATAACAACAATCAAGATGATATGGTTTTTCATAATGTTTCTCCTCTGATCTTTTTTGGTTTTGATGGTTCTATATATTTGCCATGCTTGGTTTCATATATTTTTTTGTTCTTCAGCCATTTTTTTCTAGAAGTTGGATAGGTTTTAACATGCAGCTGGTGACAGACAATCAGATCATCCCTGGTTATTATCTTGACTCCAGACTTTAAAACTGATGCTTTAAAATCATCATCATCAAAACAATACCCATCTGAATACTGCTCATCAAAACCCCCTAAATTCCAATACCCATTATAACTGATTGCGGAGCAAAAGTGATAAAGAGCATTTCGATAAACTGAATGCTGATACCAAGAAATCGGATTGTCGTTAGCATCCATATTTAAACAAGCACAAACTACATACGACTGGGGATCTATGCTAAAGGAATTATCGAGTCCTTTTAGTATATCCGTTTTGTGATAGCATTCTGGACTTGACAATATAATATATTTACCAAATGATACATTAACTCCCATATTGTATAGCGGGGCTGGGTTAGAGCTTCCACCGGCATGCCGTATATGGGATATACCCAACCAGGACCTATATCTCACAATCAGATTTTTCAATTCAACAGAATCTTGGGTTTTACCATCCTCAACCACAACAATCTCAAAATCAGATCGCTTGTAAATGGAAACAAGCGAATCAAAAGTCTTCTCTAATTGATAAAGTCTGTCAATGTATGGGAATATGATGCTATATTTTATCATTTCATCCACCTGTAAACGAGCATTTCTTTAGATGTTTTACTTTCAATCTTGCCTGAGTAAAGTTTTTCTTTTATCCATCCAGGGGATTTGAAGTCACTCTCATTCCAGTGACTTTTATGAACTACTCCAAGATTGTTATAATGAACGCTGTGGAAATCCTCTAAAGCATCTTTGTTTGAATCCCAAAAAACAGGCGTCATCAGCAATACTTCCCTTTTGCAAATATCCTGTGCCTGAGCTATTAATTGTCTACTCCTCCTTTTCGAAAGATGCTCGATGAAATCAATCATCAAAACAATATCAAAAGAATCATCCGGAAAAGGTATATCTACGTTATTCAAATCAATCAAAAATGAAGGATTACAAGCAGGCCATGAATCCAAACCAACATAATCCTCCACAGAAAGATCTTTATACCTGCCTTCACCACATCCTATATCAAGCACACTATCTGAAGGCAGACAAGAGTGTCTGATCCAATTCAAAACACTCTCTTCTGGTGCTGTAGGAATCATACAAAATCCTTATGATTAATATTGTCTGAGAAAGAAATCATGCTCTGAAGAGTCCTATTATATCCCCCATAGTAACACCGCTCACAAATAGAGCCATTTAAAGGCAGAGAATCGCGTGTAATCAATTTTAATTTACTAGCAATACCTAAACATAATTCGAAAGGAAGTCTCCTGCTAGGCTCTTTTAGAGCATATTGCACACCACAGCAAGCATATACCATTCCAGAGGCATCGATCAGAGGTTTCAGCAAACCAATGAGACAATTGCTGCTCCCTTTTTCTGGAAATTGTCTAGGCTGGTAAATCACAATAGAATCATCAATATTTTTCTTAATTGATGACTCCAGCAGGCGCATATCTACTTCTTTAGGATGGAATAGATCAGCAACAAGTCTAACATGTGTGAATTCCAGTATGTCAGCGAATCGAATAACCGGAATAACATCTTCTGCTGTCGTATTTTTTGTGGCTACGTAAGAAAAAGCCCAATCAACGCTGTGTCCTAATTTAACAGTATTAGATAATAGAGTTTGGTATTCCCCAGAAAACGGTCTATCAGAAGAATGGCTTATTCTGATCCAAGTGATCTTGTTTAAAATTTGCGCTTGTACTTTAGGCAAAAGAAGTCCGTTTGTTACCAGCCCTACCTTTATTCCAGCATCATTAAAAGCAGTCACAATACCTGAAAAGTAAGGATGCAGTAAAGGCTCTCCTCCGCCAGTTATAGTAACAGCTTTTGTCCCACACTCCTTTAATATCCCAATCAATTCCAGAACCATAGTCAAAGACATTTCAGTTTCCCTATCATCCATAGAACAAGAACAGAAATTGCAGTTCAGATTGCACTTGTTTGTCAATATCACCTGAGCATGAACGGGTGGGATATATCCATTTTCCTGAATGCTTTTCAATACATCTGGATTCTGAATTAACTTAACTGGTAATGTGTCTGCAGATGTATAGCTTTTTTTATTGTTCATATTTCCCCCAAAGTCTGGTTGTGTTGTTCCCGGAAGGAAGGTTATGAAGCCTTGGTTCCCCACTCCATGCAAATACTCTTGCATTTGCTGGAATGCGCTCTCCATCTTTTGTGATCTTCCTTCCAACTATATAATTCCTGGTTAGTTTATCTTGTATCGCTGGAAAATCTGTTCCAATCACATCCGTGATAAATCCCTGATCGCCCTGCCTCCAGCCTTTTCTGTCCACCGTCATATGATATTCAGCATCCATAGCAAATGACTCATATATTTCAGGATAACTGGCAAAGCCCCCTGCCATTACCCCAGTTGCAAAATTAAGGAGATTGTCAGGGAGAGGACGTTGATTAAATCCTCTTAAAGCATAAAGCTCATTGTGTTTGGCTAGTCTCAACAAACTGTCTATGTTGCCTATAATCATTGTATCTAAATCCATATAAACAGTATTGTTTAAAAGCAAATCAGGTCTAAACAATTCAATTTTACTCCACCAACCAGGCCAGTTATGTTTTAAACGAATGCTCTCTACTCCAGGAATATTTAAATCCATATCAGTCAGACAGACAGTCCTATAAGGGATTGTTGCATTTGCCTGAATCCCTTTTACCAATCTACTTACATAAGCAGGGCTGTAGGGACCACCTGATTTGAGTACTAGAGCAATTGTAATCATAATTATACCTTATTCCTGAGGAATGTTTGTATCTCTCCAGACTTTTGCTTCTGACATGCTAAAAAAGTTATCTCCAAATAGAGACCGGATCTTGCTCAACAAATCATTTGATAATGAGATGTAATTATGCGGGATGTACTCATTATCTACAATTGGAATCCCCGCGCCATGAAACTGCTGCCAACGAAAAACGCACTTAGTTGAATCCACTGTTGATCTGACCGTGTAAAAGTATTCAAAAAGCAACTTTGCTCTAGTGACCTCTCCTCCTGACTCCTCCTCTGTTACGCTCCAATCAGGCCATGTGTTTGGGATCTCAATATTTTTAATATCGTTCCAAATCATTTCATTGGAAAATAACTTAGCTCCAAGCACTTCCATTCCAAGAGCGATCAACGAAAAAACATTTTCCCAATTTGTATGACTCATGTTTGACTGCACTCCATTTGGGATTCTGAGCTTTGTCACCCAAATATTATCAACCTTTTCTTTGTAAAGACTTCTGGGATCGTCAAGAATCATATTCCTGATCCAATTATAATCAAATATCTCTGGAGGGGGATTGGTAAAAATCATTATCAAAGTTCTCCTATTCTACTATTTGTAAAAAATCGTTGGTTTGTTTCCTACAACCACCTACTTCAAGCCCTGTTTGGGCTGGGTGCGTTCCTAGTATAGCTATATCACTTTTCCTAATCTCATTCTCAGCACCATCAACTATTGCACTCAGGTCAGTCGCGTCTGGTACTCCTGCAGTGAACAGCCCTGAGGCCATCTCATACATCTCCGGTGTTGCTGGAAGTGTGGCATTTACTGCTGCTCCAGGGAGGTTGGTGTCTTTATAGTCTACGAATCCCTTGGTGTTTCCGAGAGCATCTGTGGTGCCTGTTGTGCCTGGGACTATGCTGAGAGGGATTGCTGTGGCTGTAGTTTGGATGTAGGATGACTCAGTGTTGATGTATAATCTAGTATTATTTAATGTTAGTGTTGCTGTAAGAGAGGTAAGGCAACCAGCGCCAGCCCTAAACGATGTGAGGCCGGAAGTGCTAGAAACACTTAATAAGGCTTTAAATGTATAGATACCTACGACAGGCATATACCCCGCCGCAACCTCAACACCATCAACATAATATGTCACTGTGCTTCCAACGGGAGGTATCACATAGATATATTCCCGTATAACTTCTGGAGCTGCAACAGATTCGATAGCAATATCAAATTCATATATGTAATCTGTATTTGCATCAACATTGACATTCTCTGTGTAAGTATCTTGTGAAGCTATAGCCACATATTGCACATCATACCTCTCAGAGTCAGTTAGAATATTCTCAACCTGAGCGCCACCCCACTGCGCCAGCCAGCTCTCATCGATTGCAGCCGTGAAAAATGGTGTCGTAGCTCCTGTGAGTGTGGCGTGGTTGCCGCCTACTGTATCATATATTGTGGTGCCGGTTGAGGTGTTGCTGGATTGAGGAATCCAGTTGTTTACAAGAACTCCACCATGTTCAACACTTACCAAGCTGAGTGATCCGATATATTGTAACGCAGCCGCCCTGGATATAGTATCAAACCCAACACTATTTTGGTGCATTGTTACTGTTTGAGTCGAAGAGTTAAATGCCATAGTCAGTTGATCTACGACTCTTTGTATTGTCAACACATAATCAACACCAAACTGTACAAGACCAGTCCCTGTATACGAAGTACCTCCAAGTTTAGCTATTAATCTGCCATCTGCATTAGTCGTGACAGTAGTAGAATTATCACCTTTACGTATAAATGTATAACCAGCAGGGGTGGATGAAAGTTTCCCGATAAATGTATATTTAAAATCACCGGATGATGCCACTGTTGTAGCTACAGTCGCATAAGTACTCCCATCAAAAACCCCAGCAAAACCATCAACATCGAGATTCTGCTGCGCTGTGCCTGTGTAAAGCGTTCCCTCAGAAGTGTAAGAAGCAGGAAGATAAGAGCCTATTGAATATGTGCCTGTACCATCAGCTATTACATAACTTGTGAGATTATACGTATGCCCGAACCTCGGATCATCGATCGTCCAGTCGCCTGGTACCGTGAGGCCCGTCCAGGTGATATCTGGCCCGACCATTCCTGGAGAGACTGTGCTGGATGCTCCAGAGGCTAGGTAGTTGTTTAGGACTTCAACAGATGATGCATTTTTAATTACATGATTCCATTGATTACCAGAGAATGGGCTCGTTGTCCCAGTCCCATACCCACCAAAAAACTCTACAACGAAATCAGATGTAAGTGTTGTATGCGCCTGAGATGTGCCGTTTACTGTGAGAGTCGTCGTTGTGGTAACTCTCTTCAGCTTGCAAGTATATGTCGTATCAGCAACAAGCGTAAAATCAGTATAGGTATCAAGTGCCGCGCCTATATAAACAAATGGATTTCCTGAAGCATCAACACCAAAGTAGCCTTCTGTGCTATCTGCCCCACCAAATAGAACCTCTACTGAGCCAATTGCATCTATTCGAAATACAAAATCATGTTCAAAATCACCGACTGAAGTTATCGCAGTACCTAGCGTGCCATAGCTCGAACCATCAAGATAAATCGAAACTGGCGGTATGGCCACATGAGTTCCGCTTGCTGCATCATCTTGCACCGTGGCGTCGTCTAGCCAGGTGTCTTTCCATTCAGCGAGAAGTCCAATAGCACAAGCAGCTGCGAGGTCATCCCCGGTGGCTCCTAATGTCCCTAATCTTAATGCAAGGTCTAGTAACATATCACATCACCGCAATAACCACGCTCGTTGAAAAAGTAAAAGTAATTCCAGGTTTAATTCCCATTGCCTGTCCTGCTGGGAGATCTATATATATGCTCGAAGAATCCCCAGCCCCTAGTGTAAAAGTTGTAGCAGTCCCAGGATAAAAGGCAATGTCATTATCAGAAGGGGTCCACTCTACTCCCAAAGTCATTTGCTGGATCCGCTTGGGAGCAAATACAGGTACATTCTCACTTACTATCCTTCCCTCATGATCGCTAAAAGGATTAGGCATTTTAATTCCTCCAGATTAATTTCTATTCATCAATATCAAGTTCTTCTTCTATCAGATCGTCATCACCCTGGCCATCGTCTTTTAGCATATTCGCCAGGTTCTCTTCCATTGCTACTATGATTCTGTTCACTTTTTCCTCAGGGAGTTCCATTATCTCCAGCAAAAACTGCTCAAATGGCATAGCTAGTTGAGCATCTGGGGAAGATAAATATTTGGAGATGCCCTCTGACCTAATTCTACCTACCTCAGCTCTGTCTTTGTCAGACGGGGTTGATAGATCAGGCCATTCGACAATAAATCCTTCTAATGGCTCTGGTAATACTCCAACATCAATATTCTTTTGGACAACTGGCCGAAGGATGTTAGCCTCAACAAAAGTTTTTCTACGGCCGTCCATCAGATCATCCCATGCTTCTGTGTCCTGAGTACTGGACAACTCCCCTCTTTCACTGCCTTCCAAAATCCGCTTCGGAATACCAGTTGCGATGGCGATCATCTTGAGTTGCACATCTACATGATTAGACGGATCAGCAACAGCAGGAGCTAGGTTCTTCACATCCAACCCCTGCAGCTTCATATATCTTTCCATCTTATGCACATACTTTTGGATCTCTTCTTCTAGAGCAGCCGCATCCAAGCTGTCCATACTAGCATCCTCAGCAGCGGTAAAAGCCAGACCAGGAAAAGCTCCTTGCCAAAACATCTCAGCAGAACCCCCAACTAATAGCTCCATATTTAGCAACCTGTTGTAAACCCTCTCTAAAGGAGGCAAAGCATATATATTACTCTCCAGCAGATTCTCAGCAATGTGGATGATTCTAGAGTAGTGGACTTCAGTTTCTACAAAAGACTGGGTTTCGGAATAAGATGTAGTTTTCAGAGAATAGATTTCTGGAAGACCATATCTGGGATCGTTTTTGTCTGTCACAAGTCTTTTAACAGGAGCATTGTCCTCTGTGTATGGCTGTAGATACAACAACTTTGAGGCTTTGTCCAATGGCTCATTCAATTTATCTGTATTATCCTGAAATCCCATTAACAAAATACCATACTTCCCAATCCTAGCTGTTTTGTCTGCTCGGATTAAAGTGTTGTGGATGCCAAGCTCTTTTTCCAGGTCTTCCCATGCATTTTTAAAAACATCGTTGTCGTCCCCTGCTGCTGATACAATTGGCAGTCTCCTCCAACTCGCATCAACCGGTTTCTCCACTATTTTCCCAGCAAGATCTTGTCTCCGATAACGCAGATAGTAGTCAGAGAAATTGATCTTATCAAGTTGGGGATATCCAAGAGCATCATATACATCTCTCAGCCCATCAAAAGACGTGGTGCTGCCATATGATGCTCTAGAAGTAAGAGTATTACTTGCCATGACCCGAAACAAAGCCATCCGGCGTAGATGCTCATTTTGTTCAGCTTGACTTAATGTGGGTTTTGTTCTTTTCATATTTTTCCCTTAATCAACCACATGGCCCTGAGCGATAATTTTATATGTAGTAATCGCTCCTAGCTGGTCTTGTGGTATAAATTCAACATCTTCCCCAGGATTAACACGCAATACAGCCCCTATCTTACTTTGACCCGCGAAAGTCAACCTAGCTGCAAACCCATGCTGTCCTTGAGCTGGATTCAATGCTGAATATGGTGACCAATCATAGCACGTGGATGCGAGTTCCCCGTTTGTTTTCCAATTTAATACATTGACATTCCCAGACAATTTTCTATGCCTCAGCATCAGGCCATATGTTAAACGTGTTATATCCCCAAACTTAGCAAGATCAACTGCTGATGCTGTCCCACAAATAACAATTATTCTAGTCAGATCAAACGACACCCCTAGAGGATCACCATTAGACGACCCTCTCAATCCATACACAGGATTAGTACCCAGTGCATCCACGGCCATGTCATCAACAGCAAAATCGGCATAGGAACCAATAGGGAATGCGACATCAATTAAGGAATCTACTGTCACTACTGATCCTGCAACATTCGTGACATAAAATGTTGAGAAAGCTCCAATATCTGGATTATACACGACCATAAATGAATCCACAACAGCTCCAGTTGGATCATCTACAGTAAAAGTTCTCTCGTCTATTATGGATGCGGCAGTTAATGTTGTGCTGTTGTGTATCCTATGAAAAGGAAGGATGATGGCTGGGGTTGTCTGGTCCTGGAGATTTGCATCGACAATCTGCCTATAAGGATTCTCGGTAGTACCTTCCCCGGTCAATGCCCAGACATTATTGTCTTTTCTAAAATATTTGGCTTGTCGAGTCATTTACCAAGTCCCCATTTTACTTATCTTATATTTATATGGATTATATGCTATGCAAACAGCATCATATAGATTTGGGCTTTTAGTTCCAGGTGGTTTCTTGTCTATAATAAGTTTACCGGAATCCTTAGTAGTAAACTGAGGTTGAGATAGTTGGTCCTTTAAATCATGAAAATGAGAGATGTTGGACGGAATACTAATCATCTCATCAACAGGATAATCTATTCCCTGAGTTACTTTTCTCCAAGTCTTCTCAAATCTGATCCGTAATCTCCAACCAGCTTGTGCTTTTAAGTTAAAAAACATCTCTTCATTAGTTGGGCTGTCTTTATCTTTTAAAATGAATCGCTTTTTCGAATCTATTGGCTTAAATCCAGAATTCCAACCCACGAACTGAATATTGGAACCCAATTTCTTTTCCCTGGCAATCCTATTTGTCTCGCCCTTGACCCCAGCTCCTACACCAACACAGTCATAATTGAGTACCGAACATCCATTCAAGCCACAATTGACGATAGACTTCTGAGCTGTCTGTCCTGTGTCTCCTTGAGCCCATTCTTCTAGATAAGTAAGTAGAGAGCCTTTTCTAATAGCTTGGGCATTCGAATCTTCTCCCTCATCTGCTACATCTAATCCAGAAAAAGCTATACCAGAAGTCCATTGTAATTCAGGAAATTTAAGATGAGCGTCTACAGCAGCATTGATCCAAATAGAAGGAATAAGAGCACCTGATACTGATGCAGCATAATCTCTGTCTACTTCTTGAGCAAACAAATGGATCAAGCCCTCTCTTTCGGCTTTCTCTCGTCTTCTGTCATACCATTCTTGAGTTTTCTCAGGATGATCCCTCCAATCCATTATAAAAACCCTTTGCTCCCCTTTTTTAAACTTTTTTCCAGGTTCCCAAACAGTCCCAGACTTCCTACGCCGTGCGAATATATTCGTAGGACCATTCACAGAGGATATATCAATCTGCACATCTGTATTATCTCCTAGAGCAGCTTCAATTAACTCAGGTCTTTCATAATGCGCAGATTCATCCTTAATATAAATTGATTTACGACCGCCCCTGCCTATATTGTCGCCAATCTCACCTGTTATTGTCGATCCATTTTCTGGACTTATAATCCTCATAGAGTGAGAATGTATTCTATCATCAAACCCATCTGGTAAAAATTCAATAGGTAAATTCTTGATAATTATTCGCATCTTTTCAAAAATGCTATCTGGAACACCTATCTCATCTACAAGATTTTGCTTCCTACTGCCCCACCCAATTGAAGAACCAGGAGCAAAAAGCCACATGGTAGTGGAAAGAGCGCAACATAACCAGGTAGCTCCCATATCTCGGCTCTTTTCTACTAGTCCATTTTCACCATCTTGCCAACATTCAATAAGAAACTGTAATAACTGTTCTTGACGGGGAAATAAAATAAAAGGAGGGTTTATTGCTCTTTCATGATCTTTAATTGCTCTAGGGTCATATGTGACTATCCAATCATTGATAAATTTAATCCAATTACCTGGATCAGAATAATAAACCTTTAAGGCATAGATAATATCTGCATCTTTACGAATGCGCTGAAGCCTAGCAGCCCTATCTACAAACACCTCATTATAATCAGGAGGCCATATATCAGGAGCCTTGGCTGTCATTTCCCTTCCTTTTTGATAAAGTCCTTATATATCTTTTCAGCTTCTCTTGGGGACATCTTTACTGTAATTTCTTTGGAAGGGGTTATGCTCTGGCCACCACTTGTCAGATCCTTCTTGTCAACCAACCCAAGATCCCTTGCTATAATGGCATGGTTGAAGTATCCAGCAGCAGCTCCTTGAAACTTCTGTCGCCTTATAATATCCTCTATATATTGACAGACTCTAATATAGTTAGTTCTCTCTCTGTACTGAGTCCAGCAATTATGACTTATATCCAAGAAGAGGCACAACCCCCCAATAGTATAAGGCACCTTTCTATACATTGTTGTTTTTATAGGGTCACCATGATAAGACCCTGCTAGTTGTTCATGGTCCCAAGGATTAGCATCTTCCCACTCAAAGTATTGTATACATGCTTCATATAGGGCTTCTGCTGTTTGGAATATGGGTTTTCTTCCATGGGAGCTTCTGACTTTCCAGATTTGATTGCCTTTAGCCCAGCGACTGTTGTCAGGAGTTCTCCCTGGATAAGGATCTTTCTTCTGAGGTCTTTTAGTACGTCTCTTTCTTGGTTTTTTTGTACGAGTCATAATAGTGGGTGATTGAAAAATTTAATTAAATTTTTTATAGGTATTTATATATTATAAAGGGGATAGTAGAAAAAAACTTGGAGAGGGATTGCCGGGTATAAAATAGGGTTTTTAAAAAGCTAATTATTTTAATAGAATAGAAAATGTTGTAGTTATATAATTTTTTTTAGTTTTTTAGCTTTTTTTTCTTTTAATTTATGCGGATTGGAGTTATAATGAATCATACAATAAAGAAATAAACTTAATTAGGAGACTGGAAATGAAATATTCAGAAGAGCAAATAAAAGAAGCATACGCAAACGGAGCATCTGACCGAATGGAAGGAGCACCTAAGCAAGCATACGAGATGTGTAAAAAGATGAAAGACAATCCATGTGCCCAAGCTTATGTAAAAGGTTATGAATCTTCTGGAGCAGAGGAATGAGCACCTTCATTAAACTACTAATCATAGCCCTGATCTATCTGATTGGAGCTGGAATAACTTACCCTTTTTAACCATTTAACCAGGAGGAAACAATGACTTTAGAACAAATGAAAAAAAATGAACTGCCATCACTTGAAACCAGGATGTTAAACATTCTGCGGCGAAACTCTATTCCGGTAGACGATACTAAAGGGATGTACAAAGCAGCTCTGAATAGACTTGTTAAAAAAGGAGTTGTTACTAAAACTCTTGATGTTAAACGAGAAAAGGCAATTTATAAGCTTTCCACCTCCTACTATCTTTCTCAAAACTGCTAAGGAGAATTAACCATGCCTGATCTAACAACAACAATTAAACACTTGAAAACCTTTTCACCTTATAGATCTTCTTTCAGAACTCTCCTCAATTCATTAGGGGATTATTCAGAAGAAACAAAAGTATCTGTTTCCCATGTGCTAAAAGTTTGTGGAATTAAAGATGCTTGTTGGTTTTTACGATGCTTTGAATATAAAGAATATTGCCTTTTTTGTGCTGGTGTTGCTGAAAGTGTCTTAAATATTTTTGAAAAGAAATATCCAAAAAATAACCGTCCTAGAAAAGCGATAGAAGAAATTAAGCTATACTATTTTGGATATTCTTCTAAATCTCAATTAATTGCTGCTTATGCTGATGCTGCTGCTGCTTATACTGCTTATGCTGCTGATGCTGCTGATGCTGATGATGCTGCTGATGCTACTTATGCTGCTGCTGATGCTGCTTATGCTGCTGCTGCTGCTGCTGCTGCTGATGATTATGCTGATGCTGCTGCTTATGCTGCTGCTTATGCTGCTTATGCTGCTGATGCTGCTGCTGCTGCTTATGCTGCTGATGCTGCTGATGCTGCTGCTGCTGCTGCTGCTGATGCTGCTGATGCTGCTGCTGCT
>PJEL010000259.1_pt1 | contig 63885 bp, 38 predicted proteins | sample 1853271 | NCBI WGS metagenome assembly PJEL01 (sample SAMN08108733, study PRJNA415343) | Invertebrate metagenome, whole genome shotgun sequencing project. | host: Globobulimina | place: Sweden: Gullmar Fjord | collected 2015-08
GGTATGCTATTTTTGGAGGATCGGGAGACTGGAATTATTTAGAGCAGAATGTGTTTGAACTCACCATTGAACTTGGAATGGTAAAGACAGTGGCAAAGGACGCATTAGAGGGCATGTTCAAAGACAATAAAGATGCTGTACTGGCATTTATTCGTGCAAGTGCTCTAGAGGGAGTCCATGGATCTGTCAGGACCCCGAGTCCTAAGAAGAAAAAGACCTTGGAACCAGTGAAAGGGGCTGAGATTACCATCAGAGGCATTGATTCTCGCGTGCTAACTCGTGATACAGGAGAATTCAACCGCCCCCTTGCACCAGGAAATTATACAGTCATGATTAAGAAAAAGGGCTACAAGTCTATAAAGGAAAATATCTCTGTTGGTGTTGATGGCGGTGGGTTTTCAAAGGATTTCATCCTGAAAAAACTGTAAGCCACTTTGCCTGCCTTTTATTGTTTTGTCAGTTTTTGCTTGCTTTTTCATCATCATTATTATTACCGGTATTATTATTAATAGATGCGACTCTAACTTTACGATTACTATATTACAGTAGTATTGCTATGTACATCTCATAGCAGCAGTGCATATACACATTAATTATTTGCTACCCGTTTGCTCACTTTTTTGGATACATAAAGAGGCTCAACCTTCTCCATGGCCCTATCCACAGCTTGTGCCAACTCCTCTTCCGTACTAATCCAATATCTACTTTGCTCTAGCAACGCCTGTTTCCGTTCGTCACGCATTGACTCGAGGATATCTTGACGAACTGATTCTCTCTGCACATTTTCAGCCCGTTTTGCAGACTTGAGAGCCATACTTTTCGTCCTCTCCTCCTCCCTTTTCAATCTCAAGTCTTCCTTCTCCGACTGATACACAGACATTCCACGCTGCTCCCTGCGCTCTTCTACCTCTCGTGCTTTCGCTGCCTTGTTCTCTGCGGCCACCCTCTTCTTCTCCTCCACCTCCTTGAACCATTCTTTCCGCAGATCTGAGAGGCTCTTTTCATATGATTTTCTAGCTTTGAAGTTTTCTATATTATTTTTACTTGCAGATGAAATCTTCCGATCGAATGAGGAACTCGTAGTTGTGAGATTCCATGCGAACAGAGAGCAATCCAGCTCAAGAAGCTGTGATACGCACTGTCTCCGTATCACTGATCTACAGATTGTATTCATGATGTATAATATAAAAATAAAAATATAGAAATGAGAGAATAGTATCCAATCTTGTCAGATACAATGGTGACCAGCGACGTTTTCATCAGCTAGCTGATGCCAAAAGATGGCATTTCAAATATCTCTCTCTGTGTCAGATTTACTGCTCTACTAGTATTTCAAAGATTATTTTATATAGTATCAAAATCTGTATCACACTGTGCTACACCCTGTACTAGATCACACGAGAAGATACCATGGCAATATAATACACTGTAGGTTTGAAAAGTACCATGTCACTTCAAGGGTTTCTCTTGCTCATCTTCTGCGTTTTCCTGGTTCGTCCAGTACTATCTAGTAGTGGAGATGAGTCTATACGGTTTCGTACATGTGTCTCTACCTGTCAAGGTGCTTCATCTGATGAACCTGTGATGGTGGCACCGTGTGTGCAACAGAGTTATGTTTGGGACTGTCAGGCTGATTGCCGATATCGTTGCATGTGGTCGATAGAAAAGATGAAGCGGGATTCTGGGAAGAAGATGCGCGTGGAAAAGTACTTTGGTAAATGGCCCTTTGTCAAGATTGGTCCAATCCAAGAGCCAGCATCTGTGCTCATGTCAGTCGTAAATATGTTGGCTAATGCCTACTGTTTGAAGAAACTGCTGGGTATATTCAGGGGAAAAGGACATGCTATATATCAATTTAAAAATACTCTATGGATGATTCACTTTGTACTGGCAATACATGCGTGGATCTGGTCGTCTGTGTTCCACAGCAGAGATGTGCTTGCAACAGAAAGGCTTGATTACTTTTCAGCTGGAGCTTTGATGGTATTTGACATGTATTTGAGCTGTTGTCGAGTCCTGTCCCTGTCCTCTGTATCTTTAAGGATACTCTTTGCGGTGGTTTTGATAGTCGGATATGCAAGGCATATATACTTTATGCATTTTGTCAAGTTTGATTATGGGTATCATGTAGGCATGTGCGTTGCAGCTGGTGTGATCCAGAGCGTTGCTTGGATCTTGTGGTTGTTGTGTAAGCATGAAGGTAGGGAACACCCAGGGAAGAAATATTTAGGTTTGTTCGTTGTCGCCGTGAATGCTGCAGTTCTTTTGGAAGTGCTGGATTTCCCACCACTCCTGGACACACTGGATGCTCATGCATTATGGCACCTTGCCACCATTCCGCTGACATTTCTATTCTACGAGTTTGTTGCGCGTGACGTACAAAAGAATGTTGTTCAAGGTAAAGTTAAATAATCATGAAAATGTTTTTTTGGCTTCCATGCCGAAAAAGTTGGTTGATAGTAGCCACTCTGGCTCAACAGAGTGGACAATGGGCATGTTGATTGCATGCCTTCCAGTCTGCTGTGCTTTGTAAAAGCAGAGCCATCTGTGATCATTTGATCCGTATAAAACAGAATCTTTACTGATTCGTAGTCTGACGACGTCATTCAAAGGATCTCCCGTGTTTCTCAAGAGCCTGTATAGAGGAAGACCATCCTCATCGAGGTCTGATGGTCCTGACATTCTAACTGCATTTAGGAATAATCCCCCCGCAAAACATTTTCTGATATTCATGATTCGTTCGTTTGCTTGATTTTCAGAAAACGTATTCCGCATCAAGAGATTACTTTGTATACTTTCAAGCGAGCATTTGGAAAAGATGGGATCATCCCTTTTGCTCTGCCGTTTACAATGGAACTGGAGCCGCAGTAGTTGATCCCTGATTTCAGATGCTCTACATAGGCTTTTGTGATTCACATAATTCTTGAATGCCCAAGATGAGCTTCTTCTATTTTCTTCCCAGGCCTTCCAGACATTGAGATGAGTGATCAAATCACCTTCCTTGGCGGCAAATTGAGATTTGGTTTCATTGAGTACCTTTTGTCTCCCTGGAGCCCAGATATTTTGCACATGAAGCATCGATACAATAGTTGTAACTTCATATACACAGTTGACACTCCAAGAAAGTAAAATGACTCTTGCTAGCTGAGGATCTATTGGAACAAAATCAACCATATACTTCCCATAGTGGTCTGTGATGTTTGCATCATCTCCAATGGCACCAAGTGCATGTAGGCTCTCTAGCGATCGCACGATTGATTCTGCGGGGGGTGGAGCAAGCCATGAAAATAGCAAAAGGTTGTCTATGCCCAGTCCCTTTAATTGCATGACAGTTGATGTCAGATCGCTTCGTTGGATTTCAGGAGTGTCAACCTCTTTGAGACTTTTAAATGCCTCCTCGGTGCACAAACGATATGAAAATCCAATACGAACTCTTCCTGCACGACCAGACCGCTGTATCGCACTTGACTTGCTAATGGGGCCAACCAAATTGCTCTCGATACCAACCAGAGGATCAAATGTTTTCTGCTTTGAAAACATACAGTCTATGACATGGACCACACCGTCTATTGTCACAGACGTTTCTGCAATATTAGTGGCAAAAATGACTTTTCGATGATCACGCGGAGGAGCCTCAAAGACAGCAAGCTGATGCTTTGCTGCAAGCCCAGAGTACAAGGCAACAGGAAATAGCTTGGTCCCTCTGTGTTTTGTGGTTGCATTCAAATCGTTGACCCACTCTACAGCCTTTTGACATTCTTCTCGGCTCGTGAGGAAAACTAAAATATCTCCAGGATACTCTGATCGGTTTATGCTTACTGCAGTTTCAATCCCCATTTTTAGATAGTCCTGGCAGGGTTTCTCCAAGTAGCTCGTGTGAACAGTATGCGGCCTGCCTTGAACAGACAATATAGCAGGAATACCGGTAGGTTTGCCTGAACAAGCCTGTTCTGCAGGGATTGATCTTGAATTGTCTAGGAAGTAGGAAGCAAAAGCCTCTGCTTGAATTGTTGCAGAGGAAATGATCAATCGCAGATTGCATCTCCTTTTCTGAATCTTTTTCAACAAACCCAAGAGGACGTCAGTCTTGACCGATCTTTCATGAGCCTCATCCACCATGATGACTGAATACTTTGATAACAGGGGATCGATCAACATCTCCTGGATCAACACATCATCTGTGCAGAATTTGATCCTCGTCCTTTCATTCGACACGTCTTCAAATTGCACAGCATAGCCTACAGTTTCTCCCAGAGTAACTTCCATTTCTTGTGCCACCCGAGCTGCAACAGACATGGTAGCGATTCTTCTAGGCTGAGTACATGCAATCATAGTCCCATGGGGAGCCCATCCTGCTTGGAGGAGATACTGGGGAACTTGAGTTGTCTTTCCCGAGCCAGTTTCTCCAACAATGATAGTCGTCGCGTGTCTTTCCACAAGATAGAGTATATCTCGTTTGTATGCGTAAATAGGAAGGTATTCCTGTTGTTTTGGGATTCTCAGGTGCTTGTATCTGTTGTATACCAGAGGAGGATTCTCCCCCTCTTCCTCCACTCCAGCAGCAGGACCCTTGGTAAACGATACTCCAAAAGCACCAGTACGCTTTTCACCTGGCCTCAAAAAACGTTTCTCCATCGCAACGATTGAACTGTCAGATACACTTGCTTGCTTTCAATATTCCTTGGTTCTTGTAGTCCTGACACAGTCAAACGATTCCAAATACTCTATGATAGTTCTTCATCTCCGAATTTATTATGCGAATACATTCATAATAGAATGGATCGTGATACCGTGAAGAGGAAAGGCGACGAGACCCTAGCAACTGAAGAAAACAGACATTGTCGACAAGAGAAATCTCTCTTTCAAGAGTCAATCTCCACCATTGATTCAGTATCTTATGATACTCAGATAGTAATATTCAACATTAATTCAACAACAGTGCCTGTTTTGATTGACCCGTGTATCATCTCCAGAGATTTTGCCAATTCAAATTGATCCAAACCAACAATTCATGGTTATATGATGCTCAACAATGGTCTTGAACATCAGATTATATCCTTGAACGCAATATTTAGACTATTTAATGACTCATTGACACAATCGTGACGCTTGCGATGGATATTGTCTTGCACCACATGCATGTGCTCCCTGGTGCTTACTTGCAAAGAACCCGTCATTCACGAGCTTGGGACCATAGCGGTAGAGCACATGGTATATTATCTAATAATAGAGTATCACGAACATCGCCCATTGTGAATGGCGAAGGAAGGTCGTCGAATAGAACAAAGTGGTCCAGTGGAGAGCACACTCTAGAGCCTGAAGAAAAGGAATCGTCCAGACTATTTTCATCGTCTGAGATTCAAAACGGAAGGAGCAAGGACATATGGGAATTCTTGGAAATAGTACGGCCTGAAATACAGGAAATCGATAGGATGGTGATGCAGAATATGAAGAGAGTCCAGCAAGCATTCAGGGAAAATAGAGTCGGACCTCATCACTTCCAAGGCTCTACAGGATACGGTCATGGCGATCTGGGGAGATGCACACTGGATGATATTATGGCACGTATTATGGGATCAGAATCAGCTGCAGTTAGAATCCAATTCGTCTCTGGCACACATGCAATTGCAGCAGGGCTTTTTGCTTGCCTTAGGCCTGGTGATGAACTCTTGTCTGTTGCTGGCAATCCATATGATACCCTTGAAGAGGTCATCGGCTCGCGTGGAGAAGAAAATTGTGGTAATTTAAAAGATTTTGGTGTATCCTATAGGGCACTTGACCTCAGAGAGGATGGGACTGTCGATTTTGAAGCATTGGAGGCTGGCATCATGTCACATACAAAGGTGGCTCTGATCCAAAGATCTTGCGGATATGCTTTGAGACCCACCTTGACAATTGAAGAAATAGAAAGAATCATTAAAATAGTCAAACAACAGAATCCAGACACGTATGTCATTGTCGATAATTGCTATGGAGAGTTTACAGACTATTGTGAGCCTCCTGCAGTCGGGGCTGACCTTTGCATGGGCTCTTTCATCAAGAATCCCGGTGGCACCATAGCGACTAGTGGTGGATATGTGGCAGGAAAGAAAGAATTAGTTGAAAAGGCGGTATCCCGTATGAGCGCACCCGGAGTAGGTTTAGATGCAGGGTCAGTGCCAGGGGAGACCCTACGACTCATGTACCAGGGACTGTACATGGCACCTGCAACAGTTGGAGAGGCTCTCAAATCAGGGCGTCTGATCGCCAGTGTATTTAGCCAATTAGGATATAATGTATTACCAAAGCCTGGTGTATCGACTCCCTGGTCATTCATAACAGCCATTGAAATGAAAACCAAGGAGGCAATGATTTCATTCTGTGAGGCTGTACAAACACATTGCCCCGTTGGTTCCTATGTACAGCCAGTTCCAGGCGTCACTGCAGGGTACGGAGACGAAGTTATATTTGCAGATGGAACCTTCATTGATGGTAGTACAGCAGAGATGAGTGCGGATGGGCCAATCAGGCCACCGTATGTAGTGTACTGTCAGGGAGGATTCCATGTATCCCAATGGATGAATGTTTTAGATTCCTGGCTTTCTCTGGAAGAAAATGTTTGAAAATCTCTGCATCTATTATTTTGTGTAGAGACGACAAACTCTATTTATATTAAATGACTCTTTTTTCTCTCAAGCTGGCTATTTTTTCATCACTCAACTGCAGCTCTGATTTCAGAATGTCCTCTGTATGCTCACCAAGCTCTGGACCTGCCCACAATGTCTTCCCCTGTGTCTTGCTCAAGACAGGAAGCATTGCTGGTACCACCACCTCTTCATTTGAAAGTGACACCTTTTCAAACATGTTCCTCTGTTGATATTGTTCCTCATGCACAATATCTTCAATATTTAGAATCTTGCCAGCAGGCACACGAGCATGAGACATGGTCTGGATAACCTCCTCTGCAGTATTATTGGCTACAAATGCTTCAATCTCTGAGCAGATTTCCTCTTCAACCTGGCATCTTTTGAAATCCGTCTCGTACCTTGGATTCGAAGATGTCATATCAGGTTTTCCAATCGCTGTCATCAATCTGTCATAGACAGAATTACCGTTTCCTCCAATGATTATGAACACCCCATCTTTGCTCTTCCATGTCCCACTAGGAACAACCCCAGTAAGAGTAGACCCTGATGGGGGCCTCACAGCTCCAGATGCAAAATATTCAGAGACACACCCTTCGAGCATATTAAAGACGGACTCACTAATGGAAGCATCAACTACCTGCCCCTGGGATGTTTTCCCATGCCGTCTTCCATCTCTATGAAGCAATGCCATGACTGCCCCAAAAGCAGCATGGAGGCCCGCCAGGGAATCTCCGAGAGAGATATTAGGTCGAACAGGAGCTCTATCATCAAAACCATTTATAAACCGAAACCCACCATATGCTTCGCAGACACTCGCGTACCCAGGAAGTGTTGCCTTGGGCCCAGTCTGTCCATATCCACTGATCCGGGTATACACTAAATCCTTTGGCAAATCATCCGGGCCCAAACCCCACGATTCCATGACACCCGGTCTAAAATTTTCAATCAATACGTCGACGCGACTGGCGAGTTGTTTCACAAGTTCTCTACCCTCTGTTGTTTTCAAATCAATCGTGACACACTTTCTGTTCCTTCCATAACTCCTCCACCAAAGAGAAGTCCCCGAGGAGTCCAAGTCCCTCAAATGACGGAGAGCATCGCCTCTACCAGGGGGCTCTACTTTAATGACTTGAGCACCAAAGTACCCGAGCAAACCTCCAGCAAAGTTCCCAGCAACCACCTGCCCAAGGTCAAGAACCTTATACCCTCTCAGAGGCCCGTGCCCCTCTGTGGGCGATGATGCATCTGAACTATATGATATCCTATGCATCAGAGGAGCCAACGATCGTCCAAAACGATCACCACATGCACATGCCGTCATCTCGAGACTGAAAAGGCCTGTTCGTCCGCTGACTCCCAGGATTCCAGCAAGATGACCCATCGTTCTCATCATAGTATGTTCTAACTATTACATAAATACTATATAAGGAATTCTATACTACTGTCGCATGACTGACAGTAAAAATGGATGCACCTCCATAAAGCATGTCCTCTCTCTAGAGAGAGGACAAGCAACAGATCTGTTGATGAAGAGAACACACTATCTACAACACACAGCATAGCAGATCTTCCATACTATCTATCTTTAGCCAGAACCCACCACCACCTCTTGTTTCTGCTGTATACTAGGCTGTGATGTCACTATTCTCTGCTTCACCTGTCTATTACTTTTACTCCCAGTGCTCGTCCTTCTACCAACAGTCGATCTCAAGTTCATCATCTGTCTAAGAATCTCTGCTGCATCATCATTCTTCATACTCACAGATCGCACTCTACCATTCAGATAGGTTGCTTCTATCCAAGGATGTCTTCCAGATTTCACTTGGCTGGAGATGGTAATCTGTGGGTGACGTTCTACGAATGATTCCATGTACGATGGACCATTCCTACTATCTACTATATCATTAGTATTTCTAACAGACTTGGTATTGGTAGCACCAAAGAGAAATTCCCGTGCTCCTCTGGAACTCCCAGAGTGATTACAATAATTAAAGACAATCCGTTGCAGCTGCCATACCCCTCGTCTAGACATCGTGTGCTTGGTTTTCTGTTATATATTAATAGTTTACTGTTACTATTATTTTATTAATGCCACAAAGTGAGTATTCCATGCCATTTGAACATGTACTGTAACAGTCAGTCAGTCAGTCACACAATTGTGTGACTGTTTCATCTTCTAGCTACTACATCTGTAAGTATCATTGACATTTGAATAGGATACAAGGAGCTTTTTATATCAGTAGTAGTACTACCAAGATGTCTGTTTGAATCATATACGTACGTTCTTGAGTCATACTCTGTCTATATTGTGACACCAATAGCAGCACTAGTGTCTGCATGCATCTGCAAACATACCATAGTTGGTGGGATGCCTCTTTCTTCTTATAGAATCATGCTTGTTTTCTACTGACAGTCATATGGAAATGACATAAACGAGTAGTATATATGTGATAGTATCTATCAGATTGATAGTGAAACCTATCCAATGCCTTCTTGAAGAATGGATTGACATGTCTTGGACGAAACAAAAGTAAAAAGAACGGAAACCTCAATGGCACAATGGAGGGACTTGGACATACTAAAAAAAACAATAAACAGAGAATCGTAGTCTGTGCGCAGAACTCAGAGCTGTTTGAACATTGTGTCAGGTGGTTGAAATCATTCTTTATTGAATCTCACCAAGCCAACACTGTTGAATACGAGTTTTGCTTTGTGTCAGTGATACCACAGAACAAGGGTGATGTATGTGGGGTGATGGCTCAAGGTCTTGGGGTTCCTGCGTCGCTTGCTGATTGTGAACGTGCTGAAGATGGTTCGGATCCTGTTGTGGTGCGTGAAAGGCGCTTGATTGGTGCACTGGCAAAGGGTCTGAATGGTACTGTGTACATTCTTCGTCATGGACATGGGGATCATGTTGATGCCGAGAGTGTGGGGGAGGCTGTATGTACATTCTGTACGACTATGGATGCAGACATGGTCGTGGTGAGTCAGTACAGGGTGACAGAGACACGACGAGATGAAGAGCTGCGACATGTGTTTCAGGGGTCGGTGGTGAAGTACCTGCTACAGCACTGTCCAAGACCTGTCTTGATGTATATGGAATAGATATTTATTTATTTGTATACAGACATACGTACAGTAATTGTACAGGTTTTGGGTTCTGCATCTGTAAAGATGCACTACAGGCTTGCAACATTGAGTAAAGACAACGACAAGGACATTTCATGAATCCGTTCCTCCACCTCCAGCCAGGACGATACTCTGACAATATTGTCATGGACTGGGCCTTGTTCTGTTTTTGACCAAGGGTATTCCAGTTCCCAGTCGTATAAGAGGACCTTGATGCCTGCCTGTGCGCATTCCATGGCATATACAGGATTATCATCAATCAGGACACTGGCACCAATTTCTGCACAGATTTCCGACTTTTTCTTTGACACGCCCTCTAAAGCAAAATGATTACCAAAATACACGGCGTCAAATGTGTCTGGGAAGTGATTCTCGAGCCATTCCATTGTGTGATCCTGTATGACATGCTGCCGTGAAGTCACTACATTCAGCTTGATATCGCTAATGCTTTCCTTGAGCCGCAAGAGGCTCTCGTGAGACCCTGGAATAACTTCAATACCATCTCTAAAATGAGCAGAATCGAAAAACTCGTGAACCCTGCGGTTTGACTCGTCTTGGGAGCATTGCCACACCCGAGCAAAATCATACACAAAGTAGTCCTTCACGTCGTACTGGCACGAGTACGTTTCGTAACAGAATGCGTTCAAACTATGCACAAATCGTCCTAATACTTCATCAACATCAACAGCAATGGTCAGATTTTGGTGAGCTTCCTTACCAGCACTGGGGCCAGACTTGGCCAGAACAATATTCCCACGCTGGGTTGGATGTTCCATATGATCCTTGGTGGCACGCAAAGGACCTCCATGGCAACGACGTCTACTCGTGCAAGGTATGATTGCAGATATTTGACCATGCGTTCTCAGCATGTGTGATTGCGAGACGCCTATTGTAGCAGCAAAGGCCATCGTCACTCGCTTTGTTGAAAACTACCAAAAGCAGTTGCCCGACACGAAGAACACTCTAGTGTATTGATCTTCCAGGGAACAAAATAGCATGAAAATAGCCTAAATAATCAAGATATTTATATAATATACAAGAGCTGATATAAAAACTACAGTTCAGTTGATGTAAATCGGTCAGAGAACAAGTCGTTGTTACGACCGCCTTGGCATGACCTTTGCAGTGGACACGTGTCTGATCACGATGCCACAGAACGAGGTGTAGACACCCTAGATACTATTTTGAATGATAATTAATGATGAATATGGATGATAGAAACCAGTATTGACCAAGGAATCAGGGCATGAGCAAATTTCGAAATCTGGATTTAAAAAGTTACATATTATGTAAAATAAGATTTTTAATATTCCTACAGTGTTAAAATGTTATTTATAAATAGCTGAATCCAAACGTGGAAACAAGAAAGGAGTCATACTACCAGACACACTCGTGGGTTGACATGGTAGTCGAATAATACTCGGAGAAATAGTATAAACATACAACCATTGACACGTGATACCGTGAGGGCCGAGCTCCTGCCGTGGTGTGGGCCTAGAAACGTGCGGGTTCAATTCCATGTATGTGCGACCACATATTGAGGCCAATAAATCACAGGTACGTTTAGATATATATTTTCAACTATACCATTCCATTGTATACATGTATGTCTTGGCACTAGTGGTGAACGACGTCGAGGAGAGCTCCTGATGCTTCCGTGCGTGGTCGACTTTTACGAGTTTTACAGTCCAAGAATCCCTCGTTCGTCGGTAATTTCTAGTAGTTGTTTTGACATTTGTTACTTGTATTCATACAGTGTGTTTGGGAGGGTTTCTACAGAGTTGTATAGTGATTTGGGTGGTTTTCTCTAGAGGTCAAGAATCGATACATGTGTGTTCGTCAGGAAGCCTCTGCAGCTATGATACAGAGAAATATGGATAGAAATGATGATAATGCTCTGGACGAACTGACGGTGAAGAATGAGGAGCTACACAAGGCTGCTAGCGTGGATCAAGATGTTGCTGAAATAGCACTGCCCCACGCTGGAGACGACGCACATTCATCTGATGATGTCGTTGGTGTTACAATCGAAAATAAGTTGGATGATGGGCTGGTTGCGCCTCACAAGAAGCTGAATACCATTAGAACTAAGATGGAGGAAGAAGATGAGGAGGATGCCAACAACTTGCTGAGTGACGAAGAGATAGCTTGGAAGCTGCATCAAGAACTGAATGCAGGATCTCCTGTACTACGAACGCGTTCACAGCGTGGTGGATCAAAGCCTCGATCTAACCTGGCCGAATCTTCTCTGCGTAGTGCTGCGTCAGGGGAAAAGAAAAAGCAGGGTGATGATGCGAGTCACTCTGGGGACAAAAGACGACGAGGGTCTCATCTAGGTGTAGATCAAGATAAAAGAAAGTCTCCACGAGCTCATGCGTCAAGTGAGCAGCCTAGTGTCATGGCAGAAGACAAAGGTACTCAGAAAGGACCAGTCAAGGCTCGTTCGAGGAAAGGCAAGCCCCAAATAGCAGCAGAAGGTATAGAAGAACACAATAATAATAATAATAATCCATCAAGGGCAAAGAAGCATACTAGTGGACGTCGGAAGACTACCAAAGTACTGCCTAAAATCCCAAAGCTGCCCATGGTTAGACAAGGAAATCATTGGTATAGAGCTAGAGTCCTCAAAGAGGACGAACATAGAATTTTAGTGGAATTTGCTGGATATGAACATTCTCTTCCTTCAACATGGCTTCCGAAATACTGCCAAAGAGTGTGGTTGGGATCATACAAGGGGAAAGACTGGAGATACCAGGGGGAAGGAGCATGGGTGCCGAAGAACGGTATACAGAATCGCATTATTAATGCTCAAGAGTATGGCATCGACAATGTCTTTGTAGAAGATGACGAAGCAGGTAAAAATATTGATGATACTGTGATTACCGGGAGAAAGACACCAGTAGTAGGAACCCCGAATTTGATACCAGATGTTGCCATTGTGAATCCACTCAATGGCCCCCACAAGAGAAAGAGGAAATCAAATCTTTCTGATAGAGAAACTTCTCAACGTTCAAATCGTAGAGTTAAGGGAAGGAAAAGAACAAACAGCGAGGGTAATGACAGCAAAACAATGAGGCAAAACAGCTCAAAGTCTGGGGATGACGCAAGCCGGGAAGAATCTGAGACTGGACGCCGTGATAGGCCCAGGAGACATACAAAGCCAACTGCAATATTAAACAGTGATGACTTTGCTGTAGATGCAGAGGTAGATATGATGGATTCTGAACTTCAGAATGGGTACACGAATACCACATTTGGGTATGTACCTCATTCCAAACCACCAAAAGGGGCATGGAATGGGGATGCAAGAAGAAGAAATATGTATTACCAGGATTCTCCAAGTTCGTTGTTGAACAGTAGAGATGAACAAGAGGCACTTGCAGCATTAACAGAGATGCCATCATCTCCTGCTTCATGGCAAGGAATGATGCATTCGGAGGCCATGCTAGAGAATAGTCGAGAGGCCTTGCTTGAAGCGTATGCCAATGGTAAAAGCTCCTCATATGATGAGAAAATATCAGCAAAGAATCCAAGGAGGCGCTCGTACAAGAGTGAGCCAGACTTGCATAGATCTCACACGGCCAAAAGCATTTCTGCCGCAGGGCACATGTTTGGAGATATATTACATGCCATTTCCTCCAGGGTAGGCAATGGGATCCAACGTTCCATGTCAATGCCATCCGCAACTCCATCAGGTCTGAGGAATAGTGGATGGTCTCCACACGTGTGGTCATCTGGCGTACATCCAGCCAACTCTGAACCAACCATCGTTCAAGTGCCAAATTCTCTGATTCAAAAAGCCCTACTGTCGCCAAAGCACGTGGATGCAGCCACAAAGACGCCTCCTGTGCCATTATTTTATTAATAGTACTCCATGAATACGTCCAGGTACCTGGGATTCTACTAGATCATTTATTTTGTTCTTTCCATGATACGTAATATAAAATATTGATACAATTTAGAAAAATTTCCAAGGATCTTGGTTTGGCGGAATATAGTCTCGTCCTGGTGGGAGCAACGTAAAGCTCTCAACAGCCTTCTGGAATGGCTCCTGCAAATCCTCCCATCTCTCCTCTGGGCAAGAAAGATTCAGAGTGTATAAATATAATTCGTCGTCTAGTCCTGGTCTCGCAGCAGTCACAGCCCTTGCATGACGGTATGTGGTTCCAGACTGGCTCAACATTGTTGGAGAACCCTGAGACACATGTTCGTATATACAATACAAGTCATCTCCCTTGGTCACAAATTTGGCGTCCTCTACAGTCGCTAGGCTGATTCTTTGTCCAGATGTAACTCTTCCCGTAGATCTATCCAGCAGGACTTGTTCTGCCAACTGCTTTGCAGTCCAATCCTCTCTCTTTGTGGTTCTCAGTGTACCCGCTGGATTTCCTACAGAGACGGAGATTGCCACTGCATCCACCAAGCTCACAAGTTCACAGACTATTCTCTGACGAGCATCAGCTGTCAGTGGAGCAGCCGACGAGTATCTTTCAGGCTTTCTCGACAGAACAACAGGAAGTGCTGCCCCAGATGTGCTTGTCAAAGGGTACTCAAAAGAATACGCCAATGTATCATCCTTCAGGGTTGCAAATGATGCCTTACTAGCAGCACTATTCTGACTCGTTGGCATAGACACCACCCCATCCTCAGATTGGTCGACAGCATAGGCTGCCTCGACTGCCCCCAGGGAAACAGCAACTCCAGCCAAAAGCAGACCCCGTCTGTCAATCGACATATACCTGTCATCTATTTCGAATTCATGCATTATTGTATCAGGATTGGATGCATTTGATCGAACCAAATCAACGTGGATGCGACCAGCGGTGTTTGGTCCACCATGGTGTTTGACGGGTGATGTAAACTTATTCAAAAGCAAAGAGCATTGCCCCGATTGAAACATAGTCACCATGTTTAATTCGAATTCTAAACTAATGAATTGGTAATGAATCCATCAGTGACAATGCAGAGATCAAGAATGAAGAGTGTCTAATCTGGATAAACCAGATATATCCATGGCATGGCCATCTCCAGGCTAGCCTGGAGAACTTGCACTATATACAGGCCATACTCATGGGCCCATGATTCATGTATATCTACTATACAAACTACTATACCGTATATGGTAGTGATGATCTGGAGTGATTGACATAATGCCACATGTGCCAGGAAGTAAGATCAAGGCCAGTGATATCAAGCCTGGCAAGCTTGCCTTGAGGCCAGTGTCGGCCATCCCAGTCAGAGTGACCATGCCAAGCTAGGACACCCCTAGATATTGATATGGCCTCGGATGGATACATCATTTTGAATTATTCTTGTTTTTCATAGAAATCATGTCCATTCGGCGGATTTTCTCATGCCGTGGCATGACTGTAGCACACTGGGAAGGACTAGGGTTGACTCCTGTCTGGGGTACTGGTGGAGTATGTGATGATCAACGTAGACTAAAATCTGATATTCCATCATATCAATATCATCGGAATGATGTATCGGATTGCGCCAAGTCTCGGTCGAGAGGTTTGGATGTTTTGCACGACCCAGTGTTTAACAAAGGAACAGGACACAGTTTAGTGGAACGAGAACGACTCGGGTTACGTGGACTGCTGCCGCCTCGTGTGCTTACAATGAAAGAACAAATTGAGAGAAATATGGAACGATATAACTCAGGGTCGGGGTCTGGATTGAAGATTGATGACCCTGAGACCAGAGGGGTGACTGATGATATGTTGAGGAAATGGACAGTCCTGCAAGAGCTGCAAGACAGAAACGAGACTCTCTTTTATAGAATGCTGGTTGATAATTTTGTAGAGATGGCTCCCATTGTATACACTCCGACGGTGGGATACATTTGCAAGAATTACCACAAACTTTACAGACGGCCGAGGGGAATGTTCTTTTCATCTGCAGACAAGGGACAAATGTCAACGATGATGTACAACTGGCCGTCGGATGATGTAAGCGCTATAGTAGTCACTGATGGATCTAGAATTCTCGGGCTGGGGGACCTGGGAGCTAATGGACTCGGTATTCCAGTAGGGAAATTGGACCTGTATGTCGCTGGAGGAGGTTTTGACCCAAGGAATGTCCTGCCCTGTGTCATTGATGTTGGGACGAATAACGAAGAGCTGAGGAATGATCCAGGATACATGGGTATGAAACATCCCAGGCTGCGGGGGGATGCGTATTATGAATTGATTGACGAATTTGTTCATGCAGCAGCAAATAGATGGCCCCATGCTGTAATTCAATTTGAAGACTTCAGTTCTGATCATGCAAGAATTTTGTTGGATCGTTATAGATATTTTCACTGCATGTTCAACGATGATATCCAAGGAACAGCAGCGGCTGCAGCGGCTGGGTTGATTGGAGCTCTTCAAGTAAAAGGCAAGCCAGCATCTGCAATCAAAGATGAACGAGTAGTCATCTGTGGAAGTGGATCTGCTGGTGTTGGTGTGGCTACAATGGTAGTACAAATGATGCAGAAGCATGGGTTATCCCATGATGAAGCAAGATCACGATTATATCTTTTTGATGTCGAAGGTCTTGTCACGCAATCCAGGGATGACCTTGAAGATCCCATACGTTATTTGGCAAGGGATGCAGACTCTGTTGTGCATGATAGAGAGGACTTGTTTTCAGTCATCAAAAAGGTAAAACCTACAGCTTTACTCGGCCTCACTGGTGCCGGAAGGCTGTTTACTGATGAAATTATAAAAACAATGAAAGATAGTTGCGACCAACCTATATTCATGCCAATGTCCAATCCCACAAGCCGTTTGGAATGTACTCATGAGGCTGTTCGGAAAATTTGCGGTGGCAAGGCAATTTTCAGCTGTGGATCTCCACAGCCAGATGTGGTTGTTGATGGGATAAAGTATCATGCATCTCAGGCAAATAACATGTATATTTTCCCTGGTATAGCCCTGGGAGCTCATCTAACAAAAGGGAATATAGTCTCTGATAAAATGATTGTTGCTGCTGCTGAATCTCTAAGAGATATGATTACAGAGGAAGAAATTAAACAAGGACAGGTATACCCAGACCTCCACGATATTCGGAGGGTCAGTTGTCATGTTGCAGCTGAGGTTATAAAAGCTGCATATGATGAAGGAAACGTGACCAATAGTACGCTCATACGTGCCCTGCGCAAGGGAGACAACGAGTTGATACGGTTCATCAAGGCCAACATGTATTGGCCAGAGTACCAGCCTCTTGTCTCACCTTTGAATCACTGAGATCCCTCTTGGAATGGAATGGCATTATATGCCTCTACTTCAAATTTTGATACTCTATATACAAAATTATCCTTTGGAACTTCTATGACTAATACTGGTTCAGGATTGGTCTCTATCTCTAGAGCATCTTTCCCCATACAACGTTTGTTGGCTGTGTGCAAGTGCAATGGTGGACAGGGACATTTGCCATTCACAATATGCTGATCATCTATATCTTCCTCATGTAAAGTAGCGAGATAGTTTTCAACCTTGGCAGAGATCCCTTTGCACTTGGTAAGAAACACAGATTTCGAATTCAGACCCCATGTAACTCGTCCAGCAGCTTGGAATATCGAGTATCCAGGATTTCCCCAATTCATTATACTTGCTTGATCCTGTGTAATCGGGGGTGTCACATGAGTGATTGCACTAAGATACTCTTTGGGGTTTTCCTGAGGATGAAATTTAGAGTCTGCTGTCCTATGATGGAAAAACGGAGATCCATTTTCTGGGTGCAATTGAAGCATTCCCAAGCATCTATACCGTACAGAGGGATCTGTCTTTTGCTCTCCCTCTTCTCCTAGGTCAACAAGGGGCAACGCTGGGCTGAACCGGCTAGCATAGTACTGATCTGAAATCCCAGCAATCTCGAATGCCACTCTAAATGTATCCTTATCTCCCATCGAATATCTATATACAAAGCTGTCGTGTGTGTTTAAAAACATGAGCCACTCGAGCACCTCCCAATATTTGACCCTATCAATCACAATCTGACCAGACTCTGCTTCAAATGGATACTTCATAGATGCACGAGCAGCTGTCTCTCGTTCCCACATGTTTTTGATATCGTCTTCGGCACTGTATGATAATAGATCATCATCTTCATCATCATGTACTCTATCCATTTCAAAGTTAATCCAGGGATCGTTCTGAAGGTGCAAGACCTGCCACAGCGGAACAGGATCTTTCCAAAAGTCATTCCAGAAAATATTTGAATGCTTTTTGTAGGCATCTATGGCAAACAATTTGGAAGGATCTTGTAGAGGCACAGAATCCGAGTCTAAAAATATCATTTCCCTAAACGGCGCGGCATATATCGAAAATACCTTTAATTTGTAGCCAAATTCTCTTCTGTTACCACCAACCTCTAGTGGAATGTGATGTTCAGGATACAATTCCTCTTTCAAATCAAGAAACTCGATGTCGTCGTATAAAGTCTTGAAGAAGGTCTTTGTTGTCTTTTTGAATTCATCGTCACCGAAATGTGCGATGACGACTGGCAAGGTACAGTTTGTTCCATGCCTCAACGTATGAAGCACTACAAAAGAGTTGATAATGGCTCCAGCTCGACCAGCAGCAATCATGATCCCTCTTTGCCGTGAATTTTTAAACTTGTTATTCCATTCATGTCTAACGTTTTTGCTTGCTGCGAGATATTTCCTAAAGGCTTCTATTCTTGAGCGAATGAACCCAACCGAGAGAGGTTTCCCAGGTTCTGGCTGTGTTTCTCTTAGTAGATCAAGAAGTGCTCCAGCTACCATTTGATTCGTTTGAGAGTAGTCTTTTATGTATCCATCTGATTCATATTGAGGTTGATGCTTGCCTTTTTTCGTATGAGATGCCTTTGCAGGACGAGACAGCTTTTTGGTCTCTGCCTTGCCTTTTGGCACATCCTGTCCAACATTCTCCTCGTCAGCCGTGACAGTGAAAACCCGATCAGAATGACTTTCAAGATTTTCATGTGGATCTTCTTGTATATAGTCTAGCCCTGTCTCTGCTCCATATAGCTCTCCGGGCTCGTCACTTCTTTGAGGTGAGGCCACGTCTGTCTTGGAAATTCCACGCAGAATCCAGTACTGGGCTCCAAACACTGAATCAAAATACATCATATCAACATAATTCATAGTTGTGAACCACTATATATACACCGTACCTAGTATCAACAAAAGAAACAGCCAAGAAAACTCTTTCGCCTTTGCCTTTCCTATATGGTCGTACCCCTTGTAACGCACCGGTGAGATGCTTTTAGGATGCAAATTACCCATTATTTATATAAATAATATCGATTGAAAAGGTGCTCAGGTGGTCAAGATGGAATCTTGGAGACCACAAGGGGCACAAAGCAAAATGACCACGTTTGACCCCCTTCGAGTACAGAACTCTCAGAGCCCGCAGGTACCAAATCAATCAAAGGACTGTGATTTCGAAAAGCTTGGGATATATACACACAGAGTTACGAGAACATTTGACATCATAGAGGTATAGAAGTTTTATTAAATTAAATTACGAGTACAATGTGTGTCGCAGGTCTTGATCTGTAGAGTATGAGTACAGGCATTCTTGAACAACATCTTCAAATAATGTTGACTTTTGACTCTACAGATCTAGGGCTTTCGCCAACCAAATCTATAATGCCCGTCCCTTCCTCTGAAGAACATAGATTAATGATGGGATGGACAGTATCACGTGAATTTTCCTTATTGGACGTGTCCTTCTTCAGGGATGTGTCACACTCTTCCCTGGACACGACAGACTGCGTGCTTTTTTCACAAACCCCCTGCTCTCGAAGTCTTCGTATCATTCTATTCGCAAGATTTTCTTCATCATGTTGGTCTATAGACAACGACTTTGTCTTTAATATCAATGACTCAAGGGGAGTTCTGGCCTCATGTAGAGGTGGCTCCTGAATCTTGTCTGCAGTAGGAGTCAGTGTCACTTGCAAGTCTTCCTGCACATCAGTAGTCATAGTAGTAGTCTGCTTTCTCCATCCAGCTGTCTTTAATGTGCTCAGAATATCCTCCCAAGTCGACTTCCTGCAACACATGGGACAGACCCCATTCCTAGGGAGGCTGGATTTCTGCCTGGCAATGCATGGAGCAGATTCTGTGCAAGAATCTTTTGCACTATGTGGATCACAATCCACTTTATTCATCTGGATAGAATGCTCTGCAAGACATCTCACGTGTGTCCTACCTCCACAACCCAAACACTCTGACCATGTTCTCTGTGCTAATTCACAACATACCACGCATCGTATTTTCATATTCTTCCTCTTGAGTTTTTTAGGAGAGACGCTCGAGATATCACCATCATCATCATCATCTCCAGTAGTCTTGCTAAATTCTTCAGCGTCATCTGCTGTACTAGGTAGTATGTCATATGAGAAATCCTCAAGAGGCCCTATACTGACAGAGATGTGCTCAGGAAGATGCATGAAACCGGGATCAATCTCAATTCGTGACGCTTTTCTACTTTGATGAATAACTTCCATGACGGCATCACACGCAATTCGCCACATCCCACCACTCATAAACCGAATATGCAATGGGAAATACTTCCATGGAGGCGTACTCAAAATCACAAACAAGATGAGTATCTGACCCACGACTCCACCCAATTTCAACGATTTCTTCTTTTGGGCTGATATATGATTTTTTAAAAGGTATTTCATCTTCAAAATAGCTTCCCGCGTGTCCAAACTAGTCTCTGCATGCTGCCAGGTCCATTCAAACTGTAGAGCTGTCCTCTGGTTTTGAAAACCATGAACAACCAAGGCCATATCCCAGGGTCGCCATTTCCTTGTTCTAAATGCCCCTTGGGTCAATAATCCATTGTGCTGGCGTATTCGACGCCTAGGATCCACGGTAAATCCAATATACGTCCGACCACCAAGGGACACGGCTCGCTGGTGCAGGCTGTGCAATAAATAACAGGCACAGAAACCTCGTTCAGGGACAGTTGAATCATTCTTAGTAGTTTTAGGATAGGGTCTCTCCGGAGACGAGCATCCCTGAGATTCCATTCCAGCAATCTCCCCCGTAACTACCATGAAACGTAAACCAACTCAGGTAGAGTACAATCGATTGTCGTATCCCTGATACATGATACAATGTGAATAATAAATATATCAAAATGTTTAATTAATGATAGCATACTATCATCATCATCAAAAGGTGGATAGACCTAGGTCCTCCTGGCTGGCCTGAGATGAGCTCAGCTGCAGGTAGCTGGTTGGGATTACTTGACTGATACAATCAATCCATCTATTCATTTCATCCATCCATGCATTCGTGGTATTCTATCCCTATCCAACAAAACAATCTGTAGATGAACAAGTCAACAAGACAATGTTCATTGTACAATCTATGTCTCTCACATGTGACTAGAGATTTCCATCTAGGGAAGATGTCTGACACCACTCATCTATAATCAATCAAATCAAATACATTGTAATCATCGTAGTCTATTTGACAATATTCCACGTGATCAGGAACATAGACTGGCAAGACTCACTTGCCAGAAATAGATATTGGTTGAGCACATGGCGAGTCCTCGAGTAAATCCTGGATTCTGCTCTAGATTGCGCAATGGTGGAGATGTACATTCTCGATTTGTTTGTATGATGAATGTATCAGGTACACGAGGTCATCGATTCTGTGGAGGTTTGTCTCCTTCTTGGCAGAGGCGCCCTGTGCACGTTTCTCACAAGGTATCACCCAAGACGGTGCCTGTCACGTCGTCCATAGAGACCTCCCTGATGCGGATGACGAAGAAAGAGCTTGTGGATCTCATCATGCAGCTGAAACAGGAGAAACTTTCTCTGGAAGAAGAGCTGTCCATGTATAACCCCAAAGTTACAGTGGTGAAGGAACAGGACACCCCAGCCAGGTTCCGTGATGATGAGGACATGGGTGATGGCATGTCGGGAATATCTCACAGTAATAATACAATGTTAGACTTTGATTCGAAAGAATCGTTGTTGGCTGCTCTGCGTGATGGCATTGTTTGGCCAGAGTCTGGTCTTGAATTCTGGAAGCAGGATGCTAGAAAAAACGGGCCGATTGCCCTGTCTGATTCACTCCAGGACATATACCAGAGCAGTGTGGACAATGCACAAGTAGAAAAGGGTCTGCATATTGTACACGTGACTGCCGAGATGGCACCTCTTGCAAAAGTGGGAGGCTTGGGAGATGTGGTGACTGGGCTGGGTTTAGCCAGTCTTCGACGAGGACATACTGTAGATGCAATTTTACCATTCTATGAATGCATTGATACCAGTCAAATAGAAGATTTGCAGATGGAGAGGACGTTTGAGAGTCCTACAGGCCATGATGATAACGATGGCAGTGGACATGTGCATGTCACATCCATTCGATTTGAGGCATGGAGAGGCAAGATTGAAAAGTGCCCAGTAATTCTGTTGAAACCTTTGGATGTTCCATTCTTCAAAGGAGGGGCGATATATGGAGGTTCGTATAATGAGGCACAGGCATACCTCATCTTCTGTAGGGCTGCCTTGGAGTATTTGGCCCAGAGTGGAATGCAACCAAACATTATCCACACCCATGAATGGCAAGGATCTGCAGTTTCCATGTTATTTTGGGAATTATATTCTTCTCGAATGCCTTCAACCCGTCCCATACTGACCATTCACAATATGGACAACAATGGAGAGTGTCGACAAGATGAATTTGCAGCTACTGGGGTATCTGGATCCTTATTCGCCAGCGTAGACAAGGCTTTGGATGAAAGAACGATTGGACATAATCCTGAACGTTTATGTCTACTTAAAGGTGGGGTCATCTATTCATCTGCAGTGACTACAGTGTCCCCAACCTATGCAATGGAAACATTAACAGGTGGATCTGCAGGATTCCTCCAGAGCACCCTAGCAAAGCCAGAAGTAGCAGCAAAATATATGGGAATACTTAATGGTATAGATACAGATGTTTGGAATCCCGCGACAGATCCATATCTCCCTGCATGCTTCTCGTCTCACATCCCAGAAGGCAAGGCAATGTGCAAGGCATACTTGCAGAGGGGTCTTGGGTTGGAGGAAGCACCTGATAAGCCTCTTGTCGCAGTTATATCAAGATTAGTACCTCAGAAAGGAATCCATTTGATAGAACACGCTGCAGTTAAAACAGTAGAGATTGGAGGACAGTTTGTCCTGTTGGGGACTGGGCATGCCTCTGGTGGCCTGCAATCCCTTGCACATGACAGGTTCAAGGACAACAAAAATATATCCATGATGTTTATGTATTCGGAGCCATTGTCACATTTGATATACGCTGCAGCAGATATATTCCTGGTACCATCCATGTTTGAACCATGTGGATTGACACAGATGATTGCGCTGAGATATGGTGCAGTTCCTTTGGTTCGACGAACGGGTGGACTGGCTGATACCGTCCACGATATTGATGAAACTCGTCAAGATGACGACAATGCCATCGGTGTTCCTTCTAAAGGAAATGGATTTGTTTTTGATGGAGTGGATGCACACTCTATTGAGCATACTCTGAGTAGAGCATTTGACACGTACCAAAACTCTCCAGACCAATGGAAGGAGTTGAGCACAAGGAATATGAGAGACAGTGTCATGTTCTCTTGGGATAATTCTCTAAGTTCGTATGAACAACTATATCTTGGAGTCTTGTAACCTCAATAGATCAATAAATGTCTCGACATATACATATCTACGTATGAAGATGGATCAACATGCATGTTTTTTTGTTGCAGCAAGACCTTGATCTATGACTTGGAGTCAAGATTGTCTGAATACATGGATACGTGACCATATGAAATCATCATTTGTATTTTCTTATGGTATGGACAATCATGCGTGTCCTATATAGCCTCATCCTGATGACGCTACTCGCGTCTCCGTTCCTTTGCGACGGAGCATCCAGTAAAGTTCGCTTGGATAACGTCAAACTGGAGATTCTCAGTAAGCAAGGGGCAGTTTTAGACAAATATGAATATCAGGGTGATATATTGAAGATGGATGTGCGTGGATCAGCCATGATCAAGGTACGTTGAGATCGAACAAGTCAACTCGATGGATCAGGATGTTTCTTGGTTCTTGGAGAGCTCGAATATAACCCATCTTTCGTATCTGTAGGTATATTTTAATGTACTGGAAGCTTCCGGAAGTGCCTTAGAACCAGATCAGGCCAGTTTGATAGTCTCCAAGAAACAGCAGAGTAGAAAGAATGTTGTGAGTTTTGCATCAGTCCAAAGTGGTAAAATGGTAGGAATCATCGACTGGGCAGCCTGGGAGAATCAGTTTGGATCAATCGAGGATGGTGAAGTGTTCGAGCTATCTGTGGTTATAGGCAACAGCTCCCCAGCAAGTGCATACCAGACAACCTTGGCATCCTTGGTATATGTCCCTGGGCCAAAACCTACTCAACCCCCCGGACAGATTCCAGTGACTTCTCGTATCGCCAAAACTGTGGCATCTTTGTCTATTATGCCTGAAATTGCACACCAGTTTAGGCCAGATGAGAAAATGGTGGCCGCACCGATTTCACTGGCCTATGCGATTCTCATATTTTCTCCAGTCATTGTATCTGTTGGGCTTATGATCAGGTCAGGAGCCAATCTGAAGGGATATGGTGAAACGCACGGGAGTGTACGCTTTGTTGCAAGCATGTTCCATCTCGGATCTGTAGTAATCATAGCTATTCAGTTTGCTTTTTGGTTCAAGTACAACCTTATGCAGATTTTGCCAGTCCTGGTACCTGTCCAGTTGGTGACTCTGGCATTGGGTATCAAGCTTTCTGCCATGAAGGCTGCCACGTCAAAAGCAGTAGCAACATCTACTACTGACACAACTGATACGGTATCAAAAAAGAATTTGTAAGATACGTACATAATATAGTGATATCACTAGCTCATGAGCTTCATTCCTGGAAAAAAAATTTACATAGTGAGCATGCTTGAATTCTTCTTGTGTCACGTCATCATCTACCACCATACATTTTTAAAGGAAATTTAAGTAAGATTATCATATTATCATGGAGAGACTGGTTGCTCCTATACCCTCGAGATAAGAGACTACCAGCTCCAAGGAGGATTGGATGATTGGTTACCGTTTGACTTGATTCCTGTACTGTATTGATACACCTGTTCAGTTTGTATACTAAACATATGAAAATAGCAGAAGGAAGCCGTCGCTTCGGTTCGGTACGCTTTCCACGTTGATATTTTTTATTCCGAGTGACCATGGCATGATACCAAGGGTGTGGCTTTTCTGCAGGAGGAACCTGATGCTGTACGGGAGATCATAGATTCGTATATCAAAGATGTTTCTCTTGATTCTGTTGGGAAATCTTTGAAGGGATTCCGATGGCAAGGAGAACGAGGGACTATATATCACTGGATCCGTTTATTGGACCGTATCGATGAATTCCTGACCTATTGCACAGAGAATCATATCAAGTCCCTATTGAACCCAGATCTTGAAATAAAGGATGAACTTCCAGTCCCGGAAGTTGACGTGATTAGCGCCCTTGACTGCAGTATTGAGATTTTAAATCATGTTGCAGGAAAAGAGCACTATAGCAGCCTGCCCCAGCTGAATGATTTGCTAGCTTGCTCTAGCCCACATGTGCTACATAAAACTCTTATTCTACTGCATACTATGTATCAGAGAAATATTTCTGGGTATCAGAGCATACCGTCAGATATGGCGAATCGTTTGCAGACTCTTGCAGCGCCTACTTGTGGCCCAAGTTTTCTGGATATTGCCAAGGGGGATGTCTCTGTTGCTGGGACAAAGGACAAGTTCAAATTTCGTTATATAATCGAGCCAAATCCTTCAGAGGATGTGGATGAGCGTACAGAGGAAGAAAAGCAGTCTAATAGTACGGAAACCAAAACTGTGCGACGAGAGAACAGATCAGACCTTCCTCAGAACGACTTTGAGGCTCTCAAAGAGATTATGTCCGAGTGTGGTGCCGTGAGAGGAAGGAGGCAGAGATTTAGGCTCGTGCGTAATCTTCGAGCAGCAGCATTGTATAGCTCCTCCAGGGAAGAGTTGGAGTTGGAAGCATGCAATAGATTTTTGGCATTATCTGTCCTTGTGCCAATTTCAGTGTTAGGTGAAATATATGGGCGAATACATGAAACCTTTCGGAAGCTTGGAGCTGATGAACTCTTCAAAGAGACGTTTGCAGAAGATTGCAAGTTCTCAGAAAAGGTTAGACTCTATTCATTATATGCATTCACCTCAAAGTTTGCTGGGATGGAGCGAGGTTCATTCAAGATGGACGGTGTAGACAAAATCCTTAAGAATGGTAGATATTCCCCTTTGGGTAGATTCCTCAGCAAGAGAGCTAGTATACATAAGTTAGAAAATGACATGCAGATTAGAATCTTGGAAGCAACCATCAACATGGTTAATACTCTTTCTAGTATTAGCTTTCTGTGTGACGATATACTTGAAACAGGGTTTCTAGAGAGCTTGATCCCATTTTTAGAGGACTATACCCCAGAGTTTGCTCAAATTACGGTAGCGTTCCTGACAACAATTGAAATATTGTTCACTAATAGTACTTCTGGGGTTGACAGGCTGAATTCTTGTAAAGGACTAGAAATCATTCAAGCTAGGCTGACCAAGGAGATTGACACCTTTCAAAGTCGTCAAAATGCTGGGTATGAAGAGCGGTTCTTGATCAAGAAACTGTTCAAGTGTTATACGCGGGTCATCATGACATCGGAAACATCTGGTATTGAAGAGATTAAGGTTCTTCCCCTGTACGAAGCTATGAACAAGGTTTTTGTCTCCTACTCTCTGTTTGGTCCTGGAGTGTTTGATGTAGCTACCATGTGTTTCCGTCAGATAATGCACCACGAGCCCCTGCAGTACAAGTCCATGGCATCTGTTGGATTGGATGTGGCGTATTTGGATGCCCTGCAGGAGATGGTTGGCAGAGATGGCTATATTTCTTTGAACATAGTACCAACAATATCGGCAATTTGTTTGAGTGAACAAGGTAAAGACCTGGTGAGGTCCAAGAATGCTATACATCTAATTGCTGACACATTTACAGACCCACTAGCTCTTTGCTCATTACCTGCATCACAGGCAATTGGGAGATCCCTGGAGGAGATGATACGTCACCATGACACTATGCTACCAGATGTTGTGGAGATGCTGGTATCTGCTGTGGACACTGTAAGGAAAATTGCCTGTACAAGAGAGATTGAAGTTACTTTGGGTACTGTGATTGATGATACTCTGAAGTACATCAATATTGCGATCTTAAGACTCACAGAAATTTTAATTCCTGTTTGCGATTCTAGTCCATCAGCCTCTAAAGCATTCCTTGATCAGGGTGGTTTACAGATTTTCGTTGATTTATTGCAGCCAAATGCATCAATAGAATATTTTTGTTGCACTCAAGCTTCTACAAATATAATGACGCTTCTCAAAGTATTGATTCTTTCGGAAAACAGACAAGAGTATGTCATGGAAGTCATTTTATCAGAGCTGAAAAAGTCACTCGCTCAGGTGAATAACTATTTTGCCGACTTAGAGAGCCACAATTTCTCGCTAGAACAGTTTCGTTCACTAAGGGACGAAGACCTGGGTACTTTGAATGTGTTAATAAGGTTATTATCGAAGTCTACCTTGTTAATGGGGGCTTTACAACATTCTGCAGTCTCTGGATCAGTCAATAAGCCACTTAGCCTTGCCATTGATGAGAACTTGTGTTTCTTTCCAGAGCTGGATGAAGCAAATGGTAAAGTTATTCAGTGCCTCACCATAATGGATGAATGGAGGATAGAGAACGATATTGAACTCAAAGAAAGAGGAAGTGATCTCGGAAGTGAAGATGGTTTCAAGCAATCAGACAGGGAGATTGAATCCCGTAGAGACGTGCTCAATCAATTTTTTAGATCTTCCTGTCAGATTTACAATGCCCTTAGCCGCCTTGCAGATAAGAATCTTCCTGTTTGGGGTGATGATGAAGCTGGTCCGCAAACTATTGCTCTCCTGTTTGCTAGTAGTATGATAAAATATCTGAGCATCTGGGGAGACCAAGAAATCCCAGGAAGAAGGCAAAGGCTCTGCATCCGGGTTTGCAGGGTGATTACTGCAGTGATTTTTCATCCTTCAAAGCGAACTGTGAATTATTACGTGGCAAATGCTTTTGTCAGATTTGGAGGCCTAGATTTATTCCTGAGCATGGTCCAGCAGATCGCATCCAAGAGCCTTGAGGAGTCTTTGATTGAGTCCAACAAGGATGCGCCGTTTATACCAACACTTAAAGAGATAAAAGAGCAAGAGAGGCAATTAGAAATTACTGGTGTAGGAAGGGTTCCATTATCAAAAGATGTTGATGGAACAGAGTGGCTCAAGAGGTCTTTTACCATCAGCACCCAGCACTCACTACTGTCTATGTTTGGCATATTGGAGTTAATCACAGAAAAAAATGCATACAAGATTGCTGGACCCGATCATCTGACCTTTTTCCAGATTCCATTTTGGGCCAATGAATCACCTGATGCTAAATTCCCGGATTTGATCACTTCTATTTGCAGGCGAGTTGCTGTCTGCTTGGCGAAAGTTTCTCTGAAAGAGCCTAATGCATGGGCACTGAACCCTCTTCCGTTGACGAAATTTATCAAATCACTTGCTACGTGTGAGAAATATGGGAGGTTAAAAGAGAAAATATCCGAGGACGAAATGATTCAGCCCATGTCAGGGGAAGAGAAAGAAGCCTTTGACATGTTGGTGAAAGAGTTTCCAGGCAAGGATAAAACAATCGTCGTGGATATAATCAAACATTGTGGAGTAGATAGCGCTCATGAAATGCTACGATTGCAGGATAAAAATGCACAGGATACAAGAATCTGGATGTTGAGGAAAGGTGTACCAGTCTTGCCGAAGGATTTCAAACTTCTCTGGGAAGGCAAAAATTTGCATGCAGCGAAGTCAAAGATTATGCCTTGGGATGCAGAAGCTTATCTTCTCTCCTCCATAGATCAGAGTTCAATTGATATCATCAATAGGGCTTGGAAACTTTATGCCACTAATATCCCTGGAAACTTTGTGTTAGATTCTTTTGATAGATTGATGGGATTGATAAAACTTCTTCCATCGACTGTGCACGACTTTGCTGATTTATTAGTTGAGTCTTTCAAGGATAAAGAAGACCTTAGAGGAGTATTTGAGCATAGGCTATCTTTGAATATAAAAGAAATGAGAAGTGCTCTGGACAAGGATTTCAATGGATGGGAGACTGGCCTTGCATGCAAGCTTGCAACCCTGCTCCACTTGTTGACCTCTGTCCTGAATAAATCAGAATCGACTAGAAAAGCGTCTCATGCCTTAGTTCCCCTCCTTTTACAGGTAATGGAGTCATGGAAGAAGGGGTCAACGTCAATTAGAAGATCAGATTCAAGCTCACTGTTGAAAGTACCAAAATGGATTGATGCGTGCATGTTAAGTCTGGGAATGATTTTTGAAGAGAATTTTAAGCCAGCAAATACCTCGGTTTTGGAGAAAACTAATCCCCAGGGGTCAGACTTGAAATCTGCTTTCTGCTCAAAAGTGAAGCTCCTGATACCTCCACTTGGGGGGGAGGACATACGCAAATTCGTTGCGGCGTCAAACTATGCTGTTGAAAGTCTCAAAATAGCACTAAGAAATGCAGATAATATCTCGAAGACTCCCTCAAATGAAGAAAAGTCCCCGAGCTCATATTATGACCCTTGCCCTAAGTCTACAGTCTCTGCTAGCTTAGGACTGCTTTCAGTTACCAGCAAAACTAGAAAAGTCGCTGATGCGATTTTGAATGCGCGTGGTCATCATTTAGTGCTTTCGCTTACTCCAACCACGCATGTTTTTGAATGTGACAAAATGGTTGCAGGGATACTTCGACATCTTGTTGAAGATGAAGCCTCCCTGCAAGCATCTATGGAATCAGTAATCAGCCAGAACATGCAAAAGAAGAGGAGGACGATTGCTATAACTGACGTTGCCCCACATTTCAAAATGCTCAGTATAAAACAGTTTTTCTGTACCTTCATGCATCTTGCTTGCAGGGATCCTGATGTCTTCTGCAAAGCAGTTTACAACACGTGCGAGTTTATGAATGTCGGGGATAAAGTAACCGTCAAACTTCTATCTGAGAATCGGCCAAGAACTTCAGGGGGCATGCTGGCACCAGAGCCATCCAATAAGCAGCCAGGGGGAGATGCAGCAGAAGAGTCGCAATCCTTGGACAAACTTAATGATCAAAAGTTGTCTACAAAGAAATCTGGGAAAAAGGTGCCTTCTCCGGTGTCTGCTGTGATTGATGCAATTATTGGACGCTTGATGCAAGCGTCTTCATCTAACTTCTCACAAAAAGTTCTAGGAATGATGACTGAGAGGGCAACTGAATCTGATGGTGCCAACCAACTCAAAGTGAGAGCTGATTGGTTTTGTGTCTCCCAACAATCTCTTTGCATTAATTTGCTTTCACAACTGCTCATATCGTTCTCGCATTGCGTGACAGCGTTTTTGAGGCGGGATGCTGATCCGATACCAGAATGGGTCTCAAGTAAATACTCAAATAAGCTTAATACACCAAAAGGAAAGCACACACACAAGGACAAATCAAGCAGCAAGCGGCAGAAGATTAAAGGAAGTAATTCACCCCAATCAAGCAAAGTCAAGTTGGGAAATTTGAATGAAGGATCAAACTTGTGTTTCCTGATTGGCTCTATTATCCGGAACCAAATATCATACCATGGATCCTCGCCTATTGTTCCTGTCAGGCAGGCATTGAGCAAAGATAGCTGTTCTCTGTTGATAGCACTTTCACAAAGATCTACCGAGGGACAGAAAAGGATATGCCAACAAATTCAACTTATCCTACATTCATTTGCATATCCTGGAAGAGGAAATATTTCAAATTTTGTCCCCATTAGAACGTTGGAGAAGCGAGAATGGAAAAGTCCTTCTCCCGATGTTGAAGGCTCCTTGATTCTTTTAGCAACATTACTTACAGCCTATGGGAACCCATCTCCAAACATTCGAGACTCTCACCATGAAGAGGTAGTTGAAAGGTTGATAAATGCAGGACTTGTTACTGTATTGGTTGACACACTTTGTCAGCTAGATTTGTCAGAGCAGAATAATGACAGGTTGAAAATTCTTCTTTCTGCGATAATAAGATCTCTTGAAAAGCTAACAGCAGTAAGAGCGACTACGAAATCTGGAAATGAGGAGGAAAAAGACCTTGGAATGAACTTTGAGAATTTGGTAGCACAGCTCAATGAAAGCGGATGTACGTTTCTCTTGTGATACAAGTCGATGAACAAATAATAATTCTGAATGTTTTTATACCATCTTGTAGGGCATTTGGCAGGTGAAGATGAACTCTCTGAGGATAATGTAATGCATGGGGATGATAGCAGTGAAAGTGAGAGCCATGATGACTTGATGCAGACAGATTCAGATGATGTCGATCTATCAACCTCGCGATCGTATTATACTACAGATTCTTCTTCTTATTCTGGTTCATCAATTCAAAGTGATGATGAAGGGTGGAGTTATGGGGAGGAGGATGCTGGAAACCTCGAGAGTGATGAAGACCCACTTGTTGTAGACATGTACTCGGGTGATAGTGATGAGCCTATGGAGGAGGAAGAAAGTGATCACATTAGCGACAGCGAAGATGAAGAAGAGGATGATGAGGATGATGGCGAAATTCGAGATTATGATTACGACCTTGACGACATTTTTCCACCTGAGGAGGCTGAGTTCGACCACGAGTTCACCCTGAGAAATCCAGCAAGGCTCATACAATCTTGGGGAAGAGGTGTCAGGGCCGAAGGACCTTTTACCGGCTCTTTTTATCTTAATCGCTTTGAATCCCAAGATCACGATTCTGAAGAGGACGATATAGACGATCCAGACCTTTTCCTTGACGGACGTGGTGAGATGGATGACTATTATAGTGATGAGGAGTATGAGGATGAGATGCCATCATCATTCATGGATGACAGACTCGTTTCAGAGCATGGTTTAGCAAATACCAATGTTCCAGGATTTTTAATTCAAGATGCTGAAGGTGATCGCTCATCAAGTTGGAGGGGGCAGGATCCCCTGTTTGGCACAGCTTTCATATCACCAAGGATTGCTTCTTCTCCAAGCTCTTCTCTTCGATATCGCATTGAGGAAACAGTGGAAGCACCAGGTTCGATATATCATCACCCACTACTATCCCGAAACAATACGCTTGAAGGATTGAATGATTCCGATGGAAGACATAGCAGAATGCAACCATTCTCATCACCAGAGGAGCCACTATCAACAAGGATTTCACAATTCAGGGGCTGGGTGCCGGTGGAAGGAGGTGGCAACTTTGTGAATCAAATAGTTCCGCTTCGATCCGAAATATATCAGTCACAAAACGGGTCGAACCGGTATACTTCGGGTACACTGGCCAACAGATATGCAGTTGCAATGGATCACAGCATGGCTGGAAGGCCTCTGGAAGCAAATGATGCTGGACAAAGGAGGAGGGACAGGTTAGAGTTGACTCCTTCAAGATATCTAGCTCCAGGCCCAAATATCTTCCGAACAACTAGTCCCCCAATTATTAGACCTCGACAACGACAGAGGACTGAATTGGAGGCAACAGAAGCACAGGTAGATGAATCTGGAGAGCCTGCAACAGCGAACGATGATAATGGGGGTAATGTTGTTTCAGAAACGCCAAGAGGGGGTCAAGAAGATTTGATTGATGGTCCAAGCACTGAGGACGGGGATATTGAACCTATTGACCCCGAATTTCTTGCAGCTTTACCTCCAGATCTCCAGAGAGAAGTTTTGGAAAACCACGAACGGGAGAGGAGGGCAAGGAGAATATCACGGGTTGCTTCTTTATTTCGACGTGAAAATAGGAATACAGGTCAGACAGACAGCCATGTTTCAGAGATAGTGTCAAATATACCCGAGGAATTGCAGGCAGAGGCAATCATGGGCCTGGACACACTGTTTGAACCCAATGAATTTGGTTCAAATGATGCTGCTGAGCATGATGTGCCACCAGACCAGCCTCCGGTAGGCGTCGATGTAACAACTAGAAATGTGTTTGAGAGCCTTCCTGGAAGACATCCAGGTGGTCAAGGTACAGCGTTTGGGACAGGAACAAGGGAACTTCTTGGACAACTTGGAGAGTGGACTGTAAATATCGATGGACGGCGGCGTAGAAGTGCAGGCAGGGTCAGGCGCCTGGACACGGTTGGCATAGATTTCCCTGAAGATCCCTTGTCTGAGAGAATTCCATTTGTAGGGCATGATAGAGGAAGGCTTACTCAGAGGACTGATAGTAGGCTTGATGTTCAGAGCGACTCTGAACCCTTGCTTAGTGATGATCAGGTGCCTCACCTACTTCGACTCCTACGCTTCTCCAGATGGGATGGACGTCTTCATCTCAATAGAGCTATCAGACACTTGACGGAGTCTAAACAAACAGCAAGAGCAATTTTTCATCAGATATTTGCTTTACTGCGATGCCCACTATCATCCCTTGAGACTGAGCCAGATGCATTACATTCGACTTTGACTCAACTTAAGCATCCTATGCCATCTTTATTGACCAAAATGCATGAACATATCGTTGAAAACTATGGTTCGACATTTGTTGTGAATTGCCTTGGCTTGGAACCACCTGAAGATGAGGCTAATAATTCACAAGGAATCCTCTCAATTTCAGTTGTCAGGAGACTTCTTGAGCTTCTGCGCCATTGTTTTAGCTTGATCAAGAGAGGTGTAGACAATGTACTGGAACTTGAAGCCCCTTGTTTATATGATCTGTACAAATCAATGGGAATTGTGTCTCAAGAAGTCATGGAAACAGGAAGCAAACCCACCACAGTGCCAGCACTTGATGTCTTGCTGAGCCTGCCTCTTAGGCATGATATATCGAAAAGTAATTTGAGAGGAATTTCTCTGGAGCTTGTTTCAAAGTTTTTGCACCATTTTGAGAAGCTGGAAATCGAGATACGTGAGAAGGAGCATAAGATTAGGGAGAAGGAGCGCCTTCCCAAGAATGGAGGGAAAGACTCTGAATACCCGAGCATCAATCGACTAGAGGTTGAGCGACTCTCGACAGAAATCGAATCTTTACATGAATTGGTGAAAGGCCCGCGTGAGGCTTTCAGGAAAATCGACAGCAATATTGTGAAGAACTATGTTATGATGTTAACTTATCCCTCTTTGAAGGAGGCAGAAACAGAATCTGTCAGGACCATCCTACAGTCACTCACCACAATGAATCTAGAGCATTGGCATACATTAGCAAATGCTTCTGGAGAATTTGTTCGGTTGCTGTCTATTGAGGCAACTGCAGATCTGAAGGACTTTGCTAATGGCAATGTTGCAGATAAAGTGTGGAGGCCTGACACCAAAGGTGTCGGTATATTTAGATGCCTTCAATCGGTTGCTGAGGGTGTTTTCCAACTTGTCATTGATCGATTTGATGCAAAATCTATATATCTACCGGAAGAAGCGGTGCAAGCACGAGAAATAGCTGCGCGGTCGCTCACTGAGATGCTTGAGCAGACAAAGGAGTCCCTTTGGACTCCTTTCAATCAGGCAGCCAATTGCATTGAGAGAAGTTTAGAAGACCGGAGTCCTGGCAGAGGCAACGCGTTACCATTGCCCGTTCAACTTCTTAGGCCATACGTGGAATCTTATTTCCTCTTGCATGACACTCTTCGCTGTGCAACTTGCTCCTTGGAAACTTTGGCCAAGGAAGTGAATGAGCTCACAGAGGAAGAGGAAGCTTGGACAAACAAACGTGAGGAAGTTTCGAAAGCTGCTCAGGAACAAGCAACTGCAAGTTTCACCCGTATTCAATCAATTGATGTCTTTTCCCCCAGTCAGGTTGCAGGAAGTTCAGAGGCTAAGAGCCCCGAAAGGATGAGCGCGCCTTGCCTCCCATCATCTGACACTGACTTCATGAGATTTGCAGAAAGTCACAGAAAAATTGTGAACTTAATTGTGTCATATGAGCCAAGTGTACTGGAGGAATCTATGAACATGCTGCTAAAGCATGCAAAGTTGTTGGACTTTGAAAACAAGAGGATTCATTTCAGGAAAAGAGTACAAACTTTGGCCAGGCAATTGGGACATCACTCAAGGCTTGCGTTGAATGTGCGAAGAGCTCATATATTTGAGGACTCTTTCAATCAACTCAGGGTTGTCTCAAAATCTCAATTGAGATCTCCTTTGAAAGTCACTTTTTCTGGTGAAGAGGGTGTAGATGCCGGAGGTGTCTCAAGGGAATGGTATCAGGTAATGTCCAGGGAAATGTTCAACCCTGCTATCTCATTGTTTGAAGCAATTCCTCCAGATTCTTCTACATATCAACCTAATCCGAACTCGGTTGTGCAAACAGATGAAGCAAGAGGAATTTCTCACCTGGACTACTTCAAGTTTGTTGGTCATGTCGTTGGAAAAGCATTGCTGGATGATCAGATTATTGATGCCCACTTCACACGTTCTTTTTACAAACATCTTCTCGGTCAGCCACTGACATATAGAGACATAGAAGGTGTCGATCCAGATTTTTTCAAAAATCTCTCTTGGATGTTAGAGAATGAGATTGATGGTGTTTTGGACCTGACTTTCTCAGAGGAATCAGACTTCTTCGGTCAGAAATCGGTAATTGAGCTTTGTCCAAATGGTGCAAATATAAAAGTAACGGATCAGAATAAAAGAGATTATGTGGATGCCATCGCTCGCCATAGAATGACGAATGCCATTCAACCTCAAATCCATGCTTTCCTGGAGGGCTTCTGGAATGTGGTTCCAAGGATATCCCTTGCACTTTTCAATGACCATGAATTAGAACTCATGATTTCAGGCCTTCCCGATGTAGATGTTTTAGATTTGAGAGCAAACTGTGAGTATCATGGTGGTTATTCAGCAGCTTCTCAGATAATTCTATGGTTCTGGGAAATTGCAATTTCGATGGATAGAGAGCAGAGGGCTCTCTTGTTACAATTCGTAACAGGAACCTCGAAAGTGCCCGTTGGGGGATTTAGTGAACTCCAAGCTATATCAGGGAGACAGAAATTCCAGATTCATAAGGCTTTTGGAGGCAATGATAGGCTTCCAAGCGCTCATACTTGTTTCAATCAGCTTGACTTGCCTGAGTACAATACTAAGGAGCAACTCAGAGAGAAGCTGTTGGTTGCAATTCACGAAGGCAAAGAAGGATTCGGATTTGCCTGAATGGAATTTTCTTATCTCACCATCTATGAATGTAATATACTATCTTGTGTCGGGAATTTTTGGATATTTCTTTGCTGAAGGTTCTGACTGTTGCTTTTTTATTGTGCCACCTTTTCTTTTTGCAACCTTTCCTCTGGTCGGGATTGACTGGCTTCCGTCCTCCCGTCTCATCTTTTTTGAATCTTGTTTCCGACGAGACTCGCTAAGAGACTTCGATTTCACTGACACCATTGGCTTGGTAGAGACCATTGGCCTTGGGGCTCTGCTTGACTGCATAGGTACTGTCCCAAAACCAACAGCAGCCTTGGTGGATTCGTTTTTCATGGGCTTCGTCTGAGGCTTCGTAGGGTTTTTCTCTTGTTGCTCGTTCTGCCAGCAATCCAATTCAGGGAAAAGATCTGAAGCATTAGCATGAGAAATAACGAGATTCCTCTCCTCCGCATCTCTATAGCAAAAATTTCCCAGGGTCAAGTGATAATGGGATATCAATCGTCATATTTTGGCGTACCTGATGAGAGCATTCCACTCTTTGTTTGCTCTGAGCGTTGATAAAGCGCCTAATATCCACAAACTTCTACGTGCCCTGGTAATGGCAACATTCATTCTCCTAACGTCGGTTACAAAACCAAGCCCTCCAGAAGATCCGGCTCTCACACAAGACAAGATCACAATATCTACTTGACGGCCTTGATAGCTGTCGACAGTTTCTATCGCCACTTTGCGGAGTGAGTCAGTTCCACAAAGAGTCTCAAAGGTTGCCCTGAGACAGGCTTTTTGTTCTCTATAAGGAGTGATCACCGCAATAGAGACGTGCTTTTTATCCAAGCATCCCTTTAACTCTTGTTGAAGCTTCAAATATAAGCAAGCAGCTAGCTCTGCCTCCTTGGCATTGCTGAGTGAAGCACCACTCTTCCCCCTTTTCTCTTGTCCTCTTGCAACATCAAAAATACAGTAAGGCCCCAGATACTTCGATGCATGGTACGGCTCTGGGGCCATCTTTAAGACTTCCTGAGCATCTTCCAACTTGTTCTTATAGAAATGATATGATGGAAATCTTCTAATCTCGGGATGCATCCTATATTGGACGGATAGCAATGCAACTGGACACCCCTTGGCTTGTAGCCTTTCAAATAAAGACCTCTCCATCTCAACAGCCCTTGCAGCCTCTGACTTGATTGTTGCAGGTAGCTGTTGAGGATCACCTACAAGGACGACGCTTTTCGCCCCTGCAGTGATGGGTTGAAGGGTGGCAACCTCAGAAGCTTGTCCAGCTTCATCGATCAAAACAGTGTGGAATGGGGCCCTAGAACTGGCATCCTTGAATATCTTTCGCTGTGTAGAAGATAGAGTTGAAAAGACCATTTCAGCTTCAGCAAGTAGCAGCGTTTCTAATTCGTTGATGGCTCTCCTACCAATTGCACCATCTTTCTGGCCGAGAACTAGAGGTCGGCATGCTTGAAGCTTCTCAATTTGTTTTGAAAGCCTATCCAAAGCTTGTGAGATATCTACCAAGCTATGTGCAATTTTGTTCAAGTCGCGATTCGAGTCAGACTTTGATATAGATGCCTCCAGGACTCGGCCTTCCCGTTCTTTTGATTGAAACATGAATGTTGCTTCCTGATATGCATTCTGCCATTCACCTTCTGACATGGATGAATATCTACAAACCAGTGTATTCAAGAATCGATCTTTCACTTTGTGGTTCACAGCTGCATCACCTCCAATTCTAATAATGTTTGGTTTGTATGTTTGCCCACTGCCATCACAAAAGCCATGTAGCATAACCCTCCACATGAGCTCATCACATGCTGCATTTGATGGTGTGCAGACTAAAATCCGTGGTTTCTTACCTCCTAATCCAAGGATTTGTGATAGAGAGCCTAATCCAGACCCTGTTTGCATTGCTTTCTCTATGATCTGCTGCATCATTAGGGAGTAGTACTGTTGGAATGCTGTCAAATGCCACATGTTGAGGACACCCAGCACTGTGTGGGTCTTTCCGGTGCCAGGAGGCCCTTGAATGAGTACAAAAGGAAGAACATTAGTCTTAGCATTGCTTCTAGATGTCAACTGGCATGCAGTCATTTCAATCGCTTCCAACTGCTTGTAATCATATTTTGATTTGAGATGTTGAATGAATCCTTTGTGCTGAGCTTCCTTGGGCCACATTTCCCTTCTTTTTATATCATTTTTATACACATCACCCATGGATACCAATAGTGACGGCTTCAGAATATATTTCATCAGGCTGGACTCCACACCTCGTACTGAGTGTAAAGCTGTGAATTCTCGCTCACAGCTCACTAGCATTTCCGTAGGCGTTATCCACCATTCCTTTTGACCCACAGAGTTTCTTAATTTGTACAGAGATTGAACACAAGCAGGACATGTCTCTGTATTATTTGTATCATATCCCATGTGTTGGTGACAGACAGGATGTATCTTTACCCGGACTACTCCATCCTTCCCGATTCTCTGGCACATTCCAGCAATCAGATATTCTTTATCACTCACATGATCCTCTCCTTTATTGGCCCCACCCGTCCAATCCCCCACACATGTCATTGATGCTGATGGCTTCTTAGAGGACAGGACAACCACTACATTTGCTGTACATATTCTCGCCAGATCTCCCCGGCGGTCTTCTTTCTTCACTCCTATAGTTATTTTATTCCATTTGGTGACGGGCATTGATCCCACTTGTCGATTTGTATGAGAAATCTCCTCCAACCCACGAATTTCTACATACATACCATGCTCCCCTTGACATTGCTCCACCCAAGATGACCTCACACTTTCCTTCCCTTCCTCGAGTACCAGGGGATCAAATACTCTGATGTACTCATCAATTGACTCAAACTCGTCTGGAATGCTCGTGGAGAGCCCTCCAGGCAACGCTCCACACTGAGGAGCATACCACAGACCTCCATTCAAAACTTCCTGCTCAAACCTCCCGGGATAATCTTTCGGACAATTTCCTTGCCGATGTCTCCCAGCAGTAACAGGACGACGATACGTGGACATATCGTTTGCCGTATCTCCTCTCCGTGTAACCAACAGTCGTGCTTCAGGTTTTCAAAGCCACGACCGAAAGCTGTTTTTCTCCCTCATTCCCCATTTGACTCGATCCATATTCTGATACAAGTATACGTTATCAATATCATAGATTTTCTGTTTCTGATGATGACCACAGGCAGTCAACCATATGATTCCTTGTCTCATACGAAATCGACTCAGAGACTCAAAAACTCAACTCACTGAGTCTTTGAGTCAGAATTGGCATCAAGATCTTGACATCTAGATGTCAGATTTCTCTAGAAGGTTCCAACATGTTCCAACATGTTCCATACATTATGGGTATAGTGATTCAACTCTGGTGAACCTTTATCAGTTACAAAAGCTACTCTGATTATTCAAAGCAATTGGGTGGTAACGGACCTATCACAGTCGTTGGTACTCCTTGAACTGCATTGCATCACCTGAAGACCAGTGCACGGTTGGTACGAGAGAATTGTATCACTTGATACAAAGAGGAATCGTCAACTTTAAAGATCTTTCTTATATCAAACGAACAATGGGTGTTCCTGCAACATCTGACAAGGATGTCTTGGAGGTGATTGAGGTGATCTCAAACGAGGGAAATGGCCAAAAAGTGGTCAAGGAGATCCTAAAGTATGGAGAGGCTGGTGGGGAGACGCCGCTAGATGGGGATACGGTTGAAGTGGATTATACCGGTACATTGCAGGAAAACGGTGAGCAGTTTGACTCCTCAAGGAGCCCTGGACGGGATCCTTTCAAGTTTGTGCTGGGCAAAGGTTCAGTGATTAAAGGATGGGATGTTGGTGTTGCGACCATGAAGAAGGGAGAGCGAGCAAGGTTGATTATCGATTCAGACTTTGGATATGGGGAAAGTGGATCTCCTCCTAGTATCCCTGGGAAAGCAACTCTTGTTTTTGATGTGGAATTGCTGGGCTGGAAAGAGGCTGCCGACATTACAGAGGATGGAGATGGAGGTGTCAAGAAGTATACGGAAACTGAAGGAGAGGGATGGGCGACGCCAAATCTCCCTGATGAACTTCTGGTGAGATTTGAGAGTGATGCTTATTGCACAAAAGAAGGGGAATGTGACATCTTTACACTGGAACAGGGGGTGCCTCTGACAGAATACAGTGAGGGCATGCGGCGTGGCCTCGGGATGGCTTTAAAGACGATGAAAAAGGGTGAAGTGGCACGTGTTGTGGTTGGTAAAGGCTATCATAATGATGGAGAAAACCCCATCACGTGTAAAGTGACGCTGGAGGATTGGCACAAGGTGGATTATGTTACTTCGGATAACAAGGTGAAGAAGAAGAGTCTCAATTCTGTGGATGACTGGAAGCACCCCAATGCTGGGGCGACTGTCAAGATAGCATACGTTGGTACATTGGAAGATGGCACTGTTTTCGACGAAAGAAAGGAGGATAACCCCCTGGAATTCGTCACTGATGAAGAACAATGCCCTTGCGAGGGGCTTGAACTTGCCGTTATGAAGATGAAGGTTGGAGAACACTGCCTGGTAACTATCCATCCTGAATATGGCTTTGGAGCAGGTTCACAGCAACCCTTACAAGCCGTTCCAGCTGATGCAACCATTACCTACGATGTGACTTTACTTGAGATGGAAAAGGCCAAAGAAAGTTGGGATATGAGTGAAGATGAAAAAGTGAGTGCGGCACAGTCACTCAAGGACAAGGGTAACACTGCCTTTAAAAATGGAAAGGTTTCTCGAGCCATTGCTTTATGGGAGCGATCAAAAAAATGCGTCGAGATGAATGAAAGCTTCAATGGGAACAATAAGAATGAAGCCAAGCTAATTCTGAAATCCCTGCAACTAAATTCTGCTGCAGCATATTTAAAGATTAGCGAACCAGACAAGGCTCGCGAGGCAGCCTCAAAGGTGCTTGAGCAGGACCCGTATAACATGAAGGCTTTGTACCGCAGAGCTCAATCGTATATTGACACAAGAGATTGGGTAGAAGCTGCACAAGATATCAAACTTGCTTTAGGAAATGAGCCAGGAAATACAGATTTTAGAATCTTGGCAAAGCGATTGAAAGTTGCAGAGGCAAAAAGTGTATCAAAAGAGAAATCTTTGTGGGGAGCTACGTTTGCCAAGCTCGAGAAAGAAGCCAAGAAAGAGCGAGAGCAGGAACTTGCCCAGCAAGCTGAGGCTGCACAGGACTGAAAATATTTGAAAGTTCAAGATCTATATCGGGAAACTTTTCGTACTATACAATTTTTTGTAAATCTTTTGCAATATACATTCTATAGACGATAGTATTCATTCAACGGGATACGATTCCCCTGAAGGCCTAAAGTTATTTCTTTCAGAGAATGGCTGGAAAATACGCTCAACTGCCAGAGGCACTTCTGCATTAAATTTCGGGTCAAAATCAGTCAATACAGGCGCAATCGTCCACTGTAACGCTTTTCTGAGTTTATCCATCTGCCTTCTTGCGACATTTTTGTCAACAACGAATCCTTGAGTGAAACTTAAGCCCAACTCTCCCTTACCAAAACCGTCACTCTCTGGTTGTTGTCTGGATACTGCTCGAACGTTCACTATTGAATCCCCTTTTAAAAATAAAAATTCAGCATCGATAACGTCAACTAAATCCATTGGATCACTTTCTTCTTGTGGATAGAATGTGATTCTCAAATATTCGCTACCACCAGCAGTAGTTCTCCTTTCCTCAAGATGCCCTTTGAATGGAACAATGTCCTTCTTCAATCTTCTCTGTGGTCTCTCAGGCATTTCCCCATTTTGAACAACAGCCAAAACCCCTTTTGCTATGTATGCTGCTGCATCTGTCTGAGAGACTCCAAAAGGAGTTTCAATCATCTGAGGTGCATATGCACCACCAGTCGACACACTTACAAGTTTTCCAATGGCTTCATCCCGATCCATTTCAAACTCCCATGGAGCCATGAAATGTGATTCATCGTCGTTCAAGGTTGACACACAAGATGCTTTATTAAGACCACAGGCGTTCAACGTTTCATTCACCTCACCCAGACAGTCAGGTCCATCGCAAATCTTTGCAGGAGGGGGAAGTTCCGTTTCTATCGGCGATGCCTTTGAATTTCCATTAAATTGATTCAAGAACAAGAATCCTGATATCAAAGAGAGACCATGGCGCCTTGACACACTCTTGTCCGAAGCTCGAGCAATGGTTGTCGTAGGATCCCGGCTGGTCAGGGGCTTATTGCACTGTAATTTGTGATACATTGTTGTATATCCTACAGAAAGAATAAAATTTTATATTATTTATGCCGCATCGCCATCATCTTCATCGTCATAACTGGGTTGCTGTCCAGCATTGACCCAAGGAAGGAGTGACCTTAAAAAGGTCATCACCGCTCCAGCATCCTCCAGATCACTGATCTCGCCTCGTTCGAATTGCTGTATCAATTGACCTATTTCTTCTTCATCTAAATCGTGTTCTTGAGCCAAGGCTCCCTGCATTTCCTCTGGAGGTAACTGGGCAACACTGTCTGAAAAATCATCCACTCGAAGGTGGCTATACTGTGCATCGTTATTTTCAGGAAACGCCTGCTCTCTCATGTTTGACCAATCTGAAATTGTCAATCCTAGGGGCAATCCTTCTCGCTGCATGTCGGTTGATGCATTAGCTAAACCAGCTACTCTCTCTGCTGCATGTAGCAAGAACTGTTGAATAGGATGTGTCTTCCACAGAAGATGGTTTCTCTCAACGAAAATATCCACCAGCTTTTGTAAACTTGGATTATTTGTATATCCATCTTCATACAAGGAAAAAGGAGCAGAGTGGAGAACCCGGATCCAGTCATCAGACAAATTCAAATTCAACTCGTTGCTCAATTTCCTCTGCAACAAAACCAAAACTGGAGGATGGAGCATCAACGCTTTCGCCATGAGATCTTCTGCAGAGAGGGATGATCCACTAGCTTCTGTATCACTTGAATGTTCTTGATAGTATTTTGCAAGGGCAAGGGAGTAGACTATGTTTGGCATGGTTGCAGCTCCACCCTGATCATAAAATTCTGCCACCTCGTTCAAGAAAGAATACATGCTGCATCGCAGAGCAAAATAATCAATCGTAAAGAGAGCACCACATGGATCGTCTGAGTTCAGTGAAAGAACTAGTTTGCAAACCTCCAAGGCAGTTCTGTGAAGTCCTCTCTTTCCAAGTGTCTGCACATGCCTCATCAATGCTACAAAGAGGGACACGTTATATCCTTGGTAAGGAATCTCTATACCCTGAGGAGAATTGATCAGATTCATTAGAGACGACGGCCAGCCTTGTTCAAGCGCATATATACACATCTCTAGCATTTCGTCTGCATACTGCCCATCTCCTGTTGACCTGTATACATCACCAATGGACAACAAGGAGTCAATGTGGTATGGGTGAAGTTGCAATAATCCCATGAGATTTCTGGGATTGTATGATGCCTGTACACTACGATATTGCGACTGTATAGATTCATATGAGCGAGATGGAACATATGAATAGAGTGCTTTGCCAGTGTGTGAAGTTCCAACGTGGGTTAGAACCAAATCGCCCTTGGCATATGGAGGCCATGTGCTCCTTGGAGTTATCAATATTCCTTTCTTTAATGGTGCATTATGTTTAATCAATCCCCTGGCAGCCAAACGTCGTATCCTGCGCGATGCTCCTGCAAAGTTGGACCCATGGTCGTGTTCATCATTCTCTGATGAAAGCCCTCGAGTCACATCCGACCCAAATATTCTCTTAAGTTCACTCGACCCCTGGAGCAACCGAGGATCGATCCGGAAGACGGCCATTTCACGTATTCTTCTCTCTGATTCAAGATCTCTTTCAGTGTCAGAAGCCAGTACCGGACCACCGTTCTCATGCATGTTGAGCTCTTTCAACACCTGATCGATATCTTCAGATGAGCTAGAGGATTGTTTCGACAACATCTGTGCCTTTTTCCTTTCTTTTCCCTTCTTCTTTGATTTCTTATTGTTCTTGTTCTTTGGTTTTTGACTCGTCGCAGCCACTCTCACCTCGGGCAAGGGCGATTCTGAGCCATCAACACTACCACTTGTTGACACTTGTTCTTCTTCAACACCGTCCTCTCCCTCACTCTCCAGCAGGAATGCGAATGGATTGACAGGCCCAGATTCATTTTCTTCTTCTTCCTGATCATCATCTTCATCCTCGTGTTCAATCCCATCCTCTTCTGGTACCGCGAGAGCATCCAGCTCTTTCAGCATGTGCCGCATTTGCCTTCCAGCCATGGTCTCAGAAATGGATCAACATGAATATACTACATAGAATACATTTACTATAATGTCTGTCTAGGTCAGTGTCCTGAATGATTCTGAAGTGTAATCGTAGTACCACCAAGCGTAAGGTTGCAATTGGTCATGACCAGTCATATGCATATACGTATATGTACTCCTGATCAGAAGGTTCTCCTTCATTAAGTAACATGCACATGGTATAGGGTATACAGAGAAGAAGTTGATGGATGGATGATTCTTCATATCACCTACCACAGATGGTCCATTCTATCAAAATTGTAAAGGCTGTACTTGATTTCAAGTTCCAGAACAAAAGTCAAGGTGAATTCACTGTACGTGCAGTAGCCATTGTTTATTCTTGCTACAACGTATACCTGACAAGTATTTAAGAATAAAGTATAGCAGATTTGAATAGCACATTGGGTTTCTGAGAATGTAGGAGGCCTTTTCTAAAGCTCCAAGCTTTGGTTTTCTTAATACGAATTGGCCAGTGAAGAAACGTATTTGCATTGTCTTGGGACAATTACATTTTCTACCCATGCATTTCTTGGACATAACAGTACGTGTAATGATACAATGCCACTCTCACCCAACTGGGTTTCTGTAAACACCGAGACGTAACCACGAACGTCGTTCTCTCTCCTGTAGGATGATTTGCTCCTTTATCTTTGCGGATTCTTGGATGTTAAAGATTTGATAGCATTTGAATGTACCTGTCGGAGGACACGACGGGTGACAGCCCACCTACCTGGGTGGTCTGCTTGGAGGCAAGCAGCTGTCTCGAGGATGGCAGGGGGAGCGGATGAAGCTGCATACTCTCATATGAGAGCCCTTGTTGGACGAATAGTAGACGATATCACTGCTCCAGGTGTATACAAAAGAAAGGAGATAGAGAAACGATTGGTGTCTCTCCTGGAACCTGATAAAGTGACCAAATTAAACTTGCTTCCGCTTGCTGCCTCATCGTATGACTCTCCAGAGGAAAACCTGTCATATGTCTTGAGCCCGATGGTCAGAACAACCAGAATGCTTTCTTATTGGTCATCACGTGGATCTGATGACCCAAAAAGCATGGAATCGGTGTCATTCATTGTGAATCCTCCAATATGTATGATAACTCGCATCTCCATCAGGCCCTTCTCAGCTTGGTTCCAGCAAGGCAGCCCAATATACCCACCACACAAGGTTCGCTTCACTATTGGTGGTATTCCACTATATAAAGAAATAAATAAGCTGATACATCCTGAACGTGCTATGGATATGGTCTCAAGGGATTTCAAAATGGATTTGCAAGACCCAGCATTCCGCACGAGTTTACTGACACTCCTGGAAACACCCATTGAATTCGGGCACGAGGTTTCATTTAGTCGGGAAACTAATACTGAAGCAGTAGATGAAATACCAGCTCCTGTAGGCACAGAAAGCACCCCTGGATGGTATTCAGATGTGATGCGCTTCACCTCAGACGAGTACACAGTAGAGCCGGTTGATCGGCTTCAGCATTTTGATCTTCCCAGCCCCGTGCCGTGCATCAATGGCTACCTAAAAATAGACTTGTTAGATAGAGTGACTCGTCAAGAAGCTGATATGAAATACTACACGTGTCTCGGATATGTTGCATGCGAGGGTATACCTATACATGGTTTCTTTTACAGTCAGAGCCACCAGACATTTCAGTTTCAACACATGGTTGACCAGGAGAGTGATGGTTCACAAAGTCCATCGAATTCTGAGAGTGAACTATTCCATACCATTACACATGACCCAATGACCATATATGCAATGGCAACAGAACAACAGGATTTACAACTACAAAATCTATCCCAATTGATCATGGATAATGATCTGTAACATAATTATGTTATGTTTTTATAAAAGGAAGCATCCTATCTACGAAAGGATATGTCGTACGGTACGACAAACATGATTTGATTCTGTGGGCGGGATATCCACAATTCATTCAGATACCGAATACATGTTCACTATCCACCACTAAATTTTATTTGTATTGAATCTAGATTCATTCTTGAAGTCCAAGAAATCTCCAAGGTACGTATAAAGTTCTACCCGCGCACGTTGAATTGCGATGATGAACCCTGGGATCGTTTCTAGTCCAATCAACCCGTTTGGAGCCGCTGTGACCCTCGATTATGAATATTACACTCATGATGAGTATAATCCGAGGGTGCAAAGGCGATTGTAACTCGGGTTAGGTTTCCGAGGTTGGCAGACGGCTACTGAGTTGGGGGGCATCACGACGCCTACATCTCGATTCCAGTCCCAAAACTGCCTAAGCGTGTGGTTTATACACTTAATTTACACAATTCTCAACAACTATGTGCGATCTGTGGGCGATCCGTTTTTCCGACCGAGGGTTGGGGGTCGAGTCAAGCTGTGGATCACAGAAACCTTGCAAGGTCGGGTAGATAACCTCAATATCCATTGTGCAGATAATCTACGTAGGACAAGTCACGAATATAGGAATGCACACGTGACAAAAAGTTGCTAGTAGAGCAGAGAGTAGGATAGGATACAGGAAAGCAGGGGATAACTAGCAGATCATACAGCATAGTTTTCCATCTACAGTAGGTATTTTCGTTTTATTCTGAGAACCAGACGAATTGTCGTTCAACATATTTTCTGAGAACCGAACAAAGAAAATCTAAACATCATGACTTTGTTTTTAAGCAAGAGGAAATCCCCATCAATGTCATGGGAAGACCGCAACTCGGATTCCATGGTTGAAAAACTGCAACGCGTGGAATCTGATTCAGACTGTGCTTCTGATTTTAAAAGGATAACAATATCAAGGGAATATCATTCTGGCAAACATTATGAAATAAAGCAAGGTGAGATTTCCTCACAGGATGACTCCCAGAGTCTTCGTACAGGTGACACAGAGTTGAAAAGTTCTTCCAGTTGGAATTCAGTTTCTACAAATTCAATTTCTCAAGGCTCAAATGGTGCTCGTGTAGTTCCATTAACTCGCTCCCTGAGCCCACAGTCAATCCTGACGTCCAATCCACAGAAGGGCGAGGGTGACTTTTTCGTAAAGAGAGCTATTCGTCATTTACAATGCTGGATGCCTGGGTCAATCAGGTCACAATCGATACTTGATATGGAGATATCTCGTGCAAATCAAAGGATTGCATCCAGTGATTTACCCGGGAATCTCGTCTTCATTCCTGTGCATTCCAGTTGTCCAATGCTGCCCATTTTTGACTACTGCGACATTGATCCTATTGCAGTATCCCTTGGGGCATCGTACTTCCAGCGACTTTTGAATAAAAAGCCCACCATGATGAATGCAGCACAAGAAGCTGGCTGGTTTGTGGAGGTGGTGAATGATGTTACAGGAGAAGTCCAGACCCAAATGAGAGCTGTGTACTCATCAGCGCACACTGGGCTCGTGGTCATATATGCCACATGCATATATATTGCAGCAAAGTTTGCGGACAGAATCAAATATAAGAGGCTGTTGAGTGCATTGCTATTCTCCATGCTTGATTCGTATGTTTCTGAAGAGACTGCTGTTGACCTGGAGGCAAAGTGTTTAGCAAAGCTGGAATGGAGACTTGGGTTGCGCGCTGATGTACCATAAACCAACGTCTTGCATAGTATGCAAATCTGCGCTTTTTTGCGCGCAGTATCAAGACGTGCATGTTATTTTATATTTTGTAGCGTACATGAGCCTACCCTGATGCCCTGGGCCTTTTACAATTACTTTTTGATGGATCCTAGAGTATGATATCCTTGGCCATGATATAGAGAAAACTACTTGGGAAAAATTGGCTAGGTATATTGATGGGATGAGATGTTGGTGGACAGCAGTACTGCATGGATTTTACTAAGAGCAAGCAACTTGATGGACACTTTCCAAAGAATGTTATGATGAATGATGGAAACTGATGATTTCTCTTTTCTCCTGATGTAATAAACGCATTGATATCACTACAGAATGATCAAGTGAACCCTTGCAAACACATTTGCTTGCAGAAATTCAAAACAATGAGAGATTTCTGGTGGGCTTTGTTCCATCATGATCACTGTGTGTTGTGTATCACGCATTGTAATAAATCAATCTTTTTTAAATGTTTAACATTAATAATGAAAATGAAAGATGGATTCTAGCGATCCGCTTCGGAAGAAACCAGAGAGGGTGATTCTTCACATCGATTTGGACTGTTTCTACTGTCAGGTAGAGCATCGTCGTTTAGGAATACCGAGGGATGTTCCCCTAGCAGTACAGCAATGGGACGGTTTAATTGCTGTTAACTATCCTGCAAGGGCGAGAGGAATCTCGAGGCACATGAGAGTAAAGGAAGCAAAGAGCAAGTGCAACGACCTTGTTCTGGTGCACGTTGAGACCATTGGAATAGAAGCTCCTTCGACTGAACAGGATGAGCTAGCTGACGAAAATGCCCTGCAGAATGATAGGCTGAACAAGAAGGCCTGTTTGGAACGGTATCGCCTGGCGAATGCTGAGATTTTGGATGTACTTCATGATGAAATTCCTACATGTCCAATAGAAAAGGCATCAATCGATGAAGTCTATATTGATGCAACGACGCTCGTTGATATGGAGTTAGAACGTAAAAATGTTCAGACTGGCGATTCATGTGATGTATCTGGGGGGCATGGGTTGTTTAGTTGGGGTAGTGTTATATATGGAGAAAACTCTCTTGACCCGTCTTCACGGTGCGATGCTCGTTTGGCATGTGGAGCAATGATTGCATCGAGGCTTAGAGGGGCTATACAGACTCGATGTCAGTTCACTTCTAGTGCAGGGATTGCATGCAATAAACTATTGGCGAAAATAGGATCAGCAAAGAACAAACCTAACCAACAGACCCTGATTAGACCACAGGTAGTTGAAACTCTGATGAGAGAACTGCCACTCAGGAAACTGAGAAATCTTGGTGGCAAGCTAGGTGAAGAGATTGAATCTTTATGCAGCTCGCACGTGCAAGATCCCTCTCTGCTGGTTGTCTGGGATGTGTTCAAAATTCCACGGTCCAAACTTCAAGCAAGGTTTGGCCCTGAAAGGGCTGCGTGGATACTTGACCTTGCGCACGGGTTTGACGGGAATGCAGAAGTAGTACAAAAAGAAAGAACAAAAAGCATGCTTGCCGCAAAGTCATTCACAGCAACGAGCGACCTCAAGATAATTGCCAGGTGGTTTGACATTCTGGCATCTGAATTAGAATCTCGGATGAAAACTGACCTTCAGATGTACAATAGGAGACCAAAGACTCTAGGAGTTTCATTCAGGAGCAAATCATGCACACAAGATCGTACAAGGCAGTCACCCATGCCCAGGATGCCCAATGGAGAGCCCTGCAAGCAGACACTGTCATCTGCAGCTTTAGAGATATTTAAGAGCCGTTGTGCTGCTGAAGCATTTCCCTGTGTCCGTTTAGCAGTATCAGCATCAGACTTTCAAAATTGTCCTGATAAAAAATCATCAATCGCAAGGTTCTTTTCCGTACCGACTACAAAGGGAGAAGCATTAGCAAAGGAAAATACAGATGTTGATGCATGCAAACAGGGCAATGGAGAAAAGGGCATGGAGAAATTGGAATTGAATCTTCATCCAACGCAAACTAGGCAGTATGAGACAGAGTGTGTTGATACGATGCCAGGAGATGCGTCTATATTATCAGAGATTGACATTGAGCAGCAGAGAATGCTTTTGAAAGAGGCATCCATGCTTCATAGATTGCATAAAAAGACAAGGGAGAGTGGTACTGTTGAAAAGAGCAATGGATCAGTAAAGAAAAAGAAACAATCATCGCCACGAAAAAAAACAATAGCGCAGTACTTTTCTCCGACATTGTAAAATCATTCTTTCAAAACTCGAAGAGAGGGTCCTACTGTGGTCTGCACAACATGCACGAGACCAGAGCCTACGAGGTCCTTCACATGCCATTCCATGGTCAGGCACGTCTTTTGTAATGGTATGGTATTCATTTTTGATACAAGTATTTCACCATTCTTTTTCCGCTTTATTTTGGATAATATCTCATTCCTCCCAGAGACAATTGAACGAACAACCTCTCCAGAGTGTGGCATTTTAAACCCAAACAATTCCTGGGTCTCCCCTCCCTGACTGTTGTTTCGTGGAATTCTAAGGATGAAGTCGTTCTGTAAGAGTAGTTGTAGGTAGATACTTGATCTATTGCTCCTGCAAAACATGTCACACAGTTAACACAGCATCATGAAGATTGATTAACCCTGATACTCATAGGAACCATGAAATTCATATAGGCACTTTGATTGTCATGCAAGCCGTCAAAGGGTTCGACCGATACATGATGATTTTGGTGCCAAGCAAGGTACTTGAGAGAACACGTACTGTTTACTACCACTTCCTGTTTGCTCATCTCCCGAGCCAGGGAATATGGGTCCGCAGTATTTTTTTACTACATCTTCAAACCATTCACACGCTTTTTTAAGGAGCAAGTTTGAAGCATTCGAAGCAAGATGATGAATGGCTTTGATATAATCTCCCGTCTCCACCAGAGCAACATCTCTAACACCAGGCATGTATAAGCATGTCACCAAATGGCGTTTCTTCAATTCTTCCACTGCAATATCTACATCTGTTTCGTCGGTACCATTCTCTTCTCTCATGTACACATATAGGTGAGATACAGGCACAAAGTGAGGACAGGTCTGCAGAAACTGAGACTGTATCACTCGTATAGCTTTCACAAGAGTATACAAGCCGGCATCACTATCCACATCATCCAACAATTGAACATCACTATTTACGACTATTTCATCATCTCCATCACTATCCCATCCAGGGTTGACGTTGTTTGTTTCTTTTGTTTCCTTTTGTTCAGAACAAGAAGACTTTTGTTTCTCCAAACATCTTTGAGGGTCCGATCGACCAATAACGCTGTCTGAAGACAAAGCGACTACCCTATTGGGTGAAAACTGGGTACCCCTAGGGAGGGACGACGGTAGTGGTCCTACATCAGACACTTTTTGCCGTTTCTCACGAGCCATAACTTTAACATTGATTAATTGATTTTAAAAAAACAGAGAGAATCTCTATTGTAAAAAATCTGGTGGCACTGTGTTGTACAGAAAAATGTACGAAAGTTTCGTTTTATCGATCAAGATCCATCAAGTCAATTTAATTCCACTTTAAACCGCTATCAAATGTTAATAAGAATACATTATTTGTATTAGTTCTGGATAGATACCTCTGGGAAAGTCATAGTACATCCCACCCTGTGGGAACTCTTCCAACGAATATTACGTTTGAATTCGCTCGGTTTACAAATATAGCAGAGTATAGATGGGTTTACATGGGAGAAAGTATGGTTCAATTGCACTCGACAAAGTTGATTAATTCACGTGTGGCAAATCGAATGCAAGGAGGACTTTTCCAGTGGACACTGACTGTGTGTTTGTGTGCTGGCACCTTGTGTTGGTTCGTCTTCTGTTTAATTCAACTAGGACTCAGAGTCGAACGTGATCTTGCCTTGGATGGTGATCTGGAGCATAAGCTTAATCCCATCGTAGGGCATGATGTTGGCGATGGTCGCTGGTCGATTGGATTATACAGGGGGGAGTCTTCTCCATTGCAGCTTCAGCCAGTTGATGCTTCGCCTTGGGGATCGGATGATGATGCCCACCGGGCGTGGCCGATATCAAACCCTGTATTTACAAGATGGCATGTCGAACAAGAGGATACTGGACATGGTACCTTTGTATCAGATCCCTTTCTGTTTCTAGCTTCTAAGAAAATAGCCTCTCTGATTGGTACATCCCAAGGCAGCGATGCTGACAATGACCAAGAGAAAAACTTGCGAGAACAAGTTCAAGAATTTATTGAGGATCCTCTTGGCGTAAAGTCATCACTGGACGAGGAGGAAAGTGGGGGAAATACCCATCGTCAGATTCGGGCAAGCATTGGTGCGACGCAAGTGTCAGGAGATGATGAAAGTGCTACATCAGACCGAAAGAACCGGCTTGAGGATCTCATTCAAGGTCCATTATACTTATTTTTCCAAACAAAAAATCTCGAAACTCGAAAAGGAGATATTGGGGTTGCTGTCTCGAATAATGGTGGGCTTGCATGGACATATCTGGGAATAGCCCTTGCTTCCAAAAATACGTCCTTCTCGTATCCTTTTATTTTTGAATGGAACGAAAACATATATCTTCTTCCAGAAGCCAAGGATTCTGGTGTATTAACCCTATATAAGGCCCAGCTGAACAATTTCCCTTTTGAATGGGTGGAGGAAAGGACACTATTGGATGTGCCTGTTGTGAATCCATCCATGGTTGAGTGGAATGGACTCTGGTATTTGTTTGTCACGGATGAGATGGGAGGGAGACAAACATACGGTTCATCTACCCAAAAAGAGGAACAACTCCATATTTACCATGCAGAAACACCTTTGGGACCTTGGATGTCACATTTTCTAAACCCAGTGATGACTGGCAATGAAGGGAGCGGAGCTCGAATGGCGGGGAGCCTGGTAAAACAAGATGAGAAGTTGTACCGTTTTGGTCAAGATAGACAAGGGCTATACGGAAAAGACGTGTTGGCTTTCCGCATAGATACTCTAAATCCAAAGGATTTTGTCCAGACCCGGGTCAAGTTTCAGGCAGGGAGAATCAGAAAGGGCACGGGGGCATGGAATAGTCAACGTAGGCATCATGTCGATATGACCCAATTACCGGACGGTTCTTGGCTGGGAGTGCTCGATGGGGACTATTTCCAGGACCAGAGTGAGACCCGCAGAGAGCCCCTCCTTGCAAAGTACTTCTACCCTATATTTGTGCTCGGGGCTTTCATTGCTATCCGCACAATGCTCAGATCTTCAAGGTATAAAATTCTATCAACATATTGGGGGAGCCTGGTATCTTCGATTGCAAGGCCTGAATCACTTGGCCAGCAACTGCAGTCGGTATGTCTTGTAGTTGGTATTGCAGCATCCACCCTTCTTGCATTCGCAATTACTGCATCCTGGAGGTGCCAAAGACAGTACTATGCTTCTATTATTGATGTGGCAAATATAACGCATGAGGTTAGGATTCCAATAGAAGGAACATATAGCAAATACACAGTCATTGTTGACTCATTAGGCTCAAAGGCTCAAATAAAGATGAAGAAGAGAAGGAAGATACTCTCTTCGATCATCAAGCATTACGCATCTTGTCCTTCGACATTAGAAATTATAGTATCACATTCTTCAGATGATACGGCTATGACGGAATATTTAGAAAACAGCTTCTCTCCTGTATATCGGCCATGGGTCAGACATAGGGGTGAGGACAAACTATATGATGTGGGGAATTTATCTATACCTACGAAAGCTGCTGTCATCATCTCGCGTGGTATGATGATATCTTGCAAAGATCTTGAAAACATGTTTGCCAAGTGGCGTCGTGATCCACATGTATTATATGGAAGCAACACATTTCGGCAAGACGATCAGCCATCACCTATTCCATCTGATTATTTCAGTGCTCTTTTGTCTGGCATATATGTAGTGGATTTTGAAAATCTCGTCGAAATGAGTAGGAATGAATCCTTTAATGGCTTGAAGTCTATTGCTGGAGAGTATGATGCATGTGATGACGTGCTTTTATCCATACTGTGGACACAAGCATGTGCATCCCCTGATCCGTTGCGCCATATCCAACCAACCAGGAGCATAGACCTCTTGCCTGTTGGAAAGAATCAGGCAGATATATATATGAAGTCGAAAAATGAATGCGTCGATGCGTTGATTGAGGAGGATGCCTCTGTGTTCCAGGAAGGCAGTGTATATCAAGTTGACACAAACCCAAAAGTGCCAATGTGCAAAGGGTTGATATTTTAATCCGTATGAAATCTTTACAAATCAGGTAATTTTTGCTTGCAACCAATCAAAAATCTTCCTCATCGGATTCCGAGTCGTCTTCCTCCCCTTCTGCAGCAATCTTCCATCCATCTGCCAGCAGAACCCTTCTCACAGTGACAATTGCATCGTCACCAGAAGTAACACCAGCGTCCTTTAAAATGGAATCCATAGAAAGTTCTCTACCCTTATAAATAGCCCTCTCCCATGGATCATCAAATCCATCCAGCCTCAGCAGGCTGTCCACAGGGGCCCATTTACTCACATCTGCAACCTTGGCCATGAGCTCCTTGACAGTCATGGAATCTGGGTCAACTTTGACAACCACATCATCCAGCTCCTCTGTTTTTGTACTCATTGATTCTTTCCAGTAGAGAGACCATTTATCCTTCTGGATTCTTGGCCTGACAGTCAACTTGACCTCTTTTCCTCCTCCTCTCAAACGGAGAACCAAGTGCAGCGTTGACTCCTTTTGAATATTGTAGTCTGCTAATGTACGTCCGTCCTCCAACTGCTTACCAGCAAAAATCAATCGTTGTTGATCTGGGGGAATCCCTTCCTTGTCCTGGATTTTCCCTTTGACGTTGTCAATAGTGTCCGAGGACTCCACCTCGAGAGTGATGGTCTTTCCCGTAAGAGTCTTCACAAATATCTGCATGGCTCTGAAATATCTTGTTTAATGATTGTAATAATAGATTGGTAACCTCGATTGGTGTAAAAGATGATAGTTTCTCCTTGGTCAACGGTGGCCCGAACGTTGTCAACAATATGTTGATTGAAACGATACAAGCTTCTCACGCGTGGCACTATTCAGGTTGATTACTATCTTACTATTATATAAATAATACTAGTCTGTAAAAGAAGAACATAAGACGCATTTGGTGTGAAGAATCTTCATCCTGTGTCTATCAATCGACCAGTCCGCTTCTTCTGGACTATCATAAATCTGTGTATTGCCAGGATCTTCTTCTTCGTTATCCGTGAGGAGCTGATCCAAAAGTGTTGCAGCTCTGTTGTAATCCTTTGCAAAGTAACACAGTATAGCAAGTTGGAGTCTTGACTGTTGGAGATCTTTGGAAAGAAGGAGGAGTTTCTCTGCTGCTGACATGCAGCGTAACATGTAATCTCTGCAGGAATCCGAGCTTTCGTCAAGACAGAAAAACGCGTCTTCATCGTTTCCTCCATATGAATAACTAATATCGTCATATTCGCCTAGGGCTACTTCCAAAGTAATCGGTATTCGGAACGCTGGCTCTGGTGGTAGCTGCAGAGCTGCAGACCAGCATGTTTCAAGAAACTGTTGAACGATTGCACATGCGATATCTTGGAGGGAGGAGGGCTGGAGTGGCATCTCAACTTCAAAAAGTTCTGCTATCTCTTCTCCTGATATGATGATTCCCTGAGCATAGGGGTCTATGACGCATGAGGAAAAATTACCATGCTTGGGAAACAAGACTACATACGATCCCTCTTCTAGGACAAGAGCATGCAAAGGCATCCCACTCTCTTCTGCAACAGCCATGTATACTACAGCTAATAAAATTGGACATGACCTCCCGTTATCTAAAACCTTGGAGAGCTGGAAACACTCCAGATCTCCAAAGTGTTTCATTCTCTGGTATCCCTGGTCTTCAAAGAGGACTTGATTTATGGTGGATACCAGAGTTGTTGGATATTTTTCAGCCAGAACCTCCACTGAGCTTTCTTCCGACACTCTTTTGATGAACAATTCTTTCACCCTGGAAGATATCTTCTTAATGTTCTGGAGAGACCAAGTATCTCTCTGAACCCTATACCCTTGTTCCACAGTGGACCCACCAGACACAAAGGCCATTTCTTCGAGTGAAAGCAACATGCAGAATTTCAGCAGATCGTGTATCATTGAGCTCTGTCGATCCATATCTGAAATAGATTCACACCAAGCATCTATCTTGGCTCTGGTCCAGTCTAGTACAACCTCCTCTCGATCAGGAACATCATCCATATACGATCTGGCCTTGACACACAGATTCCTATCTCTGACCTTGAAGATATCACTGTACATTCTATTCATATATGGTTGACCTACAGCCCTTACTAAAGGTTTTGTCTTCTCAACAACTGGTACCAAAGGTTCTGCACCACAGCACCAGTGACAATGTAACACTCCCAGCAAACTCATGATTGTATCACGTATACTTCCATATTACTATGTTATATATGTTTGTACATATCATATCTAACAAATAATAATCTCTGTTTAAATTTAAAGTTTAAACTGATCAGAGTTTTTTAAAATCTTAAACGTCTCGTTACACGAGATTTTGTCTTCAAACTCCTTTTCAATGAAATCTTCCTGAAGAATATATTATTTGATATGATAGGATAGAACTCAAAAGCGAAGGAATTGTCTGGTATTGAGAAGGATGGGGATTTCCCACATGTCTGACACCAGACTTGTGTCTATTTCCTCAGGAAGTCGTAGACCGACTCCAATAGAGAGACATACTATTCGATACAATTTGAATAGATATTATACTAGACCAGGTCTGATGTGCTTTGCGTCAACGGGTTCTCGGGGTGAGTCTCAGCGAGAGGAGGAACGTGACTCTTGGTTATCTTGGTCTGATAGCCCAGGCGTTCCTCTATCATCGCCGAGTGATTCTGCTTCAGGGAAATCTCAAGATGATGTGGTTTCGGCCTTGTCGGATTTGGCGTCGTCCCTGAGTAGTTTGGATGGGGAAGAAGATGTGTGGCAACAACCTCAATTCGTTGAATATGACTTGAAGGAAAAGGTGTTTCTTGTATCTGCTGCACTCAAGAGTTCTCAGCAGCGTAAAAAAGTAGGGTACTCGATTCTTGAGTCGCTAGAAGAACTTGGTCGTTTGGCGGAGACTGCTGGGCTGGAAGTGGTGGGATATACATATCAATTATTGGATGTTCCAAATCCACGGACATATGTTGGAACCGGAAAGGTGGCTGAAATTGCAGATGCAATTCAGGATACTGGCGCAGAAACTGTTGTGTTCGATGATGAATTATCCCCAGGGCAGATGAGAAATTTAGAAAAGGCGTTGGGGGAAAATGTGAGACTCTGTGATAGAACTGCACTAATTTTGGACATTTTCTCACAGAGGGCGGCAACACGAGAGGGAAAACTGCAGGTGGAATTGGCTCAGGCAGAATACCAATTACCACGCTTGACTAGAATGTGGAGTCACTTGGAAAGGCAAACATCTGGTGGAGGACAAGGAGGTCAAGTGAAAGGAATGGGAGAGAAACAAATTGAAGTTGATAGAAGATTGTTGAGGAACCAAGCTGCAAAGTTGAGAAGGCAAATTGAGGAAGTACGAAGCCATAGAAAAGCGTATAGAGAGAGAAGAGCTGCTGCTCCAATTCCAGTGATTGCACTGGTTGGTTATACCAACGCAGGAAAGTCCTCCTTGTTGAACACGTTGACAGATGCTGGGGTTGTGGCAGAAGACCAACTTTTTGCAACACTGGATCCAACCACGAGACGAGTAATCATGCCAGGAGGGCAAGAAATACTCTTTAGTGACACAGTAGGATTTATTCAAAAGCTTCCCACCCAGTTAGTGGCTGCATTTAGAGCAACGTTGGAGGAGATCAAGGATGCTTCGCTTCTTTTGCACGTAGTTGATGCATCTCATCCATCAGCAGCTGCACAAGTAGACGCGGTTAACAAGGTTTTAGAAGATCTAGAGGTGCAAAATATTCCAGCTTTAACTGTTTGGAATAAGATTGACGCATGCGCGAATCCTGAGGCTGTCATGAGTGTTGCCAGTAAAAGACAGGAAACAGTCTGTGTGTCTGCGACAGAGTCGTATGGGATAGATGACCTCTTGGATGCCATTACCCAACAACTTCAGAAGAAAATGCTCAATATGGTTGTTCTAATTCCCTATAATAAGGGAGATTTAGTCGATGAGATTCACCGATCGGGGGTTGTTCTTAGAGAAGAATACACTGACCAGGGAACAATGATGCAGGTGCATGTGCCGACACATTTGGCTGGCAAATTGGAGCAATTACAAGTTGACAGACTCATGACATGAATAATTTACATGCATTGTTTTAACGCATCTCCTTGTCCTTGGAAAAACAAAAATGACAGCGCAAAGTCGGCTATGAAAATCAATACAAGGGAGATGACAACAGCACTTGTGGTGCTCTCTCCCACACCTTTTGCCCCGCCTGTTGTTGTATACCCCCAAGAACAGGATATGACGGAAATAATTGTTCCGAAAACCCAACATTTTATCATCGATGTTATGATATCCCAAGGAGCTATGGCTCTAGAAGCAGAGTCCAAAATCACATTTGCAGGCACACTATACACAGCATCTGCCAGAAAGACAGAGGCAGCCATGCCCATTGAAAAGCAGATAAGGTTCAGTATTGGACCCGCTACCATACATGCTAGTACCCTAGGAGTGATCAAATAATCCACTGGATCAGAACCCAGCACACGAAGGGAGTCTGTCTGTTCGGAGACTTGCATTGTCCCCAACTCTGCAGCAAATGCAGATCCTACCCTTCCAGCAAGAATGATACATGTCACCACTGGCGTCAGTTCTCTCGCTAATGCCAATGCAAGAACACCTCCTACAGACTTTGTCAGTCCAAGTTTTGCGAATTCCCTGATAAACTGAATTGTAAATACCATGCCAACAAAAGCTGATGTGAGTAAGCACACACCAAGCGACCTCGGCCCCACCAGGCTGAGCTGTTCTTGGGTATTCTTCCAATGCACCTTTCCTTGCAATATCCTCACCATTACTTCTCCACCTAGAACTAGAGCTGCTAATGTCCTCCAAGCATATTTTGGAGGCTTGGCTGAAAATATATAGTTGAGCATTTCCTTTGCTTTTCCTTGCCAGGGTTCTGGCAACAGAGAAGAAGCCAGGGACGTCCCGGGGTCAGATTCATCCTCCAAGCTCCCAGATGAGGCTTGTATACGATCATATCCCGTCTGTTGCTCCTGAATTCTCACCCTTTCTCTGGATACCTGAGGTTGCAACCGTAACGTCACACAGGCTCCAGAAAAAGGGTTTCTATGAAGCCCCCTCGATGGGTATACCGCGTGTCTACTCAATGATATCATAGATATATATTCCTATGAAATAAAAAGAGTGTCAACTTTGTGTATCTTTGTTGGAAACGATGATATTTCTCTTCAAGCTGAACAAGCAAACCCGACAGTCTTTTCGTTCAGAGAATACCTCAGACTCTTCCTACAATACAATACTCAACAACATGGTATTTTATGATTTCATATGTATCGAAGTAACAATCCGTTTGGTTATTTGAATCATTCAAACATTGGAATCCTCATCTTTGAAACATTTGCGTTTGCAAAAACAGAATGGCGCCATTCTCCCATGAGAAAATAGTGATGGAGATCCATCATCTTGTTGTTTATTTCATCCGATCGTATGGGATTGTAGCTATTCATATCCTAATAGTCATTAAATGCTTGTCCATAATGGACCATTGCTTACGTTGGTCTGACGAGTGAAGAACAGTCTTGAACTCACATTTCTAACACAAAACTACACAATGCAATGCCACGCTCGTGTACTCCCTGGAGTGGAATACAATCGTAATAGTAGAGTATTCTATCATCAGAGATCTACGAAGCGAGATGTCTGCGTTTGTGCTTCCGGCAATCGCAAGAAAAAGAAGCAAAAGAGCAGTTTGAACAAGAGCAGTTTGGAGGTTCCTGTGCAAGAGATACTGCCTTTATCGAAAGAGGAAGCTATTGAACAGGGTTCTCGTGGTCTGATTTCTTGCTTGAAATCGCTCAAGGCTCCAAAAGGAATGATGAATGACTCCCAGGAGCAGCTTTGGCTGCAAGTGGATTTGCCAGTCATGGGCACTGATGTGGTGGAGGACTCGTTGGGTCTTGCTAGGGAACTGATTGAGCAGGGTTCAAAGCAATCTGCTATTTATATTGTCCCTGATGCTACAAGAACGGAGAAAGGGGATGTTGTCACATACTCGGCAATGATGTCACCTGACGCTTTGTATGCTGATTATTGCTTCTTCATTGCTCCAAGGAAGACCGATGTGGGCATTGTTCAATCCATAGTCTCTAGTATTCCTCAAGATAAAGCTGTTGTATTGATCAATCCGGAATGGTCACCGTCCCTGGGAGATGCAGATGGGGGTGTCAACCTCCAGTATACTGACTTTGTACAAAGCTTTGCCACAGCGTACTGCTTCTTTCCGATACTGATCAAACCATTTATGATGAAACAGATTGAAGGAGTAGTGTACAGCAATAGCGCATTGGTGTCAAAACAACAGGGTAGCAGTACCACCAACAAACCATGGAAGATATTTATGCAGAATGACGCAGCGTACCAGCTTGTTGGTCAGATGAATACAAGACCTAGCAGCGTTGATGTGGAAAGCATCTTATATAATGCTATAGCAGTAAATAATAGTACATCTGGAAAGGAGAATCCATTGAAAAAGTTATTTGGGGGAGGGTCATAATATATACATGTTACAGCACAGTAATAAAGCATTTCTTTTCATCATTTATTTTTCTTGGTAAATCTCACGTCTATCAATCCATCATCATCGTCTGTAGATTTGGATATGAGGGAAGACAAATTATTCAGTAGGAATTTCCCCCCAGCAGCAACTGCAGAGTCCCTTGGCTTAGCTTGGTTTTTTCTATCAGCACGCTTCTTCCCAGCCCTTGTCTTCCTACTCGTTTCCACATTGTCACTACTATCTATGCCAAATACCTTTACTGATACATATGCACCAAAGATAATCGTCCCAAGGGTGAGGATAAAGGATATAATACCCTTGACAAACGAGAGAACTACCAGTAACAGGCCACCAATAACCGAAATCTTCACAACTTCGTAGGATGTCGTCTCGGGGACGAATTCCATCGCAACTTGAGTCAGTCTATCTGCCATGATATCAACAGAAGCCAATGCCTGGCTCATGAATGAGCCTTGCAAACCGTTTCGTCCCTGGACAAAACCGTTGCGACCTTCTTCGTCCCAACGATCCTCACCATCAAATATTGCCAAATTATCATCTCTATTGCTCGAAAATATTCTTTTAGAATCAATTGTATACTCTGAGTGCCTTGGAAACTGACACGGGTGAACACGTCGAGAACGAATTAGAGTCTGTTGTTGGGATGGACCCAACCACCTCTGCTGTGCCACGAGACTCATCGTGGATTATATTCCAACGTAGACAATGTGTATCAATTATTAATACATCAATAAATACAAGCGTGTGTGTATAGGGAACGAATGGTGTAGTCAATACAGGCCAATATACGTTGCCATGATGCATCCCTTTGCATGCAAGAGATAACGTACTCATGAGTGCCCTGTCGATGGCCCATTAAAGAATGCAGCCAGGGCTTGGATACATGCTACGTGGTTTCTATTCTCTGCAATATCTCCTGCTGTCAGTCTTTGTATTGTTGTTGTTGAAATGCTTGGATCACCACCATGTTGTAAGAGCATCTTCAATATCGTAACATCTCCTTCTCTTGCAGCATAATGCAGCGCAGTTGCCCCCTCTCCAATCCTCTCAAACTTTTGCCTGGATGAGAAGAGTGCAGACATTGTTGAAACTGTGAATTTGTGCTCTGGTGATGCGATTGTTGCCCTGTGAGCTGACGATAGCCTTCTGGAAAGAGCATGCAGCTTTATGGTTTCTAGAATAATATTATTTCGAGCTTGTTCCCGAATATTTGGATCTGCACCATATTTTATCAGCAATTCCACAAGATCGAGCTGTCCACATGCAGCAGCTGCCATCAATGGGGATAAACCAAGACGATTTCGTCTATTCAACACGCCGTCATTTGAATCTGAGCATTGCTGGAGTAAAAGTTCAGCAATCTCATAGTTACCAGCCTGAGAAGCTATAAATAATGGAGTGCAACCGAATATATTTGTATAATCTTGGAAATCACCTCCATGTTCTACCAAGAGCTTTGACATGGCATGATGACAGGCATCCACAGCCATCAACAGTGGAGAAAGCCCAAATGCATTTTTTTGGTTCACATCGGCTCCCATGTCAATCAATAGTGTAGCAGCATCTAATAGATTTGAATGTGCGGCCAGAAGTAAAGGTGTACCTCCTCCTTTGTTCTTCGCGTCCATAGCAATACAAGGCTGTTTCAGCAGCAACATGCATGTGGAGTGCTTGGAATACGCACAGGCATAGTGTAAACTCGTCCACCCAAGGGAATCACACGCATTCACATCAGCCCCCATACCGAGTAAGTAGTCTACTATTTCATCCAAACCAGCAGCAGATGCAACAATCAACGGGGTAGAACCGTGTCTATTTCTACAATCAACATCCTTGTCAATCAGGCTCTTCTTGAGACGTTCCAAATCCCCTGGATATTTGAGTGACTCAAACACCTCCTTCTTCCCTCTGTTCTTCTTCCAGTATTTACGACTAGCTGTCCTTACTTTTATCTTTGGAGAATCAATTTCTGGTTTTATACCTGCATGGGAAGACGGTGATCCGTAAGGATACATACATGTCTTTCCACATTGTCGCACAAGTTCATGTCAATAAACGTACAGGGTTTGAGAAGGACGGCGATGTGATTGCCCATGATTAAGATTCTTTCAATTATTAGTAGTAAAAGTATATATGACGCAATGTAGTAAGATGTGTAAAGTCAGTGATCAGCCAGATCACTTCATGCCATAGGCTTGGATCCAGTCGATTTCAAATGTTCTTGGCTCTTCTGGATTTGACAAGGCTTGCATGGCCGCAGGATATGGGATGCTACCAGTAAATCTACCACCTACAGCCATGTTGATAAGAAGATGGAACTTTTGATCGAAAGGAGCGGTCAGAGTGGTGGGCATACCATTGGATGGGACGCTGTACCAGCCAGTGGTTGTGCCACAGCCTGTCTGTGTGTTGAAGAATTGTCTTCCATCCAATCTCCATCTCATTGAGATATTGTCCCAGTAAAAGGTTACCCGATGCCATCTGTCTGGGGAAAATCGTGTAGTCTTTCCATTAAAAACGTTCTGAGGCCAGGTACCGCCATAGTGAATCGTGCCATGAGAGATGGACATGTCATTGGCGGCTTCAAAAATGTCAATTTCCCCGCTTGCTGCCCACGTTCCATACACGGTATCGGTGGGAAGCATCCAAATGGCTGGCCAAAGTCCGTCTCCTGCTGATACACGGAACTTGACATCAATTTTGATCAGTCCGTACTCGTCAAATCCTGGAGCAACGTCAAACTTTCCCTTGGTTGTGAGGCGGGCAGATGAGAATTCAGTATAGTCACACTTGTACAAGCACTGTTGGTCCTCTGCAGCACATCTAGATCTGCAATAGGTTTTAAGAATCTCACCTTCAGGTCCAGTTTCGTATCTTGGTTGAATCACGAGTTTCCCATCGCGCACGTATGCATAACGGGATGAATTGCTATAGTACTGGAACTCATCATTTCCCCAATTGCAAATGCCAAGGTCGCATCCATCCCCTTGCTCAAAGTTCCACTTGGATGTATCCAAAGTATCACCATCGAACTCGTCAGAGAAGAGTAATTCCCACGTTTTCGTTGTTCTTTTGATTTTTTCACAGCTTCCTGGCACGAGCCCCGGTGGTAAAAGTGTGTTGACTTGATCCTCTGGTGCACCCTTGACACAAGAAGAGAATTGCTTCTGAATCAATGGACATGGTGTGACCCCACATTCCCCCA
>PJEL010000260.1_pt1 | contig 63680 bp, 58 predicted proteins | sample 1853271 | NCBI WGS metagenome assembly PJEL01 (sample SAMN08108733, study PRJNA415343) | Invertebrate metagenome, whole genome shotgun sequencing project. | host: Globobulimina | place: Sweden: Gullmar Fjord | collected 2015-08
AATTTCTTCTTCTAACTCTCTAAAAAGCGCTTCTTTTGATGATTCGCCTTTGTCAATTCCACCTTGTGGAAATTGCCATGCATTTTCAACATCAGTTCTTGAAGCAATGAAGATTTCACATTGGTGTGGGTATTTTGCTGATAGTACAATTGCGGCTACATTTGGTCTATAATTTTTTTTCTCATTGTTAATTGTCTCATTTTTATCAGTCATAAATATGTTTTCCCTTATAATTAGGAAAAAATTATACAAAAATTAGGATTAAAAATTGCTTTTATATATACATATACCATTTTGCGATAGCAAATGTTTTTATTGTGCATTCAACTCATATACGGATAAAGTTCATTTGAAAAAAATGTACATGCAAGCATTGAAAAAACAACTAAAATATGAACTAGAAAATTATGTAAAAAAAGAAGATAAAACTATTGAAACAGTCTTTATAGGAGGAGGTACTCCTTCTTGTGTAAAACATCATGAATATGAAGAAATAATTAATATGATAAAACCATATTTAATAGAAAATGCAGAAATAACTACAGAGGCAAATCCAAACTCAGCTTCTTATGAATGGTTAGAAAACATGCACAAATATGGGGTTACAAGGGTTAGCTTTGGAGTTCAAAGTTTTAATGATAAAAAACTAAAATTTTTAGGGCGTTCGCACAATAATAAAAGTGCTATAAAAGCTATACAAAATGCAAATAGTATAGGTTTTAATGGTATTAACTGCGACATTATATATGGAGTAGAGGGTGATACTTTAGAAAGTATGAAAGCTGATTTCGATCAAGCTTTTGCACTTCCTATTACACATTTAAGTGCTTATTCTTTAACAATAGAAGAAGGAACAAAATTCTTTGATCAAACACATGTTAAAATTGATGATGAAGATTTATCTTATGAGATATTTGATTATATTGCTAAAAATAATTTTAAACAATATGAGATATCAAACTTTGCAAAAGAGAAAAAATATGAGTCAAAACACAACTATGGATATTGGCAACATAAAGAATATTTAGGTGTTGGAGCAGGGGCTGTTGGATACCTAAATAAACGTAGATATTATCCAACAAAAAGTATAGAAAAATATATCGAAAATCCTTTTGATATGGAGTATGAAAATATAGATGATTCAGATATAAAAACTGAAAAGATATTACTAGGATTAAGATGTTTAAATGGAATAGAATTAGAGTTATTTGATGAAAAAGAAAGAAAAAAAATAGATGAATTAATAGAATATGATAAAGTTTTTATAGAAAATGATAGAGTTTATAATAAAAATTTCTTATTATCAGATGAATTAGCACTATATATTTTAGATTAAAAAAGGTTTATAAATTTATGACAATAAAAGACACAATAAGAAAATACACAAAAGATTTAAAACTTGTAACTCATATCCCAGCTAAAGAAGTTGAAATATGGATGTTACATATTTTACAAAAAAATACGATTTGGCTTCATTTAAATTATAATGAAGAGTTTATAGAAGAAAAAGAACTTGAAAAATTAGTTCAAAAAAGAGCAACAAATTACCCTATAGAATATATTATAAATAAAGCATCATTTTATGGTGAAAACTTTATTGTAAAAAAAGGTGTATTAATACCTAGACCAGAAACTGAATTATTAATAGATAATGCTTTAGAAATATTAAAAGATAAAAAAGAAGAATCATTGATACTAGAAATAGGTACAGGTTCAGGAATAATATCTGTGATGTTAGCTTTATTAGTTAAGAACATTAGAATAATAGCAGTTGATATTAATGAGAAAGCTTTGGCTTTAGCAAAAGAAAATGCAATAAAACATAATGTAGAAGATAGGATTGATTTTAGATTAAGTAATTTATATGAGAATATTTCAGAAGAAGATATTTTCTTAACAATTTCAAACCCACCATATATAGCAGATAATTATGAATTACCTACTAATGTAAAATATGAACCATCAAATGCATTATTTGGAGGAAATATTGGAGATGAACTTTTAAAAGATATAATCACTCAAACAAATGAAAAAAGAATACCTTATTTACTATGTGAAATGGGTTATGATCAAAAAGAACCATTAACAGAATATTTTAAATCATTTAACACTAAAAAATATTCATTCTATAAAGACTACGAAAAATTTGATAGAGGTTTTACTCTAGAATTTAAAAATTAAAAAAAGGATTAAAAATGTTCAAAGAATTTGATTTAGGAAAATTAGACCAAGCAAAAAATATATTAGAAGATTTATTAAATAAAAGTAGAGAAGAGATAAATTCTTTATTAGAAATAGAAAATAAAACATATGAAAATTTTGTATTACCATATCAAGAAATAGGGGAGTGTATTAGTGATTATATTACACCAATATTTCATATTGATTCAGTAAAGAACTCTGAAGAAACAACAAAGGCATATGAAGATTGTTTACCAATTATTTCAAAATACGAAACTGAAATATCTCAAAATGATAATATCTATAGAGCTTTTATTAATATACAGTCTAACAATATAAATAGTTTAAATGATATACAAAATAAAGTTATTGAAAATGAAATTAGAGACTTCAAACTTTCAGGTTCACATTTAGAAGAGGACAAGAAAAAAAGACTTGAAGAATTAAATTTAACACTTAGCGAGTTATCTCATAAGTTTTCATTAAATTTATTAAATGCAACAAAAGATTATGAACTTGTAATTGAAGATTTTGAAGATGTAAAAGAAATACCAAAATCAGATTTACAATTGGCAACATTTGAGGAAAATGGAAAAACTAAATATAAATTTTCATTACAAATACCTTCATATTTAGCTTATATTACATATGGTACATCACGAGAAAAAAGAGAAGAATTATATAAAGCATATTGTACAAGAGCTCCCCAAAATGGTAAAATCATTGAAGATATTTTAAAACTTAGCGATGAACAAGTTAAGATATTAGGGTTTAATTCTTATGCTCAATATTCATTAGAAACTAAAATGGCTAATAATGAAAATGATGTTATATCTTTTTTAGAAGAACTAGGACATAAAGGAAAAGCAAAAGCAAAAGAAGAATTATTAGAAATTACTGAACTAGCTTCTAAAGATGGTATAAAAGATTTTAGATCAAGTGATATGGCTTATTATTCTGAAAAATTAAAAAAAGCAAAATATGACTTAGATGAAGAATATTATAGACCATACTTTGAACAAAAATCTGTATTAAATGGTTTCTTTGATTTCTTAAAACAAATGTTTGATATTACATTTACAGAAGTTCAAGTTAAGTCTTGGGATGAAAAAGTTAATGTTTACAATTTAAGTACTAATGACAAGATAATAGGTCGTATTTTTATTGACTTAGAATCACGAAAAGAGAAAAGAGGTGGAGCTTGGATGAATAACTGGCATTCACACTATACAGATTCAAAAGGAAATGAACATTTACCAACAGCTTATATTGTTTGTAATTTTCCTCAATCTACTAAAGAAACACCTTCTTTATTAAGACACTCTGATGTTGTTACATTATTTCATGAAATGGGTCATGCTTTGCATCATTTATTAAGTGAAATTTCAGAACCATTTGTAAGTGGTATTTCAGGTGTTGCTTGGGATACAGTTGAATTTCCATCTCAATTTTTAGAATATTTTGCATATGATAAAGATGTTTTAAAATTATTTGCTAAACATTATAAAACAAAAGAAGTTTTAGATGATCCTGCAATTAATAAAATTATTAAAGCAAAAAACTTTCAATCATCATTAGCTTTAGTACGACAAGTTGAACTTGCATTATTTGATTTTAAACTGTATCAAAAATTATGCAAAAGTGAAGATGAAGTTCAAGATTTATTAGATGAAGTTAGAAATGAATTTTCAGCATTAATACCACCTTCTTATAATAAATTTCAAAATGGATTCTCTCATATTTTTGCTGGTGGATACTCAGCTGGTTATTATTCTTATAAATGGGCAGAAGTTTTAAGTGCAGATGCTTTTTATATGTTTATTGAATCTAAAAATATTTTTAATAAAGAACTTGGTTTAAAATACAAAAAAACTATATTAAGTCAGGGTGGTTCAAAGAATATGGACCAATTATTTTTAGATTTTGCACAAAGAGAGCCAAGTGTTGATTCTTTACTAAAAATTGATGGAATTATTAGCTAAAATTAGCAATAATACGTTTATACGAATACAACCCCAGAAGGATTAATTAGAATGACAAATACACAAACAATTCAAAAACTTAATGAAGCTTTAAATACTTTAATAAAAGCATATGAAGAACTTCAAGATAATAACTCAAATTTAAAAGTTAGAATAAATGAATTAGAAGATGAAGTGCTAGACTTAGAATCAACAAAAGAAGATTTAGAATATAATGTAAAAGAATTTAAAACAAATACAGAATCAGATAATTCAAATATAAACTCAATGTTAGGTAAAATTGAAGGTTTATTAAATGATAAAGTTCATTCTGAAATATCATCAAATGATACAAATGTAAATAATAATTCTAATACACAGAACAATAATTCAAATGGAAACTTTAATTCAAACACTGAAATAAAAGTTGAAGAATCTAAAAAAGATGACGATAACAATAATAAAATTGATTTAAATAGAATGGCATCATTATTAAATGGTTTCAATAACTAATAAATAAATTTATGATTACTATATTAAATAATCATTCTTTATATAATATCTTTGGGGTAGAAAAATTCAATAACCTTGATAGAGCTATTAATACTATGGCTCCATCAATGGTGGAATACTATCTAAAAGATTTATGTAGTGAAAATGATGATAATATTTATTTAAATAAACGAGATGTAGAACAAACTCTTTCAATAGGGGAGTACACATTATATATAGATTATAGTGATAACATCTATTTAGAACAAGAAAATGATAACACTAATAATCAAGAAACGTCCTCTTTCTGGTAATCTTACTAAAAAATTTCTGTAGCTTTTTTTAATTTATCTTTATCAAAATGAGTATAAATTCTTGAAGTATTTATATCTGCATGACCTAATGCTTCTTGAACTAAAATTAAATCATGATGTTTAGAATAAAGCAATGTTGCAAATGAATGTCTTAACATATGTGCTCCATTTTTTTCTTTTCTAATACCTGCACTTATTAATATTTTTTCAACTATTCTACTAACATAACTTTGAGTTAACCTATTACCTGATTTATTGCAAACTAAAAAATCATCATTACAGATTCTCATATCTAGCCAAGCTGATAAATCATTTTCTATAACTTTTGCTTTTATCATTACAACTCTAGGTTTATTTCCTTTTCCTCTTATTTGTAATAAATATACATCATCTTCTTTAAACATATCTTTTAATCTTAAATTTAACATTTCAGAAACTCTTATTCCTGTATATAAAATCATTTTTATTATCAAACGATTTCTATATGAAACACTTAAAGAAAAATCAAAAGAATCAATAGCTAAGATAAATTTATCTATTTCTTCTTTTGTCATAAAAGAAGGTAGCTTACTTCCAGAGTTTCCAGATAATCCACCCCAATTTTTTAACTCAATTTTATATAAAAAAGAATTCCCATTTTCTGTTTCATTTTGTTTATCAATATAGGCAAAAAGTCCAAGTAGGGCAATTCTATAATTCTTCTTTGTAGCATCAGATAATCCACTTGTAATACTAGCAAGAAAATCACTTAATAATTCTTCATCAATTTCTTTCATAGAAGCTAAACCTAGATTACCTAAAAAGTCATATAATTTAGTAAGTGGATTAAAATATGTATTAATTCCACTTAATCCAATATTCCTTGCATCTTTAACCAATATTTTTAAATCTTCAATATTACTTGTACCTTTTACTAAAGATTGAATGATAAATGCTAATTTATCTTTATCATTAACTTGTCTATTTGAAAGTGTAGTTAATTTATACCTAACAAACCTTTCAATCCAAAATAACAATGTTCTATCAAAGTTATCTGTAAAGTCTAAATCATATCTCATTTTTTACCTTATTTTGTAAATTAATATTTTAGTCTTGAAAACTATAATTTTCAAACTTTTATCTATTTTAGCCAAAAGAGGCTAATAACTTTATAAAGATAATATTTATCTTCTTTTACCTTTTGAAAACTCTATCATATATTGAGCAATATCATCTAAGTGAATTGTATCTTTTACAGCACCTGCTTGAATTGCTTTCATAGGCATTCCAAAAACAACACAAGATTCTTCATTTTGTGCAACTGTATATGCATTATTGTCAAACATATCTTTCATTGCAATTGAACCATCATCACCCATACCTGTCATCATAATTCCCATTGCAGAAGAACCAACATTATTATTTACAGACCTAAATAAAACATCAACACTTGGTTTATGTTGACTAACTTTTTTTGTATCTAAAAGTTTTGTTCTATATTCTTTACCAACTTTTTCAATAGTAAGATGCATATTTCCAGGGGCTAAATATCCATGACCTCTTTCTAAGATCATACCATCTTTTGCTTCTGTAACATTCACTTCTGAATTATCATTTAATCTATGAGCAAATGAATTCGAAAAACCATACGGAATATGTTGTGTAATTACAATTGGAGGTAATCCAGATGGTAATTTTTTGAAAACTCTCAGTAAAGATTCTACACCACCTGTTGAAGAACCAATTGCTATAACTTTACTACCAGGTAGTAAAGCCGGGCGAGATGGAATAATTTCATCAGGGTGAACTTTGTATTCAACTTGTGTATTTATTGTTTTTGGTTTTTGTAATGCTTTTGGTTTTTTTAAAGTATATCTTTTTAAAAGAAACGTTAAGTTTAATAAAGTTTCTTTAATTCTAGATTGAAAGGATATCATTGATTCACCAGCATTTGGTTTAGGAACAAACCCTACTGCACCATCATCAAAAATATCATTCCCTCTAACACCCTCACCTGAAATTACAACTGCTGGCATAGGATGAAGTCTCATTAAATTTCTTAAAAAAGTAACTCCATCCATTTTTGGCATATTAATATCAATAGTTACTAGATCAGGTTCAAATTGTTTAATTTTCTCTCTGGCATCAAAAGCATCAACAGCTATGGCAATTACTTCAAATTCATCTATTGAATTAATCATGTCTTTTATAATTCTTCTCATTGAAGGAGAATCATCAATAACTAAAACGGTATACATTTATTTTTACCTACCCTATTTTAATAACTTTAGAAAAGCTCGATTTCCATTTGTTCTTCTTCTTTTTCTTCAATACCAAATAAATCAACTCCACCAACATATTCTTTAATAACCGGTGCTTTTGTAATTTCTTTTTGTAGTGAGTTTTCTTCAGAAGCAATTTTATTATCTGTTTCACTTTTTTGCGTAACTTTAATAAATGTTTCAAATTCATTCGCAAGTAAAATTAATCTACCATGTTCACCACGAGTGTGTTCACTAATTAATTTAAAACCTTCAGATTTACAAAAATCTTTAGCAAATTCAACATTTCTATGTCCAATTGATTGACTTGACATATTAAGTTGCATAATATCTGCACCACCAGAAATTTTTGCATACATATTATTTTTGTTACACCCTAATTTATACATTTCATTTAGCATAGCTTCAACAGAATATAGACCATATTTCATATCATCATTTGTATTACTTGTTTTTGGTAATAAAAAATGATTCATTCCTTTGATTTTTGTAACTTTATCAAAAAACATAATTGCTACACAAGAACCAAGTAATGTTTTAAAGGCAATTTCTTCAGTATCATTACCAACAGCAAATTCACCACCGATAATAGTATGAGTAGAAAAGCCTTTTGTTTTTTGTGTAAATCTAACTAAAGATGCTTTTTCAATACTTCCGTCTTTATGTCCAATAATAATCAATTGATTTCCTTTAATTTAACAAAAATATTTTGTCCAATTCTATCAACATAATTTACTAAATCTTGAGGATTTTCAGAATGTCCTAAATATAAAGTTCCACCTATTTTTAAATGAGTAAAAAGTTTTTTTAATATCTTATTTTGATCTTCAGTTGAAAAATAAATTAAAACATTTCGACAAAATATTACATCAAATTGATTAGATGAAAAAGGATAAGAAGAATCACTTAAGTTCATAACTTGGAATGACAATAGTCTTTTTAATTCATCTTTAACTTTTATTAATATTTCTTCACCAGATAAATTCTTCTGAACTCTTTTTTTAAAATATTTTTGAGGTTTTATCCAAGAAGGAAATTCTTTTGATGATTTAGAAAATCTATAAACTCCATTAGCTGCATATTGCAATACATTTGTATCAATATCAGTAGCAATAATTGAAGCATCAAGGAATTTACCTAATTCTTCTTTTGCCTCAAATACAGTCATTGCCATAGAATAAGGTTCTTCTCCTGTTGAAGAAGCAGAACAATACATATTAATTTTTTTACCATTTTTAGCTAATTCAGGTAAAACTCTATCTTTCAAATCTACAAAATGGAAATCTTCCCTGAAAAAATGCGTTTTATTTGTAGTAAAAGAATTAATAAACTCAGTAACATAGCTACCTTTTTCAATTAAATCTAAAAGTTCTGAAATATCACCTTTAAATTTTGAGTCTCTTTTTAGTTTATCAATTCTATTTGAAATCATAATATCTTTATTCTCTGCAAGTGTAATACCTGTCAGAGTATAAAGAATTTTTTTTACTTTATTATGAATCTCTTGTGTACTATAACTCATTTATTTCTCAAGATGCTTTTTTAACAAAACCATTATGCTTTTCAATTTTAATTTGAGCATTAATGATTCCAACAATATCAAGAATTAAACCTATACTACCATCACCTCTTACAGTTGCAGCCCCAACACCTTCTACAGATCTAAAGTTTTTGTCAAGAGGTTTAACAACAACTTGATGCTGATTTAGGAATTCATCAATAGATAATGCAACTTTTGTATTACCTGATTTAACGACAATTAGCATACCATCTTCAAGATTTTTGAAACTTCTTTTTAATCCAAATAATTGATGTAATCTCACTACTGGAATAAATTCTTCTCTTAACATTAGTAAATCTTGAGTACCGTCACCAATTCGTTTAATCATATCTGATGTTGGTTGTAATGATTCTACAATTGAACTTAATGGTAAAATATATTTTTGATCACCAACAGCAATATCTAAACCATCAAGAATTGCAAGTGTTAAAGGTAACATAATTGTTAATGTTGTACCTTCTCCAAGTCTAGTATCTAATTTAATATCACCACCAAGTTTTAGTATATTTGTTTTTACAACATCCATACCAACACCACGACCTGAAATTTCAGAAATTTGATCAGCTGTTGAAACACCTGCACCAAAAACAAGCATTGCTTTTTCATTAATACTCATATTATTAAATTGATTTTCATCAATTTGACCTTGATCTAAGGCTTTTTGAGCAACTTTTTCAGCATTGATTCCACGCCCATCATCTTCAATTGTAATTATCATTTGTCCATTAGCTTGTTCAGCAGAAATAATAATTGAACCAATATCACTTTTACCAGAAGCTTCTCTTTCTTCAGGTGTTTCTAAACCGTGATCAAGAGAATTTCTAATAATGTGCATTAATGGATCTGTTAGTCCTTCAATCATTGCTTTATCAATTTCAACATTATCACCATAATGTTTGAATTCAACTTTTTTTGCAAGTTTTTTAGAAATATCTCTAACAACTTTAGGAAATTTAGAATAAATAGATTCCATAGGAACCATTCTTATACTCATAATTGAATCTTGCATATCTCGAATGTGTCTTTCAAGTAATTCAAGTCTCTCTAATACCGCTGTTCTTGTTTTAGAATCCTCAATTGTAGATGAAAACTGAGTAAGCATTGCATTAGTAATTACTAGATCACCAACATTATTCATAAGTAAATCAATTTTATCTAAATTTACTCTAATGTTATTTGTTGCAGCAGTTGGCTTTTTTTCTTTTGCTTCTCTAACTTTTTTAGGAGCTTCATCTGCACTTTTTGTTGTAACAACTTTAGGAGTATCAACTATTACTTCTTTAACTTCTACTAATTCATTAGATTTCATTTCAGAAGTTGGCGTGATTTCAGGCATATCATCGAAGAAACCAAAGTTATCTTCTTCTTCATGAACAACAACCAAGTCATCGTTTGTATTCATAGCAATATCATTTAATTCATCATCAAAGAAGCCGTAGTTTTTTTGCTCTTCATCAATGTCATCTGAGAATAATCCATAAGATTGTGTATTCTTCTCTTCATTTAATTCATCATCAAAAAAACCAATATTATCATTATCAAGTGATACTTCATTGATAGTAGTTTCTACTTCTTTTGCAGGTACTTTTTTAGCAGGAGAAGATTTAGGAACTGATTCTTCATTTGAATAAGCTCTAATTTCTTTTAATGATTCTGTAGTCATTTCAGTAAATAATTCTCTTGTTAATTCTTCAGAAACTTCAAGATCTAGTATTTCTTTCATAACGTCTAAACCATCAATTAAACTACCTGCCATTTCTGGAATAAATTCAATTTTGTGGTTTCTTAACTTATCCATTAAGTTCTCAACATCATGAGTAAATTCAGCAAATAGTTTTAATTCAACTGATGCTCCACTTCCCTTTAGAGTATGTACATCTCTAAATAGTTGTCCCATTTCTTCATCAGTTAAAGAACCATTATTTTCAGCTTCTAATAATACATTATCTGCTGATTCAAAAAGCTCCTCAGCTTCTTCTAAAAACATTTCTCTATATTTGGAAATATCAAATGACATGAAAACTCCTTTTATCTACTTAATACAATATTAACTGCTTTTAACAGTTGGTCTGGAACAAATGGTTTAACAATCCAACCAGTAGCACCTGATGCTTTACCTTTTGATTTCATTTCATCACTTCTTTCAGTTGTTAAAACTAAAATTGGTTTTTTAGAATATTGTGGTACTTTTCTTAATTCACCTATTAGTGTTAATCCATCCATATTTGGCATATTAACATCAGTAATAATTAAGTCAAAGTTATCTGCTTTAGCTTTTGCTAAACCATCAACACCATCAACAGCCTCAGTTACATCTGTGTAACCACCTTCATTTAATGCATAGTTTAGCATATCTCTTAGCATTGTTGAATCATCTACGATCAAAAGCTTAGCCATATTAGAACCCCTTAGTTATAGTTAAAAATTATTTTTATTATACTAACGTAAGAATTATTAAATTAGGGTTATAAAAATATAAATTCATCATTTATCCATTGATTATTTATTATAATACACCTTTATAATATTATTATATAGTAATCTTGTTAAAAATAAATAATAGTATGATTAATTATGCTTGTTAGCGAGTGAGTGATTGTTTAAAGAGTTTATAAATATATAGAAGAAAGAAACCCAAAAAAAATAATAAAATTTAAATTGAGTTTCTTATTTATGAAATTAAATTGAATTTAAACCTAATTCAATTCTATCTTTTGTTACTTTTAATACTTTAATTTCTACTTCATCAGCAATAGCTAAAATATCAGATACATTTTTTATTCTTTGTTTTGATAATTTTGAAATATGAAGAAGTCCTTCTCCGCCTTTTGGTAAAGATATAAATGCTCCAAAATCAACAATTCTTTCAACTTTTCCAGCTAATACATCATCAACTTTATAAAGTTTTTCAAAATCTAAATCTTTTGAAGGACCTTTTCTTGAAACAGCATTATTAGAAATTGTTTTTATATGTTCACAAGCATCTAAAACATTTTGTTTAGAAGATCCTGAAACTTTAACATTACCACTATCTCTATCTAAATCAATTCCAACAGAGAACTTTTCAATTATTTCTTTAATAGTTGAACCAGCTTTTCCAATAACAACCATAATTTTACCTGGATCAATTGAGAATTGTTCAACTAATGGTAAAGCTTCACTAACAATAATTTCAGATGCAGCAGTTTCCATTAATCCTAAGATATGTTCTCTACCTTCTTTTGCTTGTAATAAAGCTTCTTCAAGTACAGATAATTCAATTCCACCTAATTTAATATCCATTTGTAAAGCAGTAATACCTTTATTTGTACCAGCAACTTTAAAGTCCATATCTCCATCATGATCTTCAAGACCCATAATATCAGTTAGTACAGAATATTCTCCATTTTCAACAACCATTCCCATTGCAACACCTGCAACCAAATCAGAAATTGGAACACCAGCTGCTTTTAATGCTAAAGAACCACCACAAACAGTAGCCATTGATGAAGAACCATTAGATTCTAAAATTTCAGATACCAATCTTATTGTATCAGTGTAATCATCATCAATTGTAGGTTCAAGTGCTTTTTTACCTAAGTTACCGTGTCCTAATTCTCTTCTACCTACACCAAACATTGGTTTAGCTTCACCAACTGAGAATCCAGGGAAGTTATAATGAAGTAAAAAATTATCAATAGATGTATTTTTTTGTGTTAGTTTTTCGTACATTTGACCATCTTTAGGTCCAGCAAGCGTACCAACAACTAATGCTTGTGTTTCACCTCTTGTAAATAAACAAGATGAATGAGCTGATGGTAAAATATTAGTTTCGATTGAAATAGGTCTAACATCTCTTAAACCTCTTCCATCTGCTCTAACTTTATCACTTACAATCATATTTCTAACTATTTCTCTTTTTACAACTGATACAGCTTCATATATAACTGAAAATTCAATTTCATTTTCTTCACAATAAGAATCAACTGAAATCATTTTCGCAACATCTTTAAGTTCTGTTGCTCTTTCACTTTTCGCTAATTTTTTGATAGCTTCTGTAATATTAGAAGAATATGTATTTCTAACATAAACAATAACTTCTTCAGGAATTGTAAATTTAACAAGTTCAACTTCTGCCATTTCTTTACAAGCTTCTTCAAATCCAGCCTCATAAGTAGTATTAGCTTCAAATAAAGCTTTTTGTGCAAAACCAATTGCTTCAACTAATTTAGCTTCATCCATTTCATTTGAATTATGAACTTTTGTAAATGCTTCAATATCAACTTCAACTAATTCAGATGAAGAAATAGATTTCATTTCAATCATTAATAATTCATCTTTTGAACCAGCTACATATAAATCTAATGTAGAATTTTCTAAATCACTAACAGTAGGATTAATAACATATTCACCATCAATTTTACCAACTCTTACACCTGAAACTGATTTTTTAATTGGTAAATCAGAAGTATATAAAGCAGCATTAGCAGCATTTAAAGCTAAAGCTTGTAAATCAACATCTTTATCCGCACTTAATACCATAACAGTTACTGTTGTAGGATATACATAACCTTTTGGGAAAAGTGGTCTCAAACTTCTATCAATAACTCTTGAAGTTAATGTTTCAAATTCACTTGGTTTTGCTTCTCTTTTAATAAAACCACCTGGTAGTTTTGCAGCAGCATATGTTTTTTCAATATATTGCACTGTTAAAGGAGTAAAATCTTCAGAAACAGGATTATCAAACTCACTTACTACTGTTGCAAGTACTACTGCATTTCCTAATTTTGCTAATACTGAACCATTAGCTTGTTTAGCAACTTTGCCAAACTCAAAAATCTCTTGTTTTTTATTTAATTCAAATTCACAAACTGTTGACATTTTAATTTAATCCTTTATTTATTTTCTTTATATCTTCAAACTTAATTTCATTTAATTCATCATAATAAAAATCAATTCCTATAAAATGGTCTAATTTTTCTATGTAATATAAATCATCTGCAATTGATTCAATAGTTTGAATACTTGCACTTGGTAAAATTGGTGTTGCAACTGAAACACTTTTAGCACCAAGACTAATTGCTGTTTTAATACATGCCATCATTGTAAGACCTGTATTAATCCCCTCATCTACAATTAAAACATTTTTATATTCTAAGTTTTCAATTGTTTTGCCATATCTAAAGTTTTCTATACATGGCAAAATATTTTTTTCATGTATTCTTTTAGACTCTTCATATATAAAATCAATATCAATATCAAAACACTTAACTAGTTCTTCATGTATTAATACTTCTTCTTCTTCAGTAACAATTGCAATTTCACATTCATCATTAGATGGTGCAATAATTTTATCTGAAAACATTATATCCAGTTTTGCATCTAAAGTATCTGCAATAATTTTAGCAATTTCATATCCTCCATAAGAACTTGAAATTACAATCCAATCTTCAAGTCTCATTTGTTGAATAGGGAGAACATCTAATAATCGATAAGCAGCAACTTCTCGATTTTTAAAATAAATTTTATCTTGATTCATCATTTTTATCTTTTAATTTATACTTTTGTTTTATTGCACCAAGTGGTTTTAATGTTAAAGTAAAAAATACGATTCTTTGATTATTAGCTTCTAAATTTGCTGTTGTAGAAGGAATAACTTCTTTTTCATATTTCATTTCAAGATTCCAACATCTATCATCAATAGTAAAAGTAAAAGCTTGTTTATTTCTTATATGTTCTAACATATTATAGTTTTGATAATAACCAATTTTATAATCTCTAGATAAATCATAAGAAGCTGTAACTCTATAAGATTCTAAGTCTTCTTTCCCAGAATTTGGAGTATCTTTTGATTTATAATAACCTAATACTAGAGATAAATCTTCGTATTTATAATTAAAATCAGCTGTATTCTCAATAAATTGTTTGTCTTGAATGTTATATGTAATTTTATTTGAAATAGTTGTATTTTCAAAATATACTTTCAAATAATTCTCTAAATTTTGCAGTTTTGCTTCATCTTGATCATTATATAAAATTGATTGAGATAATTTATGATTAACTAATTGTTTACTATCTTCTTTACGATATAAAGATTCGTTAAGTGATAAGTTAATATTTTTTTTACCTTGTGCCACAGGGAAAACAGATAAATCTGAATCATTATTAGTTAGTTTATATAAATCACCATCTTTTTTTAAATTTGTAGGATGAGTATACGTAATATCTAAGTTTACTGTATGTAAATAATCTTCAAATTCTTTAATTAAATCAGAACTAATAGAAACAGAACTTTCATTTTGAACTAAAGTTCCATCTTCAAAATTCTTATCTGTATTTGAATAATTATATTTATTTATAATAGTTCTATTTTTTATTTTTAAATTAATATAATCATTAAAGAAATATTTACTATAACTAATAGGTAATGATGCTTCATAAATTTTTGCATTAATACCTTCATTTCTAGTATAGTTTGTAACATTAGTATCTACTGAATATAGTAACTTATCAAGAAAAAGTTTCTCATTATATTTATGAAATTGAACTTTAGGTAACTCTTGTAAAGTTGTATCATTTGAATCTTTTGCAGTATCTATATAAAACTTTCCATATACTCCTGTATAATATTTAGAAGTATTGTAAAAGTAATTAATCTTTGATTCAACAAGTTTTTCAGTTGATAATGTAGTATCATCTTTCTCTAAAGTTCTATATTCGATATCATTTAACCACTTAATTGAAGCGTATAAACCATCTTGTGTTTCAGAATTTGAAAAAAGTTTTGTTCTTTCATAATCAATATCCCAACCATAATGTTTTTGATTTTTTAATTTATTTTCTATGAAATAATCTTCATTTTCTTTAAAAAATCCAGTTTGTAATTTAAGTATTGAATATGGAGAATCTGCATATCTTAGATATGTATAAGCACCAGAACCTCTAATTGTTCTAACTTGTGGAACAAATTCTAAATCAAAATCATCACTTGGTGCATAATAAATTGGTTGTGAGTAATGAACACCTTCACTACCTGAATATCCGATCGTAGGAGTTAAAAGTCCTGTTCTTCTAGTTTTATCTGTGGGAAAACCAAAGTACGGAGTGTAAAAAACTGGTACATCTTTAATATATAACCTAGTATTAAAAGTATTTAGCCATTTATCTTCTGTATCATATGATGCAGAAGATACTCTAATACTCCAAGCAGGATCAATACAATCACATGAAGATATGATTGATTCTTCTAAATCAATTATGTTATTTGTTTTTGAAGTTGTTTTTGAATTCATCCATAAATTATTTTCTTTTTCAAAAAATAATACAGGATTCTGAGTGTAATCGTTATTTTTTAGATTTACTAAAGCATAATCACTTTGGGTTTGTATATTGTTGTCTTTTAATATTAGAACATTATCAAATAATTCAAATGTTTCTTTTTCTTTATTATATACAATTTTATCAGCTGATAAATAATACGTAGGTGAGAAAATAAGAACATCACCTTTCGCTGTCATTATATTATCTTTTGAATCAATATTTTTTGCAAGAACTTGAAATTTTTCGTTCTTAAGTTCAGCACTACAAGCAAAAGTAGAAAGTAAAACTAAGGGTGTAATATATTTTTTAAGCATTAACTACCAACGTTCTTCCTGTTATATCATGAAATGTTTTTTTACCATCATTAAAAAATCCTATTAAAAATCCAATATAAAAGAACATTTCAGAAAATATTCTTCCAGCAGATCTTAACATTGATGAAAATAAAGAAACATTTTGCCAAGAGTTAGTATCTATAACTCTAATTTTTGCAACAATTTTACCAACAGTTGCACCATAATACCAAATAAAGAAAGCTTGATAGATAAATTTCAAAAAAATCAATGGAACTACTAGTTCTGCTTTCATTAGATACATCATTGCATCTAAGTTTTCACTTACTGCACTGATGTTATCCCAAAAAATTATCATTATAATAACTGTTACTAATAAATCATCTATAACAAATGCTAAAGCACGTGAACGCATTGAAGCTAACTGAAGATCATTAACATTGTTATTTCCCATTAAATTACTTTAATGCTTGGTAAGCAATATCAGATCTGCATTTCTTACCAGCAAAATGAACTTGACCACATAAAGCATAAGCTCTATCTCTTGCTTCTTTAATTGAAGTACCAAAACCAACACAAACTAAAACTCTTCCACCATCTGCCATTAATTTTCCTTCATCTAAAGAAACACCAGCATATGATATGTGAGAATTCTTAGACAATTCTTCATCAACAATTTCATCAACAATTATTTCTGCAGGTGCAGATGATGAATAAGGATAGTTCCCGCTAGCCATTACAACACCAACCCCAAATTCATTTTTGATTTTGATATCTAATTTGTCTAATTGTTTAGTAGCACCTTTATAAAATAATTCAGAAACAGGAGTTTCTAATAAAGGCATTAAAATTTCACATTCAGGATCACCAAATCTTACATTGTATTCTAATATAATTGGTTCACCTTTAACAACCATTACTCCAATAAATAGTACACCTTCAAAAGGAGCACCTTCTTGTTTCATACCTTCTAAAGTTGGTTTAATAACTCTTTCTTCAACTTTTTTATAAATTTCATCATTTACTAATGGAGTTGGAGCATATGCACCCATACCACCAGTGTTAGGTCCAGTATCACCATCCCCTATTCTTTTATGATCTTGAGCTGCAGGTAAAACTTTATAATTATCTCCATCACAAATAGCAAAAATTGATAATTCGTAACCATCTAAAAATTCTTCTACAACAATAGAAGTTCCTGCATCACCAAAAGATGTACCTGCTAGCATTTCGCTAGCAGCTTCTTTTGCTTCATCTTTACTTTGTGCAATGATTACACCTTTACCACCACATAAACCATCTGCTTTAACAACAATAGGAAGACTCATAGTATCAATAAAATCATGAGCTTCTTTTTTATCTGTTGTTTCTATAAACGCTGCTGTTGGTATGTTGTATTTCTTAAGAAAGTTTTTCATATAAACTTTAGAACCTTCTAATGCTGCAGCTGCTGCAGTTGGTCCAAAGATAGTTAAATCATTTTCTTTAAATATATCAACAACACCATCTACTAATGGAGCTTCTGGTCCTACAATTGTTAAATCAACAGAATTATCTTTTGCCCATTGTGCTAATTCGTTATAATCTTTAATATTAATGTTTGTACCTAATTTATCTGTAGCACCATTTCCTGGCATAAAATATAGATTATGAGCATTTTCTTTATATATTGCAAGTCCAATAGAGTATTCTCTACCGCCCGTACCAAGTATCAATATATTCACGATAATTCCTTATTATTAATTATTTAATTTTATTTAAGTTATCCGAGTAGCCGTTAACCATCAAATGGCCCACAAAAGCCAACGACTGCACGTAAGAATTAAACTTTAGAAGCGAAAACACAATGAATCGCTGCACACCGTTTAATTACGATTACACACATAAATACAGTATCGGACCCTCAACGATGGAAATCCCGAACTACTTAGATGCCGTAATTGTATCTAAAGATGATAAATTTGAGTTTAAATTAATAATTGCTTTGCAAGATTTATACATTCTTCAATTGATGTTTTTGAACTAAGAATATAATTAATATTCTCAGGTAAGTACTTAGCAGTAGTTTTACCAATAACAACAGCTTTATAAGAGTTATGCCACTGATAATTTTTAAAAAAACAATCTACAGAAGATGGTGAAGAAAAAATTATTACTGAATTATTTTCTAATTTAAGAAAAGATTGTTTACATGAAGTTTTATATGCGACTAATTCATCTATATCAATATTTTTGTTTTTTAGTATTTCTACTAATTTTGATACTGTTTTTAGTGCTCTAACATATAAAACTTTTTTACCTTTAAGTAAAGGAATTAGTTCTTCTGCAAAATCATTACCATGAGAAGTTATTCCTGTAAAAACTAATTTTCCATTTGAATTACTAATAACATCAGCTGTTTTTGGAGCAATTGCATAAGAAGGAACTTTTTTCCAATCATTATTGAATGAATCAATTGAATAAATTCCATTCTTAGAAGTAAAAATCAATGCATCATAATCTAATATATTAATATCAGATTTAATATATTCAATTGCAAATAGATCAATATTTATTACATCATCAAACTTAAGATTGTTTAGTGAATATATTTTAGCCATTATGAGCCAACTCGTATTTTTGTGTATAGTTTATTGCATCATCAATATGAAAATACATATTTATATCCTTAAATATTTTATAATTGTCCACAGCAATAATTTTTCTTTTATGTGCATGTTTTAATACTAAAATAGTTTCTATATTTTTATTTTTTAATTTTGTTATTATCTCTTCAATACTAAAAATTGCAGATATATCTAAAAAAGATACATTTTTACAATCTAAAATAACAAATTTATTGTCTTTTATTTTATCAACTTTTGTATCTAATACTGATGCTGTTCCAAAAAATAAAGAACCATCAATTTTAATAATATTTGTTTGTTTATTATCAATATCAATATCAAATGAGATTTTAGATCTCTGTGTTTTCATTTTTGTTGATCTTGATACTTGATAAACTGCAAGTATTGATGCAATTGTTATTCCAACTCCTACCGCCATTATTAAATCCACAAAAACAGTTAAAATAAATACTGTAGTCATAATAAGTAAATCTTGTCTTGATACTTTATTAATAATTTTTAAAAATTTATAATCTAAGATATCAAAACCAACTTTTATTAGAATACCAGATAAAACAGCAAGGGGTATTTGTTCGGCCAAAGGAGCTAAAAATAAAACTATTAATAAAAGAGAAAAAGAATGTACCATTCCAGAAAGTTTAGAGCTACCACCACTATTAATGTTTATAACAGTTCTCATTGTAGCCCCTGCTCCAGGAATTGCACCAAAAAATGAACATATAGTATTTCCTATACCTTGTCCAATTAATTCTTTTTTAGGATTATGTTTTGTTTTAGTCATAGAATCAGCAACTAAAGAAGTTAATAAAGAATCAATAGAACCCAGTAATGCCAAAGTTAAAGCCAATGTAATAATAGATTTAAGTTGAAATAAATCAAAAGAGAATGGAAAAATAAATTCTGGTAAACCCATAGGAATATTACCAATTGTGTCAATTGAATAATCCATATAAATACTAAAATAAGTAACACAAACTAAAGCAATCAATGCCGAAGGAATAATTTTTGTTATAACTTTGGGAGTAAAAAACATAATTATTAAAGTAATATAAGCAATAATTAGTGAATTCTGATCAGCTATTTTTATAGTATCAAAAAGTTTTGTTATTGTTAATATAACAGAATTATATGAAGTAACTCCCAAAAAAGGATTTATTTGAAGGATAATAATAATTACTCCAACTCCACTCATAAATCCAGAAATTACAGGATAAGGAATATATCTTATCCACTTTCCAATACCAACAATTCCAAAAGAAATTTGGATAAGCCCAGATAAAAATATAATACTCATAACAGAAGAAAAATCATTTGGGAAAGTTGCAACGGCAGTTGCCGTAATTACAGTCATAGGACCAGTTGGTCCTGAAATTTGAGTTGAAGTTCCTCCGAACAATGCAGCAAAAAAACCTAAAATAATTGCACCGTATAAACCCGCAATTGCACCAGCACCACTTGCAACTCCAAAAGCTAATGCTAAAGGAAGGGCAACTACAGATGCTGTTATACCTGAGAAAATATTGTTTTTTACATTATTCAAAAAAACTCCCGTTAATTATCTTCTAAATATTCCTCATCACCCATTTTGTCATTTTTCCCACGAGCAATAATATGAATTGGACAACCTTCAAAATTAAAGTTATCTCTTAAGAAATTGATTAAATATCTTTTATAAGAAAAATGTAACATTCTTGGTCTATTCATAACTAAAGCAATTCGTGGAGGTTTAGTTTCAAATTGTGTAGAATAATAAATTCTTAAGAAACAACCATTTGGACTAGGAAGAGCATGTCTAATAACTGCATTTTCAATTACTCTGTTTAAAGCAGATGTTGGAATTCTTTGAGTGTAATTTGAATGAATTTCAATAATTTTTTCTTTTAATCTATCTATAGATCTTCCAGTTTTTGCAGAAACTGCAATAATAGGAGCATAATAAAGAAATTTAAATCTTCCTCTAATTAATTCTTCCATCTTTTTGAATGTTTCCATATTTTCATCCCATTTGTTAAGAACGATAATAGTACCTAATCCATACTCATCAACTAATCCTGAAATCTTTTCATCAAGATCAGTTAATCCAGTAGATGCATCTAAAATAAGTAAAGCAACATTGGCTTTTTCAAGCATTTCTCTTGTTCTCATTAATGCGTATTTTTCAATACCATCAATACTACCTCTTCTTCTTAAACCAGCAGTATCAACAAATGTCACATTTTTTTCTGCATATTCAAAAGTTTCATCAACAGGATCAATAGTTGTACCAGCAATTGGAGATACAACTGATCTTTCTTTTCCTGTAATAGCGTTTAATATTGACGACTTACCAACATTAACTCTACCAATAATACCAACTCTGATATCTTTATTCGATTCTTCTTCTAATTGTCTTTTCAATTCTAAAGCTTCTTCATCAGTTAATTCTTCAGGTTCTAAAACACCTGTATCTAAAACTTCTTCAACTTCTTCATTATCAGGTAAATGTTTGTATACCCAATCAAATAAATTTTTAGTACCTCTATTATGTGATACTGACATACCAAATAAATTTTCATCAGAAATACCAAATTCAAAAAATTCCCATAATCTTTCTAATTCTTTATCATTATCAATTTTATTAACAACTAATGCTAATTCTTTTCCTAATCTTTGAAGCTCATAAAATAATTCTTTATCTTTGTCATCAGGTATATTTTTACCATCAACCATAAAAAGTATTATATCAGCCTCTTTAGCTGTTTCAATTGCTTTTCTTTTTACATTTGAAAATATTGCATCGTTTGTATCATCAATTCCACCAGTATCAAGCATAAGTGCTTTTTTATCTAGAATTTCAACTTCATGTTTTCTAATATCTCTTGTTGTACCTGCTAGATCTGAAACAATTGCAATTCTTTTCTGTGCAATTCTATTAAATAGCGATGATTTTCCAACATTTGGTTGACCAATAAGCGCAATTTTCTTTAATGTTTTATTCATATTCTTTTAAATCCTATTTTGTGTATTATTAAATAAAAAAAGGTACCAGCTATAGATAACTGGTACCTTCTTTTTAGTAAAAATTAAGACTAGTATAGTCCAAATTTACTTTCAACACTACTTTTGTAAAGTACTCTCATATTATCGTCTTTATCAAAGAATACTTTGAATTGTGCATCAGAATCTTTAAGATCTTTTAATGCTTCTTCAATATCCATTGGTTTATAAGATGATAATCTAACAGGACTAATTTCGTCTTCAAAGTTTTCTAATTCAAGTGCAACTTGATCTTCAATAATTGAAGAGTCAACCTCAGTTAATTTAGTAGCTTTATGTCCAGAAATCTTATCGTGATGTCTTCTTAAAACTTTTGAAACTCTATCAACAGCAATATCAATTGCAGCGTATAAATCTTTATCTTTTTGTTTTACAACAACCGTATCAAGATGAGCAATATTTAAAGTAAATTCAAAAGAAAATGCTTTTTTACCATGTTTTTCATCTTGTGAAATAATTGAGTTTACAGAAATAATATCTAAGTTATATTTTTTAAATACGTCTACAGATGTGTTTATATATTCTTTAATTGCTTCAGTTAGTTCTATGTGTCTTCCTACAATACTTGTATTCATGACATACTCCTTATTTATAATAATTTATATTAGTTTATCATAACTAAACTAAAATTTCTCTATTTCCTTTGGTATTAGGCTTAGAAAGTATACCTGTTTTCTCTAATTGTTCAATAATCGTTGCTGCTCTGTTGTATCCAATTCTAAGTTTTCGTTGAAGATATGAAATTGATGTCTTTTTATCATTTAAAACTACATCTTTTGCATCATTATATAATTCATCTAAATCTGACATATCATCATCTGAAGAATTATTATTTGAAGAATTACTATTTCTATCTTTAATAAATCTCATATCATAATCAACATCTCTTTGCTCTTTTAAAAAGTCAACTACTTTTTCAATTTCATCTTCACTTGACCATGGAGCATGAATCCTTACAAGACCAGACATTCCAGGAGGTGTAAATAACATATCTCCACGTCCTAAAAGAGATTCTGCACCCATTGAATCTAAAATAATTTTAGAATCAATTTTTTGACCAACTTTATAAGATAGTCTACTTGGAAGGTTTGCTTTAATAAGTCCAGTAACAACATCAACTGAAGGTCTTTGTGTTGCTACAATTAGATGAATCCCCGAAGCTCTTGCCATCTGTGCTAATCTTGCAATTGAATATTCAACATCTTTTCCACTTGTCATCATTAAATCGGCTAACTCATCAATAACAATTACAACATATGGAAAATTTTCTAATCCTTCTTTTTTTGCTTTTTCATTATAATTTTCAATATTTTTAGTTTTAGTTTGAGACATTAAAGTATAACGTCTTTCCATTTCTCCAACCATATTAGCTAATGCATTAATAGCATCTCCTGCTTTTGTAATTACAGGAGTCAATAAATGTGGAATATCATTGTACATTGAAAATTCTAACATTTTAGGATCAATCATAACTAGTTTTAAGTTATCTGGTGAATTTTTATACAATAATGACAAAATCATTGAGTTTATTCCAACTGACTTACCAGAACCTGTTGTTCCTGCAATTAATAAGTGAGGAAGTTTTTTAAGATCTGTAATAAAGGGTTTTCCAACAATATCTTTTCCTAAAATCATTGTTAAAGGAGATTTTGAATTCTGGAAAATATCACTTTCAAGCATTTCTTTTAAATAAATAGTTTCAACATCTTCATTTGGTACTTCAATTCCAACTACATCTTTTCCAGGTATTGGAGCTTGAATTCTAATAGTTTGAGCTTTTAAAGCCATTGCTAAATCATCTTGTAAATTCAAAATTTTAGATACTTTAACATTCGGTGCTGGTTTAAATTCAAACGTAGTTACAACTGGACCAGTATAAGTTCTTACAACATCCCCATCAATTTTAAACATTGAAAGTTTATCTAATAAATAACCAATTTTTTGATCAATCATCGCTTCTGAAATTTTTGATTTTTTACTTTTTGGTGAACTTTGAAAAAATGAACTTGGAGGTAATTTAAAATCTTTTGGTTTTTCTGTTTTTCCTAACTCAATTTGATCAAGTAATTTTTTGTTTTCTTCTAATTCTTCTACAATTATATTTTGAGATTCATTTGAAATTTCTGGAACTATGATTTCTTCAATAATTATTTCTTCTTTTTGAATTTGAACAATTGGAACTTCTTTAACTTCTAAAATTGGTGAAATTTCTTCTATTTTTATTTCATCAATAATATTATTAACTACGGGTTCAATAATAAAGTCATTTTCTTCTTTTTCAATTGTAACTTCTGGGATACTTGTAGACTGCTTTTTTTCAACTCTTCTTGCTTTTCTTTTATCTTCAATTTTTTTAAATTTATCTGATTGTTCATTATTTTTTACTTTTATTCTACTTGCTATTCTTGAATAATCATAATCTGAATTTTCAGAAACAACATAAAAAGAAATAATAAAACCAACTAAAACAAAAATATATAATCCTGCTCTTCCAATAAATGGACTTAAACTTTGAACTAAAATATTTCCTATTTCACCACTATAAATCCCAGTGTTGACTAATAAAGATTGTAGCATTAAGGAAACTAATAAAACTAATAAAATAATAGTTATATTAAGAACTAAGTCTTTACCTTTTATTTTATCTTTGAAATTTATTATATATAATGTATAAATAAATAAAAATAAGTAAAAATAAGATAAGAATCCAAAATATTCGTGCGAATTATTTGCAAAAACTGTACCAACAGTTCCTACAATTTCTTTCGAGCTTACGAATATAGAGAATTCAAAATAAATAAGAATAAATAAAGTAATTAGAGATATGATTTTCTTTGCTATTTTAAAGCCTTTATTTTAATAATTTTGCAATTCTTCCTTGTAATTTAAGCCATTCTCTATGACCCATTAAAGGAAAACCTGCCCAAGATTTTTTTGGTTCAGTGATTGTTTTTGTAACACCACCACGTGCAGCAATAGTAGTAAATGCAGCAATTTCTAAATGTCCAGCTGTTCCACTTTGTCCACCCATAATAACAAATGGATTTAATATAGTAGAACCAGATAAACCAACTTGTGAAACTAAAATAGATCCTGTACCAATTTTACAATTGTGTCCAATATGAACTAAATTATCAATTCTAACTCCATTTTCAACTATCGTTGATTTAAACACTGCTCTATCAATTGTAGAGTTAGCTCCTATTTCAACATCATTTCCAATAGTAACATTACCATTTTGATATATTTTAATATATTTACCATCTTTGGTATTAGCAAACCCAAATCCATCAGAACCAATAACAGAACCAGAATGAAGTATACACTCATTACCAATAGTACAATCTCTATAAATTGTAACATTTGGATGGATTATTGTATTATCACCAATAATAACATTATCACCAATATACGATCCTGCCATTATAGTAGTATTTTCACCAATAACAGTGTTTTTACCTAAATAAACATTTGGCATAATTACCGAATTTTCACCAAGTGAAGGTTCATTTCCATCAGTTTCAATTAACTTAGGAGCAAAAAGTTTACTAATTTTTGCTAAACTTAAATAAGGTTCTTCACAAACTAATGCAATAGTTCCTTTAGGAACATATTCACTAAATTCTTCTTTAATTAGTACTGCAGCAGCTTTTGTATTTTTTAAATCATTTAAATATTTCTTATTCTCTAAAAATGTAAGTTCATTTTTATCTGAATCTAATAATGTATTTAAACCTGTAATTTCTATTTTTTCATTTAATTTTAAATCTAGTGATTTTGAGATCTCGTTAAGAGTCATTTTAGGGTCCTTTTATGAGAAGGAAGATAAGAATTCTATTCTTATCTTTCCATAGCTACAATTCCACTTCTTACAACTTCAAGTGGATTGAATTTTTCCATTACTTTAATAAAATTCATAATTCTTTCTGATGAATCTGTTGCTGACACAATAATAGCTTCATTTGTTACATTTTGAATTGAACCATGATAAGCTCGTGCTATTACATCAATATCAGATAAATTATTTTCAATTGAAAATTTCATAAGTACTGTATCTTTTTCAACAACATTTTTATGTTCATTTACTCTTAATACTGGTATTAATTTATTTAATTGTTTTACAATTTGATCAATTACTCTTTTATCACCAGTTGTTACAATAGTCATTCTAGAGTATTTACTTCCAGCCATAGGAGCAACTGTTAAAGAATCGATATTATATCCACGTGCTGAAAATAATCCAACAATTCTTGATAAAACATTATGTTCATTCATTACAACAATAGAAATTACTTGTCTTGTTGTTTCTGTGTCATAATAGTGATTAAAATTGTTCATTATTTTCCGCCTTCAATTAAAGTCATTTCATTTAATGCATGACCGTTTGGTACCATAGGTAATACTTCTTCATCTCTTGCAACAACAACTTCAATCATTGCAGGTTTTTTCTTCTCAACTGCATCTTTTAATGCAGCATCAAATTCTTCTTTAGTAGTAACTTTATAACCAAGTCCTCCAAATGCCTCAATAAGCATCTTGAAGTTAGGTTGTGCAGATAAATCAGTTGATGATAATCTATTTCCATAGAACATTGTTTGCCATTGTCTTACCATTCCTAAATAATTATTATTTAAAACAATATTTATTACAGGTAAATCGTATTCAACACAAGTCATTAGTTCTTGAATATTCATTAAAATAGAGCCATCACCTGTAAAGTTAATAGCAACTTTATCAGTTCCTCTCATTGCACGAGCAACACCCATAGCAGCAGGTAATCCAAACCCCATAGTTCCTAATCCACCAGAAGTAACCCATTGTCTAGGAAAAGAGAAAGGATAAAATTGTGCTGACCACATTTGATGTTGTCCAACATCTGTTGAAACTACAGCTTTTTCACCTAATATTTGTCCAACTCTTTGAATTGGCCATTGTGGTTTAATAACATCATTTGAGTCAATAAATCTTAATGGCTCAGCTTCTCTATATTCACGTAATAACTCAACCCAATTAGAATAATCATTAAATTCAAAATCATCTATAGATTCAATCATACCATTTACAGTATTTTTTAAATCTCCAACAATTGGGAAATCTGCTGATACTAACTTACTAATACTTGTAGGATCAATATCTACATGAATTACTTGAGCTTTTGAAGCAAATTCGTCTAATCTTCCTGTAACTCTATCATCAAATCTTGCACCTAATGAAATTAATAAATCTGTTTCATGAGCTGCCATATTTGCAGAAAATTCTCCATGCATACCTAACATTCCAAAGAATAATGGATTTGAATCTCCCATTGCTCCCCTTGCCATTAAAGTTTCAACAGCAGGAATATTTAATCTTTTAGCTAAATCTCTAATTTCATATGCACAATTTGCAAGTATTGCTCCACCACCTACATATAATAATGGTTTTTTTGCTTTTGAAAGTGCAGTAAGTGCTCTTTTTAATTGTTTTTTATTATAATTTACAGTTGGTCTATATGTTGGTAAATCAACTTCTTCTGGATATACAAAGTCAGAAACTTGTGCTGTAATATCTTTTGGAATGTCAATATGTACGGGACCTGGTCTTCCTGTTGATGCAATATGGAATGCCTCTTTTATGATTCTTGGTAAATCGTCAATATTATTTACTAAATAATTATGTTTAGTACATGGTCTTGAAATACCTACAGCATCAATTTCTTGAAAACCATCTGTACCAATAATATTAGTAGGAACCTGTCCTGATATTACAACTAATGGAATTGAATCCATAAAAGCATCAGCTAAACCTGTAACTGCATTTGTAAAACCTGGACCTGAAGTAACAATTGAAACACCTACTTTACCAGTCGATCTTGCATACCCCTCAGCAGCAATAATTGAAGCTTGTTCATGTCTATTCAGAATGTGTTGAAAATAATTTTGTTTATATATTTCATCGTAGACGTTCATAATAGCGCCACCAGGGTACCCAAATACAACTTCTACCCCTTCTTGATGTAATGATTCTATAACCATTTTTGCGCCATTCATTTTCATAATAATTCTCCGTTTTTAAAAATAGGTATTATTTTACAAAAAGTAGTATTAATTGTTGGTTAGATAAATAAATTAGCTTTATATTTTATTTCATTTTCTATCAATTAAATACAAATTATAATTTATAATACTTTTAGAAAATTTTAAGTATAATTTAATAACTAAAAGACTAAAGGAGAGTAAATGGATGTTAACAATATAAATACAAATATTAATCCCCTAAATACCTCTGCCCCCGTACAACTTGACAGATCTGCTGCAAGTAGTAAAATTGAAAATAAAAATGATGAATCGTTATCTCTTGTTGTAAATGATTATAATAAAAAAAGAGATTCTTTATCAATTGATGTTCAATCATTAAATGATGGTATTGCAATAAGTAGAATTTCACAAAATTCTCTTGATAAACAAATTACATCTGTAAAAGAAATTCAAAAGACATTAGAAACTATTAAAAATGATGATTTTTTTGTTGATGATAAAAATAGTATAAAAACGCAAGCTAATGAATTATTAAAAGATTTTAATGATGTTGCACATCAAACAAAATTTAAAAAAGAAAATTTATTAAGTGTTGATATATATGATGAAAAAAAAGAAATTGAAATAAATACAGGAAATAGTAATTACTCAATTGCAAAACCCAATACACCAGAATATGCAAGTCAAATATTTGACGCTGTAAAATTGGCTGATTTAAACAACCCTGAGCATTTAGATTTAGTAATTAATAAAGTAAAAGAAGTTTCTTCAAAATTAGAAGAAATTACAAATGAATTCTCAGAGATAGAAGAGAAGCTTATTGATAATGCAAAAGATACGCTTAACACTCAAACAAATCTATATAATGAAAATAAGACAAATGAGGGAAAGCACTTTGGAAAAGAATCTAATGACTTTTCCAAAACAAACGTATCTGCAAATTTAGGTTATTTAGCAGGTGCACAAGCTAATATTGTGCAATCACAAAGTGTAAGATTATTATCTTAAACACTTTGTATTTAAAATACAAGAATTAATTGCAACACCCTCTCTTAATCCATCATCTAATACAATAGATTCTTTTTTATTTAAAACTTCAAAAATTGCTCTATAAATAAATATTCCAACTTCAATAAATTCAATTCTGCCTTTTCCAACAAGTTTCATAATCTGATCTATACTTGAGTTTTCAAATATTTTTAAACAATTTTCTAAATCGTTCAAATTTACAAGAGCACCATTTACAACATTTCTATCATACGAAAAGAAATCTTGTCCTAATTTGATTGCAGCAATAGTAGTAGGTGTTCCAGCAGTTGCAACAAAAGAATAATCTTTTAAGTCTAAATTTAATGAATCTAAATAAGTTTGTATTTTTACCTTTTGGATATCTAAATCATTATGTAAATCATGATATTTTACATACTTTTGAGTCATAGTTACAATTCCGAAATCAAAACTATGAGCTTCATATTCATTATTTGTGTTTATAATCAATTCAGTTGATCCACCACCAATATCTAATAGGACAAATTTTGAAGAATCAATTCTTTCTCTTTTTAGAGCATATTTAACAGCTAATAAAGTAAGCCTAGCCTCTTCTGAACCTTCAATTATTTCAAATTTTACTGCTGTTTCTTTTTCAAAATGTTTTAATACATCTTTATTATTTGTAGCTTTTCTCATTGCTGCTGTAGTTACCGCAATCGCAGTAGTTGGATCGTAATCAACAACTTCAATAGAATGTAAAATAGCTTTTATAACTCGTTCTTGAGCTTGAATAGAAATTTCACCTGAATCAACTAACCCATCAGCCATTCCAACAACTTCATTGTATTCTGCTAGAATTTTATTATTCATACAATCATATTTTAGTACTCTAAAAGAATTAGAGCCTAAATCGATACTTACTACTTCATTTTCCATAAAATTCTTTTATAAATGAGGTATTTTAATTTTTGAATTTAATAAATATCCAATAACAATCACAGAAATTAAAACTACTGTTTCAGAAATAAATCCTGTTAAAAATACAAGATACACAGCCCATAATAAGATTGCACCTAAAGGAGTTGGAATTCCCACGAAATATTTTGCAACTTCACCTTCTTCTGCGTTAATATTAAACTGTATTAATCTTCTAAGACCTGATATTACATAATAAACAAAAGCAAAAACAACTAAAGGTGTAAATAACAATAATTCTTTTGTATCAATTACTGCAAAATAAATAAACATTGTAGGAACAATAACAAATGATAAGAAATCTGCATAGGAATCAAGTTGTATTCCAAATTCTGTAGAAAGGTTATATTTTCTTGCAATTTTTCCATCAATTATATCAAAACCACCTGCTAACCAAGCAAAAAGTGCTGCTGCAAAAAACTCTTGATGAGTTAAAAAGTAAATTGCAAAAACACCCGATGCAATATTAAAAAATGTAACTATGTTCGCTAAATTAAAATGATTATTTTTATTAAATAAAAAAGTCATTATTTTCCTTTATATATATGGTATTGATTTCTACCATTTTCTTTTGATTTGTATAAACATTCATCTGCTCTTTTATACAAAGTATTTCCAGAAACATACGAGTTTGGTTTATAAATAATAGCTCCAGTTGAAATAGAAACTACATCTAATACACTACTTCCCTTATGTTCAATTTGAAGATCAACAATTTCTTTATTGATATCACTTAAACAAGATTTTAAAATTGTCTCATTAGTATCAAATAAGATTACGCCGAATTCCTCCCCACCTAATCTAAATACATACTCATATTTTTTATCAAAATATTCAGATAATACTCTTGCAACTTCTTTTAATGTTTCATCTCCTGCATCATGACCATAAGTATCATTATATTGTTTAAAAAAATCAATATCAAACATTATAAATGAACATTCCCAATTATTTGCATTTGCAATAAAAGGCATATTATCAAAAATAGTATCAAAATATTTTCTATTATAAAGTTTTGTCATTGAATCTGTAATTGATTCTATCTTATATTTTTTATTTAGTATTCTAAGTTGATTATCTTTCTTAATTACTTGAAAAATAATAAATCCTATTAAAATAAAACATAATGACAAAATTGATATAACATTATAAAATAAAAGATTTTTTGTTTCTTTATAGTCTTGTACAAAAAGTTTTCTTTGTTTAAAAGCATTTTCTATTTCATATTTAATTAGAAAATCAATTTTTTTTACAATATTATTAAACTTATGAAGTTTATTTGATTTAAAAGTATCTAATAAATCTTTATTAATTTGAGTAATAACTAACTTTTCTCTATCATTTTGATAAGAATTTAAATAATAACTCCATTCTTCCAATATAATCTTTTTTTCTTTTTTAAAGTTACAATTATATTTTAAATTTCTACATTTAATTATTTTTCTATAGTTATCTAATATCGTTTCTAGTTTGATTACAGGAACAAAATTTCCAAAATAGATATTATCAATTTGTACTTTTAGTTTATCAATTTGATTATTGAATAATAAAGATGCACTAAAAAGTGCAAGTAAAACAATAGAAACTAAGAGTATTAGTTTAAAAATTACTGACTTAAAAAATGTATACTTCATCTGAGTATTTTATCAAAATATTATTTAATTAAGATTAATTACTTTAAGAAAAATTCCCAATAAATAGGATGATTTATTAGTTCATTTAAACAATATGATTTTAATATAAATAAGTGTTCTATTTTATTTTAAATAAGCAAAATACAAAACTAATAACTTTTTAGATATAATCGCGAACTTATTAAATACAAAAGGTTTAAAATTTGTTAAATATAAAAGATACTTTTATAGGGAAAAACGCTAAAAGTGATATTCTATCAGGACTTGTTGTTGCTGTTGCACTAGTTCCTGAAGCTATTGCTTTTTCATTTATTGCACAAGTAAGTCCAATTGTTGGTCTTTATGCTGCATTTATTTTAGGATTAATTACTGCACTTATGGGTGGTAAACCAGGAATGATTTCTGGTGCTACTGGTGCTGTTGCAATTGTTTTAGTGGGAGTAAGTATTGCTGCTAAATCAATACTTCAAGCTCAAGGACTTAGTGGAGAAGAACTATCATTTGGTATTGTTCAATATATTACACTAACGGCAATTATTGCAGGTCTTATTCAAATTGCAATTGGTGCATTTAAAATGGGTAAATTTATTCGTTTAGTACCACAACCTGCTTTACATGGTTTTGTAAATGGTTTAGCTGTAGTGATTGCTACTAGTCAATTTAAATTTTTAGATGGTTCAGGAATGATTATGTATGCAATTATTCTTGGAACTATGGCAACAATGTATTTTTTACCAAAAATAACATCTGCTATTCCATCTGGATTAGTTGCAATTATTGTATTTACACTTGGTGTTTATTTAACTGGTGCTGATACTAAACTAGTTGGTGATTTAGCAAACTTAACTGAATTTAAAGGTTTATTACCAAGCTTCCATATTCCTGATGTAATTTTAAATTTTGATGCAATTAAACTTGTATTACCATATGCTGTAATTGTTGCACTTGTTGGGATTATAGAATCATTATTAACATTATCTGTTTTAGATGAAATTAGTGGGCAAAGAGGAAGTGCAAATCAAGAATGTATTGCGCAAGGAACAGGAAATATTACTTGTGGTTTATTTGGAGCAATGCCAGGTTGTGCAATGATTGGACAATCAATTATTAACTATACATCAGGTGGATTAGGAAGATTATCGGGAGTTGTAGCTTCAATTGGTTTAATTCTTTTAGTTGCAACGTTAACTGATCTTTTAAATATTATTCCAGTTGCTATTTTAGTTGGTATTATGTTTATGGTTGCAATTGGAACATTTGAATGGAGTTCTTTTGCTAGAATTACTAAAATGCCAAAAAGTGATGCCTTTGTACTTGTAACAGTTACAGGAATCACAATTGTTGCAGATTTAGCAATTGCAGTTATATCAGGTGTTATAATCTCAGCACTTGTATTTGCTTGGAAACATGCAGTAGTTACTGCTAAAACTCATATTGAAGAAGATGGAACTAAAGTTTATGACTTTGATGGTCCATTATTTTTTGGTAGTGTTACATCATTTAATGAAGAATTTGATATTGCTAATGACCCTGATAATATTGTACTTGACTTTAAAGATGCAAGAGTTATGGATATCTCTGGTGTTGAAGCAATTGATTCAATTACTAAGAAATACCAAGAAGAAAATAAAAATATCAAGATTAGACACTTAAGTAATGAATGTAAATCAATCATGAAAAATGCTGGTCAATTTTGTACTTATGAAGAAGATGATCCTAAATACAAAGTAGCTATTGACTTCTAATACTTAAAATCAAAGTTTAGTTTTCTTACTAAACTTTGACGTTTAACCTTCTAAATATAAAATCCTCACTTATATAAATTCTAATACTAATTCCGATAGAATTATTAATAAATATTGAAAATGAGTCTATTATGGAAATAAATAGTAATTATCAAAACATAACAGCTATTCATCAAGAACTTGCACTTAAAAAATCTCAATTAGCAAATATTGATAAAAAAGAAATAGAAAAGTCTGCTTTTGAAAAAAATGATTATGTTAATATTTCTGATAATAAATATGATAAGAATGACTATGAACGTGTGATTGAGAAATTTAAAAGTCTTGATTCACATATAAGAACACATGAACAAACACATGCTTCTTTAACAACTACAACTGGAGCAATTAATTACAATTATCAATCTGGTCCAGATGGTAAACTATATGCAACAGGTGGTCATGTAAGGCTTGATACATCTATTCCAAAAGATGAAAAAGCAGCAATAGTAAAACTTGATGAATTAGCTAAAGCAGCAAGTGCTAGTGTGGGATTAAGTGGAGCTGATGCAATGATTGCAAGAAGTGCAAACTTAAATAAAATGCTAATAATGAGTAAACAAGAAGGAGAAAATTATGACAATAAATAATAATCTGAATTCAATGATTTCATCCCAAGGAAAAATTGAACAAATGGCAGGAAATATTGCTCAAGTAGCCAATACTGTTGCAGATCCTGCATTACAAGAAGTTTCTCAAGAGTTAATAGATTCAATTGTAAACCAAATCCCTGAAGTTATAGCTTATCAGGCAAATGCACAAGGTGCAGTAACACAACAAGCTGTATCAGATGTTTTATTAAATATAAAGGCCTAATTAATGTTAAAAATAAATGTAGTATGTCCTCACTGTCTAAAAGTAAATTCTATTCCTAATAAAGATTCTTATACAAGAGCAAACTGTGGTGATTGCAAAGAATCATTATTAGATACAAGCCCTATTGAATTAAGTCCTGAAAACTTTGATCATGTAATTGTAAATTCTGATATTACAGTAATAGTTGATTTTTGGGCTCCATGGTGTGGGCCATGTAAAATGATGGCTCCAATATTTAATGAAGTAGCAGATAAATATCCTCTTAAAGCTTTATTTGTAAAAGTAAATACTGAGAAATATCAAGAATTGGGTTCAAAGTATAATATTAGATCTATTCCAACAATTGTAGTTTATAAAAATGGTAAAGAAAAAAAGAGAGTTTCAGGAGCATTAGATCCATTAAGATTATCTAATCTTGTAAACGAAAATTTATAAAAATAGCTAAGCTGTTTTTATAAATTTCTTAAATTCACTAAGTTGTGTTTCATTAAAAACTTTTATTCCCTTTTCACTTAAAAGCCTTGCCGTTAAGCCCTGAGCTTCAATTAAGTTTCCAGAAAATGTACCATCATAGATCATTGTATTTCCACATGATGGAGATTTTGATTTTAAAAGTGCAACAATAATTTCTTCTTCAATACAAGTATCTAAAGCTTGTTTTGCTCCCATTAAAAATGGAATAGTTACATCTACTTCAGTTTTTGTCATAACTTTAAAAGGTTTATCAACACTTACAATTTCAGCTTCTTCTCGTGGAGTGCTTAATCCACCAGATACTTCGGGACAAAAAGAAAAAATCTCATTTTCACAAAGAATATCCATAAATATTTCTTTATCAGAAAATGTAAATGTTGAACCCATAGTTATTGAAGAATTTTTTCCATCATATCTAACATCTTCACCTAAAAGACAAGAAGAAACTAAAATTTTCATATTAGTCTTCTTTTCTATTTAAATCTTCATTTTTAAAAAATGTAGAAGGTTGCATATTTTTAAAAGCTGCTCTCATTGAAACAAAAATCTGTGGATTTTCAGCTTCAAGTTTTGCTAATAATTCTTTTGTAGTTGCTCTTGCATGAGGCATTTTAACATCAAATCTTAAACCTGGACAGGCTTCATCACCAATAACATTGATTTCATTTTTATCGGCAAATGCTCTTAATTGTCTTTCTCTACACATAATTAAAGGACGAATTACTTCAAGACCATTTTCAGCTTCATAAATTGGAGGCATTGATCTCATTGTTCCATTATAAAAGAAATTCATAAAAAATGATTCCATTGCATCATCTAAATGATGGCCTAATGCAACTTTATTAAAACCTTGTTCTTGTGCAGCTGTGTATAAATAACCTCTTCTCATTCTTGAGAAAAATGAACAAAATGAAGAATTTTTTCTAATTTTTTCACCAGCTAACTCAAATATTTGAGTATCAATAATTTCATGGTCGATTCCATGTTCTTTACAATGATCACTTAAAAATTGTACTTGTTCACCCATTCCATAAGTTACAGTAACAGCTTTGAATTCAAAGTTAAATCTTGCAACTTTTTTTAAACGATTTAGAGTATGAAGTAAAGTAAGAGAATCTTTTCCACCTGAAAAGCCTATTAATACTCTATCCCCTTCTTTTATTAAACCGTATTCAGCATTAGTTTTTCCAACTAAAGATGATATTTTTTTACTTATTTCAATCAAGATATAAATCCTATATAAAATTTTTGCAATTATATCTAAATACTAACAAAAACCAATACATTTATAAAACAAATTTGTAATTTTGATTGTTTTCTTATTAAAAATATTTATAAAAAATAGATACGTGAATAAGTATTTAAAAGTCTATATATTTTATTGAACTTTTAGATAATTACTATATAATTCCATCTTAAATAATTTATAAAAAGATACTAATATGACAATAGAAGAACAAGCTGAATTTAAAAAAAAGATTAGTGAAACAATTTTGCCAATAGCAATGAATATGACAGAAGAAAAGATTCGAGATATTCTTGAAATTGTTGAGAAAGATAATCCTGACTTGCCAAGTGGATTTGCAAATATGCTACTTGAACAAATAATAATAAAAAAAAGAGCTAATAGATAGATCTTTTCTACTCAAAAGATATAAACAATAACATATAATAAATATTACTTCATTTGGTTATATCGATATTCACTCATGAAATATATAAAAAGGCAATAAAATTAGAATTACAATTACAGTAACTGAATTAAAAATACTACAAGAACTATGTAAAGAATCAGGTCAAGCAGACCTATATAAAAAACTTCATGTTGAAGAAGAAAAATATAAAAATAGTATTACTGATAAAAAAACGAATGCTACAAAAAAAGCTACAAAAGCAAGGCAAGAAGCTGCAAAGAAAAAAATTGAAGCTTCAGTAAATATGATGAGAATGTTTAACCAAAAAATCACAGTTTATTCTGTATCAAAAGAAGCACAGGTTAGTTATAATACTGCACTTAAATACAAAGAATTTATTGTTCAAAATTCAAACTAAGGAAAAAATAATATGAGAGAATTTATAAGTTTTGATAAATCAATTGAAATTTTAAAAAATATTGATATTGCTGAACCTACAATTGAAAAACTATTTTTAACAAATGCAATTAATAGAGTAATTGCTCATGATGTAATAGCAGACCATAATAGTCCAGAGTTTCCAACTTCAGGAATGGATGGTTATGCAATTAAACATTCTGATATGAAAAATGATTCTATAAAAGTAATTGACAAAAACCCTGCAGGTTTTGTTGTCGATTCAAAAGTTGAAACTGGTGTTTGTATTAAAACATTTACAGGTTCTCTTATGCCTAAAGGAAGTGATACTTTAGTACCTATTGAAAATGTTGAAGTACATGAAGATTGTATTAGGATTACAAAAGATGTTCCTTTTGGTTTTGCTACAAGAGATATTGGTGAAAACTATGCAAAAGATGAAGTTTTAATCAAAAAAGGTACTGTTATTGGTTTTGCAGAAATTGGGGTACTAGCATCTTTAAATATCACTCAAATTAATGTTATTGTTAATCCAATAGTAGCAATTGCAAGTACAGGAAGTGAAATACTTGATTTAGGTGAAGTACAGACAAACGATGCACAAATTAGAAGTTCAAACCATTTAACTATTGAAGCACTTTGTAAAACAAATGGAGCATCAACTATACAAATGGGAATAGTTGAAGATGATATAGATTCAATTACTAATCTTTTTGAAACAGCATTAGAAAAATCTGATATTGTTGTAACAACTGGTGGTGTATCTGTTGGAGATTATGACTTTGTTCAAGATGTTATAAAAGACAAACTAAATGCTGAAGTATTATTTCACGGTGTTACAATAAAACCAGGAATGCATATTTTACTAGCAATTAAAAATGGTAAAATAATTGTTGCTTTACCTGGCTTTGCATACTCATCAACTGTTTGTGCAATTTTATATATATTACCACTTATTCATAAATTTAGACAATCAAACGAAGATTTACCTATTGTAAAAGCTAGAATAACAGAAGATTTTCCTATAAGAATGAAAAAAACAATCTTTACAGCTTGTAATGTTGAATACATAAATAATGAATATACAGTAAATTTTGAAGGTAAGAAAAAAGGAACTAGTGCAATTTTAACAAATATGCTTGAAAACCCTGCCCTTCTTATTCAAAAAGAAGATAGTGAAAATATTAAAGCTGGTGACATTGTAGATATTTTACTTCTTAATAATTTAAAATAATAAAACTCAATCGCTTTCATTTAAAAAAATTAATCTATTTTTTTAAATGTAGCATTTTTAAAATCTATCTTATTATCTATTTTTAAATTTTGTTTTGGCTTAACTTCTTTATTCTTAACATTATCTTTTCTATAAAGCCTAGGTTTAATTAAATAATATGACATTAAAACTAACATGATTAAACTTGATACTTCAGATACAATTGAAACTTTTTCTTGATCATCTATAAAATTGAGAATATTTAATTCAGCAAAATAAGTATCAAACCCCCATCCAAAAATAAATGACATAAGAGCAATAGTTGTTACGTAAACGATTAAAGCAGTTTTACCTAAACTTTTATATACAACACTCATAGTTATAGCACTTGTTGCTGGACCTGCTGTTAAGAAAATAAATGCAGCACCTCCGCTCATACCTTGAAGCATTAAAGCAGCAGCAATTGGTAAAGAGGCAGTTGCACAAACATATAGAGGCATAGCAAAAAGCATAATTATAATATATGTTAAAATTTGGTTTTCAAATAATAGTTGAGTATATTCTTTTGGAGCAAAAGTAGTAAAAGCAGCACCTAATAAAAGTCCAATAAATAAGGTCTTTGCCATATCTTTAAATAAAGTAACATAAGCATAATAAAAAACTTTTTTAATTGAAAACTTTTCTTTTTTGGAAGTTTCAATATCACATGATGATGTACTAGTACAACAAGATTCAACTTTTATTTCTTTTTGTTTTTCTTCTTTTAAATCTCTATCAATATAATTTTGTATTAATCCAACAGTAATTGCAATAATAATCGAAGAAACAACTCTAAAAACAGTAAAAATTAAACCAAAAAAAGAGAATGTTGCTAAAATAGAATCAACACCAGTAATTGGTGTTGAAATTAAAAAACTTTGAACAGCACCTTTACTTGCTCCTTCTTTTCTTAAACCTTGAGCTAAAGGAATAACAGAACAAGAACAAACAGGTAAAGGAATACCAAATAAAGTAGCTTTTAAAACAGAAGAAATATTCCCTCGTCCTAAATGTTTTGAAACAAAATCATTTGGAATTAATTGTTTTAGTATTCCTGCTATTAATAAACCTACTAATATATAAATTGACATTGCATTTAATAATATTAAGAAGTTATTTGCAAAAGATACCATTAATTCCATTATAATCCTACTTTCTAAATTTTTTAAATATCAAAATCTTTATCTTTTAATGCATCTTCAGATGTATTAGAAACATCATAACCTAGTTCTTTAAATCTTTCCACTAAAGGTGGATGAGAATAATAAAAGAAAATATAAATAGGATGAGATAAAGGAAATGATTTATTTTCATTTGCAAGTTTTAATAAGGCACTAACTAAATCTTCTTTTGATTGTAAATTTGAACCAAATTCATCAGCTGCATACTCATTGTGTCTTGAAATTAAAGAAACTAAAGGCATTAGGAAAAATGATAATATTGGTGAGAATATTAAGAAAATTGCAATTATTGCAGATGAATCTTGTTCTAATGATAAACTTAAAAATAAACCTTCTGGTAAGTTTCCAAATATTGCAAAGAAGAAAAACATTACAAGTCCCATAATACCAATATTTTTGATAATATCACCGTTTTTAAAGTGGCCTAATTCATGTCCTAATACTGCTAATAGTTCATTATGAGTTAATTTTTGAATTAATGTATCGAATAATACAACTCTTTTAGTACTTCCTAATCCACCAAAGTATGCATTTAATCTATTATCTCTTTTTGATGCATCAACAGAAAAAACTCCTGAACTTTTAAATCCAACTTCTTTTAATAATTTTTCAATTTTTGATTCTAATTCTTTATCTTTTAAAGTTTCAAATTTATCAAAAAACTTATCTCTTATTAGGGGATAAAGCATATTGATTAAAATAATCACTGAAAAAATAAAAGCAAATCCCCAAATCCACCATGTATCAAATGATTGAATAATAAATGCAATACCAGCAATTACTAAAGAACCAAATATTAAAAATAAAACTCCGCTTTTGATTGTGTCTTTTATATATAAGGACATAGTCATATTTGAGAAGCCGTACTTTTTATCAAGCTTAAATGTTGAATGTAAAGAAAATGGTAATGTTAATACCCAGTTAATAATAATAAATAAATCAACAAATAAAACAGCTTTTAATAAATATGAATCCGTTGTGATTAGAGAATTCAAACTAGATAAACCAAAACTAATCCATAAGAAAAAAATAACAAAATCATAAAATGTTGAAGCTAAAGCAATTTTTTCTTTTTCAATTGAATAGTTTGCAGCTTCTATATATTTAGCTGAATCTGATAAAATTATAGGTTCTAAATTTTTCGCATTTTTTACAAAACCAATTTGCATAAAAGACGTGTAAACGTTAAATACAAAATATAAACAATATGCTATTACAAATATTTCTAGCACTAAAAATCCTTTTTAAATTAGTATAAATTAAGGATGTATAATACAATTATATTTCTTGAGTACAAGTAAAAAATAAAGTTTTATTTTAATATATAATTTGTTATTTAAATATATCAAATAACTCTTTTGGAATACGTGTTGGTTTAAAATTTGATAAATAAGCTAATTTAAAAAGCCCTGTAAATATTAGCTCATTATCTCTGTATATATCTTGTTGCATAACTAATGATGCAGATTTTTGTTCAATCATTTTTGATTTAATTTCTAAATCATCTCCAAAAATTGCTGGTTTTATATAATCAGCTTCAACTCGTTTAACTACAAAGAAATTATTCTTATTATGAGGAGACAATCCTTTTTTAAAAAAAAGATCAGACCTAGCTCTTTCACAAAAGTTAATATAATTAGAATGATAGACTACTCCACCACAATCTGTATCTTCATAATATACTTTTATTTTCATTTCTAAACCCTTATTCACTGCATTTTATATTTTGGTAATTATTGTACAGAAAATTAGCATAATAGATAATATAAATATTATTTGAAGTATGCTTTTATTTTTATTGTGTTATTTTACATATTATTTAATGTATTATTTTATTAAAAAATAAACATCAAAATCCAAATTTTTTTATAACAATATAAAAATAAGGACAAATAACAATAATAAAGATAAAACCAAAAATATTCTTTTTGTTTTATCTTAAACTTAAGGAAAAAAATGTTGAATAAAAAATTTCTAACTGGTCTACTTGCTTCCCTTACTATTGCATCAAGTTTATATGCCGCAAATATTACAGCTGTTAAAACAGTACTTGAAGAAGAAGCCTTCCAAATGCAAGTTGTAGTAGAGATACTAAAAAAAATGGGTCATACAGTAAAAATTTCAAATGATTTAGAATATGCTATTGCATTCCAAACTATTGCAAATAATGCCAAAAGTGATGACGTATATTTTATGGCAGCACATTGGGATCCAATCCAAACAAATATGATTAAAGGTGCAGGTGGAAAAGAAAAACTTGCTATATTCTCTAGTTATATTTCAAATTGTGCAACTGGATATGTAGTAGATAAAAAAACTGCTGATAAATATAATATTAAATATATCAGTGATTTAGATGATCCAAAAATTGCAAAATTATTTGATTCAAATGGAAATGGTAAAGCTGATTTAACTGGTGCTAGTGTTGGATGGGAAGTGGCAGGAGTAATTGAACATCAATTAGATGCATTTCATTTAAGAGATAACATCGACCACAATCAAGGTTCATATTCAGCATTACTTTCAGATACAATGGCTAGATATAAAACAGGTAAACCAGTTATATTTTTTACATGGGTTCCTTATTGGGTAAGTGGAAAATTAGTTCCAGGTAAAGATATTACATTTTTACAAGTAAAATATTCTGCACATCCAAAAGGTATTTCTACAAAACTTTCAAATGGTTCTGATTATGGTTTTCCTGTAAATTCTCAGAAAATTGTTGCAAATAAAAGTATTACAACAAAACATAAAGATATTGCAAAATTATTTGATATTGTTAAATTAAGTGTAAATGATATAAGTGGACAAAATATGCTTATGAGAAATGGTCAAAATAAAGAAAAAGATATTAAAAGACATGCTAAAAAATGGCTTGAAGCAAATAAGTCTCAAGTAAATACTTGGATTAAACAAGCTCAATCTGCAATATAAGGGTTTATTTAACCCTTATTTTACAATTAGATTTAAAGATTTACTTTGAATCTAATTGCGCTAAATCATTTAATGCTTTTATAATAGAAGCTCCAAAAGATTTTACATAATCACTATTTACATCTTTTCTTGTTGTTAAATTCATATCAATTTTATTTTCAAGCAAGTTATACCAAAAACCATAACCATCTGGAACAACTGGGCCAAAACCACAAATATCAAAATGTTTTGATTCTATTCGTGAAGTTGAAATAAAACTATATGTAAGTTCTTTATAGCCTACATCATTAAAAAATTTAGGAACTTCTTGTATCTCTAATTCATCAGAAAAAAGAGTATACATATTTTTCATTGCATAAAAATATCTTTCTACTCCATTTGAAGTTAAACAATCTTTTATTCTACTAGTATGTTTTACACAGGCATCGTTCATTAACTGTTTAATTATTGAAACATCTATTTCCTCATTATCAAATGCTTTTACAAAATTTAAAACCTCATTTGAAATAGGTCTATTACATTCTGTTCTACCATTTAAATAAGTTCTTGTAGAAGTAGCTTCATAAGTACTTCTTAATTTACCAAAGGTACGATATTGAGCTAGCTGAAGAGCAAGATGTAAAAATGCATCAGGACTATATTTTAAACTTTTTATTTTAGCACTTCCAAAATCTTCAAAATGCATTATTTCTAAATGAATATTATCAAGTCGAGAAAGATGCTCTTTTCTTGATTGATTTAGTTTTGATTTTATCGATAAAGGAAGTTCCCAATTTAATTGTTCTATTTCAATAACTTCTGATGACTTATCTTCAATATATGTATCAATATTATGTAATTCTTCATTAATAATATTAATAATATGAATCCAAGAACCAGCATCTGCTCCTGTATGTTCAAGATTAAATCCAAAATCACCATCTTTATTGAATATTAATTGTAAACTTTTATCAAAATATCGATTATTTTCATTTGATCCAATAAGGCTCATAGCAAAGTCATATGCAGTTTTTGAACTTTCATCAATACATACAACAAATAGTGCATTTTGTAGTATTTCAAAGTTTTCACTATTTTTATTTATTGAAATCATATCTTCTAATAAACTAGCCGCTTCATCTCTAGGCGATGAAGTAATAATACCCATACTCGTTTCATTTTCATCAAATTTGGAATTTAAAAGATTATCTAATGTATTTACAATCATTTTATATGAATATCTTTGTGCATTTGCATCACTTAAATTTACTTTGAACATATGATTTTTATACATTATAATAATATGTTCTGTTTTGCTTTTTTCTTTTACAATATACTCATCACTATTTATCTTTGGAATTCGTGTTGCTTTAAACATTTGTTTATATTGAGCCATACACATAGGAGTATTTCGTGCTTTTTCAGGTTCGAAAGTTTCAGATGAAATACTTTCATAAATATCCACAAGTTTATTTATAATAACACCTGCAATCTGAGTACTAGTATATTTACTTTTAAGATGTTTTGTAATTAACTTAATAAAATAGTTAACATCAATAACAAGAGGATCACGAATATCAAGATACATATCTCGCCAAAGAGGAGCTAACCAATTTCCTTCATTTTGAATTGACCATTCTTGAAGTTTTTTTTCTAAAATTGGACCGTCTTTAATCATAAAATTTTCTAAATTATTCTTAGTTACACTGAATTGTTCGCTTGAGACAAGAGGTTCAACCCAATTTAAAAAATTTATACCTGCTTCATTTAAGTTTGACATTGGCAATGTTTTTAGTTGTTTTTGAAATTCAAAAGTTTTTGACATAATTTTCCTATTATCTATATTTATAATTAAATATATTATAACGAAATAATCAAGATAATAGATATCATATTATTATAGAATAGAAGAATATGATTAGCATATCAAAAAAGATACGTCTTAAAATTTGTGTTAACCAAAATGATCTGATTAAACTATTTTTGGGTAAATAGGATTTTATATTTGATAATTTTTAAGACGAAATTGATTCTGATGAATACTTTGTTTTATACTATCTCAGATCTAAATAGTATAACCTTGTGTTTTATAATTTAGTTATTAAACTTATTTATCTTTTTTATTATTTCTCAAAATTGAATCTGAATTTAATCCAGCTTTTGAACAAGCATCTACTAAGTTTTCTTTTTCTTCTAAAAGTCTTAATAATACTTCTATTTTTTTGTTTATTTTTATATGTGTAATTGACATATTTATTCCTTTTTTTCTTCATAATGAAGTTTTAAAAATAAAAATGAGTTTTTTTGTTTAAAATGTGTAATATCAATAAGTGGTAATTAATAAAAGGCATAGAACAGATGAAACTCTTATTCATCTTAAGTAAACGTATTATAGCTTAAAAATTAATTAAAAGCAAGGGCTAATATTCTCAAATTATTTTTTATAAATAAATTTATTATAATTAAACATTTATTAGATATAATTTGCTATTAATATTGAAGGTTTAGTATGAATACCATAAGTAAAAAAGAGACTATAGAAACAAGTAATAACTTAACATTGTTATATCTTGAAAAAGATGAAAATCTTATCAAATTAAATGTAAATATTATAAATTCATATTTTAAATCACTTATTATTGCAAAAGATGAAAAAGATGCAATAAATAAATGTAAAACATCAAAAATAGATTTTATATTAATAAATATCGATACACCTAAGCTAAATATCGAAAACTTAATAAAAGAATTAATGAAAACTAATGAAAATATATTATCAATAGTACTTTCAAAAGAAAATACTATTGATAAATTATTAAAAATCATGTCATTAGATATTGATGCATATATATTAGAAGAAATAAATAAAAGTAATTTTGAAAAAGCATTAGATAAACTAATGAATAAATACTTGTTAAATAAAGAAAATTATCAAAATAAGAATAAACTTTTTACATTAGATCAATATTACAATGTTGTAAATTCAAGTATTATTATTTCAAAAACTGATAAAAAAGGAGTTATTACATATGCCAATGATAATTTCTGTAATATTTCAGAATATTCAAGAGAAGAATTAGTTGGACAAAATCATAATATTGTAAGGCATCCTGACAATTCAAAAGAAATGTACAAAAATTTATGGGATACTATTAGTCAAAGAAAAGAGTCTTGGACTGGTATTATAAAAAATTTATCAAAATTAGGTAAAACATATTACGTTAAATCTACAATAAAACCAATCTTTGATTTAAATGGCGAAGTAATAGAATATATTGGTCTAAGAAATAATGTAAGTGCTGTAATGAATGATAAAAGGCATCTTCTTGATAAAATTGAATCAAATAATTTATCTTTATTAGCATTAATTCAAATTGAAGATTTTGATACATTAGATAAATTTTACAATATTTCAACTATTGAAAAAATCGAAAAACTATTTGGATATGAACTATTGTCTTATCTACCAAATCAAGATATTTTTGATAATGTTTATAATATTGGTAGTGGTCGATATGCTTTACTTATTGACTTTTTTTCTTATGCAAATTCAGTAGAAAATGTAAATGAATATTTTGAACTTTTATCAAATAATGTAAAAAATTCTGTATTTATGATTGATGGAATTGAATATGACTTAAATGTAATTATTAGTTACTCATTTGGTAAACTAAACTTATATGAAGATGCAAAGTGTGGTTTAGTAGAAGCTATAAAGAAAAAAGATTCTATTACGTACTCAAATGATTTATCAATAAAAGATCATATCAACGCAAAGAAAAATATGGCTGTTATGAAAATGGTTAAAATTGCACTTGACAATTATAATATTGTTTCATATTTTCAACCAATAATTGATAATAAAACAAGAGAAGTTGCAAAATACGAATCATTAGTTAGATTAATAAATGAAAATGGTGAGATTCTAGCTCCCGCTGCTTTTCTTGATATTGCAAAAACAGGTAGTTATTATAATAAAATTACGCATAGAGTTTTAGAAAACTCTTTTAAAATATTAGAAAAAATAAATACAAAAATTTCGATTAATATTTCTGCATTAGATATTGAAAAAGAACATACCAGAGAAAAAATATATGAACTTCTTGAAAAAAGTAAAGATGATTCATCAAGAGTTATTTTTGAATTATTAGAAGATGAAAATATAAAAGACTTTTCTGTAATAAAAGACTTTATAAAAAAAGTAAAAGCAAAAGGTGTTCAAATTGCAATTGATGACTTTGGAGTTGGTTATTCAAATTTTGAAAGATTATTAGATTTCGAACCAGATATTCTTAAAATAGATGGAAGTCTTATCAAAAATATCGTAGACGATAAATATAGTAGAGATGTTGTTCAAAGTATTGTTGATTTTGCAAAAAAACAAAATATCGAAACTATTGCAGAATATGTAGAAAATGTAGAAATATTTAATATATTAAATGAATTTGGAATTGATTATTCACAAGGGTATTATTTCGGGAAACCAGAGAATTCTAATAAAATAATTTAACAAATTTATTAATCTAAAGGATGTACCATGAAAGTCTTATTAACAGGATCAACAGGATATATTGGAAGAAGATTAAAGCAAAAGCTACTTAAAGATAAAAATATAGACTTACGTTTATATGTTAGAAATAAAAAAGCACTATCACCTGAAATTACTAAAGAAGTTGAAGTATTTGAAGGGGATACCTTTGATAGAGAAAAACTTAAAAAAGCACTCCAAGGCGTTGATATTGCCTACTATCTTATACATTCACTAAATAATAAAGATTATAAAAACTTAGACAAAACTTCTGCTCAAAACTTTATAGATATAGCTGAAGAATGTGGTGTTAAAAGAGTTATTTACTTAGGTGGATTAGGTGTAAAAGATGAAAATATTAGTAAACATTTACTTAGTAGATTAGAAACTGGTGAAATACTAAGTTCAAATAAAAATGTACAAGTATTATGGCTAAGAGCTGGGGTAATAATAGGTTCAGGAAGTACAAGTTTTGAAATAATTAGAAACTTAACTGAAAAACTCCCTATTATGACAACACCTAAATGGGTATATACAAAAGCTCAACCAGTTGCTGTTAATGATGTATTGGCTTATTTAGAAGAATCTTTACATATAAAAGAAAAAGAAAATATAATTATTGATATTGGAAGTGAACAATTAACATACAAAGAAATGATGATAAAGACAGGAGAAACTTTGGGTTTGAAAAGACTACTAATTCCTATTCCTTTTTTATCTATTGGTGTTTCTTCTTATTGGTTAAACCTATTTACACCTGTTCCTTTTATTGTAGCAAAAGCATTAATTGAAGGATTGAAATCTGAAGTTGTTATTCAAAATGATAATGCAAAAAAACTATTTCCAAATATTGAACCAGTGAGTTTTACAAAATCAGTAAAAATTGCAATTAAAGAAATTCAAAATGATCAAGTTATAAGTAGATGGACAGATAATGCAGGAAGAATTTGGGATAGAGATCATACAAAAGAAATAGCTGATGCAATATTTGTAGATAGAAAAGAAATTGACATTTCCTCTTTATCAAAACAAAAAGTTTGTAATAATTTTATGTCTATTGGTGGAGATAAAGGATGGTTTGCTTTTGACTTCTTATGGGAAATAAGAGGACTAATTGATAAGTTAATTGGTGGAGTTGGTCTAAAAAGAGGAAGACGTAGTCACGAAAATTTAAGAGTGGGAGATAGCTTAGATTTTTGGAAAGTTGTTGATATAAAAGAAGAAGAACGTCTTTTATTATTTGCTCAAATGAAACTTCCAGGAAGAGCATGGCTTGAATTTAAAATCGAAGGTGATAAACTTATTCAATCTGCATACTTCTATCCTAAAGGAGTTATGGGTAGACTTTACTGGTATAGTTTAGTTCCTTTGCATTATTTTGTATTTAAAAATATGATTAAAAATATTGTAAAAAACACATCAAATAATTAGGTAAAAATTTAATTTTATAATTTTCTTAAATAAATAAGTCTATATAACATTGGAACATAATATAAATTTAAAACAGTAGCCCATAAAATTCCAAATCCTAGTGCAATAGCCATTGGTTGTAAGATTAATGCTTGCCCTGAAGCAAAGAACATTAAAGTTGAAAGACCTAATATTGTAGTAGCAGATGTTAGTAAAATAGGTCTTAATCTCATAAGAGCAAACTCTTCCATTTCTTCTAAATTTTTAGCCTTTTTGATAAAATCCATCATAATAATCCCATCATTTACAATAACCCCTGCAAGCCCAACAATACCAATTAAAGATGGCATTGTAATATTTATACCAACCACAAAATGCCCTATGAGAACACCTAAAATAGATAAAGGAACAGTAGATAAAATAATCAAAGGTTTAACAATAGAATCAAACATCCAAATAAGTGCAATAAAAATTAAGATAATAGCTAATAAAGCAGCTTGTCCCATTTCTCTTTGTACTTTTTGATTTTCTTCTTGTTCACCTTTTATTTCTATTTCAACATTTTTTCTTTCTTCTTCTATAACTGGATTTAAGATATCAAATATTTCAGAAGATGTAATTTTATTTGCTGCTGCTGTAATTGAAATAATTCGTTTATTATTTTCTTTAAAAATTTGAGATAAAGCTTTCTTTTGAACAATAGTAACTACATCTTTTAATAAAACTTTTTCATTAGAAGAAGGAACAAGAATTTCAAAGTTATTCAAAGATTTTAAACTATCTTTATTTTTACTTTGAAATACAACATCAACAATTCCATCTTTATCAAACATTTTAGAATATGCACCTTTGAAATACATAGGTCTAATATTTGAAAGAATATAGTTTTCTGTAAAACCTAAGTTTTGACCATATTGATTTATTTTAAATTTTAATTCTACATTTCCTTCTAAAATATCATCAGATACGCTAGAAACACCTTTTATTGTTTCTAATTTAGCTTTGATTTTTTCAACAGATTTAACTATTTTTTCATTCTGTCCACTAATTGCAAGTTCTATGTCATTTTTAACAATACCTGCTCCTGGAACATATATTTTAAATTCTTCATATACTCCACTTTTCATCAAAGGTTTTAATAAAACGTTTAGTTCTTCTTCTATATCTTGAGCAGATTTAATTCTCACCATATTTGTATCATCATACTTTGGAGATAAATATGGATTTATATATTTATCAAAAAAGTTTAAAGGAGCTCTTTCATATAGATTCACAAATATTTGGAAATAAAACTCTTCGTTTTGAGGTAAATTTTTGCCATCTAATTTTAAACCAATTACTGAAGAAACAGAATCAATATTTGTTTTAAAATCATATTCTTTAATAATTTTTTGTTCTATTATACTAACTAATTTTTCTGTTTGTTCTATTTTTTTACCTACTCCAACGGAACCACTTACATAAACTTGAGTAGAGTCAAAATCTGGTAAAAATTGAAATCTAGAATTTGAAGCTAGAAAAAAAGTAGAACCTAATATTATAGAAACCATTATAATTAATGAAATATATCTTTTTTGTAACAAATAATTTAAGACTGTTTTATATATTTTTTTATTAAATTCCCAAATATGATCAGATCTTTTAACTTTGGTGTGTACGCTAAAAATTTGTCTGGCATGTAAAGGTAAAAAGAAAAAGGCTTCAATTAAAGAAGATAAAAGCAATATCGTAATCATAATAGGTAAAATTTTCATAAACTTACCTACTTCTCCTGTCATTAACAAAATAGGTAAAAATGCAAAAATTGTTGTAGCAGTTGCAGTTAAAACAGCAGGATAAACTTCTAATGCTCCATCTTTAGCAGAAGTAAACTTATCTTTACCCATTTCCATATGACGATAGATATTTTCACCAACAACAATAGCCTCATCTACTAACATTCCAAGGGCTATTAAAGCACCAAGCAGTGAAAGCATATTCAAACTATAACCCATAATATCAGCAGCTATTAAACCAATCATAAATGATGTAGGTATTCCAATAGCAATAACAGATGCTATTCTTATATTAATAAAATAAAAAAGTGCTAGAAATAACAAAAATACACCAAATAATATATTTGAAACAACAGTATTTAGTCTATTTTTAATCCAAACAGAAGTATCAGTATGTGTTTTGAACTCTAGATTAGGATATTGAGTTTTATAATCTTCTAAAATATTCTTTATTTCTTTTACAAGCTCAATAGCATCACCATTTTCACTTTTGTTAATTCCAATAGAGATATCCCTATTTCCATTAAAATGAGAAATATTATTTACATCTGCTAGTGAAAATTGGACTTTTGCAATATCTTTTAAATAAACTCTTTTATTCGATATCTTTAAAATAGTATTAGATATTTTTGAGATTTCTTTTTCACCATTAAATGTACTTAAATAATAGTGTTTTGTTTCATCTTTTATAATTCCTGCAGGAAAAATTGATGTTAAATTTTGAACAGAATTGATAACATCTTGTAAATTTAAGCCATATGCTTTAATCTTATTTTCATCAAATTTTATAAGTAACTCTCTATCTGAATCACCCCAAATTGATAAATTACTCAAATCTTTAAGTCGTGAAATAGAAGATTTTAAATCCTTTGCAACACTTAAAAGCCTTTCTTTTGATTTATCTCCGTATAAAACTACAGTAATCAAAGGGATTTCACCAATCACTTCTTTTACAATTCGTTTATCCATATCAGAAGGAAAGTTTAATTTTGTTTTTGTAATAATATTTTTAATATCATCAATAACATCACTAGCTTCAAAACCTTTTTTAAGTTTTACATTGATTGAAAAGAAACCATTTTTAATTATTGTAGTAATATCACTTGCTTCTTCTAAAGAAGTTAATTCATCTTCTAAGTCTTCTACTGCCATCTTATCTAATAAATCAGAACTAGCTCCTACATAAGTTCCTGTAATTGCAACAGAATCCAAAGATGCAGGAGGAAATATCTCTTTTGGTATTGAAATATATGCAAATACTGATAATACAAATAAAAAGAAAAGTAAAAAATGATTTAAGATAGATTTTTTTAAAGCAAAATCAATTATATGATTTATCATTTTTTAATTTCCAAAGGGTTAAATAATAAAGAGTCTATAATTTGATTTTTAAATTTCATATCTTCTAATTGCTGTGCTAAGAATTTATTTTCTTCTTGCAATGATGTATAATGAGCGTATAACTTATTAATATCCTTACTAATATAATAAATATTATTTCTAAAATAAATTTTAGGAAAATACAATATGATAGCAAGGAATAACATTGAAAAAACAATAATTATTGAATTCACAGCATTTAGTTTAATCAAACTTGAAAATCCTTAATTTTGAACTTCTACTTCTTGGATTTTTTTTGATTTCTTCTTTTGTAGGAATTATTGGTTTTTTAGTTACAACTTTCCCTAAAGCATGATCATTTCCACAAGTACATCTAAATGCTTCAGGAGGACAAATACAAGATTTAGTCCATTTTTTAAAATACTGTTTTACAATTCTATCTTCTAAAGAATGAAATGAAATAATTGAAATTGTACAATTTGTTAAGTTTGCAGACTCAATTGAATCAAAAAGTCTTCTTAAAACTCCTAGTTCATCGTTTACTTCAATTCTAATACCTTGAAATGGTAAAGTTGCAGGGTGAATTTTACCTTTTGACATTTTTTGAGATAAAAGTGTCGCAAGTTCTTTTGCTGAAGTAAAAGGTCTATTATTAACTATTAAAGAGGCAACTTTTTTATATTCTCTAACTTCACCTGATTCTTTTAAAACTTTTTCTAAATCACTTTGAGTATAAGTATTAACAACAATTGAAGCATCAAGACTTTGATCTTGATTCATTCTCATATCTAAAGTTTCACTTTCAAAGCCAAAACCTCTTTCTAATTTATCAAGTTGTAAAGAAGAAACGCCAATATCAGCCAATAATCCTCTTATTTCATAATCTTTGAAAGTTTCAATTACATGTTCAAAGTTACCTTTATTAAACGTAACTCTTGAAGAAAATTCTTCCAATCTATTCTTTGAGAAGTTTAAAGCTTCGTCATCTTGGTCATTACAAATTAATTTTATATTATTATTTTGTTCTAATAAACCAAAGCTATGTCCACCAAATCCAGTGGTACAATCTATTATATAACCCTCTTCTATATTTTCAAAAGATTCTAAAGTTTCTTTATATAAAACGGGTACATGAGGTATTTGCATTCAAACAGTCCTTATTAAAATTAGTATATAATACCCAAAATTACATTTAAGGCTTTTTAAAATGATTGATAAAGATACAGTTAAACAACTTGGTGATTTATCTCTTACTATGTTTAGAAAAAATTTCTTTGGAATCTATCATGGTGCAATATCTGCTAAAACAGATCAGGACAATTTTATTATTAATACATCAGATGCTATTTTTGATGAAATGTGCGAAAAATCATTTTGTTCATTAAATATGACAAAACAAGATTATAGATGGAAGATTGCAAGTATTGAAGCTCATATTCATGCAACAATTTATACAAATATTCATGAAGCAAAATATATTGCATTTGGTATGCCAATTTATACAACTTCATATACTTTTGATCATGATAAAATCGTTTTTGATGATTTCTTTGGAAAAACAACATTTGGAGAAATTCCAATTTATGATCCAGGTGATTTCTCAACTTGGTATGATAGAAATTCTTTAGAAATTACAAAATATTTAAAAGAAACAAATAACAATGTTATGGTTATCAAAGGCGTAGGAGCATATGTCTTCCACAGAAACTTAAATGAACTTGTAAAAAAAATAGCCATTTTAGAAAATTCTTGTAGACTTTTGAGTATTAAAACATCATTTAACTAAGGAAAACTTATTGTAGATTATAATTTTTATTATATTCTTCGCAAAAGCCCCAAATTTTAGCTATCCTAAAGCTTAAATACTATAAAGTTTCTCAAATTATAATTCAAAAAAGGAGTTCTCTTATGAACAAAGCAGAATTTATTGACGCAGTAGCAGCTAAGGCTGGATTATCGAAGAAAGACGCAAAAGGTGCAGTTGATGCTGTATTAGACACAGTTACTGAAACTCTTGTAAAAAGAGAAACAGTAAGTTTCATTGGATTTGGTACATTCTCAACTGCTGATAGAGCAGCTAGAACAGCTAAAGTTCCTGGAACTGATAGAACTGTTGATGTTGCGGCTACTACTGTTGCAAAATTCAAAGTTGGTAAAGCTTTAAAAGAAGCAGTAGCAGGTAAATAATAAATTTTATTTATTTAGCTAAAAGAGAACTTATTTTTTAAGTTCTCTTTTTTTATTATCTATAAAACTAATATTTAAAAAAAGTGCCAGTATGATGGAATGGTAGACTTAGGGGATTCAAAATCCTTTTATAAATGTTTACAAAACCCTTGTTAAAGGCTTCTTTAAATTTAAGTACACAAATAAAGTACACAACTTAGTATAAAAGCCAGTGTGATGGAATGGTAGACTTGGTCGACTCAAAATCGACTGCCTCACGGCGTACCGGTTCGAGTCCGGTCACTGGTACCACTTATATACTACTCTTTAATAGTTTAAATAATATAAGATAACTCATATGTTTCTCTTATGTCAACAAAAGATAGATAACACTTAATATCTCTAATAGCACATTAATAACTATTTCACAAATTTAAAACTAAAATATATTCTATACTTGTTACAATAAAATTAATAGATCATCAATATTCTATTTTTATAACGCCCATTCAACATAGAAGTGCAACACTAATCAAAAGATTATGCTGATAATTTCCTTTGTAAAATCTTAAAAAATATCTCATTTGGCGTTTTATACTCTAGAACTTTTCTAGGTCTATTGTTTAACCTGTTTTGAATATTGATTATTTCTGTTTTTGATATTTTATCAAACTTACTTTTCTTAGGTATAGACTCTCTTATTAATCCTCTTATACCTAAGCCATTTGAAGAGCATGCCACCATGCTTTTGGTATATATCTATATATAGTTTCATAGGATATATGAATAATTTTATCTTTTTTTAGTCTTCCTGATATTTGTTCAGTGACCAACTTTGTTTTAAATATTTTTGCAATTTCACTTATAGAATAATTCTGCTTTTTATATGCAAAGCTTTGATACCTTAAACCTAAGGTTAATTGTTTATACTTTCTCATTAAATGCTCCATTTATCCGTCACGATAATAAGCTTTAATTGTATATCAGCTAACCTTACTATCCTGACTTATTAAACGTTGCACTTCTAATGTGAATCTACATAAAAAAAGCTCAAAAAGTCAAAATTTGTTGAAATAATTTTCAAAATGGAGGACTAGGGTCTTAGAACCCTAATACTATCAAAAAAGATACTAGTTTATATTATAGTAGAGGAATTAACATACATAATAATAAATAATTTAATTAATGTATAAACTTGTTTTCAGCCAAACAACATTTTTTATATTTATTTCCTGAACCACAAAGACATAAACTATTTCTATTTAGCTTTTTATCATCATTTTTGGGCTTTGGTTCGAGTTTTTTCGAGAGTTCTTTCATTTTTTTCATGATTATATTAGTAGCTTTATTAGCTAAATTTTGAAAATCAACTTTATAATAATTTTTAGCTCTGTTATTACCTTTTGAGATTGCTTCTTTTAAATATTTCTCTGCTTTAAGAATATTTTTATTTACAAGAATACCTTTATGATAGAGAATTGCTAATTCGGTAAGAGCATTAATATTACCTTCTTCTATTGACTTATTTAAATAAGATAAAGATTGTTCTTTATCAATTTCACAAGCAAAGCCTTCTGAATAATAATAAAAAAGATATAAATAAGAGACTATTTTTTTTATTTCAAAATAATTTAGGGTAATTAAAGTCTAGATACCATAAATACGTACTTTTCACCTTATTTGTCTAACAACTAAAGGGTAATTAGTTTCATATATATATTGTGTAATTAGACTATCCTAAATTATACAATCAAATTGTATTGAAAAGGTAATTAAATTCTAATCACTTTAAATATCACAATTCATACTACTAAAAATTGTATACTTCAATAATTAATTTTTCTAAATCAAAATTAGCTAGACTCTCTAATTCATCTTTATCTTGTATCGATATTTCAATTATTCTAACTTCACTTTGAATTTTTGGTTCTTCACACTTATGAGTTACTGCTATTTCCCAGAAAGTAGGAGTATCATCATTATCGAAAGTTAAAACATCAGCAAGAAACCCTTTGTGGTATTTATCGTCAAGATGAATAGTTTTGATATCGCCTATATTAAAACTTACTTTATCAACTTTCATTTGTCTTATCTTTTCAAAGTTTACTGTATAACAATATTTTATAACTAATGTAATTTCTTCTCTAGTTAGATTATAAAAGTAATAAACCATTGACAGGTAGTCATGGTTTATTGAAGTGTTAATATATTTATCTATAAATAAAAGATTATCTATTAGTGAATTTTTTTTCTTTGTACTACTCCAGTGCTTATCAACATCAAGAATCAAATAGCTTTTGTTTCTACTTATAGACTTATCAACCTCTTTTATAAGCCATTTATGAAACTTTGTAAATATATTAATCAGTTCTTTGTTTTCAGTCTCTTTTATTTTAGTAAAAAATTTTAATAGCTGTTTATTAAGTTTAGCTTTTCTTTCTTTATATATAAAGTTGAGAAAATATTTGTCTATTGTATACTTTAGTCTTTCTTTATTATTATTAATAAAAATAAACCCTGTAGAATAATCAAATCCCTCACGTTCAATATAATAGTGTTTATTAAAATAAAACTCCATCACTTTTGAAGAGTTTATATGTTTTGCCAAATTATCATAAAGAATTTTTTTTGCAGTTTTATGTAGATAACTCTCTTCACTACATTCTTTATTAATATGAAAAAAGTGTGGAACTCTTATTTTTCCTCTTTTTATTCCCATTTTTCCATTACATGAAGGACAAAAAAAATCTCCATCACTTTTGCTTGATTTTGAAGCCTCCACTATTTCATTTTTATTTTTTAAAGCATAAAAATTTACCACCTATATCCTTTACATCTTTTATTAAATTCTTAAATTTAGACAATTTGTCAAACATAATAATCACAAATAGTAATATTTACATTATCAGAGATAAAAAATAGTAAATAAAAGCCATTTTATTTTTAAATCTTAAACTTAATTCTTTTTTATTAGATAATTAGTTCTTCTCTTAATATACAATTCACTTTCTATATATTCTAATGAATTTTTACTCACTAAGTACTATCTTCTTAGAATTTGTAACAAATACTGTATATCATCTTAAAGCTTCTTCCCAAGAAATTTTATTCTTATCATTTGGAACAGCTAGTACCAGTAATTTTCTAGGTCTTGTCATTGCAACATAAACATTTCTCATTTCTTCTTCTGAAGTATAATTCCCTTCTTTTAAAAGAGTAGTGTAATTTTTTAATACTTTTGTATTTAAGAAAAGAAGTGTTGCTTCAAAAGTCTCACCTTTTGCAGAGTGTATTGTCCCAATTCTACAATTTTTATGTTCTTGTATTGTAGTATCATTAAATAACTCTTCAATTGTTAATGAAGAATCTTCTTTAAGTAATAAATCTAAACCTTCATTTGCTTTATTTGTAACTTTTAAAAAATCATTTATTTTTGTATTAGCAGTATTAGGCAATGTTTCAATAAAAGAATAAACATTTAATCTAAATTCAAGCAAGGTCATTCCTTGTCTTTCTAAAAATTTATTAATTTCTTCTTTATTTATTGACCTTTTATTTATAAAGTATTTAATTAATGCAATTTTTATCAATTTAAAACCTGCTCTATAATCACCATTGTCAATAAGATATTTGCCTTTTACAATTTCTTTAGTCCAGTAATCTCCAAGATTCCAAATATTTTTATTTACTCCATATCCAACTGACTTAGTTCCCTTAAATAAATCTATGAAACTCTTACTCCTAAAAAGAATTGAAATATTTTTTTCATTAACTTCAATACCAGTTTTAGAACATAAACCTAAAAAGTAATCTATCGTAACGTTTATATTATCTTTATCAAAAACAACAACTTCAGGAATAATATTTGGTTCGGCAGAAGTAGAAGTGGAAGAAGTTTCTAAAGAAGATAAGTTAAATGTATAATTACATATAATTTGAGAACTTCTTCTGTTTTCATTTAAAACTGTTTTATCCCATTGATTATATTTCTCTATAAAAAGCTCTGGTTTTGCATAATTCCATTCATAAATTGATTGATCAGGATCTCCTACAAGCATAATATTTGTCAAATTATACTCAACTAATTTATCGATAATTGCCATTTGTATTTCAGTTGTATCTTGTGCTTCATCTATAATAAAATATGGGAATCTTTCTACTAAAGACTTACCTATTTCTGGATAAGTCCGCAATATCTTTAAAGCAAAATAATTAGCGTCAGATTGATTAGCATAACCCTCTTTTAAAAGTTCTTTTTTTGCATTATTTATGTGTATTTCATGACCTGTTCCTTGCCACTTTTTACCAAAAAAGCAACTACTCGAATCGCCTACACAAATTAGATTACCATTAATATCAAAACTAAATAAATCAAAATAAGGTTTATACGCTTTATACCCCTTCCCTGTAATTGGATATGACCAAGTACCATAAGGTTCACCAACTAATTCTGGACGTTTATTACACTCCAGTATTAAATGACCAAAAGGTAGAAATATATGTTTATTAATAAAACTATCAATTGTTCCCATAAAATGTGGGTATCTAAAACTTATTTTGTGATCTATTAGATTCTTTTCTATTTCTTTCCATGCAATATTAGTAAAAGACAATGCAGCAATTCCTTGATAAGAAGAGTCCCAAGTTTTTAATAGTTCTTCAATTTTTGCACTGACAGAATAAGTTTTTCCACTTCCCGGACAAGCTCTTAAAACAAACTTTCCATTTGCCGATAATACTTTTTGCTGCTCTACTGATAATGATTCAACTAAACTCATTTTTATTTACCTAAAACCCAGTTAATAGCTTGTTTTATATAATCTGGAACTTCAAAAGTACAAATTCCCCCTTCAAGTTCTTCATTTAATTCAATAGATAAAATATGTGCGAATTCAGATTTTCCGTCTGCTACAAAATCTTTAAACTCTACAGAACTATTAAATGTTTTACCTAGTGTTGTGTATTTTCTTTTATATGAAATTGGGTGAAGTTGTTTTGCTACGTTATTTAATATTGAATGATTAGTAGCTGGTTTATAAAGTTCATTTTCAAAAGTAATATCGGATATATGTACTGTTAAATCTTTTTTTTCTAATAATTTAGCTTTATCAGCTCTTGCAGTATCTCCACCTTTTTTATCACTATCACTATCTGTTAGAATAGCAGCTTTTACACCTAAGTTTTTTGAACTATCTTCACTATTAAATAAATTTCCAAAATGTTCAAATGCAACACCATTTATATTTACTACTTCAATACCATTTTTTTCTAAATCATATTCTTTGCCCATAACTTTTGCAAAAACTGGAATAAGTAAAGCTTCTGAAATTCCTTCTACAAATAGAACCCCTTTTGAGAAAAATAATTGAGATTTTGTAACGTCTAGAAATTTAGATAAATATTTCTTATTCTTAGGAGTTAAATTTGAATTCATTAAAGGTAATGATTTTACTTTATGACCATCAATCTTATTTAATACTACTATTGAATCTAAATCAGTTTTTGCTGTAATTGTAGGAGAATGTGAAGTAATAAATGTTTGAAAGTCTGAAGCATAACTTTTTAAATATGAAAATAATACACTTTGTAATTGTGGATGCAAATGTGCTTCTGGTTCTTCAATTAATAAACTTTTGTAATGTTCATCAGTTCTAGAACTTAGGTCACCAAGTATTGTTGCTGTATATATTAAATTATTATAACCTAAACCATTTTGATATAGCTCTAAATAATCACTACCATATGAAATTCTGGCAGTCATTGAATCAGCAATCTTTTCAAATTCAAAAGGGATTGGAGAAATTGAAACCTCTTGATTATCACCCATAAAAGTTGTTCCCTTAAGGTGTTTATTTATTTCACTTTCACCCTTTTCAATAAAAGACTTCCATTCTGGAGTTTCTATTGCTTTTTTAAGTTTTTCAACTAGTCTTTCGTCTTCTCCTGAAGAAACCAATTGTTTATACAGTCCACCTAATTTATTTCCCCGAATAGGTTTCATATGCTTTTCAACATCTCTTAAAGCTCCCAAATATACAAAATATATACTCTCTAAAACTTCAGTTGATATAGAATGACCTTCATTTTCTCCACCCCAAACTGAAAGCTTTATTTTATTATGAGAACTAAATATTTCAAGTGTATACCTAAAATGTAAGGATAGATAGTTATCACCTGTTACAGGATCATATGTCAAAAGATCATAAAACATACCAGATTCTTTTGGATCTTCAATCTGAAATTTTAAATGAAATTCAAGTACATTATCAGAAGGTAGGGAAGGAATATGAAAATCTGTTTCATTAATATAAATATCTCTTTTTTGAGTAGAACCATAACCAAAAACTAATCTTAAAGCGTCAATTATTGTAGATTTTCCTACATTATTTGAGCCAACTAAAATATTAACATTCTTATTGAAAGTTAAAACTGCTTCTTTAATACCTCTAAAATTTTTAATCTCTAATTGTTCTAAATACATTATTCAATTACCTCTTCAGTTAATAGTTTCTAACTTAGACCTTCTTTTAGTTCTTCAAAAGATTCTTTTTGATTTACTAATCGAAGTCTATTACTCATTTACAAGTATTTTATTACATTAAGAAAATGCACATAATCGTTTTAAAACTTTTTGTTTATATGCTCTTGATTTATTTCTCAATATCATTCCTTATAAAAAATATTAATTATAATATCAATTATTTACTTAATTATTATTAATTATTTACTTAATTATTTAAATATCCTACATGGTTTTAATAGTTTTATTATTTATATTTCTTGTTTTAATATACTTACTCAAAGATGGTTGAGTACCAATACCAATATAGTTTACAATTTTTTGAACACTAAGTCCTAGATTATAAAGCTCCTCTATTTTATCTTTAAAGGGATCATATTTACTTTTTACCAATTGTCCTTTTTGTCTACCTAGTAATTTCCCATTTGCTTTTGCTACAGCTAATCCCTGTTTTGTTCTTTCAGAAATAATTTTTCTTTCTGTTTCTGCAAAATATCCATATATGGAATAAAGTAGTTTAGATAATGTGCTATTAGAAGTAGATAATTCTGGTTGTGAATCTTTTATTTGAAAAATATTTAGTACAATTCAATATAGTCACCATTTTTAGGAGTCTTATTAGCATTTAATCAATTTTCATAGTACAATAAATTTTTAACATAAAAAGTATAATAATAATTACAAACAATAATTTCTAATATAGTACAGATAGTACAATTAATTATTTACTTCACTATTAAATTTATAATTTATAATTAATTTTAATATATTTAATAAAAAGAAACAACTTATTAGGTATAATTTTTCTAAATATAAACTATTAAGAAGATAGTTTACTAACATCTAGACCAAGTCTTGAGAAGTAGTTATCAGGTAAAGCACCTTTTAAAGATGGATTATTTTTTTCTGCAGTAGATAATGCAGTGTCAATTTTAAGTGATATATCATCTTGTTTTGAAAGTTCTTTAATATATGACCATCTTGAAACTTCAGGTAGATAGAAAACATTATTCATTGTATAGAATTCTGTCATTTCGAGAAATTTTTCTTTTCCTTGTTCTATTAATTCAGCTCGTCGTTCTTCAAATGTATCACTAACAAACTTTAAAAAAATAAGACTTAATACAATGTGTTTGTATTCAGATGATTCAACTGACCCTCTTAATTTATTTGCACTATCCCATAGTGTCTCTTCCATACTTTTTTGATTTTTAGCTTTTGACATTAATTATAAAATCCTACAATATTATTTAATTTCTAGTTATTTTTATACTTAAGGAACTTGTTGATCTTTAAGTATATTAACTCTAATTTATTTCTCTCTAGGTCTACCTATATTATTTACATGATTAGGAATTGTGCCTTTAGTAAAAGCTTTATCTCTCGTATTACTTTTAATATCATTTATACTTTGTTCATCTTTACATAAATATGAGATTACTTTTTCATTTAATATCTTTCTTTTTAGTTTAACTCTTCATTCCAATACCTACCTATTTAATCTGCTTTATATGAACCTTTTTGTACTTTATTTCCAATTATTTTCAACCACATATTATTCATATAGAAAAGTATAGATATATACTTTTAAAAACAAAAATTGTAATAAAAGGAAAAACAATGTTACTAGGAATAAAAGAAATAAAAATCTATTCTAAACCTCAAAGTATAGTTAAACAACTACTGTTAAATAACAGATATTAGAAGTGTAATATGAAATACTTAATTAAAAAAAAATCTTCATTACAAATACCTAATACTTCTGTAAATAATCAAAACTATCAACCATTACAAGGAGCATAATATGAATCTTCCCCCAAGTTTAGTATTAACAATAATCATAGCAACAGCTACAATAATAAAAGAATCACTTGATTCAGAAGACAACTAACTTTTAAAAACTTTCTTAACTCTTAACAAAACTAAATTCAAAAAATAAAATAAACAAGGATCAATCATGTCAACAAATCCATTAACAAATGTACAACTAAAAAAGCAAGCACCAGCGTTATTCACAGAACAAGCTCATAGTGAAGTTAGTGATAAATATCACTTTATTCCTACAATAGATGTAGTAGAAGAAATAAGATCAAACAACTGGTATCCAGTAAGTGTTTCTCAAGCAAATGTAAGAGATGAAGATAAAGAAGGATGCCAACAACACCTAGTAAAGTTTAGACATATGGACGATTTATTAAACCCACAAGAAAATGCAGTTGAACTACTTTTATTTAACTCTCACGATCGTAGTAAGAGCTTTTCTATTAGTGCAGGTATTTATAGGTTTGTATGCTCAAATGGCCTTGTAATCGCTGATAGTGTATTTGAGACGTATAAAATTAAACATCTAGGAGATAGAGATAATGATGTAGCAAATGCAGTTAATAATATAACAGCAATTAAAGCAAAGCTAATGAATAAAATCAAAAAGCTTGAAGGTATACAACTATCACAACTAGAAAAAGAATCATTTGCAAAAACATCACTACCTTTGAGATTTGAAGAACATTTAGAAGTTAATCATGCTGATTTACTTCTTCCGCATAGAGAAGAAGATGTAAGTAATGATCTATACACAGTATTGAATGTAATCCAAGAAAACCTAATCCGTGGAAATATAACAGGTGTAAATAAAGAAACAAAAAGAAAATTTACAAGTAAAGAGATTACTTCAATTAAAAAAGATGTTGAAGTTAATAAAGGTATTTGGGATATTGCAGAAAGAATTGCATCTATCAAAGAACCAGAATATCTAATAGCAGCATAAGGAATGAAAAATGAAACTAATAAATTATCAATTACAAACACAGATTGAGTGCCTATCAGATAAGAAGTCTACAAAGTTCTTTAAAGAGTATCTTCAATCAATTTTAGAAGATACAGCAAAGCCATACCATCAAAGATGCGATTATATAGGACTTTCCTTGCATGAAATAAAATCAAAGATAGATTTCCTTGCAAAAGATATTACAGAACTACAAAACTTAAAGAAGAAACTAACAACAGCATTAGAAATAGCAAAAGAACTTACAGCAGAGATATTTATAGAAAATGGAATAGATAGAATTGATGGAAATATCATCTCTTCTTTAACTCTAACAAACCCATCTTCTAAAACTAGTGATGTTGTATCAATCTTAGATGAAAATGCAGTAATGGAATTAGGTCATGTAAATTTTACAGTTGATATAGAAGCAGTAGAAGATGCAATAAAAACAGAAGAAGGACTTGAGAAACTAAAAGATTTTATAGAAGTAACTTCAATAACTCTTTCAAGTCCTGCAAAGATAAAAGTAAACGCAAAGAAATCATCTACTAATACAGAAACTCAAACAGATGAAATCTTAATTATTGAAGAAGAAGTAGCAGCATAAAGGAGGAAATATTATGTTTAACGATAATCAAATAAAAACTCTTAAACAAGAGTTGGATAGTAATAGAATTAAGACAAGAGAAAAAGCTAATGTCACTCTTTCATACTTAGAGGGCTTCGATATAATCGATACAGCAAATAGAATCTTTGGCTTTGGTAATTGGGAATATACAATTTCTAAAATTGAACAAGTATCTCAAGAAACTAATCAAAATCAAAATGTAGTTGTTTGTTATAAAGCAATTATAAAAACCATAGTACATGATATAAATCACTCTAAACAAATAAGTAGAGAAGATATAGGATTTGGTAAAGGTATCTCTAAAACACTTGCAGAAGCTCATGAAGGAGCTGCAAAAGAAGCAGTAACAGATGGACTTAAAAGAAGTCTAAAGAGCTTTGGTAATCAGCTAGGTTTGAGTTTATATAATAAAAGTAAGAATCATCAACAACCA
>PJEL010000261.1_pt1 | contig 63635 bp, 68 predicted proteins | sample 1853271 | NCBI WGS metagenome assembly PJEL01 (sample SAMN08108733, study PRJNA415343) | Invertebrate metagenome, whole genome shotgun sequencing project. | host: Globobulimina | place: Sweden: Gullmar Fjord | collected 2015-08
TTCATAAGTTCATAAGTTCATAAGTTCATATAAGTTCATATAAGTTCATATAAGTTCATATAAGTTCATAAGTTCGTAGGCCATGCTGAGGCTCTCAAAGGTATTTGTTGTTATATGAGTAAGGGCAGCCAATGGGATTTTACACACTATTTGAGGAGCGTGGACGCAGCTGCTGGTTTATTTCAGGCATAAAAAAGCCATCTTTCGATGGCTTTTACTAACAGATTAAAGGTGCGATAGTGAACTATCGCTATCAATCATTATATGTGCTTAGAATTCAACTTTAGCACCTAGGTAGAAGCGACGAGGTGCAACCCAGTCTTTTGCTTCACCAAATTCAAATGAACCACTACCAGCAACAAGTTGCTCTTCTTCAGTAACCGCTTGATCATCTAGGATGTTAAATACATCTAAGAAGAACTCAGCTTCATAATCACCAAAGTCATGAACATACTTGAATCGCACATCTAGCGTACCAAATGCTGGAGTTTCTTGGCTTGCAAGGTTACCAGGAGCAATCCAACGTCCGTCATAGCCACCGAAGTCATAAGTTGAATCTTCACGTAGTGGTAAGTAACGACCATAAACGTTTGAAGCTCGGTTATATGCAGTACCAGAGTTCCAGTTGTAAACAGCACCTATTTCAAAACCATTGTCAAAGTAGTATGTACCTAAGATTTTGAACTGGTGATCAATGTTACCAGGCTGTTTGCCGTACATGTTAGGAGCACGTGGATCTAGGTAGTAGAAGTCACCTTGTAAATCCGCGTTACCGTCTGAGTTAGTGTTACCTTCCGCATCGTTATAAGTGTAAGACGCTAATAGGTTCCAGTTATCAGTACGAAGCTTCTTGAATGTAATTTCAACACCTTGGTAATCACGTTTACCACCTTCTAGCGTAGCTAGAACATAGTTTGAACCAGGGTTTTCTGTGTAACCAAAGTAAGATAAAGGTAATGCTAAAGATGAACCATCTAATTGGCCGCCTTCTGAATAAACACCTAAGTCGTAATCTTCAAGAATGTCTCGAGTTTTACGGTTTGTATACGTTACAGAGATGTTTGTATCTTCAGTAAGGTTAGTTGAGTAACCTACTAAAAATTCATCAGTGTAAGGAGTTTTAGTTGTAGGCGAGAAGAATGCATCTTGAGTAGCTACACCACCACGCGTACGGAATGTCTGCCATGAACCATCTACAAACACTTGCTCTTCACGAACTGAACCAGTTAGGTTACCAGCAAATGATGTCATGTCAGTACGTACTGGATCGTAGTAACGACCGTGGAATGCCCAAACTTTTGAATCACCGTCACCGTTGATGTCATAAACAGCACTTAAACGATGTGCAATGTCCCAATCAAACGAGAAGATTTTCGCGCCCGTTGATGCATAGTGAGACCATTTTTCAGCACGTAAACCTACATTTAATGTTAGGTCGTCAATGTTGATACTATCTTGAATGTAAAAAGACTGGCCTTTAGTTTCAAGTTTAGACTCTGCTTGTTCTGTTTGAATGATACGGTAAACGTTTACATCACCTGTTGGGTTACCCATTGTGCTGTTAAATACAATGTTTGCTACGTCAGCTTCTGGGATACCTGTTGCTGCTGAAATTCGAGCTGCATCATCGTCAGATAAATCTCTATTACCAATCCAACCATCAGCATTTGCGTAATCGTTGTAAGTTGTACCAGCATCTGCTGCACCAATAGAGGTATATTGTGCAGAGTCACCTGTGTAAACAGAGTTTGTGATGTTTTCGTTAGTTTCAGCTGAGTAACCTACTTCAATAGTGTGATAACCGAAGTCATTTGTATCTAAGTAGTACTCGGCATTTACATAGAAACTTTCTTTATTACGCTCACGTAATGTGTCTGAACCTAAACCACCTAGGTCAGTATCTGACTGTGTAGTAGTTGAAGCGTCAGCGAAATAAGCTACGTCGTTACGAGTGCTCTTATCTTTTGCGATATCAGAAAGTTCTGACTCATGGCGCATGAAACCAGCATTTAGAACAACGTCGTCCCAAGAATGAGTGTAGTCAATCTTGTAGTTGTCGCCGCCTTGCTTACGTGAACGATCTCGGTTTGATAAAGTATCAAACGCGCTGCTACCAGAAACGTCAGTAGGATCGTTAAAGTACGTGAATACTAAACGGTCATCGTTAGTTGCCTGCCAAGTTAATTTACCAAAACCTAGTGTACTTTCATTTTCAACTGAACGAGCAATTGAACCTGTTTCTGGGTCAGCTACGTCATCTTTACGGTTTTTAAGCTGGTATGAAGCAAAAAACCATAACTCGTCTTGAATGATTGGACCACCAAGTGTTACTGCAGTATCAAAAGTAGAGAAACCACTTTGTGATTTAGTTGGGCTGTCGTAGTCACCAACTAGGCTGTCATTTTGGAAGTAGTAGTTAACTGAACCGTGGAACTCATTACTACCAGACTTTGTAACAACACGCGATACAAGACCTGAACCACCTGCGTATTTTGCAGGGATTGCACCAGTAATAACTTGTTGTTCCTGAATGATTTCAGAGTTGATGTTGCCACCAAATGTACCTGTTACGTTATCCGTTACGTTTACACCATCAATGTAGTAAACGTTATCCGAAGAAGTACCAACGGCACCACCAGCATCTGAGTAGTTAACACCAGATTTAGAAGATGGGTTACCACCGCTACTTGGCTTTACACCAGGAGTAAGTTGTAAGTAACTTTGATAAGAACGACCCGTTGGTAATGACTCAGTCATATCCAAAGTAATGTCCATACCTGTTGTTGCTGATGTTGTATCGATAGCAGATACCGCACGTCCAGATACAACAATTGTTTCCATGTCGCTAGATGCGTTACTTACTGCGTAGCTTAGGTTCAAACTTTTGCCCGTGATAACACGTACATTGTTTGCTTCAAAAGCTTGAATTTGGTTACCGTTAATACTTACGGTGTATTGGTTTGAAGCGTCTAGTCCGCGAAGAGAAACAAAACCATCGGCATCTGATACTGCATTTTTGCTAACTAGGCTGTCTGGTGCTTTTACTAATACTGTTGCACCTGCAATTGGGTTACCGTTTTTATCAGTAACTTTGATTTTTAGACCGCCGGTCTCGGCAGCCATTACAGAGCTAGAAAGACCTAGCGCTGCAGCTACAGCAAATGCTGTTAGGCTATTTTTGAAATTTATCATTATATGTCCCTAAATTATATTTTTTAGAATTAGATAATTCTGCTTTGCTCAGAAAAGAAATGCGCATAAGCCTGATGATTATGAACATATGCATTTAGGAATTGATAGGGCTGGAAATTGAAACAATATGTAAAAAAGGCTCATTTGAATAAAGGGCAAAAAAAACAACAAAGTGATTTTTTTTCAAAAGAGCTGAATTGATGGTTGTTTATTCTTTATACAGGCCAGTTTTTTAGTTAAAAGTGTTTGAACTGGCAAAATCTGCTGACACAAAAGTGTTAAGATATTGTTACAAATATATTTTAAATTAAATTTATATAAAAAATAACCGTCGTGCCAAACCTTTATTTCAGCCAATTCGGACTAATGGGCGTATAAGAATTGGCCGTTTCAATCAGTAAATTTGCTGTTAATTTTTCAACACCGACAACATGTGTATGACAGTTATAGCGGTTTTTAATCGTTCTTAATAACAACTCAAAGTCTCCATCTCCAGACATCAAAATGACAGTATCTACATTCGGTGCATTATCTAAAATGTCTATTGTAATACCTACATCCCAATCTCCTTTTGCGCTGCCATCTGAGCGTTGTATATAGGGCTTTAGTTTTACATCGAAGCCAATATGTCGCAGTGCATCTTGAAACTTTCTTTGGCCATCGTTGTTGCTGTCTATTGCATAGGCAATTGCAGTAACAATTTCACCTTGTTCTGAAATCTCTTTCCAAAATAACCGATAGTCAAAAGGTCGGTTGAAGACCTGCTTGGTGGTGTAGTAGATATTTTGTACATCAACAAATATTGCGATTTTCCCGAATGTTTGTTTCATAACTTTCTTTGATACCTATGGGTTGGACTAACTAAAGATGTAACTAACTATTACACAAATAAATTTAGCGTTTCATTTATTTTTTATTTATATAGAATAAACCTAAAAAAAATGAGGGATTTGTTTTGAAAATAATTAAATTGGGACTGATTGTAATTGGACTAATGTTGACCACTTTACAAGCAGACGGGAAGGAAGCTTTAACTTATAAAAAGTTTGCTCACTTGCCATTAATCTCTAAAGTAAGTGTTTCACCAGATGGGAAGCATAGCGCTGCAGTTTACCAGTCAGAGGCTGGCCCTTCAGTTGTTGTTTCTAAGTTTGGCTCTAAAGATATCGCTACGGTTGCAAAGCTTCGCATGGATAGAGACCGCATTGATGCAATTAGCTGGAGTGGTTCAAAGCGTCTAATTATCCATTCAAGCGTTTCAGAAAAGTATAGTAAAAATAGATGGCGAGAGTCTTATTATTTCGCTGTGAATCTAGACGGCTCTAACCTAATTGAAATAAAGCCTAAACGCTTAAATAGAGGCGCTGAATGGGAAATTAGGCTGGCGAGTCGTGTCAGATTAATCTCAAGTCTTCCTAAAGATGATGATCACATTCTTGTCCAAGCGTATGACATTGGCGACAGAGGCCAAGCTGTTTTTAAAGTAAACATTAATGATAATAGCTTTGAGAAACAGTTTTCAAATCGTTATGACGTACATAGCTGGTTTGTAAACAGTAACGGCGTGCCTATTTTTGGTATTGGTTCGAAAAAACATGAACCAGAGGTTATTCAATACTGGTACAGAGAGCCTGGTACAGAAGAGTGGCTTTTAATCAATGAAATGAAGAACATGTCTGGCGATACATTCTCTCCGCTGGTTGTTCAAAATGGCAAGTTATGGGTAAAAAGTGACAGAGACTTAGATCGAGATGCGATTTGGGAATTTGACCCTAAAACTGCGACTTTCGGCAAGCTTGTTTATGCACATCCAAAGTTTGACGTTACTGGCCTTATTATGAATGCCGACAAGTCTAAAGCTATTGGCGTAGAGTATGTTGATCACTTCCCTGAGACTCATTATTTTGAAAAAGGTGATACTGATATAAATCAATTGGTAGCCAATTCTTTTCCTGGCTATAAAACGGTAATCGCATCAAGAAGCCAGCGTAGTGACAAGTTGTTAGTGATTGCATATAAAAATGACTCTCCTGCAAAATACTTTTGGTTAGATATTGCTGGTGGTAAAGGTGGTTTTTGGTTTGGTCAATATCCTTATATTGAGCGTATGACACTAGGCAAAACTGAACCGTTCACTTATAAAGCTCGTGATGGCATGGAACTTTATGGTTACCTGACAATGCCACCAAACCTGAAAAAAGGTGAGCAACCTCCGCTAATTATTCATCCTCATGGTGGACCATTTGGACCTCGTGACAATCAAAACTTTGACTACATGGTGCAGTTCTTAGCTAATTTGGGTTATGCGGTATTGCAACCTAACTTTAGAGGTTCAGGTGGTTACGGTTCTGTTTATCAAACTGCTGGTTACAAGCAGTGGGGTTTAAAAATGCAGGACGATGTTTACGATAGTGTCGAATGGCTTAAAAAGCAGGGTACTGTAGATACAAGCAATGCATGTATTGTTGGTTGGAGTTACGGCGGTTATGTTGCTTTAACGGGTGCGTTCCAAAAGCCTACGGCTTATCAATGCATAATAAGTATTGCTGGGGTTAGTGACGTTGAAATGTTAACAGATGAAGGTCAACGCCAAAGAAGCGCGCTTACTGAATTCCATAAAAAGGCAATTGGTAATACTGATATCGATGCTGAAAAAGAACAGTTAACTAATGCTTCTGCTATTAACTTTGTTGAAGGAATTAAAGCACCAATATTATTAATACATGGTAAGAACGATACTCAAGTTCACTACGGACAGTCTGCATCGTTTTACGAAGAGGGCAAAGAAGCAGGTCTTGATATCGATTACATCGAATATGAAACTGGTACGCATTACCTAGACGAATACAACAATCGTTTAGATGCGTTTATGCACATTGAGAAGTTTTTGAAAAAGCACTTAAAAGCAAAATAATTTAAGCTTTTAATATCAGATTCATTAGCTTACATTAAGTTTAATAAAGCCGCTTCTATTAGCGGCTTTTTCATATCTTAAATAAGGATTAAACGTGAAGGCATTTGTTACCGGCGGAACGGGTTTTTTAGGTGTTAATTTGATTCGTCAATTGGACGATTTAGGTTGGAGTGTTACCGCTATATGTCGACCCGGTTCAGATACGAGTTTATTGGCTGATGTGCCAGTAGATTGGCGAACCGGGTTAATGACCAATAAAGATGATATAGAAGTTTGCATGGACAATGATATTGACGTTGTTTTTCATATTGCTGGTGACACTAATTTGTGGACGCCAAATAATGAAACACAGTATGAATTGAACGTCACTGCCACTCAATATGTTGTAGATGCTGCGCTAAAACGAAACGTTAAGCGTTTTATTCATACTTCTTCTATATCGGCTTATGGTTTTCATTCTGATGTGATCAATGAAAACTCTGAGTCTTTAGCCATGACTTCTAATGTTAATTACTTAAAAACTAAATACCTTGGTGAACAAGTTGTTAAGCAAGCTGCGTTAAAGCAAAACCTACAAGCTGTTATTTTAAATCCTTGCGCCATTATGGGTCGGTTTGATAAACATAACTGGTCACAGTTATTTACCATGATTAATGATGATGCATTGCCAGGTGTGCCATCGGGAGAGGGTTCTTACTGCCATGTAGATGAAGTGGCTAAAGCCCATATTGCTGCGGTCACCAAAGGCCAAGTTGGCCATAACTATATTCTTGCGGGGGTTGATCATCGCTTTTTAGATGTGGTGAATCGAATCTCTGTGCTGCTAAATAAACCTAAACAAAGTTCAACTATTGCACCATGGTTATTAAAGCTGGTGGGTCGCTTATCTTATTGGGGTTCACTAGTAACTGGTAAGGAGCCAAACATGACGCCAGAAAAAGCGCTTATGGTTACCAAAAGGGTAGTGGCCTCCAGTGACAAGGCGGTAAGTGAGCTTGGATATAATAATGATATGGAATTAGACGTCATGCTCAAAGATACTTATGAATGGCTGAAATCGGAAAACCGACTTTGACTTAAGTTGTGGTTGAGCCGTTTGGGAAGTAGTACTTTACCAAGACTCAGTCTCCAGCTGGGGTCAGGTAAAAATTAGTAAATAGAAACTAGAAATTAGAAAGTTGTTTGAGTAAGCGTTCCAAGGAGCGATACCCCAATGCTTCTGATAAATGCGTACGGTTAATATTTTGGCAGCCTTCTAAGTCAGCAATGGTGCGCGCTACTTTTAAAATCTTGTGGTACGCCCTTATCGACATGTTTAGGCGGTAGATAGTATCTTCTAAAAACTTCGCATCGGCGGTGTCCAATTTACAATGAAGGGCAGTCTCTTTACTCGAAAGTAGCCCATTAGGCTTGTTTGCTCTTTTTATCATGAGGTCGCGAGCTACAGATATTTTCTCTTTGTAATAAGCTGAGCTTTTATCGCCTTTGTTATTTTTAGCGTTAATCGCCCCTTGAGGTAAAGCGGGCACGTCTACTTGCAGTTCTATTCGGTCTAAAAACGGCCCAGAAATCCGGTTTAAATATTTTAGAACTTGAGCTGAGTTCGCACGACCATCAGTGTGATGTCCTGTTGGACTAGGGTTTAAAGCTGCCACAAGTTGAAACTGGGCTGGGTACTCAACTTGAAGAGCCGCTCGTGAAATAGAGATAACGCCGCTTTCTAGCGGCTCACGCAACGCATCAAGTGCAAACCGATTAAATTCGGGAAGTTCATCTAAAAAAAGAATCCCGTTGTGTGCCAAACTAATTTCTCCGGGTCTAGGAGGGCGACCGCCACCCGTTAAGGCTATCGCGGAAGCCGTATGATGGGGAGAACGAAAAGGGCGCTGACGCCACTTTTTAATATCAAATGTTTTACCACTAACAGAGTTTATTGCAGCTAACTCAAGTGCTTCATCGTCGGACAGTTCAGGCATAAGGCTAGCAATTCGTTGTGCCAGCATTGATTTACCTGTGCCAGGAGGTCCAGTAAACACGATGTTGTGTTGCCCAGCAGCGGCAATCACCAAGGCTCTTTTTGCTAACGGTTGACCTATAACATCAGCGATATCAGGCTGATCTAAAGTATCAGCATCAACAGTAAATAACTCCTCTGGTTGGCAAAGGTGTTTTTCATTTTTAAAGTGCTCAACTACATTTAACAATGAATTTGCCGACAAAGTCTGCGCGCCGTTAATAATAGTTGCATTCACGGCATTTAAAGAAGGCATTATGTTAATTCGATTACGCTTCTTACAAGCAATTGCCGATGGAATTTCACCAATGACGGTTCTGATGTCACCGTTTAATCCTAGCTCACCTAAAAACTCATATTGGTAAAGTTGTTTGTCAGATATCTGTTTACTGGCGGCTAAAATACCAATGGCGATGGCTAAATCAAAACGTCCTCCGTCTTTGGGTAAATCTGCCGGGGCTAAATTAACTGTGATGCGTCTTTGTGGGAACTCCAAACCTGAATTGATAATGGCACTTCGTACTCTATCTTTTGCTTCTCGTACGGAAGTTTCTGGCAGCCCGACAATAGTAAAAGAGGGTAATCCGTTAGATAAATGCACTTCAATTGTGACTAAAGGCGCATTTATTCCAACTCGTGCCCGACTAAATATGATCGCAAGTGACATTTTTTACCCATCTGGTCATTAATTAAACAGGTATAACAACAAAACTAAATTTATCGAGAAATCCTAGACTTAAATGCTAAACAACTAGACCTACTGATCCGACCTGTAGGCACTTCCGTAGTACCTAACTGAGATATATATGCAAAATTAACTTTATTTTTTGTTAAAAATGAATAAACTGGTAAGACATCGTACCAGTTGTGCGTGAGTTGTCTCAAAGATGGTCTATACTAATTAGAGTTACGACCGAGGGATAAGTAGCGTATATTGGGAAACACTTTATTTAATTATAATTGAGGGGCGAAACATGAGCCTAAGAACAAAATTCAAGAAAATACTTCCTGAAATCTCTCGAACAGAGCAAGAAGCGTTAGACGCAGGTGACACATGGATTGAAGCCTCTATTTATCAAGGTGCGCCAGATTTCGAAACGCTACTTAATACTGCCCCGTCTAAATTAACAGACGAAGAGCAAGCGTTTATCGACGGTCCTTTAGAAGAATTGTTAGAAATGCTTAATGATATGGAAGTGCATAACAGCAACCATATCCCTGCAAATGTAATGCAGCACTTAAAAGACAACAAATTCTTCTCGTTCATCATTCCAAAAGCATTTGGTGGTTTAGAGTTCAGTGCATACGCAAGTTCAACAATCGTTGCGCGTATCTCAACTAAGAGCAACCCAATTGCTACTACCGTAATGGTACCTAACTCGTTAGGCCCAGGTGAGTTATTAGCTCACTACGGTACTGAAGAACAACAAAATCACTACCTACCTCGTTTAGTAGATGGTCGTGACATCCCATGTTTTGCACTAACTAGCCCTGAAGCTGGTTCTGATGCTGGTGGTATTCCAGACCGTGCAATCGTAACTAAAGGCATGTACAACGGCGAAGAAGTTGTTGGCTTACGTGTTACTTGGGAAAAACGTTATATTACACTAGCACCTATCGCTACTTTAGTTGGTCTAGCGGTTAAAGTATTCGATCCAGAAGGATTAATTGGTGCTGAGAAAGACTTAGGTATCACTTGTTTACTACTTCCTGCAGACTATGAAGGTGTAGAAACGGGTAATCGTCATAACCCATTAGGCGTTAACTTCTACAACGGTACTACTCGTGGTACTGACGTATTTGTACCAATGGAATTTGTAATCGGTGGTCAAAACAATGTTGGTCGCGGTTGGCAAATGCTTGTTGCATGTTTAGGTGCAGGTCGTGGTATTTCATTACCAGCAAACGGTTGTGCAACTGGACACGCATGTTTGAAGTCTACTTCTGAATACGCGGCAATCCGTGAACAGTTTGGTATGCCAATTGGTAAATTCGAAGGTATCCAAGAGCAATTAGCGCTTATCGGTGGTTTAACTTATAACCTTGAAGCGATGCGTCATTTAGTTCTTAACTCTCTAGACTTAGGTTTCAAACCTTCAGTTATCACTGCAATGGCTAAGTACCACATGACTGAACTTGGTCGTGATACGCTAGAAGCGGCGATGGACGTTCAAGCTGGTAAAGCAATTCAAATGGGTCCTGGTAACGTATTGGCTACGGCTTATTTTGCAACACCAATCGGTATTACCGTTGAAGGTGCAAACATCCTAACTCGTAACCTTATGATCTTTGGTCAAGGTGCGACTCGTTGTCACCCATATGTACAAGACTTAATTACAGCAATTCACTCTGAAGATTCAGATGCAGACGCTAAATTTAACTCATTGTTCCGTAAAACAATTGGTTACAGTGTTAAGAACTTCTTCCGTGGTTTAACTACTGCGTATGTACCAGGTGTTGGCGGTTCAAATAATCCTGACAAACTAGTTAACCAGTTTGAAAAGCGTATTAAGCGTTTATCAAGCGTATTAGCAGTTCAATCAGACTTTGCATTGTTAGTATTAGGCGGCGACCTTAAGCGTAAAGAAATGTTATCTGCTCGTTTAGGCGACATTCTTAGCTTCTTATTCATGGCGATGGGTAACATTAAGTTCTACCTACAAAGTGAAAACCGTAAAGATCTAACTCCTTACTTTGAGTACGGAACACGTTGGGCATTACAACAAGCTGAAGAAGCACTAGAAGCTTATGTTGATAACTTCCCTAATCGTGTTGTTGCTGGATTCTTAAAAGTATCGACTGGTAATGCGTTCTTAGGTAAAACTAAGATCTCTGACAAGTTAATCACTGACTTAGCAGAAGCAACGTTACGTAATGACGGCGCTAAAGAAGAGTTAACTAGCTTAGTAAGCATGAAAGGCCGTGATGGTTTCACTGTTCTTTCTGACGCATACAAAGCGAAGTTAGACGTTCTTCCATTATTAGACAAGATTAAGAAAGCACAACGTGCTGGTAAAGTAACTAAGCAGTTAACGTTTGAAGAGTTAGTAGAAGTATCACTACAAGCAAACGTAGTAACAGCTGAAGAAAGTGACAAGTTAATGGCATACAACGAAAAGCGTAAGCTTGCGATTGCTGTTGATGAGTATACTTTTGATATGGAATTGTTATCAAACATTGATGAGCCTAAGCCAATCTTAAAAACGGCTTAATCCATATACTTAGTTAAATCTAGATAATAAAAGCCAGCTTTCGAGCTGGTTTTTTTGTGCCTAAAATTCACCAAGAGAAAGTGACTCAGCTTAAGTAGTTGGAAAGTAGCTAGAGAGTAGCACAGTAGAAAACAACACAGCACAACAGGAAACACAGCATTTCAACGGGATGTATTTTTATTCAGTATGCGTTGAATAGTATTTGAATAGTCTACGAGGGGTTTACAGGCATAAAAAAAGCAGCGGATAAGCCGCTGCTTTCATAGTTAAACATTGTTAAATCTAACAGTGCTTACTTATCTTTTTGGCCGTATGTTTTACCAAAGAAGCTATCGTCGTTCCATGTTGGACGTTGATCCGCTTCTGCAACTTCTCTCGCGATACCAATATTAATCTCAGTGAATAGTTTTGCTGAGTTATAGTTGATAGGTAAGTCTAAAGAGTCACTTGGCTGATGGTAATGATTTGCAAAGAAGTCACCCCATACTTTTCCGCCATCTTCGCCTTCAGTTTTTGAAGTGAAGCCTGTCATTAAGAATACAGAAGGAACGCCTTGTTTTACAAAGTTGTAATGATCAGAGCGAGTGAAAATAGCTTGCTCAGGCATTGGATCTGGACTTAAAGCGATATCAAATTTAGCCGCTGCTTTTTCTACGCTAGGACCCATTGAACTGTGGTTAGCACCAAAGGCAATGATATCGGCAAAATCGTAAAGTAACACAGGCATGTCTAAGTTGATGTTAGCAACCATGTCGTTAATTGGAACCGTTGGGTTGTTCGCGTAATAGCTAGAACCTAGCAGTCCTTTTTCTTCACCCGTTACAACAGTAAATAATACTGAACGACGAAGTGAACCAGACTCTTTTAATACACGAGCTGTTTCTAATAAAATAGAAACACCAGACGCATTATCCATTGCACCATTGTTGATACGGTCTTCTTTACTAACATCTTGTGTAAAGCCAACGTGATCTAAATGCGCTGTAAATACTACGTATTCGTCTTTCAGTTTAGGATCCGTACCAGGAAGAATCGCAACAATGTTAGGCGACGATACTTCTTCGTGTTTTGCTTTAGACGCAAGTGATAATGATGCGTTTAATGGGAAACCTTTTACTGGCTTATCGTCATTGTCTGCAGCAAATATATCTTCTAAAGACGTTTCTGCATTCGCAAATAACTTCTCAGCGGCACCAATATTTAAGTACGCACCCATTTTGATGTTTTCATATCCGCCAAAAGGATTACCATTCTCGTCTATCCAACGCATAGAAGGAGCACGTAAATAGTTTAAAGAGCTCGTATAAGGACGAACTTTTTCACGCTTAGGTGAATGAAGCGAAACAACACCTACGGCACCACGCTCTGCAGCAAAACGTGTTTTCTCACGGTTTAAGTGAGCGCCTTCTTCAGACGGCCATTCTGCTGGGCGACCACGTAAAGTAACAACAATCTTTCCTTCAACATCAAGACCTTCATAGTCATTGTAGTCAAAGTCTTCCGCCACAATACCGTAACCAACGAATACTGCTTCTGCTTCTAAAGCAGACTCTGTAGCCGACATGTTAGGGCCCATGATGTAGTCTTGTGGGAATTTTAATTCAACTTCGCCATCAGCAGTTTTGATAGTAGCTTTAGGGCTTTGCTGATTTAAATAACCTTTACGGAAAGTTACCGGTTGCATGTAAGAACCGTCGATACCAGCAGGCTGTAGGCCCATCTTTTTGAATTCAGTGGCTACATAAAGAGCCGCTCGGTCATAACCTTTGCTGCCTGTGTCACGACCTTCTAAAAGATCATCAGCTAAAAATTCTAGGTGAGCTTGGATACGTGATTTTTCTACCTCAACGTTAGTTTGCTCTGTTTTCTTTTCAGAACAGGCGGTAGTTACCGCCAACACTAACATCAGGCCAACGCTTGAAATTATTGTTTTCATATTATTTTGCTTACTTTTTGGATGGAAATCAGTATTCTAGTTTACACACTTGGTTTCATAAAAACGGTCGTGAAAACTTCCTTTTCTTATGTATAGTTAGCCTAAAATGGCACTTACACACTCTTATCATAAAGGATAACCATGAAATTACCTACTAAGCTCATCGTTTTAACGGCACTGTTCATCGGGTTTGGTTCTTTTAACGTAATCGCTAAAGTAAAAGTAGGCGAGCCGTTGCCAAATTTCGAATTAAAAACAATGGACGGCACTCAGGTTGTTAACATGGATTCCTTAAAGGGGAAGGTGGTTTACGTCGATTTCTGGGCAAGCTGGTGTAAACCCTGTTTGAAGTCATTTCCGCTATTAAACGACATTTACAACAGAAAAAAAGAACAGGGCTTTGAAATCGTTGCGGTGAATCTAGATCAGAAAAAACGTAATGCCGAAGACTTCTTAAATAAAAAGCCCGTTGATTACACTAACCTTTATGACGCTAGTGGCGATGTGAGTAATACTTTTAATGTGAGTGTAATGCCAGTGGGTTATTTGGTTGACCGAAAGGGAATCGTACGTGCAATTCATCACGGCTTTTTGCCTGGCGACGAAAAAAAACTAGAGAAAGGAGTTTCTATTTTACTAAAACGCTAACTAAGACGTTTGTATCGTCATGGCTGTGAATAGTTAGGGACTGGCAAATTAAATGTTTATTTAAATCGTAACTGTCTAAGCACGTTTAACCGGCTTAGACAGCTAAAGTACTAAATTCTAGTTTACCGTTGAATTATCTGAGTCGGCATTTGCGTTAAAAAGTGCTTCAACATCAATAGAGTCAAACAAGTATTGTTTAAGACAGAATTGGCAAATTATTTCAATATTACCTCTCTCTTCAACTAACGAAAGCGCGTCGTCTTTTGATAATCTTAAAATAGCATCACCTGTTTTTTCACGGCTACATCCGCAGGCATATTTAACTTCTTGAGGTTCAAATAATTGCGGGTTGTCTTCATGATATAAGCGAATCAATACTTGAGTTGGATCAAGGTGCAATAATTCTTCGTCTTTAATCGTATTGGTTAAAGCTTCTAAATGCGTGAAGTCTTCTTTAGCGCGTTCTTCAACCGGTAGTACTTGTAATAACATGCCAGCGGTTTTGCATTGCTCTTGCTGAACGTCAGTCGCTAACCAAACTCGGGTGCGCAATTGTTCTGAGGTTTCAAAGTAATGCTCAATACACTCTGCAAGCGTATCTTTGTCTAATGCAGCAACACCTTGGTAACGTTCGCCGCCTTTAGGTGCGATAGTAATAACCATAAAGCCAGAACCAATTAGGTCTAATAATGTGCCTTCTTTGATGTTTTCATCAAACTTAGCAGACGCTCGCATAGACTGTTTATTATTGCCATTTACCACTGCATAGTTAAGCGGTCCATCACCTTGAAGTTGAACACTAATTTCACCTTCAAACTTTAGCGTTGCTGTAAGTAAGCATGTTGCAGACAGCAATTCACCAAGAATTCGTTTTACGACATTTGGGTAGTCGTGATTTTCAAGCATTGCCGTAAATGAGTCGGAAATTTGTACTAGTTCTCCACGAACATGGTACTTATCAAAAAGGTAACGGTGTAGTAGGTCTGGTTGTTTAATGTCAGTCATGGATAAGTTACTCAAATAAATCTGAATTTTTAAGGTTTAATAACGTTCGGCGCTGTTTTTTATCTGGTTTTGTATCTGGGCGCGGCGACATCGCTGCACTAGATTGCCTTGCCAACGCTTGTTTTTCTCTGTTAGCAATGCTCTGTTCTGTTTCTTCATAGAGTGTTTGTGCAATAGTAAAATTGCGTCGTTTGTCACTGACTTCTTTTATTACAACAATCTTTTCATCAAATCCCTGACGTATTTTAACTTCCGCGCCCACATCTATTGCTTTAGACGCTTTGCATCGTTGACCATTATAGTGAACTTTTCCACCATTGATCATGTCAGTAGCTATAGAACGAGTTTTAAAAAATCGTGCGGCCCAAAGCCATTTATCTAATCGAATTTTTGATTCTGTCATGTTATGTTTCAGTAATGTTAAATGTGCCGTGAAAACGTCGTGAATTTATCATAATTAGTGATTTTAAACTACTTGAAAGGTTATACTCGACTTTTCAACATCGAGCACAAGCATTTTTACTTTTAGTTTGATAATGTATGGCGCCGCAATCTGTCATCGTTGATTATAAATTGCTTGGATAATAATAAGAAATGGAGTCGCCTCGCTTGTTAGAGCAGTTCAGCCAATTGGCTCAAAAAATTCCGCAAAATAAAATTGCCAAAATTATCACCGTGCTATTGGTGCTTTATAGCGCTTATCTTGCCGCGCTTACTATTTGGAAATTTATTGATGAGCCTGCCAGTTCAGGTCGCATTTCTGCTGCTCAGCCATTAACTACATCCTCTTCATCAAACACTTCAAGCATAAATATTAGCCAGTTAGTAAGCCTTAACTTATTTGGTAAGGAAGAAGCTAAAAAAGCACCAACAAAGCCTAAGCCAACAACCTCAGTGGCTCCTAAAACGCGATTAAATTTAACTTTAACGGGAATTGTTGCTGACAGCTCCAGTGAAGTATCTGAAACATCCGTTGCCATTATTGAGTCATCAGGTAGTCAAGATACTTATGGAATTGGGCAAAAAATTGAAGGTACCTCAGCGTCAGTGAGTCAAATCTTATTAGACAGAGTGATCTTGTCCGTTGGCGTTGGTTACGAGACGTTAATGTTAGAGGGAATTGAATATTCCACATCAATTCCTGGTTCTGCCTCTGAACTTAATGACAATATTGATGTCGATGCTGTGGACGTTGGTCCAACAAGACCATCGCGTAATGCAAAAACAAGGAAGCCAAACAACAAGTTTGGAAAGCCAGCGGCTTACGATAGAGAGCCAGAAAGAATTGATAATCGTGATGATACTGAATTAGCAGATTCATTACGTGAACAAAGAGAGCAACTGTTTGAAGATCCTAAACAGTTGATGGATATTATAAAAATTACACCGCATAGAGAAAAAGGTGAATTATTGGGGTATAAATTGTCTCCTGGTAATGACCCAACGCTTTTTAACCAAGCCGGTTTAAAGCAAAACGACTTGGCGGTGAATATTAACGGTTATGACTTAACGGACATGCAACAAGCATTGTCGTTGATGAGTGAATTAAAAGAACTAACGGAAGCAGATATTACTGTTTTACGCGATGATTCACCGGTTCAAATAATTTTGGCATTATAAGCCCTGGAGTTTATTTAAATGGGATTTTTCAGTAAATCTAAGAACATACAAGCAAAAGTTACTCGTTCGGCCAAGGTGTCGGCTTTTTCCGCTATTCTGACTTTAGGTTTGTTATCTACAGCGTGGGTTTCACCGGTTGCTAATGCAACGCAATATTCACCTAATTTTAAAGGCACTGATATTAATGAATTTATTAATATTGTGGGCAAGATATTACAGAAAACCATCATTATTGACCCGGCTGTTCGAGGCAAAGTTAATGTACGTTCTTACGATTTGTTAACTAAAGAGCAGTATTATCACTTTTTCTTAAATGTACTTCAGGTTTACGGTTATGGCGTTATTGATATGGGCAATGGCATATTAAAAGTCATTCGTGCCAAAGACGTAAAGAGCTCGCCTACTCCTGTCGTGGGTGAAGGCTATTTAGGCGAAGGTGACGAAATGGTCACTCGTGTTGTTGAAGTTAAAAATGTATCAGTAAGAGAACTATCTCCATTATTGCGTCAACTTAGCGATCAGTCAGGCAGCGGACATGTAGTGCATTACGAGCCATCAAATGTAGTGATGGTTGTAGGCTCTGTCGCTATGGTTAATCGTATGGTTGAAATCATTAACCGCGTAGACCGCGCTGGCGATCAAAAAGTGGTTATTGTGAAGCTAGAATATGCGTCTGCGAGTGAAATGGTGCGCATTGTTGAAAGTATTAATAAGTCTTCAGCTGGAAATAAAGGACAACCAGACTTTTTGGTGCCAAAAATTGTGGCTGACGACCGAACAAATAGCGTGATTGTTACAGGTGAGCAAGAAGCGCGTGACAAAGTTATTGAGCTAATAAAGCGTCTAGATTCTGAGCTAGAAAGCACAGGTAATACAAAAGTTTACTTCTTAAATTATGCAAACTCTGAAGAAGTCGTAAAAGTATTAACGGGCGTATCGGATTCTATTGCAGCCGATGCTCAAGGTGGAACGCCAACAACAAATAAACGCACAAGAACGTCATCTACACGCGACTATTCTATTCAAGCTCATACTGACTCTAATTCATTAGTTATTAATGCAGAGCCAGACATGATGCGTTCACTAGAGCAAATTATTCGTCAGTTAGATGTTCGACGTCAGCAGGTTTTGGTTGAAGCAATTATTGTTGAAGTATTTGAAAGTGATGGTATTAACCTAGGCATTCAGTGGGGCAGCACGGATATTGGATTTACTCAATATAACAATGGTGTAACGCCAATTTCTACCATTGCGGGTGCGGCATATCAGGCTCGTGATCAGGAAACAGAGCAAGTAGTGAATACTTACAATGAACAAGGTGCTCCAGTACCCTCTGTTGTGACTACGTCAGAAAATGGTGACTATTCAGGTTTAGCACAAGTACTTGGCGGTATTTCTGGTTTCGCAACAGGCGTAGTAAACGGCGGCTGGGGTGCAGTTTTACAAGCGGTTCGCAACGACACTAATACCAACATACTTGCTACGCCATCAATCACGACTATTGATAACGAAGAAGCTTCAATATTGGTGGGCTCAGAAATTGCTATTCTTACTGGCTCTACAGCAAGCTCTGCAAATTCAAACCCATTCCAAAAAGTTGACCGCAAAGAAGTGGGTATTAAGTTAAAAGTAACGCCACAAATTAACGAAGGTTCAGCAGTACAATTATTAATTGAGCAAGAAGTATCAAGTGTTAGTGGTGCGGTAGGTGTTGACGTTGGCATTAACAAACGTTCAATTAAAACCAATGTATTAGCCGAAGATGGCGGCACGATTGTTATCGGCGGCCTGATTGATGAAGACGTTCAAGAGAGTATTTCTAAAGTACCATTACTTGGCGACTTACCTATTTTAGGACACCTGTTCCGCTCAACAGGTACAACTAAACGTAAACGTAATTTGATGGTCTTTATTCGCCCTAGAATTTTACGTGACGGTGCGTCAGCACTTGACGTAAGTAAACAAAAATATAACTACATTCGTGCCGAGCAAATTAAGAAAGACCAAGACGGTATTTCATTAATGCCACTAACGGACCAACCTGTTTTAAAAGAGTGGGATGACAGCCTAGCGTTGCCGCCTCGTTTTGAAGACTATCTTGAAAGCCAAGAAAAAGGTGTAAAACCACCAACCGTATCTAAAGATAGCCCTAAAAAAGATGGGTAAGATAATGGAACTTGAACCAGAGATAGAACAAGAGCTTGAGAGCGAAGCAATACCAGCGAATCAACGTTTGCCTTTTGGTTTTGCGCAGCGCTTTGGCGTGATGATTTCTTACAACAACGACGAAAAAGAGTTGTTAATTAAGTCTGACACGCCAATGTCAGCATTGTTAGAAACACGTCGTTTGATTGGGCATCCACTGCCATACAGAGTAATTACCAATAACGAATTTGAAATTGCGATTGAGCAGGCTTACCAGCGTAATGCCTCTGAAACTCAGCAGCTGATGGAAGATATTGGTAACGAAGTGGACTTGTTTTCTATTGCCGATGAGTTACCAGGCACTGAAGATTTATTAGAAAGTGAAGACGACGCACCAATTATAAAACTAATTAACGCCACCTTATCCGAAGCGATTAAAGAAGGCGCGTCCGATATCCACATTGAAACCTTTGAAAAAGAATTAGTTATTCGTTTCAGAGTCGATGGTGTTTTACGTGAAGTATTAAGCCCGAACCGCAAACTAGCCTCTCTTTTAGTTTCAAGAATTAAAGTAATGGCGCAGTTAGACATTGCTGAAAAGCGTATTCCTCAAGATGGCCGTATTTCTTTGCGTATTGCTGGTCGAGCAATTGATGTTCGTGTGTCTACAATGCCTTCGTCATACGGCGAGCGAGTGGTAATGCGACTATTAGATAAAAACAATGCTCGTTTGAACCTTGCTGACTTAGGTATGGCATCAGCCAACGAATTACAGTTTGGTCAATTGTTACGTAAACCGCATGGAATTATATTGGTTACCGGACCTACAGGTTCAGGTAAAAGTACCACCTTGTACGCGGGTTTGTCTGATATTAATAGTAAAGATCGCAATATTCTTACGGTGGAAGATCCCGTGGAATATGAATTGCCAGGTATTGGTCAAACGCAAGTTAACCCAAAAGTAGACATGACGTTTGCACGTGGTTTACGAGCAATACTACGTCAAGATCCAGATGTGGTCATGATAGGTGAAATACGAGACTTAGAAACCGCTGAAATAGCCGTGCAAGCCAGTTTAACCGGTCACATGGTAATTTCCACGTTACACACAAATACTGCTGCTGGCGCAATTACGCGTATGGAAGACATGGGCATTGAGCCATTCTTGTTGTCATCGAGTTTGTTAGCTGTGTTATCTCAACGACTTGTAAGAACCTTGTGTAAAGAATGTAAAGTTGAGGTGCAACCTGACAACTCTGAGTTGGAACTGTTAGGACTTACTGCAGAACAAGCGAGCGCTAAAAACGTCACGATTTACCATCCAAAAGGGTGCGATAAATGTAACTTTAGTGGTTACCGTGGTCGAGTTGGTATACATGAGTTATTAGTGGTTGATGAGCAAGTGCGCGAATTAATTCACAATGGCCATGGTGAACAAGCAATTGAAAAGTACGTTCGTCAAAATATCCCAGGCATTCGGGACGACGGAATGAGTAAAGTATTACAAGGTGTCACTACATTAGAAGAAGTTCTAAGAGTGACACGCGAGGATACATAATGGCGGCTTTTGAATATAAAGCGCTTGATGCGAAGGGAAAGTCTAAAAAAGGCATACTTGAAGCGGACACATCAAAACAAATTCGCCAACAGCTTCGAGACAAAGGTCTTATTCCGCTTGAGATAAACAAAGCAAGCCAAAAAGAACAGCAAGAAAGTACCGGTTTTACTTTGTTTCAACCTACGGTTTCTGCCTCTGACTTAGCGTTAATTACGCGTCAGTTAGCGACGCTAGTTGGTTCAGCATTAACTATTGAAGCGGCGCTGTTAGCCGTTGCTGAACAGTGTGAAAAACCGCGTTTAAAAAGAACCATCATGTCTATCCGTTCAAAGGTGGTTGAAGGTTATACCCTGGCCGACGGCATGAAAGAGTTTCCAACAATATTCGATCATTTGTTTCGTTCAATGGTGGCCGCAGGCGAAAAATCTGGCCATTTGGATGAAGTATTAAATCGGTTGGCAGATTACACAGAAAAACGTCAAGCCACCAAAAGTCAGCTTACTCAAGCTATGATTTACCCAATTATGCTGACGCTATTTGCCATTGGTATCGTTGCGTTTCTGTTGGCATCGGTGGTGCCACAAATAGTAGGTCAATTTGTTGAGTCTGGTGCGACACTGCCTGGTACCACACAGTTTTTATTAACGCTCAGTGATTTCATTATTGATTATGGTGTGTTTGTGTTGATTGGTATTTTAGGCATTAGCGTGATCATGCAACGAATGCTAAAACAGCCAGCTATTCGGCTTAAGTTTGACCGCTGGTTGTTAAGTCTACCTTTAATAGGTCGAGTTATATTGGGCGCAAATACGGCTCGGTTTGCGAGAACCTTGAGCATTCTAGCATCAAGTGCAGTGCCGATATTAGACGGAATGAAAATAGCGGGACAAGTATTAACCAACAAATATATTCAGAAGTGTGTAAAAGAGGCCTCAGATGCAGTTCGTGAAGGTAGCTCTTTAAAAAACTCGTTACAGCAAAGTAAAACGTTTCCTCCCATGATGATCCATATGATTGGCAGTGGTGAGAAGTCAGGTGAGCTAGAGCAAATGTTAGGCCGTGCCGCTGATAACCAAGACAATGAAATGGATGCAACGTTAAAAATAAGCTTAGGCTTGTTAACTCCTTTAATTGTATTGGTGATGGCCGGTATGGTGATGTTTATATTAATGGCAATTTTGCAGCCCATAATGCAAATGAACACTTTAGTAGGAATGTAACCTGAATCGGTTACTATAAAAAAAAGAAAACGATTGGAGTATCCAGTGAAAAAGTTTCAAACAATAAAAACAAATAAACAAACAGGTTTCACTTTATTAGAAGTGATGATCGTTATTGCTATTTTAGGCATGATTGCTGGTTTGGTTGTACCAAACTTAATGGGCCAATCTGACGAAGCAAAATTGCAGAGTACAGCGATAGAAATTCGTAACTTAGAATCTACGTTAGACATGTATAAGTTAAAGGGTGGAATGTACCCAACAACAGAACAAGGTTTAGAAGCCTTGGTTAACATGCCGGAAATGGAGCCAGTACCGCGTAATTATCCACAAAATGGCTATTTGAAAAAGGTACCTGTGGATAAGTGGGGCAATGAATATCAATTAGTAAGCCCAGGTGAAATGGCACAATACGACTTATTTTCAATGGGCCCTGATGGTGTTGCCGGTACTGATGATGATATTGGTAACTGGAACGCAGACGAATATTTATAAGCGTTAAGGTATTCAATAGAAGTACACAAAAGTGAAAGCGACGATGGCACGATGTTCAAAACATCAAGGCTTTACGCTAATAGAGCTGATGTTGGTGATTGTCATCATCGGCTACTTAGTGTCGCTTGTACGCTTTCCTAGCTTTGCGCCTAATGCCTACGACTTAGTTGAAGAAGAGTCGCAAAAGCTAACGGCGCTAATCAACCTAGCGTCGGAATATGCCACAGTAAAAAACAAACAGCTTGGTTTGTCGGTATCGGAACAACAGTATGTTTTTTTGATACTCGAGGACGAAGAATGGGTTCGTTTTACAGACCGTCCTTTTGAAACAGAGCCTTTAAACGAAAACTTAACGTTAACACTCAAGCTTGATGGCTTGCCTTGGCAAGAACAGAGCCTGTTAAATGCGGTACAGTTTATTGATGATGAAACATTTGAAAACCAGTCAGGGCTTTCTAATGAAGAAAAACTGTTAGCTTTCCCACAGGTGTTTTTATTATCTTCTGGTGAAATATCCCCTTTTGAAATTGAGTTAGAGTTCCAAGACTTTGACGATGTTGTCATGTTTGTGATCCAAGGCTTGTTTACTGCGCCCGTAAAACATTACAACCCAGCTGAACAAGAGGAGCTTGATAGATAATGAAGCTTCTTACTCCACCTAATACTGTTCTTACTACTTCACGTAATAGGCGACCTATTACAACACGTAAAAAAGTGAACGGTTTTACGTTGGTAGAAATGCTATTGGCGTTAGCTATCTTTGCTTATGCCAGCGCCTCAATTTTAAATGTTGTTAGTCAAAGCGCGAGTAATATTGGTTTACTGCAACAAATGACCTTTGCATCTTGGGTAGCTCAAAACCGTTTAACGGAACTTCAAGTCGAAACAACCTGGCCGCCAAAACAAAATCACAAAGGTGAAGCTGAAATGGCAGGTTTAAAGTGGTTTTGGCGACAACAAGTTGTGGAAACCGCTGATCCTAGAATGCGCGCCGTGACAGTTTCCGTTTATGAATTTGAAGACAGCAAAAGCAGTATTTACGATTTAGAAACCTACGTTGTTCAATATGAGCCGCGAGGTAAAAGTGATGATTAACCAGCGCTCACAAACTTCACAGCAAGGTTTCACACTTATAGAAATGCTTTTGTCTTTGGCGATTTTTGCCATGTTAGGCGTTGCTACTTATTCAGTACTCAATAATACAATATCAAACAAAGAACAGATTGAAGCTCAATCAGCGCAGTTAACCCACTTGCAACGGGCCATGATGTTTATCGAAAATGACTTTCAGCAGGTGGTCCAGCGTAAAATAAGACTTAATGGTGAGCCGCCAATTGATAAATACTTTGTTGCCGAACCTTATTTATTAGACTCCGAAGACATAGGTTTTGCCTTTATCCGTGATGGTTGGATTAACCCGGTTATGATATTGCCTAGAAGCGAATTGCAAGCCGTTGGTTATCGTGTTGTAGAAGGTGTTTTACAAAGGCTCTATTTTAATTATGTTGATTCTGATCGAGGTGAAGAGCCTAGAATTCAAGATTTAATCGAAGGTGTATCTGAGCTAAAACTGCAGTATTTTTATGATAACGAATGGCAAGAGGATTTGCCTGACGATGGCTTACCACTATTGGTCAGACTAACGTTTTTAACAGACGCATTTGGAGAAATTGAGCGGGTATTTGCGTTCATAGAGGAAACTGAAGTTGATCAAGGTTAAACAACAGCGAGGTATCGCCTTAATTTCAGTAATGCTTATCGTTGCACTTTGTGTTGTATTGGCCTCGCAGTTATTAAAAACCCAACGTTTAGGCATAAGCCGAGCGCATAATATGTTTGAACGACAACAGGCATTTCAGTACGCAAAAGGCTCAGAGTCGTTTGTAAAAATGTTATTAACAGAAACGTTAAAAGAAGATAATGGCGTAACACATTTAGAGCAAACGTGGGCTGCAGAGGGCATGGCGTTTCCGGTTAGCAATGGCTTAATTGAAGGTCGAATTATTGATTTACATAGCTGTTTTAACCTTAATGGCTTGTGGAAACCTAATCTTGATAAAGCCAAACAAAAAGCGCTTCGTGATATGTTTGTGCGTTTATTAGAATCTTTGGAAGTTGAGTCTGAAGTAAGCCTAGAAGACCTTGCCAATAACGTTTACGATTGGATTGACCCAGATGATTACGCTACCGAAGCGGGCGGTTACGATGGCGATATGTACTCGTCAATGGAGTTTCCGTACTTAAGTGGTAATAGTGCGTTGGCTCATGAAAATGAGCTTCGAGTAATATACGGGTTTGACCCACTGACACTGAATAAAATTAAAAAGTTTGTGTGTGTTATTCCGCAGTATCACGAACTTATGATTAACGTAAATACTATTAAAGAGAATGAGCCTGAACTGCTAATGGCCGTGCTTAATATTGATGAGTCCACCGCACAAAAAGTGATTGGTGACCGTCCTGAAAAAGGTTTTCAAGACATTAATGAGTTCTGGGACTTACCGTCAGTAAAAGCAATTAGCGGAATCGCCAATGTCGACAGAAAGGCTTTTACGGTATCGAGTAAATTTTTTAAACTAATTACAAATGCAACTTATAACGACGCCAAATTTGCATTAACCAGCTTGATTCAGTTAGATGAACAGTATCGAGCTTGGATTATTGGGCGTCGATTTGGAGGGGAAGTTGAGCGAAAAGCTAATCCTGAGGATGAGCAGCCAAAAAGCTAGTCCAGTATCTTGGCTAGTATGGTCTGATGTAACGAACGAAGTCATTGTTTCTGGTGAACTGCAAGATCAGTCTGAACTGTCTTCGTTAAGCCGTTATGCACAAGGCCGTCCAGTGACTGTACTGGCAAATAGTGGTGATGTTCGACTTATCAAGCACATGAGTGCAATAAAACCAACGCGTCAGGTGCTTAAGGCCTTGCCGTATATGCTCGAAGATGAATTAGCCGATGACATTGAGAAGTTGCACTTCGCGATTCAAGACGTAGGTTTTGACAAAGAGTTAGAACAGCACTTTATTAACATTGCAGTGGTCAATAAAGTCAGTTTGGCTGGCTGGGTTAGCTTATTGGCGGACCATGATATTCGGGTGAATCATATTCTTCCTGAAGTATTGTGTATACCGCTTGACGAAAAACCAGAACACATAAGCTTAATTGAAATAGCCAATGGCTATCTTATACGTGAAGGTGAGTGGCAAGGCTGCTTTATTGAAAAAGACTGGCTGCCTTTGTATGCCCAGCAGATGTCTAACAAAAACATTAATTTTTATAGTCCTTTGCCAAAAGAAGTCATTGATGCGGCGGAAGATGAAGAAAAGTCGATCACCTTAATAGCAGAAGATCCTGAGCTTCCAATGTTGTTATTAGCGCAGCAAGCAGCTAAGCAAAAGTGGAACTTACTTCAAGGTGAATTCGCTCCTAAAAAGCCTGTCAGCAAAGCATGGCAAACATGGCGACCAGTAGCCATATTAGGCGGATTATTGCTTGTTATACAGTTTGTGATGATGACAGCGCAGTGGCAACAACAGAAGTCTCGTTTAGCTTCAGCTCAGCAAGAGCTCGCGAATACTTATCAGCAAGCATTCCCTAAAGAAAAGCTGCGTATAAACCTATTAAAAAGACAGTTACAGTCAAAGGTGAAAGCCATTTCTGGTGGCGGGACCACAGCATCATCGTTTGACTACTTATCAGTAATGCAGCAGTTAAGTTCGGTATTCAAAAGCTTTTCAGCGGTGAAAATTGAAAACTTAAGATTTGATGGCAAACGAAATGAACTACGAATAAGTGCAGTGGCACCGTCTTTTCAAGAGTTTGAGAAGTTCCGAGTGGCCATTGTCGACTTAGGGTTAGAAGTGAATCCGGGGGCTGTAAACAATGACGGCTCTGTGGTTACAGGCTCACTAAGTATTAAGGAGTCTAGATAATGTCAGCAATAGCTAACTTTAAACAAAAGACGATAGCGTTATATCAGTCAAAAACAGAGAGTGAGCAAAAATTAATACTTATATTAGGTGTTTGTTTTAGCCTGTTTATTCTTATTTCAGTGTATAGCTCTGTGGCCAATGGTTTATCAGAGACATCAAAGAAACTGATACAACAACAAGAGTTAAATACTTGGGCTGAGCAGCAAATTGCTTTGATCAAGCGTTCAGGTAAAACTTCTAGTGCTTCAGGTAGTACTAGCTCTATGGCGCAGGTAATTAATACAACGGCCAGAAGAAATGGTATTACGTTAGCTAGGTTGCAACCGCAAACAGCGGATTTAGTAAAGGTTGGACTTGAAGACATGAACTTCAATCAATTAACAAAGTGGTTAGCAGACTTACGTAACCAACATGGTATTTATGTGAGCAACTTAGATTTATCTAAGACTGACGAGACAGGCATTGTACGAGTTCGACGTTTAGACTTGGAGCGTAATTAATGTCTTTTAAAAAACTCTTTTCTCTATTTATTGTCATGCTCATTGTTTTTAGTGTGCTGTTAACGCCTGTAAGCTTTATTGCAAAGTATGTAGATACACCTAAAAATGTCGCTTATCAGTCGTTATCGGGCACACTTTGGTCTGGACGAGCGAATGTTATTCAAGTTGATAAGTGGCAGTTCAATAGCTTAACTTGGGATATGAATATCGCCGCTTTGTTTACAGGGAAATTGTCGTTCGACATTAAATTCGGACAGGCTAGGGACGCAAATCAATTAAGCGGAAAGGGAACAATTGGATTAGGTTTCAATACCTTGTCATTATCGGAACTCACTTTTAGAGCACCAGCAAGTGCAATCCGTTCGGAGCTACCGATTCCGACTAGTGAGCTTAATGGTCGTGTCATTTTAGACATAGATGAGTTTCATATGACTTCCGTTACTGACCCAAATGAGCAAATGCAAATGTGTGATGTTTTACAGGGTGAGCTTTTATGGACAAAAGCGGAAGTCGTTTTTGGCCAAGCAATGGAGCTAGGGACAATTGCCTCAAAGTTGTCTTGTAATGAAGGTGATGTTGTTGCCGCGTTTGACGGTTCAAACAAATTAGGTTTAGAAGGCAATGCTCGCATTGAGTCACCAGATTCGTTTGGCTTTCAAGGGTTTGTGAAACCAGATCCAAGTTTACCTAGAGATATTCACAACGGTATTAAAATGTTTTCTCAGCTAGATGGGCAAGGTCGTTACCCAATAAAGCTTTAGTAATTTAAAAGCACATTTTGTTGTAAATAAAGGCTACCTCTGCGGTGGCCTTTTTTATGAACTAAACTAACGTTCGTTTCGTATAAAAAGCAAACAGGGGATGTTACCTATGCTTATTAATTTTATACTTTTTCAATCCATTTGGTTTGGGTGCATTTTATTTGGCAATACATTTTTGCCAGTTGCGATAGCCCTAGTGGCATTTCATTTATATTACACAAAGTGCAGTAAACCTGACGTCGTTATTATTACCGCGAGTGCAGTCATTGGCCTGTTCGTTGATTCGATGCTGATGGCGTTTGGGGTGTTTGAATTTAACCACGGTTTGGTCGTTCCTTTTTTAATTCCTCCTTGGCTAGTATTAATTTGGGCTGGTTTTGCCATGACGTTAAATCATAGCTTAAGGTATTTTCAGCAAAAACCTTGGTTAGCGTTTGTTGGTGGCAGTATCAGTGGGCCATTGTCTTACCTGGCGGGAGCGAGGCTTGGCGCAATTGAGATACCACTTGGACTATGGCAAACCGCTATTATATTTGCGGTCATCTGGGGTCCTTTATTTTTATTATTAACTCAATCGGCAAAACGAATGAATCAATCAATCTACATTCAGGTCAAAGACGTGCAGCTCAAAGAAGTTCAGAATAAAAACGTTGAAATTAAAAAAGTCCAGGCCAAAGAATTTCAGACTAAAGACGTTGAGATTAAAGAAGTTCAGGTTAAACAACCTCAGGAGCAAAAATCATGAGCTATATACAGCGAGAGTTATTAACCCTGGGGCATGAAGCGTCACGCTACTGCGTTATTAGTTTTGCAATGTTAACGATGGTTTTATGCAGCCTGCCAGCTTTTGCACAATCTAAAGATGAGCCTGAAAATTTAAGCTATTCAGTCCAAAATCAAAACCTGTTGTTATCGAACGGAAAAAGCTTCAAGGCAACCGGCCAAGCGGAGTTTAGTTATCTATTTTGGGATGTATATAACAGTACTTTGTTTAACGCTAAAGGTGAGTTTAATAAAGACTCTGCGTGGCACGAACAGGGGCCCGTTGTACTAGAGATACATTATAAAAGAGATATAAAGGCTAAAGATTTAATAGATAGCACAGTTGAACAGTGGCAGCATTTAAAGATAAGTAATGCAGACTACGAAGCCTATGTAAGCTGGTTAAGTGAAACTTGGCCTAACTTGAAAAAAGGCGACAAACTAGCCTTATTAATGTACCCAGATCACAGTGTGTTTTTTTACAACAACCAGTTTCTGTCAAAACAAGACAACCCTGCCTTTGGAAAAACATTTTTAGATATTTGGCTGTCAGTTGATACTTCCGAGCCTAAATTGCGTAAGCAGTTATTATCATTATAGATAGGACTTATTTTATGAAAACGATGTTCGCTGCGTTGGCTTTTAGTTTGCTACTTGTAGGTTGCAGTACTCAAGTTGACGATTACAAAGAGACAAGCCCAAAGTTTGAGTTAGACCGATACTTTGATGGAAAAGTAATTGCTTGGGGAATGATTCAAGATTATAGCGATAAAGTGACTCGACGTTTTTGTGTAGAAATGACGGGCAGTTGGCAAGACGCAGAAACCGGTAAAACTGGCGTTTTGGATGAGTTTTTCTATTATGACGACGGCGAGCAAGACCGACGTATATGGAAACTCAACAAGTCAGCAGACGGAATTTATACTGGTTCAGCAGGTGATGTAAATGGAGAGGCCAGCGGCGAAGCGATTGGTTTTGCGTTTAACTGGAAGTACAACTTAGAAGTGAATATCGATGATACCGAATATACCTTTGCGTTAGATGACTGGATGTATCAACTTGATGAATATCGATTGATGAACAAAACGGCGATGAAGAAGTTTGGTGTTACTGTCGCAGAAATTACTATTTTTTTTGATAAAGAACAGCCACTGAGAAGTTGTAAAAAGTAACAAGAGTTTAGTGGCTGTTAGTTGATCTGTTCACTACAAATTGAGTAGGCGATAAGGCTTATTTGATGTCGTTTAAAAGAGTCCGATAGTCGGTAACATTAACAAAGCCATTAATAGGCACCGCAACTTTTTTACTGTCTGGATTTGCTACCGCAAGAAGGTGTTTTATTCCAAACTCTTTTGCTGAATGGAGAATACGCTCTGAGTCATCAACGAATAGGGTTTTGGCAGGGTCAAAGTCTAAATGGCTTTGTAATTGTGTCCATAGTGATTGGCTTTCTTTGCTGGCACCAAATTGATGGCATGAGATTAGATCATCGATATGCAAATCCAGCTGAGTTCTTTCAACTTTTAAGCTTAAAGAATCAGGGTGTGCATTTGTTACCAATACTACCTTTTTTCCAGCAGACTTAAGCGCATCTAAAAAGGGAATAGTATCTTCGCGTAACTGAATCAAATGTTGTATTTCTCTTTTCAGCTCAACAATTGGGAGTTTTAGTTCACGCTGCCAGTAATCTAAACAATACCATTCAAGTTGCCCGTAAACTGCGTCATTTTGCTGTTTTAATAAAACCTTTGCTTCATCTAGTGGCATATCATGTACTTTAGAATACGCCTGGGGTGTATGTTCCATCCAAAAATGATTGTCGAAATGCAGATCTAATAGAGTGCCGTCCATATCAAGTAATACGGTTTCAATGTCGTGCCAATTAAGCATAGATTTCTTATTTTTAGTCGTTATAGTTAGATGATGAATCGATTCTAGCAGAAGGTAGTTATGTCGGGGAAAAAAATAAGCGCTTATCCTGCCGCGCCAACTTTACCAACAATCCATAATAGTAAATTGGTTGCGCAGAGTAATTTATTTAAAATTGAACAACTGGATTTAGAGTTCACCAATGGTGAAAAGCGACAATACGAACGCATGAAAGGTTCTGGTCGCGGCGCAGTAATGGTTGTGCCTTGTATTAGTGCTAACGAGTTTATTTTAGTAAGAGAATACGCTGCTGGAATACACGGTTATGAAGTGGGTTTTCCAAAAGGGTTAATTGACCCTGGTGAAACACCGGAAGAAGCGGCAAACCGTGAATTAAAAGAAGAAATTGGGCTCGGTGCAAAACGATTCCTAAAGCTAAAGACGGTATCAATGGCCCCGAGTTACTTTAGTGCTCAAATGCACATTTACATTGCGTTAGATTTATATGAAGAGTCATTAGAGGGCGATGAGCCTGAGCCGCTAGAAAAAATCACCTGGCGATGGAGTGATGCAAGTAGTTTACTAGATCAAGAAGACTTTAATGAAGCACGCTCGGTTGCAGCCTTGTTCTTGGCTCAGCAAAAAATAGATTCACAACCAGATTTATTCGAGTAAACATTTTTGATTACTGATTACTGATTACTGATTACTGATTATGCCTAAAATACCACCAACTGGCGCACTCAGGGTTGTTTTATTGAGCAGTGACAGATAAATTCGTCTATTCTTTCAAAATGTACGAGTGTATTTGGAACTGCTATGGAAACGAGTCTTGATAAGTTAGTCGAAGAAGTAAAACTAATCGCGGTGAAAGCCGGCGGAGCAATTTTAGAATACTTTGATGACGGTGACTTTGAGCAGTTTAATAAATCAGACCAGTCGCCAGTCACAAGTGCAGATTATGCTGCAAACGATATAGTTCTTTCCTGTTTGCAGTCACTTACGCCTAATATTCCTATTATGTCGGAAGAAGTTGAAGGATTAGTGCTCAGCGACAGAGTAAAGTGGTCAGAATATTGGCTGGTAGATCCTCTAGATGGTACGCAAGAGTTTGTTGCTGGTCGCCCTGACTTTGCAGTTAATATAGCCCTCATTCAAAACAACAAACCTGTTTTAGGTGTTATATACGCACCTGTAACGGAAGATATGTATTGGGCTGTAAAAGAGGGTGGCGCCTTTAAAAAGAATCGCCAAGAGCAAGTTACAAAATTAGCTGCCAATAAAATTGATGTAAACAAGCACTCACTTACACTTGCCATAAGTCGCGTTCAAAAATTAGATTCAATTACTAAATATATAAGCGACTCTGTAGATTTAGGTTTTATATCCCTTGGCAGTTGTGCTCTAAAATCATGTTTAGTGGCGGAAGGTAAAGCCGACTTATATATTCGCGTTGGCCCAACGGGCGAGTGGGATACAGGTGCGCCGCAAATAATTGTGGAAGAGGCTGGTGGTTGTATTATTGATTCTGAGTTTGTTCCGCTAACTTATAATCAAAGAGAGTCATTCTTAAATCCTGACTTTATTGTTGCCGCAGATAATAACCTAGACTGGACAACAATGATTATTCCGCATGGTTCTCGTCGTGATTAAACGTAGCGGCTGGCATTAAGTTAACGGTTTCGTGCAGCTCTGAAAATACCAAGACGATTTCGCCCAATTTTAACTGATTTAAAACTTGCTCTTTTTTATCAGTGAAAGACACTTCATGCTCACCGTAGTCAGTACCTTCACGCATGATGAACTCTTCGATAATGCCTTCTAAAGCATCAGCGCTAATATTTTTCCAAGGTATGATCATGACTTTTTACTACCAAACTTATTGAGTTGCAGTTGTTGTATAAACTCTATGGTTCTATTTTCAGCCCAGAATTTAGGTTTAAATGGATTTAAGCCCGAAATAAATCCAACATGTCCGCCTGCTTTGCTTAATTCGAATCGAACGGATGACGAGAGTTTGTCTTTGGTTGGGATGACGGCTTCTGACATGAATGGATCGTCTTTGGCATGAATAATTAAAGTAGGCGTTGAGATAGAAGCTAAAAATTTATTCGCACTGCTCTTTTCATAATATTCTGCGGCACTTTTAAATTCGTTAATAGGTGCTGTAACAGCATCATCAAATTCTGTCAGGACTTTAATTTTATCCAGTTCATTTGCGGTCACTTTAATAGGGAAGCGCTCATTCATCAAAGCCAGTTTATCTTTGGTCTTGTTTCTAAGTTTATCCACTAAGTACTTTTGGTAAACAGCTGAAAAGCCCTGTCCAATTGCGTGTGCGCAGATAGACAAATCAAGTGGCGCTGAAATAACAATACCGCCAGATAAAACAGAGTGACTACTTTCTTCACCTAGGTATTTGGCAAGCATGTTTCCGCCTAATGAAAAACCCACGCTGTATTTAGGGTTGTTAGGAAATTTTTTATGCACGTATTTAACTAGCTCAGCAACATCTTCTGTTTGACCAGAATGATAGGTTTTAGCCAGTCTGTTTTGCTTTTTGCCGCAGCCCCTAAATTGCATTAATAAACCAACCCAACCTTTTTGATGAATAGCATTCATCATGCGTTTAGCATAAAAGCTGTCAAACGAGCCTTCTAATCCGTGGAGCACAATAACAATAGGGGTTTGCTCATTAATATAGGCAGGAGAACGGCTCCAAATAAGCTCGAGAAAATCACCATCGGATAGGTTGAACTCTTGCTCAAAAGGTCTAAAGCTATTCTTTACAGAATAGAACCTAGGAACAATCGTTTGTAGATGGCGGTTGTTAAGCCACCAAGCGGGTTTAAAAGTTGACTCAAATATCATGCAATCCTCATTTACTACCTCACCATGAGGGCGAACAATTTTATTGTATTGTACCAGTACAGTTCAAGTGAATAACGGGTTTACTTGTTTATATTATTTATCTGTTTGGTAAATGGATACCAGCTAACATACATCTAACCGAGCCACCTGCATATTCAATGGCCTCAACGTCAAATGGCAGCAAGGTTACTTCGCTGTTTAATTCATGCTTTTGTTCATCCGTTAATGCATTAAAGGCTGTTTGAGAAAGCGCTAAATAAAGCGCATCACCATTTGTTAGCTCTAGCGCATTGCCACAGTATTGCTCAATTTGCTGTTCCGTAAGGTGAATGATGGTTTTGCCCGTTCTTTCAATAGCTTCAATAACGAATCGTTGTTGAGAGGCGTCTTTAATCATTTCAGTAGCTAACAATACGTAACTAGATCCTACGGTCATTATTACATTGGTATGATAAACAGCGGTACCTTGTTTATTCACTGCATCGAATAATACTGGGCGATAAGAGAACTGCTGACAAAACTCATAGAATAGCTGTTCAGAACAGCGATTTGACCGGACGGCATAAGCTACGCGAGCGTCGTGATCTAAAACAAGAGCGCCAGTTCCTTCTAAAAACTTACTCGAATGCTCATAAGGAGAGTAATCAATTATTTGATTTACTTGATACTGACTCACAAGCTTATCAATAATATCTGAACGCCTTTCTAAGCGGCGGTTTTCAGGGTACATGGCATAAATTGCTAACTTGCCATCATCGTGTGTTGAAAACCAATTATTGGGAAATACGGAGTCTGGAGTTGCTTTACTGACGTCTTCAAATAAATGAACGGTTATACCGTTGTCCTCTAACTTCTTTGCCATGTTAGACACTTGTTCGTAAGCCAGTGTTGTTAGCGAACTATTATTATCGGCTTCACTTTGAAAGGTATTATCGGCAGACGTTTGTGGATTTGGTAAAAAGTGATGTGGGCGGATCATAACCACAGCTTTAGGTGCCTGACTCATGATATTTCCTTTTATGTTGTGGGGAACAAGATAATAATAAGGCCGCATTGTACGGCCTTTTATTCTGTTTAAACAATCAGAAAGTATTTATATTAACCAATTTCATGCCGGTTGTGTGGGCGGTTGTAGTCGATTTCTGGGCCCGCAGGGACAACTTGCGTTGGGTTTATCATAGTATGGCTGAAGTAGTAGTGCCTTTTAATATGATAGAAGTCGACCGTTTCCGCAATACCTGGCCATTGATATAGCTCTCTTAAATAAGAAGATAAATGTGGATAACTCTCAATAGTTCTTTGGTTACATTTAAAGTGACCCACATAAACCGCATCAAAACGAATCAAGGTTGTGAATAAACGCCAATCTGCCTCAGTGATTGTATTACCGACTAAATAACGATTTGTTGTTAGTCTATCTTCAATCTCATCTAATGCATTAAATAGCTTTGTAAACTCTTTTTCATAAGCGGCCTGCTTAGTAGCAAAACCACACTTATAAACACCATTGTTTATGTTGTGGTAAACAAAGTCATTAACGTCATCAATGTTGGACTTTAATTCGCTTGGATATAAGTCTAGTGAATTGTTCGTCAAATGATTAAAGGCGTTATTAAACATTCGAATTATTTCTGATGATTCATTACTTACAATTTGGTTAGTTTTTTTATCCCAAAGTACAGGAACCGTCACACGGCCTGAGTAGTCGCTTTTATTTCGAGTATATACTTGGTGCATATACTGAGCATCAAATAGCGCATCGCCAGTGCTGTGATTTGATTTATCAAATTCCCAACCATTGTTTAACATGTCTGGGCTAACAATAGACACGTCGATGTAATCCTCTAAAGATTTTAGCTTTCTAAAAATTAACGTTCTGTGTGCCCAAGGACAGGCAAGAGAAACATACAAATGATATCGACCTTTTTCTGCGATAAAGCCTTTACTACCTGTTGCTCCAGCTTCACCGTCTGCGGTAACCCAGTTTCTTAACTGTGCGCTTTCACGCTCAAATTTACCGTCACTTTTGTCAGTGTCGTACCACTTATCTTGCCAATTACCATTTACGAGTAATCCCATTATGTCCTCTCTATTTTAATCTCTTATTTATATTTTATGAGTCTAGCAGAGGCTTGGATTCTCTATAATTAGTAAAACTTGCCTATTCCTTTCGAATAAATGCAATTATTGATCAACAGGTTAAAAGAAAAGAGTTATATTTGTATATAATTCACTCAATTTTACAGTGTGTCAGCCGATATTAATGCTAGGCAACCATAGGTATATTAAAATGATTAAATTCGACCCCACTCAATTACAAAATTGGCTGAGCAAACCCAGCAGTAAGGGCGAACTAAATTCTCAAAATGGCCAACAGCAAGTTCAAAAGTCAGCGCCAGCGTCATTAGTGACCTTGTCTGGCGCAACATCTAGCACCAGTTTTTCGTATTTTCATCAAACGGTGCAAAAGCGAGTACAGCAATCAATTTCAGTTCCACAAGATCCAAAGCCTAATAAGTTAGAGCAGGCAGCAATTGAACAAAGGGATAAACGCTCAGACGCGTCATCTAGCGCAATACTCGGGTTTATTACTAATCGCTTAAAAATGGATAAAGCCGATGGTGCAACACAAGAGCAATTGCAAAGCCGAATAGAAGCTGGCCTTAAAGGTTTTGAACAAGGTTATGAAGAAGCCAGTGGTATTTTATCTGACATGGGGCTGTTGGAAGGTGATGTTGAAGGTGACATTTCTTTAACTGCTCAAAAAGTTAAAGAAGGGTTATTTGAACTTGCGAATGAATACTTAGGTGAAAGCCAGAGTGTTATTGAAAAACCAGCCAGTTTAAATCAATCGGATGATTCTGCAGAAGAGTCCGTTCCGCCAGCGCGTATTGGTGAAGCTTTATTTCAGTCTTTACAGTCAAAGGAGTCTCGCTCGTTTGAATTTGAACTTGAAACACGAGATGGCGACACGATTAAGATTAATGCCAGTGCTTTTTTAGGTGCGTCGGTTGAGTCTGGTAGTGGTCGTTTTTCTAGTCAGGGCCAAGGCAATGGAAATTCATATAGTGGTAGCTATGCCTACTCTTATAGCGAAGTAGTTAGTCAGCAGCAGTTTTCATTAAGTATTGATGGTGATTTAGACGAAGACGAACTAGAAGCGATAAATGCCTTATTAGAAAAGATTAATAGTTTGTCGGCGGACTTTTATGACGGTGACATGCAAGAAGCTATTAACAAAGCAATGGAGCTGGAATACGACTCATCCGAGATCAGTGGTTTTGCACTGGATTTAAGCCAAAGCACAAGCGTTAAAGCTGTGGAGGCTTATCAATCTGAACAAGCTTCTCTAAATCCTGGTGCAGCCGCATTAAGAGAGTTAGAGCCATTAGGGAACTTTGCCGCTGATTTGAAAGGTGAATATGCGAAGACGGAAGACTTGTTTGCTCATCCAAGAGATTTGTTATCGGACTTGTTCCAAAAAATGGACTTATTGAATAAGCCTGAAGAACAAGACTACTCGATAGATTTTTCTTCTTTTTCAACTTCCATTATTGAACAATGGTCAAGTCGTCTGGAGTTAATTCGCGGACCTAAGGTTGATGAGTAAGTGCTAATTTAGCAAGTCATCCCTTTGTAATTTAAATGGCAGATTTTATTCTGCCGTTTTTTTAGAACCAGCAACAGCTTGATTAATTTGGTTCATTTCTTTGCTGGTTAACTCACGCCATTGTCCAGGCTTTAGGCCCTTTAAGTCGACGTTCATAATTCGAGTTCGTTGTAGCTTAGTAACTTCAAATCCTAAATATTCACACATACGACGAATTTGTCGGTTTAATCCTTGAGTAAGAATGATAGAGAATTTCTTAGGTCCAAGTAATTTCACTCGGCATGGTTTTGTCACTGTTCCAAGTATTGGAATGCCTTTTTCCATACGACTTTTAAATCGTTCGTTAAGAGGCTTATCTACCACAACAACGTATTCTTTTTCGTGCGCATTCTCTGCACGTAAAATCTTATTAACAATGTCACCGTCACTGGTTAAAAAAATTAGACCATCTGATGGTTTATCTAGGCGTCCAATCGGGAAAATTCGTTTAGGGTGATTGATGGCATCTATGATGTTGCCTCGAACGTGACGCTCTGTAGTACACGTAATACCAATCGGCTTGTTATAGGCAATGTAAACACGGTCAGATTTATTTTCGGCACTGGCGTTAATAGTTTTACCATTAACTGTGACGGTATCACCATCAAGTACTTTGGTGCCGAGCTCAGGAAGTTTCCCGTTTATCTTAACGCGCTTTTGCTCAATAAGTTTATCCGCTTCGCGTCGAGAGCAATATCCCGATTCGCTAATGAATTTATTGAGCCGTTTGCCTTGTTGTTCAGTCACGTTTGTTACCTATCAATACCCTAAATTTAGTCGCTAAATAATACCACATTCCATTTAGGGTGTTGATCTTTGCTTTGTATCTTAAATATGTTCTTTGACAAATTTACCGATTGCCCGCATCGCTTTAAGTCTATTTTTAGAATTGCTTAGGTAGTGATCACCTTCTTCTAATTCAATAAATGTAACATCCTTGCCATTATCCTGTAGTTCTTCATGCATATATTTAGATTGGCGCACTGGGACAATTTCGTCATGTTCTCCATGAATTAATAGGACGGGAGCGCTTACCTTTTTTGCATAGTTAACCGGTGATATTGTACTTAAGTGATCATCATCAAAGTTACCGTTGGCAATAACCTTGTTCCAATACGATACTAACCAATGGTTTTTTCCGTAATCCCACTGCTCGTCCCGCATCATTCTGTCTACATCACTCACGCCATTAATCGACACAACGCACTTATATAAGTCTGGAGTAAAAGTCGCGCCTGCCAAAGCTGCATAACCACCATAGCTAGCACCAACAATACATACTCTATTTTTGTCTATTGAATTGTCTGCAACAAGGGCATGAACAGCGTCGGTTAAATCATCCTGCATTTTTTTGCCCCATTCGCCGCGCCCTCTAAGTTTGAAGTTTAAGCCAAAACCTTCACTGCCTCTAAATTGAGGTTGAATAACTAGATAGCCCTGGCTAGCAAAATATTGTGTCACGTAATCAAAGCCCTTTTTGTCATAAGACTCTGGACCACCATGAGGCATTATTATGGCAGGCACTGGACCTTTCGCTGTTGTGCGAGGTTTTGTAAGTAATGTTGGAATAGTTAAACCATCTCTAGCTTTGAAGGAATACTCCACCACGTCATAAACAAAGTCGGGCGCTATTTCCGGTCTACTTGGCGCCAACATCTCTAAACCACCTGCGTTATAACGAACGTAATCGCCTGAACTGAACTCGCCTTGCATAAATAAAATAATTTGTTTCCAATCGGGGGTGTAGCCGTCGATACGAAATGAGTTGTTAGGCAATGCTTGAGTAATACCACGCATACGAGCATTTAGTGTTTTGTCAAAAAACTCGTAGCTTGGTGTAAATCCCGAGTACTCGGCGCCATATACAGTGCGCCCTAAACTCATTAGTAATCGTTCTACGCTTTTATCGGACTTTTTGAATATTGCAGGGCCAATAGCGCCATCTTTTAAGTTCATTGTATAGTAGGCTAGCTGTCCACTCTCAGGGCTGTAAGCGCTAATGACAAGTGCTTTAAAGCTTGGTGTTAAACCATGAACGCCAATGGTTTTTATTTCTGTTTCATTGCGGTAAATCTCTATCCACTTATCGTCAATTCTAGCTTCAACACGATGTAGATTTTCATAGTTGTTGAAACGCTCTCTTGCGATAACTTTTCCGTTATTGTTAATAAAAAAGTCGTCGGTATCAGGTGTGCCTCTTTGCATTAATTTAGGTTTACGTCGCTTTTTGAGATCTACTTTGTATAAGTTGTATTGTCCTGGCTTCTCGTAGGCTGGCATATAAGCATGCTTTTTATCTTTCGAAATACCCAAGACACGTCCTAATTGTGTTTGTCCTTTAAAAATACCGTAATTCTGTTGTAAGAGTGCATGGATCTTATTTGAATCAATATTAAAAGCATAAGCCCAACTAGCATCATGACGTCCTTTGTAGCCATCTAGTTTTATATTTTTAGTGGCTGTTAATACAACAGTTTCTTCCGAGACGAAGTAAATAAGATTTGGATTGATGTCGATAATATTGGCTGCTGAAATAAGTTTTTTAGTGGCTGCATCAATAATGATAAGCATATCTTTTTCTTTAGCGGTATCACGATAAGCTAATTTAAGCCCACTTGGAGAAATTGCTAATAAACTTTTGGATGGTAGCTGAGCGTAGTCGTCTACAGTTGGTTGGCTTGAGAATGTGACAAATGAGGTACACATTATAAGTAATGCAATTAAATAGCGCATTTTAACTTCCTTGTATTTTTTATTGCCACGTACTTTACGTTAAAGCAAATTTTGATTCAAATCTGTAAATAGGCCAATTTGTTACCATGCTACTTATTTGAATTTCTTTATAGACACAAAAAAGCCTGCACAAGGCAGGCTTCTTAATACTAAATTGAAATAAAGGCTAATTACTTAGCGTTTTTCTCTTCTTTAGCTTTTGCAATTACTTCGTCAGAAACACTGCTTGGACAAGGCATGTAGTTTTTGAACTCCATAGAGAACTGACCACGGCCTGAAGTCATTGTACGTAGTGAACCGATGTAACCAAACATTTCTGAAAGTGGTACGTCAGCTTTAATACGAACACCAGTAGCGCCTGCTTCTTGACCAGCGATCATGCCACGACGACGGCTAAGGTCACCGATAACATCACCAACGTGATCTTCAGGAGTGAACACGTCTACTAACATTACTGGTTCAAGTAGTTGTGCACCTGCTTTAGGAATTGATTGACGGAACGCGCCACGTGCTGCTAATTCAAATGCTACTGCAGATGAATCGACTGCGTGGAAACCACCATCGTAAAGTTCGATTTCAACGTCAAGAACAGGGAATCCAGCTAGAACACCAGTTTCCATCATGCCAGCAAAACCTTTTTCGATAGCCGGGAAGAATTCTTTAGGTACGTTACCACCAACAACTGTTGATGTGAACGTGAAACCAGAACCAGGTTCGCCAGGCTTGATACGGTAATCGATTTTACCGAATTGACCAGAACCACCAGACTGTTTCTTATGCGTGTATGAATCTTCAACTGGCTGCGTGATAGTTTCACGGTATGCAACTTGAGGCTCACCTACTTCTAGCTCAACGCCGTAAGTACGCTTAAGGATGTCAACTTTGATGTCTAAGTGAAGCTCACCCATACCAGATAGGATTGTTTCACCTGAATCTTGGTCAGTTTCAACGCGGAATGTTGGATCTTCAGCAACCATTTTACCGATAGCAATACCCATTTTCTCAGTTGAACCTTTATCTTTAGGCTTAACAGAGATTGAGATTACTGGCTCAGGGAATACCATTGCTTCTAGAATAATTGGATCTTTAGGATCACATAATGTGTGACCTGTTTGAACGTTACTCTTCATGCCTACGATTGCGATGATGTCACCAGCTTGTGCGCTTGTTAACTCATTGCGATCATCAGCTTGCATTTCACACATACGACCGATACGTTCAGTTTTACCTGTCGCAGCGTTCATGATGGTGTCGCCTTTCTTCAGCATACCAGAGTAAATACGTACGAACGTAAGTGCACCGAAACGGTCATCAGAGATTTTAAATGCTAATGCTTTAAATGACTCGTCTGCAGAAACGATTGCGTGACGGCCAGTAGGCTCACCTTCTTCATCTGTAAGAGGTTGAGGATCAACTTCTGTAGGAGATGGTAAGTAATCAACAACAGCGTCAAGAATTAACTGCATACCTTTGTTTTTGAAAGCAGAACCACAGTACGTAGGGAAGAAGTCCATTGTACGAGTACCTTTACGGATACAACGCTTGATGTCTTCGATTGAAGGCTCTTCACCTTCCATGTACGCTTCCATAAGGTCGTCGTCTTGCTCAACAGCAGTTTCAACTAGCATTTCACGATATTCTTCTACTTTATCAACCATGTCCGCAGGAACATCAGTGATTTCGTAGTTTTCAGGAAGACCAGTCTCATCCCAAACGTATGCTTTACGAGATAGTAGGTCAACAACACCAACGAAGTCATCTTCTATACCAATTGGTAGAACCATAACTAGTGGGTTTGCACCTAGAACGTCTTTAGTTTGCTTAACTACGCGGTAAAAATCAGCACCTAAACGGTCTAATTTGTTAACGAAGATAATACGTGCAACTTCTGAGTCATTCGCATAACGCCAGTTAGTTTCTGATTGTGGTTCAACACCACCAGAACCACAGAATACACCAATACCACCGTCTAATACTTTAAGAGAACGGTAAACTTCAACTGTGAAGTCAACGTGTCCAGGAGTATCGATAACGTTAAAACGGTGATCTTTCCAGAAACAAGTTACAGCAGCAGACTGGATAGTAATTCCGCGCTCAGCTTCCTGTTCCATGAAGTCAGTTGTTGACTCACCGTCGTGTACTTCACCAGTCTTGTGGATTTGACCAGTTAATTTCAAAATACGCTCAGTTGTTGTGGTTTTACCAGCATCTACGTGAGCGAAGATACCTATATTTCTATACTTCGATAAGTCAGCCATTGTCTTACTCTATCTTCTCAATAAGTTGGTTAAAAAAAGCCGCCGGATTCTATCATTAATTAACCAAAACGGCACACTTTTCCTAAAAAAATAATGAAATATCTGAAAAGTCATTAAATATAGATAGTTGTACTAACCTATATTTTTGCTTTATCTTGCCAAGCACAATGAGTGTAGAAGAGTTTTTAGAAAATGATGAACGATGAAAACGATCAAAATAAAGATCAAAAACACAAAGAACGCCAACAGCGTTTAAAAGAGCAAGTTGATCAAAGAGTTGAGTCTGCTCAAGTTGAGAAAGGTATTTTTCAAGTTATTACAGGAAATGGAAAAGGAAAATCTACTTCGGGTTTTGGTGTTGTGACGCGATGTGTTGGTTATGACAAAAAAGCCGCTGTTGCGCAATTCATCAAAGGTGAGTGGGAGTGTGGTGAGCGTAATTTGCTAGAAAAGCATGGAGTCCCTTTTGTGGTGATGAAAACCGGGTTTACGTGGGACACTCAAAATAGAGAATCAGATACCAAAGCGGCTCTTGAAACTTGGTCTAAAGCTAAGTTGTTTTTACAAGATCCTAGTATTGATGTTGTTTTATTAGATGAGCTTACCTACATGGTGACGTATCAATATATACCTTTAGAGGAAGTTATTGATGCTATTAACAATAGACCAAAAATGCAGTCAGTTATTATAACAGGCCGCGCTGCACATCGAGAGTTAATAGAAGCCGCAGATACCGTGAGTGAAGTTAAAAATATTAAGCATGCTTTTGACTCTGGAGTAAAAGCATTACAAGGTTTTGACTACTGATCTTATTTGTACAGTACTAGGCAATATAGGCATACCTTTACAATGCATATAAAATAACCTCATATAATTCAGATAGAAAGCTGCCAATTGGTGGCTTTTTTCATTTATAGCTTTGCATAAATTTTAACTGTTATTATACTGTATAAATAAACAGTGGGTGGTGTTATGTTAGAGCTAAATGAATATCAAAATAAAGGCCTGGTTTGGTACGGCTGTAAAAACAATGACCATATCGCTAAGGCTAAAACTCATTATGATGAGCTAGACAGCCGACTTCACGGTGGCTTTCCAACGTCCGGAATTATAGAAGTTAAGTCGATGTTAGGCATAGGGGAGTTAAGGTTAATACTGCCATTCCTCGCGGATCAGCAAGGCAATCAAAAAGCGGAATGTGTCTTTATTGCTCCTCCAATCCAGCTCAATGCCGAATTTTTAATAGCAAATGGATTAGAACTGTCACAAACACTTATTATACCTGCTTATGATCCAGTGGAAGCTTTATGGGCTGCAGAGCAGTGTCTTAATAGCGGTTGTTGTAGCACAGTCGTACTTTGGCAAGCAGAGCTTAGTATCAAACAGGTTCGACGCTTAATGTTAGCTTGTGAGCAAGGTGCGAGTAGCTTAATACTTATCAGAAATAGCCAAGCAAAATCAAAAGGCACTCGCTTTTTATCGTTACCGAGCGCTTTGAGCCTGTCATTACATGCACATCCTATGGGGATAAAAGTCAAAATAGATAAGCAAAAAGGGGGAATAGGATCATCTCCATTTATTATTAATATGACAGAGAGGTGGCAAGACTTCACCATTACTAATTCAGAGCAGGCTACAAGCAGAGAGCCTAGTAATGTTTTAGCGTTTCCTAATATCGTGAACCACTAGTGACGTTATAACTTATGTTATGGCTATATTTGAATTTTGACTCTCTGCAATTAGAAGCTTTAGAGACTTCTAAAGACACAGCCGTCATTATCGTTGACCCTTTTTCTAACCAAGTTACTCAAGCAAATCAGGTAGCACTGACATCAGGTATAAAGCTGAATATGGGCTTAGCGATGGCTATTTCAATAACCTCGAATATTGAGGTTGTAGAGTATAAGGAAAAGATAGAACAGGAAAGCTTAACGAACATTGCGAATATGCTCTACCGGTATACTGCAGACATAAGTTTAGATGCTCCGCAAGGTATGTTCCTTAGGATTGATAACATGCTTAGACTGTATGAAAATTTAAGTGCTTATTGGTCTACCATAATAGCTCAACTAAATAATTTAGGCTTTAGTTACTCATATGGGGCGGCTCCCATAGCATTGAGTGCCAAATTGATAGCCTTATCCAAACATAATACGTTATATGACCAAAGTGTATTGGCTCAGCAATATATCAATAGTCTACCAACTGACTACTTAGAATTAACCAAAGCACAAAAAGAGCAATTTCACCGAGTTGGATTTAAGCGAATAGGGGATGTATTAGCGATTCCATTAAAGTCTTTATCAAAGCGGTTCGACTTGTCGGTATTCACTTACTTAGGGCAATTGTCTGGTCAAGTTAAGTTTCCAATGAGTTTGTTTAGTCCAACACTCCATTATAAACGCACTCTGGAGTTACTGTTTGAAATCTCCAATGCAAATATACTAATTAACCCAATAAATAAGTTACTAAAAGAGTTAGAGCTATTTTTTAGAAATAGAAACTTATTATCTAGCCAATTGAAGTTCACATTTTTATACAGACATAACAGTGGGTTAACCATTAACGTCATCGCTGCTGGAGGCGAATATAAAGCTAGCGTTTGGTTACGATTAATTAAGTTGCAATTAGAGTCCGTTAAATTATTGGAACCAGCCGTTACTATCTCTTTAGAGTGCGTAGGGCTAGAACCTCAACAAAGCCGGACCAAAGATATTTTCAGCGACAAAATGAGTCAACTCGAATCCACTCAATTACATAACAAGCTGATAGCAAAGCTCTCTACGGGAAAGGTAACTCGGCCAACATTCATCGATTCGATTAATCCAGAGTTAGTAACGAAACTAAACACGGATCTGTGCACAAAAAACAGTAACCTACTTGTTAACCACGAAACCGCTATGCAAAGACCTAGTTTTATACAAGCAAAGGCATCAAAGTTAGTAGAGCCAGTAAAGGCGTTACATGGACCTGAGCGTATATTAACGGGCTGGTGGGATGGTAAATCTATTTATCGAGATTACTTCATTGCACAAAACTCCCAAGGGCAATGGTTATGGATTTATCGCACACCTAAACAAGAGTGGTTTGTGCAAGGTTGGTTCGCATGAGCCAACAACAAGCCTGCCAAGAAGGTGGTTATGCGGAACTAAGCTGTTGTACCAATTTCACTTTTTTAAAAGGAGCCTCTTCTCCTGAGGAATTGATAGAGCAATCGTGTCAGTTAGGTTATAGCGCTTTGGCAATAACCGATGAATGCTCTGTTGCTGGAGTGGTTAGAGCTTATTCGCATGTAAAAAAAGAAGATTTAAACATAAAGCTAATAGTAGGGAGTCAGTTTGAATATCAAAATAACATTCAACTCACGCTATTGTGCCCAAATAGAAAAGCCTATGCTGAGCTCTGCCGAATCATTACGAATGCTAGGCGTCGATGTGATAAAGGCGAGTATGAGCTTAATCTTTGGGATCTAAAGTCAATTCGTGAGTGCATCATTCTTTGGCATGCTAGCGGTGACTTTAACAAAGACGAAACTAACTTAACTTGGTTAAAAGGACTTAATAAGTTTATTCCTAAAAAGTTATATATAGGAATGACCAGAAAGCTAACAAACAGAGAGCATTGTTATATTCACAACTGTGAGGAGATTGCTAAACGCCATCAGTTACCAATCGTTGCTTGTGGGCAAGTACTAATGCATTGCATCACCAGGCTTCCTTTACAACATGTATTAACAGCGATTAAGCAAGGCACACAAGTTAACAACATTGGCAGAAAAGCCCTCACTAATGCCGAGCAATCGTTAAGGCCTATCTCTAAGTTACAAACACTATATAAAAAACAATACTTAGATATATCTTTGGAAATAGCGGATCTCTGTACATTTGATTTAGGCGAACTGAGGTATGAATATCCATCGGAGTTAATACCGTCTCAGTCATCGCCGTCGGAATACTTAAGAGAACTAGTTAATAAAGGTAAAAAGTATCGATTTCCTAAAGGCGTACCACCTGATATAGAAGTGTTAATAGAGAAGGAACTCAAGCTTATTCATGAAATGCAATACGAACACTTTTTTATTACAATTTACGATATTGTTCAGTATGCCAAAACGCAGAAGATTCTTTATCAAGGACGAGGCTCAGCTGCAAATTCTGTGGTTTGTTTTTGTTTAGAGATCACGGCGGTAGACCCATCACAAATTAATGTCTTATTTGAACGGTTTATATCAAAAGAACGCAATGAGCCACCAGACATTGATGTTGATTTTGAGCATCAGCGCCGAGAAGAAATCTATCAGTACATATATGAAAAGTATGGCCGGAAACACGCAGCACTAGCAGCAACGGTAGTGACCTATAGAACCAAGAGTGCCATAAGAGAGGTGGGTAAAGCATTAGGTTATGAAGAGCTTCAGCTAGACTTTTTTATAAAGAATATAAATAGAAGAGATGCGGCGGAACCATGGTTTTCTCAAATTTCTACTTTAGGTTTATCCATAGACTCTAGTAAGGCTCAGCAACTTATTTCATTAGTAGAGCAAATCAAAGGTTTTCCTCGGCATTTATCCCAACATGTCGGTGGGTTTATTATTTCCTCTGGCCCTTTACATGAATTAGTGCCGGTAGAAAATGCAGCTATGGATAACCGAACCGTTATTCAATGGGATAAAGATGATTTAGAAACGTTAGCACTGCTAAAAGTTGATGTACTGGCTTTAGGTATGTTGAGTGCGATTCGAAAGTCTTTTGAGTATATTGAAAGCTTCTATAATACAAAACTAAGTATTGCTGATATTACCGCTGGTGGTGATGATCAGGATGTATACCAGATGATATCAGCCGCGGATACAGTAGGGGTCTTTCAAATTGAATCTAGAGCCCAAATGAGCATGTTACCTCGGTTAAAACCAGCTACCTATTACGACTTGGTTATACAGATAGCCATTGTAAGGCCTGGTCCTATACAAGGTGGAATGGTTCATCCTTATTTACGCAGACGTGATGGTTTAGAGCCAATAACTTACCCTTCAGAAGACGTTGAGTCGGTACTCTCGAGAACTTTAGGTGTACCAATATTTCAAGAGCAGGTCATTAAGCTTGCGATGGTTGCAGCGGGCTTTTCTGGTGGAGAAGCAGATCAGTTACGACGCGCCATGGGTAAGTGGAAAAAGAATGGAGAGATAGAAAAGTTTCGCATCAAGCTCATTAACGGTATGTCAAAAAGAGGGTATACACAGGAGTATGCTGAACGTATCTTTCAACAAATCTGTGGATTCGGAGAGTATGGTTTTCCAGAGTCGCATTCTGCAAGTTTTGCTGTGTTGGCCTATGTTTCATCTTGGCTAAAGCACTATTACCCTGCTGCATTTTATTGTGGTCTTTTGAATAGCTTACCAATGGGTTTTTATGGGCCATCTCAGTTACTACAAGATGCTAGCAGACACGGTGTAGACATACTCCCTATTTGTATTAATGCTTCTTGTTGGGATCATCAATTGGTAATAACCGAAGGTGAAGTAAAACTAAGGTTAGGTTTCCGACTTATTAAAGGTCTTTCTGAGAGTTCGGTTAATTTGATAATGACCTCTAAAGCAAAACATGAGCACGGTTTTACACATTTAAACCAAATAACAAGTAGTGGTTTAAATAAACGAGACTTACAACTATTAGCTAGTGCTAATGCGTTTGCCATGATTAGTGGAGACCGTTACACAACGAGGTGGTCATTAATGAATATGGAAGCCGAATTACCGCTATTTAAAAATATTGATGAGGGCTCAACACCCCATCAGGAATTAGACTCAGGCAGATATTCGAAACACATTGTCAAAACACCAACAAAAGTTGAATCAATGCTAGAAGACTATGCCGCTACTAATATTAGCATTCACTCCCATCCAATCCAGCTATTAAGAGAAAACGGGTTACTTGGAAAGTATACAGCAGCTGAGGATTTAATATCATGTAGGCATAAATCTGTTGTAACTGTAGTGGGCCTGGTTACTGGAAGGCAAAGTCCCGGAACTGCTGGTGGTGTCACATTTGTTACATTAGAAGATGATACTGGTAGTTCTAATGTTGTTATTTGGGTCGCTACTGCTCGAGCACAGAAAAAATCGTTTTTAACGTCTAAACTACTCAAAGTAAAAGGGGTTGTGGAGCGTGAAGGGAAAGTGATTCATGTAATAGCGGGAAAGCTAATAGATTTAAGTGATGAGCTTCAGGAACTTGAAATAAAAAGTAGAGACTTTCATTAATGCTCACAATTAAAACCATTTATAAACAATTAACGTATGTTTGATGGATATTAGGTAGTTTGAACCCTGTTTTATCGGGATTAATGTTGTATAGTTCAGCACAGGTAAATGAATAAGAGAGAATTATGAGTCAGTATAATGCACCACTAAATGATATGAACTTTTTGTTATTTAACACTTTTAAAGTTCAAGACTTTTGGCAAAACACACCAGAATTAGCAGAGTCGATAGATGTAGAAACGGCTAGCGCCATATTAGCGGAAAGCGCAAAAGTTACAGAAGAAGCAATAGCGCCGTTTAGTAGAGCTGCGGATGAAGTAGGCGTGTTATTTTCTGAAGGTAATGTAACGACTCCTGATTCGTATAAAAATGCTTATAACGTTGTAGCAGAAGGTGGTTGGATTGGCCTAGCCGGTAATCCTGACTTTGGTGGCATGGGAATGCCAAAAACTATCACTGCTATGCATGAAGAGATGATGTGTTCAGCTGACCTTGCTTTTGCTCTGTATCCAGGTTTAACCGCTGGTGCTTGTTTAGCTATTAATGCACATGCATCTGAAGAGCTTAAAGAGCTTTATCTTCCAAATATGTATTCTGGTCAGTGGACTGGCTCTATGTGTTTAACAGAAGCACACGCAGGTACTGATCTCGGCTTAATAAAGACAAAAGCAATACCACAAGAAGATGGCAGCTACGATATAACGGGTAGCAAGATATTTATTTCTGGCGGCGAGCATGACTTAACCGAAAATATTGTCCACCTAGTGCTAGCTAAATTACCGGATGCTCCTGCTGGTTCTCGTGGCATATCGTTATTTTTAGTGCCTAAAATCAATGTCGATTCTCAAGGCGCTTTAACGACTCCGAATGCAGTTTCTTGCGGTTCTATTGAACACAAGATGGGCATTCATACTAGTGCTACTTGTGTTATTAACTTTGATGGCGCTAAAGGCTATTTAGTTGGTGAAGTAAACAAGGGCTTAGCTGCTATGTTTACCATGATGAATTACGAAAGACTTTTAGTTGGTCTTCAAGGATTAGGAGCCGCAGAACGCTCTTATCAAAATGCAAAACTTTACGCCATGGATAGAGGTCAGGGTAAAGGTGCAGAAAGAATGACGGACAAAGACTGCGATCCTATAATTGTTCACCCAGATGTACGACGCATGCTACTTAATATGCGAGCTATGAATGAAGCAGCTCGAGCTTTTGGTACTTACGTATCTGTGCAACTAGATGTTTCTAAGTTCAGCCAAGATAAAGAAACAGCGAAACTCGCTAACGCTAAGGCTCAATTATTAACTCCAATAGCAAAAGCATTTGTTACCGACACTAGCCTAGATGGCTGTGTAGCAGGACAGCAAGTTCTCGGTGGGCACGGCTATGTTCGTGAGTGGGGACAAGAGCAACTAGTAAGAGATTGTCGCATTACACAGATATACGAGGGCACTAACGGAGTTCAAGCTCTTGACTTGATGGGTCGTAAAGTTGCAATGGATGGCGGTCAAACACTTAACCTGTTAATTGATGAAATTTTAGAATTCAGCCTTGAAAACCAAAGCGTAAATGGCTCAATGATGAAGCAGCTAAACGATAGCGCTTTACTATTAAGAGAAGTTACAGCAACTGTATTGGAAGAAGCCAAAGGTGACAAAAACGCAATAGGTGCAGCATCAGTAGATTTCTTACATTTATGCGGATATGTATTTTATGCATATATGTGGGCGAAAATGGTTGTGGCTGTTGAAGATGAAAGTATTGATGAAGTAACGACAACGAGTAAACAGAAAACAGCGACTTACTTCTTTGCTAGAGTATTACCTAGAATACATTCACTTAAGCAACAAATTGAGTCCGGTGCGGAGTTATTATTCGACTTCACCGCTGACGAAGTTTAATTAGTACATATATTAAACACTTAGCTGCATGTCCATACAGACAGCCGCTTTGGCTTAATTTATTCAGAAATAAGTGTTGTATTTATACTCAATTTATATATAATGCGCTCTCTCGAATTTTCCGTAAGGATTCTTTTGAGACAAACCGAAATATTTAAGATGCTCTTTTATCGGTTTGAAAGCTAACAATTAGTTAGCAGATATACAGGGGCTCCAATTGTGAGTCCAATTAATAGATAAGAAAGCTTCGCTTATGTCCAATAAAATGGGGGTAGTGCGATGTTTTTTTATGCTCTTTCTAAAATGCTCTTTTGAGGTATAAAATGAACAGTCAACGTATTCGTATCCGATTGAAAGCGTTCGACCATCGTCTAATCGATGCGTCAACACAAGAAATCGTTGAAACGGCAAAGCGTACAGGCGCGCAGGTTCGTGGTCCTATTCCACTACCTACTCGCAAAGAACGCTTCACTATATTGGTATCTCCACACGTAAATAAAGATGCGCGTGACCAATATGAAATTCGTACGCACAAGCGTTTAATCGACATTGTTGAGCCAACAGAAAAAACTGTTGATGCTCTTATGCGTTTAGATCTTGCCGCTGGTGTAGATGTTCAGATCAGTCTGGGTTAATCGAGAGATTAAAGGGGTTTCAAAATGACTATTGGTCTAGTCGGACGTAAAGTGGGAATGACACGTATCTTCACAGAAGATGGTGTATCAATTCCAGTTACAGTGATTGAAGCGACACCTAACCGTGTTACTCAAATCCGTAACGAAGAAACCGACGGTTACCGCGCACTTCAAGTGACTGCAGGCACTAAGAAAGCGAACCGCGTTACTAAGGCAGAAGCTGGACACTTTGCGAAAGCAGGTGTTGAAGCTGGTCGTGGTATGTGGGAATTTCGCTTAGCTGCAAATGAAGGCGAAGGTATCGAAGTTGGTAGCGATATTACTGTAGAAGTATTTAATGACGCTAAATTGGTTGACGTAACTGGTACGTCAAAAGGTAAAGGTTTCCAAGGTGGTGTTAAGCGCTGGAATTTCAGCATGCAAGACGCAACTCATGGTAACTCTCTTTCTCACCGTGCTCCTGGTTCTATTGGTCAAAACCAAACACCAGGTCGTGTATTTAAAGGTAAGAAGATGGCCGGCCAAATGGGTAACGTACGTACTACAACTCAAAATCTTGAGTTAGTGCGCGTTGACGCAGAGCGTAATTTACTTCTAGTTAAAGGCGCGGTACCAGGTTCAATTGGCGGCGACGTCATCATTAAACCTGCTATTAAAGCGTAATCCGGAGAATAGTGATGAAATTAGATTTTACAGGCGCAACAGGCGCTGTTGAAGTTTCAGAAGCTACTTTCGGACGTGAGTTCAATGAAGCATTAGTTCACCAGGTAGTTACTGCATACGCTGCAGGCGCTCGCCAGGGTTCTAGAGCTCAAAAAACTCGCTCAGAAGTTAGCGGTGGTGGTAAGAAGCCATGGCGTCAAAAGGGCACTGGTCGTGCTCGTGCCGGTACTATTCGTAGTCCTATCTGGCGTTCTGGTGGCGTAACATTCGCTGCTAAGCCACAGGATCATTCACAAAAAGTGAATAAGAAAATGTACCGTGGTGCTATTCAAAGCATTCTTTCTGAGTTAGTTCGTCAAGAGCGTTTCGTGGTAGTTGACAACTTTGAAGTTGAAACTCCAAAAACTAAAGCACTAGCTGCTAAGTTAAATGAAATGAGCTTAAAAGACGTATTGATCATTACTGAAGAAGTATCTGAGAACTTGTTCTTATCAGCTCGCAACTTATATAAAGTTGACGTTCGTGATGCGGCAACAATCGACCCAGTTAGTTTAATTGCGTTCGATAAAGTATTGGTAACTGCTGGTGCAGTTAAACAAATTGAGGAGATGCTAGCATGATAAGCGAAGAACGTTTGTTAAAAGTATTAGTAGCTCCACATGTTTCTGAAAAGACCACTTTAGCATCTGAAGCTAACAACACGTTAGTATTCAAAGTTGCTGTTGACGCTACTAAAGAAGAAATTAAAGCTGCTGTTGAAAAACTTTTCGAAGTTGAAGTTAAGCGAGTTAACTCTCTTAACGTTAAAGGTAAGGCAAAACGTACTGGTGCTCGCATGGGTCGTCGTAAGAATTGGAAAAAAGCTTACGTAACTCTTGCAGACGGTCAAAGCCTTGATCTTGAAGACGGCGCAGCAGAGTAATTGGAGAGTAAAAAATGGCTCTAGTAAAATGTAAACCAACATCTGCTGGTCGTCGTCATATGACGAAAGTAGTTAACACTGACTTGCATAAAGGCGCACCATACGCACCACTTTTAGAGAAAAAATCTAAATCTGGCGGTCGTAATAACAATGGTCGCATTACTGTTCGTCACATCGGTGGTGGTCACAAGCAACACTATCGTTTGGTTGACTTCAAACGTAATAAAGACGGTATTCCGGCAACAGTTGAACGTTTGGAATATGATCCAAACCGAAGCGCAAACATCGCGTTAGTTCTTTATGCAGACGGTGAACGTAAGTACATCATTGCACCTAAAGGCCTAAAAGCTGGTGATCAGATTATGTCTGGTATCAATGCACCTATCAAAGCTGGTAATGCTATGCCTATGCGTAACATGCCTGTAGGTAGTACTGTACACAATGTTGAGCTTAAGCCTGGTAAAGGCGCTCAGATTGCTCGTTCAGCTGGTGCATATGTGCAAATATTAGCACGTGACGGTCAATACGTTACTCTACGTCTTCGCTCTGGCGAAATGCGTAAAGTTCTTTCTGATTGTCGTGCGACTTTAGGTGAAGTAGGTAATGCTGAACATATGCTTCGTCAGCTTGGTAAAGCTGGTGCAAGCAGATGGCGTGGTGTTCGTCCGACTGTCCGTGGTGTTGTAATGAACCCGGTTGATCACCCGCACGGTGGTGGTGAAGGTCGTACTTCTGGTGGTCGTCACCCGGTTACTCCTTGGGGTAAACCGACTAAGGGTGCTAAGACTCGTAAGAACAAACGTACTGATAAGTACATTGTTCGTCGTCGTAATAAATAATTAGTGAGGTAATACCATGCCACGTTCTCTCAAGAAAGGTCCTTTTATTGACCTACACTTGCTGAAGAAGGTTGAAGCAGCCTTGGAAAGCGGGAACAAGAAACCAATTAAAACTTGGTCTCGTCGCTCAATGATCATTCCTGATATGATTGGATTGACCATCGCTGTCCATAATGGTCGTCAACACGTTCCTGTGTTTGTATCTGACGAAATGGTTGGCCATAAGTTAGGTGAATTTGCACCTACTCGTACGTACCGCGGTCACGCGGCTGACAAGAAAGCTAAGAAGAAGTAAGGAGTAAATAATGGAAGCAATAGCTAAACATCGTTTCGCCCGCACTTCTCCACAGAAGGCTCGCTTGGTAGCTGACCAGATTCGTGGTCTACCAGTCGACAAGGCGTTAGACGTATTAAATTTCAGCAATAAAAAAGCTGCTGTTTTGGTGAAGAAAGTTCTTGAGTCTGCAATTGCAAATGCTGAGCATAATGAAGGCGCAGACATCGACGAACTTAAAGTTGCGACAATCATGATAGACGCAGGTCCAACCATGAAACGCATTAAGACTCGTGCAAAAGGCCGCGCAGATCGCGTTCTTAAGCGCTCTTCACACATTACTGTTGTAGTAGCGGACTAGGAGATTTACTAATGGGTCAAAAAGTACATCCTACGGGGATTCGCCTAGGTATCACTAAACCATGGGTTGCTACCTGGTACGCGAATACAAAAGATTACGCAAGTCACTTAAATGGCGATATCAAAGTTCGTCAATACTTGACTAAAGAATTAAAAAACGCTTCAGTTTCAAAGATTACGATTGAACGTCCAGCTAAATCTATCAAAGTTACTATTCACACGGCTCGTCCGGGTGTTGTAATTGGTAAGAAAGGCGCAGACGTTGAAAAACTTCGTAACGTTGTAGCGAAATTGACAGGCGTACCTGCTCAAATCAACATCGCAGAGATTCGCAAGCCTGAGTTAGATGCACAGCTAGTAGCTGAAAGCATTTCTAGCCAGCTTGAGCGTCGTGTTATGTTCCGTCGTGCTATGAAGCGCGCGGTACAAAACGCAATGCGTGTTGGTGCAAAGGGTATCAAAGTTGAAGTAAGCGGTCGTTTGGGCGGAGCAGAAATTGCACGTTCAGAATGGTATCGTGAAGGTCGTGTACCACTACACACTTTACGTGCAGATATCGACTATGCAACTTCTGAAGCATTAACTACTTACGGCATCATCGGTGTGAAAGTATGGATCTTTAAAGGTGAAGTACTTGGTGGTTTCGGTTCTATCTCTCAAGAGGAACCAAAACAACCTAAACCAGCGAAGAAGCGTCGTAGCAAAAGCGCTAAGTAGGAGTAGACGATGTTACAACCAAAACGTACAAAATTCCGTAAGCAGCATAAAGGCCGCAACCGTGGTCTAGCTCAGAACGGTAACAAGGTTAGCTTTGGTACTTTCGGCCTTAAGGCTACTGGCCGTGGTCGTATGACTGCACGTCAAATCGAAGCAGCTCGTCGTGCAATGACACGTCACGTAAAACGTCAAGGTCAAATTTGGATCCGTGTGTTCCCTGACAAACCAATTACGGCTAAGCCGTTAGAAGTTCGTCAAGGTAAAGGTAAAGGTAATGTTGAATATTGGGTTGCTGAAATTCAACCTGGTAAAGTACTTTACGAAATGGACGGTGTAGCAGAAGAATTGGCACGTGAAGCGTTCCGCCTAGCGGCTCGTAAACTGCCATTCAAAACCACTTTTGTAACTAGAACGGTGATGTAATGAAAGCTAGCGATCTTAAAGATAAAACTGTAGAAGAGCTAAGAGCTGAACTACTAGGTTTGTTACGTGAGCAATTTAACTTGCGCATGCAACAATCTTCTGGCCAACTAGCTCAAACACATTTACTGCGTCAAGTACGTCGCAACATTGCGCGTGTTAAAACAGTAATTGCACAAAACAAGGCAGGTGCGTAATGAGCGAAAATATCCGTACATTACAAGGCCGCGTAGTTAGCGACAAGATGGAGAAATCTATCGTTGTTACTATCGAACGCAAGGTAAAACACCCTATCTACGGTAAGTTCGTTAAGCGTACAACTAAGTTGCACGCTCACGACGAAACTAACCAATGTGGTATCGGTGACACGGTTTTAATCCGTGAATGCGCTCCAATTTCTAAGAATAAAACTTGGACTTTGGTAGACGTAATCGAAAAAGCTAAATCTCTTTAATTTATTGAAGTAATTAGCTTAAAAAACCGGAGCGAAAGCTCCGGTTTTTTATTTTTAGTTTTGTTCTTTTAGAAGATAACTATGCTGAGCAATGACTTACAGTTTAATAACCGATTATTAATTAATCAGGTGTTTAATTAGGTTGTATTTCAACCATCACTTAGTTATACTTGCGCGCCCTTTTGTAGGGGGTAGTCAATAATGACTAGAAGCGGCAAGTCCGAAAGGACATTGAAGTATAAATTTAATTAGCGGAGCACTAAACATGATCCAAATGCAAACTACGTTAGATGTGGCTGATAACTCAGGCGCGCGTCGCGTACAGTGTATTAAGGTTCTTGGTGGCTCTCACCGTCGTTACGCCGGCATCGGCGACATCATTAAAGTTACTGTAAAGGAAGCAATTCCACGCGGTAAAGTTAAAAAAGGTGATGTACTTAACGCGGTGGTAGTTCGCACTAAAGCAGCGGTTCGTCGTCCAGATGGTCAAGCCATCCGTTTCGACAGTAATGCAGCTGTTATTTTGAACGCCAACTTGCAGCCAATCGGAACTCGTATTTTTGGACCTGTTACTCGCGAACTTCGCGGTGATAAGTTCATGAAGATCGTGTCATTGGCACCTGAAGTAATTTAAGGAGCTGAAAATGGCAAGCAAAATTCGTCGTGAAGATGAAATAATCGTTATTGCTGGTAAAGATAAAGGTAAAACTGGTAAAGTTTTAAAAGTTATCACTGGTACTGACAGATTAATCGTAGAAGGCGTGAACCTTATCAAGAAACACCAAAAACCTGTACCACAACTACAGCAGCCTGGTGGCATTGTTGAAAAAGAAGCGTCAATCAACGTATCAAACGTTGCGATCCTTAACCCAGAAACGGGTAAAGCTGATCGTGTAGGTTTTAAATTTGAAGACGGCAAAAAAGTTCGTATCTTCAAATCTAATGGTAAAACTATCTAATCTTGGAGTATATGATGGCGAAACTGCATGATACTTATAAAGACAGCGTAGTGCCTGAACTAGTTAAACAGTTCGGCTACACATCTGTCATGCAAGTCCCACGACTTGAAAAGATTACCCTGAACATGGGTCTGGGTGAAGCTCTAGCGGATAAAAAAGTACTAGAAGCAGCAACTTCTGACATGCAATCTATTGCTGGTCAAAAGCCTGTTGTTACTCGTGCACGTAAGTCAGTTGCTGGCTTTAAAATTCGTGAAGGCTACCCAATCGGTGCCAAGGTAACTCTACGCGGCGAGCGTATGTGGGACTTTTTAGAGCGTTTAATTACAATCGCTCTACCTCGTGTTCGTGACTTCCGTGGCTTAAATCCTAAGTCATTTGACGGTCGCGGTAACTATAGCATGGGTGTACGCGAGCAAATTATCTTCCCTGAAATCGATTTCGATAAAGTAGACAAAGTACGTGGTTTAGATATCACAATTACTACCTCTGCAAAATCGAACGAGGAAGGTCACGCTCTGTTAGCTGCTTTCAACTTCCCATTTAAAGGATAAGGTGTAGAGTTATGGCTAAGCAATCAATGAAAGCACGTGATGTAAAACGTGCCAAATTAGTTGAAAAATTCGCTGCAAAACGTGCCGATCTAAAGGCTACTATCAAAGACGTTAACACGTCTGATGATGATCGTTGGGCAGCTGTGCTTAAACTTCAAGAGCTTCCTCGTGATTCAAGCCCTGCACGTCAACGTAACCGTTGTAATGTGACAGGTCGTCCACATGGCTATTTACGTAAGTTCGGCTTAAGCCGTATTAAACTTCGTGAAGCAGCGATGCGTGGTGAAGTTCCAGGCCTTAAAAAGGCTTCTTGGTAAGAATCTGGGAGTATTGAAAGATGAGCATGCAAGATCCTATCGCGGATATGTTCACCCGCGTACGTAACGGTCAAATGTCAAACAAAGTAACCGTTGCAATGCCTTCATCAAAGTTAAAAACAGCTTTGGCTGAACTTTTGAAGAGCGAAGGTTTTATTGCTGGCTACGAAGTGTCAGGTGACGTTAAGAAAGAATTAAACGTTACACTTAAGTACTTCGAAGACAAACCAGTAATCGAAACTATCAAACGCGTTAGCCGTCCTGGTCTTCGTATATATAAGAAGACTTCAGACCTACCTAAAGTTATGGGTGGTCTAGGTATAGCTATCGTTTCTACATCAAAAGGTTTGATGACTGACCGTGCTGCACGCAAAGCGGGCATTGGCGGCGAGATCATCGGCTACGTAGCTTAATAGGAGAGTCATAATGTCTCGTGTAGCAAAAGCACCTATTAATGTTCCTGCCGGTGTTGAAATCGCCGTAAATGGTCAGGAAGTAAAAGTTAAAGGTAAAGTAGGCGAGTTAACTTTAAACGTTAACCCTGCTGTTGAAGTTGTTTTAGAAGACAACGTAGTTCGCACACTTCCTCGTGACGGTTTTGCCGACGCGTGGGCACAGGCAGGTACTGCTCGTGCAAACATTAACAACCAAGTTGTTGGTGTGAGTGCTGGTTTTGAGAAGAAGTTAGTTCTTAATGGTGTTGGTTACCGTGCTGCGGTAAAAGGCAAAGTATTAAGTCTATCTCTAGGTTTCTCTCACCCAGTAGACTTTGAAGTGCCAGCTGGTGTGACTATCGAAGCTCCATCACAAACAGAAGTTGTTGTGAAGGGTGCAAGTAAACATTTAGTTGGTCAAGTTGCAGCGAATATTCGCGCTTATCGTGAGCCAGAGCCTTATAAAGGCAAAGGTATCCGTTATAGCGATGAAATCGTTCGTCGCAAAGAGGCGAAGAAAAAGTAAGGTAAGACGATGGATAAGAAAACAGCTCGTTTACGTCGTGCCAAGCGCGCTCGCAGAACGTTTATTGAAAACGGTGTTACTCGTTTAGTAATGCACCGTACGCCTCGTCACGCTTACGCTCAGGTAATTTCTCCTGAAGGTAAGGTGTTAGCGGCGGCGTCAACTGTAGAAAAAGATATCCGCTCTGCGGTAGCTTCTACAGGTAACGTTGAAGCTGCAACTGCGGTTGGTAAAGCAGTAGCAGAACGTGCGGTAAAGAATGGCGTTGAAAAAGTGTCATTCGACCGTAGCGGTTTTAAATATCACGGCCGTGTGAAAGCGTTAGCAGACGCTGCTCGCGAAGCCGGTCTTCAGTTCTAGGAGTAGCTCATGTCTAACGTAGAAGCAAAGCAAACAGAATTCGAAGAAAAGCTTATCGCGGTAAATCGTGTATCAAAAGTAGTTAAGGGTGGTCGTATATTCTCGTTCACTGCTTTAACTGTTGTTGGTGACAAGAATGGCCGTGTAGGTTTTGGTTATGGTAAAGCGCGTGAAGTTCCAGCTGCTATTCAAAAAGCAATGGAAAAAGCGCGTCGTAACATGGTTAGTGTAGAATTAACAAATGGAACATTGCAGCACCCTATTAAGGGTCGCCACTCTGGTTCAAAAGTTTACATGCAACCAGCTTCAGAAGGTACGGGTATCATCGCAGGTGGTGCAATGCGTGCAGTATTAGAAGTAGCAGGTGTACAAAACGTACTATCTAAATGTTACGGTTCGACTAACCCAATTAACGTAGTTCGCGCTACAGTTGACGCTTTGGCAGGAATGAATTCTCCTGAACAAATCGCAGCTAAACGTGGCCTTAACGTTTCTGAAATTTTGGGGTAATAGACCATGGCTAAGAAGACGATTAAAGTAACACAAATACGTAGCTCTATCGGTCGTTTACCGAAGCATAAAGCTACATTACGTGGCTTGGGTTTACGCCGTATCAATCACACTGTTGAGTTGGAAGACACAGCATGTGTACGTGGTATGGTAAACCAAGTTCAATACATGGTTAAAGTGGAGGGGTAATCGATGCGTTTGAATACTCTATCTCCAGCACCAGGCGCTAAAACGGATAAGAAACGCGTTGGACGCGGTATCGGTTCTGGTTTAGGTAAAACTGGTGGTCGTGGACACAAAGGTCAGAAATCACGCTCAGGCGGAAGTGTTAAGCCAGGTTTTGAAGGCGGTCAAATGCCTTTACAACGTCGCTTACCGAAATTCGGTTTCACTTCTCGTAAATCGTTGGTAACTGATGAAGTAACATTGTCAGAAATTACAAAAGTTGAAGGCGACATCGTTTCTTTAGAAACTTTGAAAGCTGCAGGCCTAGTGAAGAAAGACATACTTTTCGTTAAAGTTGTTAAATCTGGCGACGTTGCACGCCCGGTAACTGTAGCTGGTCTACGTGTTACTAAAGGTGCGCAGGAAGCTATTGTTGCAGCCGGCGGAAAAGTAGAATAAGGACAAGTACATTATGGCTAAACCAGGATTAGACCTACAAAGCGGACAGACAGGCTTTGCCGAGTTAAAACAACGATTATTATTTGTTTTTTTAGCTATTGTTGTGTTTCGATTGGGTTCTTTTGTTCCAATTCCTGGGATAGATGCTGCAGTACTAGCTGAATTATTCGAACAGCAAAAGGGTACCATCGTAGAAATGTTTAACATGTTCTCCGGTGGTGCACTTGAGCGTGCTTCGGTATTAGCGTTAGGTATCATGCCATACATAACCGCATCAATTATTATGCAGTTATTGACGGTGATGCACCCTTCTTTAGCAGAGCTAAAGAAAGAAGGTGAGGCTGGTCGTAAGAAAATCAGTCAATACACTCGTTATTTCACGCTTGTATTAGCGACATTCCAGTCGTTTGGTATTGCTACTAGCTTACCGAATATGATGCCGGGATTGGTGTTAAACCCAGGACCAGGTTTCTATTTCACAGCAGTAGTAAGTTTAGTAACCGGTACCATGTTCTTAATGTGGTTAGGTGAACAAATTACTGAACGAGGTATTGGTAACGGTATTTCGATACTGATTTTTACCGGTATCGTAGCAGGGTTGCCATCTGCAATCGGTTCAACAGCTGAGCAAGCTCGTCAAGGCGAATTGCATATGTTGTTACTATTGTTGATTGCAGTTATTGTTTTCGCGGTTACATACTTTGTTGTATTCGTAGAACGTGGACAACGACGAATAGTTGTTAACTACGCAAAACGACAACAGGGTCGCCAAGTGTTTCAAGCACAAAGCTCTCATTTACCTTTAAAAGTAAATATGGCTGGCGTAATACCACCAATTTTTGCTGGTAGTATTATTATGTTCCCAAGCACTATTGCTGCTTGGTTTGGTACTGGAGAAGGTGCCGTTGCAGAATTTTTGCAACAAGTGTCTTTAACATTATCACCGGGACAACCCCTATATGTTATGTTGTACGCAGCTGCTATAATATTCTTCTGTTTTTTCTACACCGCGTTGGTTTTCAACCCGAGAGAAACAGCGGATAACTTGAAGCGCTCAGGTGCATTCATTCCAGGTATCAGACCTGGTGAGCAAACGTCGAAATACATCGATAAGGTGATGACGCGTTTGACACTGGCAGGAGCCATGTACATTACATTTGTTTGTCTTGTACCTGAGTTCATGATGATCGCTTGGAACGTCCAATTTTATTTTGGTGGCACATCGTTGTTAATCATCGTTGTTGTTGTCATGGATTTTATGGCGCAGATTCAAACACTGTTGATGTCTCATCAGTATGATTCTGTTCTTAAGAAGGCAAACCTTGCAGGAAAAGCTTTAGATAAAGCGAACCTGAAAGGCTATAGCCGTTAGATTGCGGAGTAAAAGCAATGAAAGTACGTGCTTCCGTTAAGAAGATATGTCGTAACTGTAAAGTAATTAAGCGTTCAGGTGTTGTTCGCGTAATCTGTACAGACCCTAAGCACAAGCAGCGTCAGGGTTAATACGACGTAAGTTGGGGGTGAGGAAGTTTTCCTCACCCATATTTACAAATGGTCAAAGGTCGAGTATCCTAACGGGCTTTTCGATTGACCCAAAACTATAGGAGATGTGTTAGTGGCCCGTATCGCTGGCATTAACATTTCCGATCGTAAACACTCAGTAATCGCTCTTACAGCGATTTTCGGTATCGGTAAAACACGTTCAAAAGCAATTTTAGCGTCTACTGGTATCGCGGAAGATACGAAAATCGGAACATTATCTGAACAAGATTTAGATAAATTACGTGAAGAAGTTGGCAAGTACACTGTAGAAGGTGACCTTCGCCGTGAAGTAACTTTAAATATTAAACGTTTAATGGATTTAGGTTGTAACCGTGGCATGCGCCACCGTCGCAGTCTTCCTCTACGTGGTCAGCGCACTAAAACTAATGCGCGTACCCGTAAAGGTCCACGTAAACCTATTACTAAATAAGGCGAGGTAGCAAGAAATGGCAAAAGCTCCAACTCGTTCACGTAAAAAAGTAAAAAAGCAGGTTGCTGATGGTATGGCTCATATCCATGCGTCTTTCAACAACACAATCGTTACATTAACCGACCGTCAAGGCAATGCATTGTCTTGGGCTACTGCAGGTGGTTCTGGTTTCCGTGGTTCACGTAAATCAACACCATTCGCTGCACAGGTAGCGGCTGAACGCGCAGGCGAAGCAGCAAAAGAGTACGGTTTGAAGAATATTGAAGTGTTCGTCAAGGGACCTGGTCCTGGTCGTGAATCTGCAATCCGCGCATTAAATGCTGTGGGTTACAAGATCACTAACATTACTGACGTTACACCTATTCCTCATAACGGTTGTCGTCCGCCTAAGAAACGTCGTGTATAACGACTGTTAGTGGAGAAAGAACATGGCTAGATATTTGGGTCCAAAGCTAAAGCTTAGTCGTCGCGAAGGAACAGATTTGTTCCTTAAGAGTGGCGTACGTGCTATAGATACTAAATGTAAAATCGATACTGCACCAGGTCAACACGGCGCGCGTAAGCCGCGTTTGTCTGACTATGGTTTACAGCTTCGTGAGAAACAAAAAGTTCGTCGTATTTACGGTGTTTTAGAAAAACAATTCCGTAACTACTACAAAGAAGCGGCACGTCTTAAAGGTAATACTGGTGAAAACCTATTACAACTTTTAGAAAGCCGTTTAGATAACGTTGTTTATCGTATGGGTTACGCAAGTACTCGTGCGGAAGCTCGTCAGCTAGTTAGCCACAAGTCAATTGTTGTTAACGGTAGCGTAGTGAACATTCCTTCCTACAAAGTGTCTGCAGAAGACGTTGTTGCTATTCGTGAAAAATCGAAAAAGCAAGGCCGTATTGTTGCAGCTCTTGAGTTAGCTGAACAACGTGAAAAACCGACTTGGATTGACGTAGATGCGAAAGCGATGACAGGTGTTTATAAATCACACCCTGAGCGCTCTGAGTTGTCTGCAGAGATTAATGAACAGTTAATTGTTGAACTTTACTCTAAGTAAAGTTGAAACATAAGAGGATATAAAATGCAGGGGTCTGTAACTGAATTCCTTAAGCCTAGGCTTGTAGACATTGAACAAGTTAGTGCAACTCGAGCAAAAGTAACGCTTGAACCTTTAGAGCGTGGCTTTGGTCACACTTTAGGTAATGCGTTACGCAGAATCTTGTTGTCATCTATGCCTGGTTGTGCGGTAACCGAAGTAGAAATCGACGGTGTCCAGCACGAATACAGTGCAAAAGAAGGTGTACAGGAAGATGTGATCGAAATATTGTTAAACCTAAAAGGTTTAGCAGTTAGCGTAGAGGGAAAGGACGAAGTAACCTTGACTTTAACTAAGTCGGGTATTGGCCCTGTTACAGCTGCTGATTTTCAGCACGATGGTGATGTAGAAATCATCAACCCTGAACACGTTATTTGTAACTTAACGAGCGAAAGCTCTGAAATTTCAATGCGTGTAAACGTGCAGCGTGGCCGTGGTTATGTTCCTGCTTCTGCGCGTGTGTCCTCAGACGAAGAAGATCGTCCAATTGGTCGCTTACTTCTAGACGCGTCTTTCAGCCCTGTTGAGCGTATTGCTTATAATGTTGAAAGTGCTCGTGTTGAACAGCGTACTGATTTAGACAAATTGATCATTGATATGGAAACGAACGGCACTTTAGATCCTGAAGAAGCTATTCGTCGCTCTTCTACTATTCTTGCTGAGCAACTGGAAGCATTCGTAGATTTACGTGATGTTACAGAAGTAGCGCAAGAAGAAGAGAAACCAGAATTTGATCCAATTCTATTACGTCCAGTAGACGATCTAGAATTGACTGTTCGCTCAGCCAACTGTTTGAAGGCTGAACAAGTACAATATATCGGTGATTTAGTACAGCGTACTGAGGTTGAGTTATTAAAAACTCCTAACCTTGGTAAGAAGTCTCTAACGGAAATCAAAGACGTTTTAGCGTCTCGTGGTTTATCACTAGGCATGCGCCTAGAGAACTGGCCACCGGCTAGTCTGTTAGATAACGACTAAATTTTTAAACGAATTAGTTAGAAGGAAAAGCTCATGCGCCATCGTAAGAGTGGTCGTCAATTAAACCGCAACAGCAGTCATCGTCAAGCGATGTTCCGTAATATGGCGGGTTCATTGGTGAAGCATGAAATCATCAAGACAACTTTGCCTAAGGCGAAAGAATTACGTCGTGTTATTGAACCATTGATCACAATGGCTAAATCTGACAGCGTAGCAAATCGTCGCTTAGCATTCGCTCGTACGAGAGATGCTGAAGTAGTTGGTAAATTATTTACTGACTTAGGTCAACGTTACAATGAACGTCCAGGTGGATACACTAGAATTATCAAGTGTGGATACCGTACTGGTGATAAAGCACCAATGGCGTACATTGAACTGGTTGGTAGACCAGAACTTGATGCAGATGCTGAAGTAGTTGAAGCTACTGAAGAGTAATTGAAAAGGCCGGGTTTTCCCGGCTTTTTTACATTATTAAGAAAAGAAGGTTGTTTTTAGCAATCTTCTTTTTTTATACTTATCTACTTATCTACTTATCTACTTATCTACTTATCTACTTATCTACTTATCTACTTATCTA
>PJEL010000262.1_pt1 | contig 63558 bp, 55 predicted proteins | sample 1853271 | NCBI WGS metagenome assembly PJEL01 (sample SAMN08108733, study PRJNA415343) | Invertebrate metagenome, whole genome shotgun sequencing project. | host: Globobulimina | place: Sweden: Gullmar Fjord | collected 2015-08
CTCACCGGTGTCTGTGACGCTGATCCTGACCACGGATTGTTGCTTTTGATCGACCTCTTTGCGGATATGGACGACGATCTGTCCGCCCTCGGTGTGCTTCACGGAGTTGCTGAGGAGGTTCGTGAGCGCCTGCTGGATGCGCTCCGGGTCCCCCACGATCGAGCGGGGGAGCTCTGGATCGGCCACGCAGGCCAGTGCAGTGTTCTTGCGACGGGCGTCGAGGGCGAGGATCTCGATAGAACTCTCGATGATGTCCATGAGCACGAACTCGCGCCGGAAGAGCTTCAGTTTGTGGGCCTCCATCGCCGAAAAGTCGAGCATGTCATTGATCAACCGCATGAGGGTGTCGCCGGAGGTTCGGGCGGTCTTCACGTAGTGTTTCTGCTGCTGCGTCAGCTCCGTGCCCTCGAGAAGGCCGAGCACGCCGACCACCCCGCTCAAGGGAGTGCGAACCTCGTGGCTCATGTTGGCGATGAGATCGTTCTTGCCGGAGTTGGAGCGAATGGCGATGTCCCGGGCCTCCTGGAGGGCGACGTTGTGCTCGCCGAGGCTGTCGTAGAGGGAGCGCAGCTCGAGGGTCGCCGCTTCGAGCTTCGCCGCTTTTCTGGCTAGATCCCGCAGTAGTCGCCGCCTCGCCTCCGCGACCAGGACCGCGAGCAGGCAGGCGCTCGAGTAGTTGATGAACCAATGGATCCAGATCTCGCTGTCGTCGCGGGGCATGAGCCAGAACCAGCCGACGAATGCCGAGCCGATGACGATTGCAGTGGCCCACCTCCAGACCAGGAAGTAGGCGGCCGCCATGATGGTCACGAGGGTGACCACGGACTGGGCCGGGTCGCCGGTCACGGCCAAAAAGGTCAGCGAGACCCCGACGCCAACGAGTGCGGCGGCGACGATCGCTGGCGCCGGATCGCGAACCTCCGCCATCCGCATCCAGGCGTAGAGGGCGGCTGTCAGCACCGCACCCACCCCCAAGGCGATGGCGATGGGCCTCGATCCGTGCAGCGGCGCGAACCATCCGTGGATCCCCGTATAGAAGAGGTACAGGAAGATGACCCCTGGACCGGCGAGCAGCGCCGCTGCGCGGGTTCGTTCGGCGATGCGTTCGTTCACGCTGCGACTATCCTATAAATTCGCGGCGGACGGAGGAGACGCGTGCAAACCGGATCCGATCCCAGCGAGTTGATCCAGGAGGCTGCGACGCGCGCCCGGATTGCTCTTCAGACCCGCGGGCTCGCCGCTGGAGACGCCCTCGTTCCTCTTACCACCGGCTTTCGCTGCGCGGTCGAGGCGGGTGTGCTGGCGTCAGTGCCGCCGGACCTCGAGGCCGCGCACAGGGCCCATCTTGAGGGGATCGCACCGAACCGACAGGAGGTCGAAGGCTGGCTGCTGGATCTGGAGGCGGCCATCCCACCTCCGGCCTGGCGGGGCATCGCATCGAGGTTGGCCGCCGCAGCACTCGCGCTGGGTGCGGTGGCGGTTCTCGCTGGGAGCGTTGCTTGGTTTCGGACCCTCCCCGCGGAGGATGATGGGCTCACCGCGACCTACTACTCCGAACCCCAGCATCGCGGGCATCCGTTCGTGCGGATCGATTCGACCATCGCGTTTCAGTGGGGGACCGACGGGCCGCTCTCCGGTGTGCCCGGCGAGGACTTCTCGGCAACCTGGGCGGGGTGTCTGGTGGTGGAGCGCCCGGACATGTGGCTGGTGACAGGCGTCGATGAAAACAGCTCGGCCCGGGTCGAGGTGGCGGGCGAGAGCCTGAGGGTTGGCGGGCAGCACCTCGCGCAGCTCTCCCTGGACGCCCTGCCTCGTGGGGTGCACCCAGTCGAGGTCTCGCTGAACCACCGGTCGGGCGAGGCGCGAATCTATGTGGGCTGGCGCCTGGGTCGAAACGGTCCGACCTACGAGATCCCGCCGCGGGCGCTGATACCTGTGGGCGGCAACAGTCGCCAGTCCTGCCCTGGTGATCCGCCGAAAGTTCAGTTTTGAATCGCTCTCAAGCGCGCTCGGGGCTGGTGCTGATCTGCGTGGTCGCCGTGGCCTGCCGCCTGCCGCTGCTGTGGGGTGGCTTCGTTGGCTTCGACGACCCGATCCTGATCTATGAGAATCGCATCATCACCGAGCTGACGCCAGAGCACGTGTGGGTGCTGTTGACCACCAACTTCCGCGGGGAGTCCCAGAACCCGATGCACCTCGCGAACATGCTCAACTGGGCGGCTGGCGACGGCGCATACTGGCCCTTTGTCTGGGTCAACCTGGTCTGGTTCGCCGGGACAATCCCCATCGTCTATGGCTTCGCCAGGCTGTTTGTCGCCGATCGGCGCTGGGCTCTCCTGGCCACGGCGTTCTTTGCATTCCACAGCACGAACGTAGACACCATTGGCTGGATGAGCGCCCGCTGTCACCTCGTGGGCCTGCCCTTTGCCCTCGCTTCCTTCGTGCTCTGGCAGCGGTATCTGGAGCGTGGAGGCCGGCGGAGGTGGATCTGGTTTGCGATGTCGATGTGCGCGGTCGCCCTGGCTGTCGTGAACAAGCTCATCTTTCTCGGCGTGATTCCTGGACTATTGCTGTACGAGATATACGCGAGGAGGCGGATGGATCGGGCCTTCTTCGTCGACAAGATCCCCCTTGCCGTCCTGTCGCTGTGGTGGCTGTTCCACCGCCTCTTGGCTGGCAATGTGGGCCAGGCCATGAACAAGACCCACACCGAGATTGCCGCCGCGTTCTGGACGCGGATCGGCGTGTTGGTGGAGTACCTGGGCTCTCTCGTCGTGCCGCGCCCGACCTTCCTGGGAGTCTGGTTCACGGCGGCTCCGAGTGCTCTCGAGCCGGGCCATGGGCTGGTTGCCCTCGAGCTGTTGCCCATCTTGAACCTGGCGATTCTCGTGTTGTTCGTCGGCCTCGTCGCCTGGTTGTGGAGCGAGAGGATCCGCGCGCCTCTGTATCTGTCCGTCCTCGCGATCCTCATTCTTCTCCCGTCCATGGGTTTGAGGCCGGGCTCGCCAGATGTCGCCTTTGCCTTCCGCTACATGCTGATGCCCACCGCCTGCTTCGCCGTGGGAGTCGCTGCCACTCTGTCCTCGCTCTGGCCACGTCTGGGCCGGCCGATCAAGGTCTGCACCGTCGTGTTGGTGGCCCTCATGGTGGTGGGCCACATGGGCCAGTCGGTTGCACAGGCGCGGCTGTGGCGTTCTCCGGAGGCTCAATACCAGAGCTGCATTCAGTACTTTCCGGTGAGTACTTTGTGCCGCCAGAGGCTGGCCGAGCTCGCGTTTCGAGAGGGCCGATATCGCGAGGCGGTCGCCCATCTGGAGGAGGTCGAGCGCGTTCGAACCCACCTTGGTTTTCGGCGCACAATGCGTCCAGCAGAGGCTCTTGCCGCGGCCTATTCCAAGCTTGGGGACCGAGACAAGGAGCAGTTCTTCCTCGAGCGCTCGCTGGTCCGGGACAAGCTCAATTCGAGGCAGCGCAGTGACATTCGAAGGCGTCTCGCAGAGGTTCGCCGATAGATGGGGTAGTCTCGAAGTATGTCTCCGTCCCGCTCGATTCGGTTGGGCCCGTTTGAGCTCTTCACGCCCATCGCGCGCGGCGGCATGGGCGAGGTCTGGCGTGGGCGACACATCCGACAGGGGGTGCCCGTTGCCGTCAAAGTGATGACCGCCGAGGCCACCCGTCGCGAGGACTATCTGCTCGACTTCCGCAACGAAGTCCGCTCGGTTGCACGCCTCGATCACCCTGGGATCATCCTGGTCTTCGACCACGGAGAGGTGGATGAGGAAGCCCAGCGAGTGACCCGCGGTCGCCTGGTCGCTGGTAGTCCATTTCTAGCCATGGAGCTGGCAACTGGTGGACTACGAGACCTCATGCGGAAGCGAAATGCCTTCCCGTGGTCCCTGTTGCGTTCGATCCTGCTTGCGCTGCTAGATGCCCTCGCCCACGCCCATGCCCGGGGCGTGATCCACCGGGATCTGAAGCCTCACAACGTGCTTCAGTTCAAGGCTGGAAACCTGAAAATCAGCGACTTCGGGATCGCCCACGCGGCCGGGAACGAGACCCTGAACCGCGTGATCGGCACCCCTCAGTACATGTCTCCCGAGCAGCTCATGCGGCAGTGGCGGGACTACGGGCCGTGGACCGATCTGTACGCGCTCGGGGTGATGGCGTTCCAGTTGTCGGCGGGAAAGAGACCATTCCGCGGTGCCGGACCCGCGCTTCAGCGCGCCCATCTGTACGATGAGCCGCCCCCGCTCAAGCCCCGTGCGCCGGTCCCTGAGGGGTTCGTGAACTGGGTCCAGCGACTGATGGAGAAGGCCCCGCGGTCCCGCTTCTTGCGCGCCGCGGACGCAGCCTGGGCGCTGCGGGGTCTGGGAGATCCTCCCGAAGGCGATCAGGTCCCCGAGGATGTCGCCGCCCTCTCGCTCTCGGTTTCGCGGGATGTAAGGACCTTCTCGTTCTCCGGCATCGCGTTGGGCGACGACCCAAGAGATTCCGATGAGGTTCCCGACATCCTCCCCGCCCAGTTTGTGGAGTTCCGTCGTCCGCCGATTCCGAGCAACTGGCGAAAGCGGCACATCCAGGCCCCACCCCCGCAGCTCTTGGACGCTGGCCTCGGGCTGTTCGCGCTGCGCTCTTTTCAGCTTGTCGGCCGCGAGAACGAGCGCGACGCCATCTGGCGGGCACTCAGCCAGGTGCACGGCTCTGGTTCGGCGCGGCTCTGCATGGTGCGCGGCGTCTCTGGAATCGGCAAGAGTCGGCTTGTGGAGTGGATTGTCGACCGTGCCCACGAAGTCGGTGCCGCCTCGGTTCTCACGTGTCAGCACGATCCAAACGACGACGTGGACGAGGCCATTCGCCACATGCTCGACCGGTATCTGGGGACCGAGCGCCTCGAGCGGATCGCCCTGCTCGGCCGGCTGCGAACCCTCCTCACTGGGTGGAGCGATGGCCAGCTGGAGGCGATGGTCGAGCTGTTGTCGCCCACGCCCGAGGATCTCGACACTTCGGTGCGCTTCCAGCACCCAAAAGAGCGGTTTGCCCTGGTCGAAGAGCTGATCCGGTGGATGTGTCAGGAGCGTCCCGTCATCCTCGTGCTCGAGGATGTGCACTGGGGTCGCGAGTCGCTGCGCTTGGCGGAGCACCTTCTCAAAGCGCAGGGAGAGCGTCCACTCTCCGTCCTCATGATCCTCACCGCGCGAGATGACCTCGTCGCGGAAAGCGAAGGGCCAGCCGAGCGTCTACGGGAGCTGGAAGAGAGCTCTCTGACTCGACAGGTGCCGCTCGTTCCCCTCGACAACAGCGAGCGAGCGCAGCTGGTGCGCGAGCTTCTCGGCCTCGAAGACACCTTGGCCGCACAGGTGGAGGAGCGGACCGCGGGCAACCCGGCCTTCACGATCCAGCTCGTCGGTGACTGGGTGCAGCGCGGTGTGCTCCAGGTCGGGCCGGACGGATTCATCCTCGAAGAGGGGGAGCAAGCGCTACTTCCACAGGATCTTCGCGGTGTTGCGGCGGCTCGCGTGGTGCAGATCCTCGACGGGCTTCCCGAGATCGCGCGGGTGTATCTGGAGCGGGCGGCGGCGCTCGGCCGCGATGTCGACAACGACGAGTGGCAGGTTGCCTGCGACTGCGAGATCGGTGAGAACTGGCGGCTCGACGGGAGCTTTGTGTCCTTCTCGCCAGGGGGCGCGAGGATGCGAGCCAAGATCGTCGATCGATTGTTCGCGCAGCTCCTGGCGGAGGAGACGGACTACGGGTGGTCCTTTGTGCAGGGGGCCTTCCGGGAGAGCCTGGTGATGTCGGCCCAGCAGGCGGATCGCTGGCAGGCCCACCACATGGCGTGTGCGGCGGTGCTTCGGCATCGAGAGGACGTCGAGGTCAGTGCCGAGCGCGTTGGCAGACACCTCATGGAGGCGGGTGCTCTGGAGGCGGCTGTCGACCTGCTCATGCAGGGGGTTCGGACCCTCAAGAAGACCAGTGCCTATCGCGATGCCCTGAGTCTGATTGGGACCTGCGAGGACACCCTGAAGATGATCGACGCCAGCGGCCGAGATCCGCGCTGGGGCACGCTCATGGTGCAGCGGGTTGCCATTCAGCGCATGCAGGGCGATCAGGGGGAGGCGATGCGCTGGGCGAACCGAGCGGTCTTGGTTGCCCAGCGTCATGGTTGGCAAGAGATCCTCCCGCTTGCACTGGTCGAGAAGGCCAGCGTGGCGGTGAACCGGCGGGACTACGACCTGGGCGAGAAGCTCCTGGAGCAGGCGTTGGAGCTGACCGATGATGTGGCCTTGCGGGCGCGGGCGCTGCGGAATCTGGCTACCGTGCACCACGGCCGCGGCGAGATCGAGCGGGCCAATGACCTGCTCTCCGAGGCTCGCCGTCTCTTTGCAGACATCGGCAACGACTTTGGTCAGGCGGAGTGCTGGCGCGCCATGGCTCCCTTTGAGGAGCCAAAGCGTGGTTTGTCCCTGTACGAGCGGGCGATGGGCGTGTACAAGCGCCAGGGCATGCGCACCGGGATCGCCTACTGTGTGAACGGAATGGCCGACATTCAACGTCGGGACGGCAATCTTCGCGACGCCGAAGTGGGCTTCCGCAAGGCCATCAAGCTCTTCGACGCGATCGGAGGGCGCGATGGGAACGGCGTTTATCCTCGTATGAACCTGGGCTTAGTCCATCTGCAGCGCGGGGAGATGGAGGACGCCAAGGACGTCATCGAGGAGGCCCGTGCGGCGCTGGCTCGCGCCCACAGAGCGCCTTTGCTGGCGGCGTCGAACATCATGTTGCTGGCGACGGCCGGAGCGCGCGGTGACTGGGCGAGCTGGGACCGTTGTTACCGGGCGGCGAAGACGCTGCTACGCCGCACCCGCTACTACGATGGGGATGCCGCGTGGTCGGCGATGTTGGCTGGTCAGTACGCCTACAAGAGCCACGATGTCGTTCGCGCCGGAGACGCCTGGGAGATCGCGCGGTCTCAGTATGAGAGCCTCGGAGATTCGGACAAGCTGGCGGAGGTCGAGGCGTTGCTCGAGAAGATCGATAGCGACGCCACGGACATATTCTAAGGCTAGCCCTTGATCGAGACGCCGATCTGGATGACGAGGAAGGCCGGCACGCCCACCGAACCCTCCAGCAGCAGCGGGAGGCTCAGCCCGCCGCTGAAGTCGAACTTCACGTTCTCCGATCCGAATTGGTTCGTGCCCAGGATCTCGGTCGCAAAGAGCTGTGCCTGCTCGCCAGCGTCATCGCTCTGATCGTCATGCAGCAGATGGAAGTACATCGGTCGCAGCATCATGCCAACGGTGTACGTGTCGTTGACGGTGTAGGACCCCCAGAAGTCCGATGAGGCCCGTCCGAAGGCGCCCGAGTTGCGGAAATCCGACGACGTGGTGTCGCCGTTCACGGTGAGCGAGATCGTCGCCGTGCCTACCGTTCGGCCGCCGCCAAGGTCGAGGTTCCAGCCGAGATCCCAACCGTCGCTGTTCGTTTGGAGGCCGATCCCGGCGGTTCCAAGGTAGTACTGGCGATTGCGACGGAGAACTCCGCCCGCTTGGAGCTGACCGCGGATCGAGAGCGCATCGGTCAATCCGTAGGAGACTCCTCCGAATTGCCCGACGGTACCGGTGCTGATGTTCGCGCGAGCGTCTCTCGCGGCGCCGAGTCGCCCCATGTTCATCGGGGTTGGAGAGTAGGCCGCGGCACATGCCTGCAGCAGAGCCGCGGTGCCGATGAGGAAGAGGTTTTGTCGCATGGGGGACCCTAGCAGGGAGACTTGGCCACCAGCACGTTTCGATCCCCCTTGTAGTGGTCGACGTCGTCCTCGTCGTACTCGAGATCTCCGGTCGCGGAGGCATCGGGAGTCAGGCCAACAACCGCGGCTCCGGTCCCCCAGATCGCCTGATAGTCGAAGACCTTCCCACGATATTCATTGCTCTGGCCCATCACCGCTGCCAGCCACCAGATCGCCTTGAGCTTGCTGTCGCCGTGGGCCTGCCGGTGGAACTGGCGGGCGAGCTGGGCCACATCCTCGAGCCGACCCTGCTCCAGGAGCTCCAGGAGCTTTCGATTCCACTCGTCGTCCTTGCCGGAGTGGATCCGGTCCTCGGCGGGATCGATCCAGTCGGTCCACATGCGGTTCGAGAGCGCGGTGACAGCGACGGCAACCGTGCGCTTGCCGCCGAGCTCGATGGCGTCGCGGGCGGCCTTTCCGAGAACCACTGTCTCCGCCCGATCTGCGTACATGTTGCAGCTCACCACTCCCGCCGGGTAGCGGTTGTCGGGATTGAGGAGGGACAACGCCACGACCGAGCCGGTATCGATCGGGAATCCGCGATAGGCCACCGTTCGCGCCGTGAGCCCTCGCTTCTTCGCTGCCGCACAGTACGAATCCGCATAGTCGGCGTCCATCCGGAGCTTGTAGTGCACCGTACCCAGCGCGTGAAAGTCCTGATCCACCAAGTGCCAGGTGGGCTCGGGATCGGCCTGCATCTGGTGGCCGATGATCGTCACCCACTGGGTGCTGTACAGCAGGATCAGATCGGGATCGAGTCGTTCGATCTCGGCGCGGACCTCTGCGAATGCGCTGCGAAGGGACTGCCAGCCGGGGTTGCCGCCGGGCTGAAGCAGAGGATGGGGGCGCCCGGGGACGATGAATCCGGCAACCACACTCACGGCCGCCACTCCACGATGGCGTTGCCCGTGCCGATTACACTGCCATATCCGTGGATAGTCGCCGGATAGTCGGGCACCTCCAGCGCGCCGAGCAACCAGGTGAGGCTGCCGTCCTTGCACTCGGAGACGGACTGCTCGATGAAGTCGGGCATCTCGGCGAGGAGCTGTCGGCAGTTGCCCTCGGCCATGAGCGCCATCACACGCCGGTCCCAAGCCTCTTGGCTGGCGTTGTAGATGTGCTCGTACCTTGGGTCTTCGGGGTCCTCCGGCTCCTCGGTGAAGTGGCGATGGCTCAGGGAGCAAGACGCCAGTAAGAGGGCTTTGCGGCCGGTTTTTTCGATGGCGGCCCGCGTTGCCTCACCCAGGGCCAGCATCTCTCGATCGCCCACCTCGTCGCTGTAGTAGAAGTATGGGCGCGCCGAGGAGATCACGCACAGCGGCTTGCCAAAGGGGTTCGGCAGGGCGAGCTGACAGGAGGTGAGGGTGCCGTAGTCGACCCGGAAGTCCGGGTTTCGCATCATGGAAGTCACCAGCCCGCGCTCGGCCGCCTCCGCAGCGATGGCCTCGGCGAGCTCCACGTCGACGTCGAGCTCGTACTGGAAGCGGAACAAGTTCGGGAAGATCGGATCGACCGAGAACCCATCGAAGTGCGGCACCCCGAGAAAGTGATGGCCGACAGTCGTCTTCCAGTGCGGGGTGTGCACGATGACGACGTCGTAGTCGAGGCCCTCCAGTCGCTCCTGAAGCGCGTCATATCCATTGGTGAGCGGCTTCCAAGCGCCAGCTCCAGTGGCCTCGGGCTCGTTGGCGGCCGGATTGGCGGCATACACCAGGTGCGGCGGGTGAGGGGCCAGGCAGCCGGCGATGATCTGTCCATTGCTCATGGGCTGTCCTCCGAGAATTCGTCCCAGTCGTAAAAGAAGCGATCCCTGTCCGGATCCCAGTCGTCCCAGGTGCGGATCTGCTCCAAGGCGGCGAGCCTGTCTTCGGGCACCACGCCGGGAACGATGAAGGCCTTCTGCCGGTGTAGAGAGTATGGATTACGCAGCTCGAACCCGAGGACTCCGAGAATGGAGCGGGCGATGTACCAGGTCGCCTGAGAGTTCCAGCCATGGGCGATCTTGATGACGATGCCGAGGCCCTTGGGGTAGTCGGGATGGTCGATGGCCAGCCCCAGGAGTCCGTCGGCGCCCTCCTTGGCCAGCACGTCGGGGCTGCACTTGAGCGCGGTGCTGTCGAGGCGGTTGAATCCACCTACCAGGTCGGGGTGGCGATGCATGGCCTCCCAGATCCAGTCCTCGTGTCGCGTCCGGGCGACCCCTGCAAAAGTCAGTGCCAGCTCTGAGACGGTGTTGGAGACCGTAGGCAGTCCGCAGCCGTCTCGAGCGACCCTCTTTGGCCTCCAGTCCGGACCGAGGAATCGTCGAATCTGTTGGATATAAGCCGCGAAGAACGGGTGGTGGGGGAGGAGGTAGCCCGCCTGTGGCCACCCCATCTTCTTGTTTCCGTGCAGCAGGGCGGCGTGCTCTCCCGAGCAGGTATGGAACCAGCGTCGCGGCCGCCGAACCTGGCGTCCAAACTGAATGAGTGGCACCTCCAGTGGGGTCTGCATGAAGCCCCAGTCCTCTTCGGCGAGCAGGGACTGGGCAGCGGCCACGTGGGTCGCGTCGCCGTTGTGACTGCTCACGGAGATCGCCTTCTGCTCCCAGCTCAGGTCCTGCATCTGGTCGGCAAACACCTTGAGCATCAGGACCTTCATCATGGATCGCCCGTAACAAAGGACGTTTCCTCCAAAGGAATGCACGATTTCGTCGCCGTGTGCCCAGGCCACTGCGCCGTGGATGGTGGTCTCGCTGACCCCGTTTCGGCGGTAGTCCACCAGGGGCTCCCACTCCACATCTCGCCCAGTGGGAATGCCCTCGACCCGCTCTCCCAGGGGGCTCTTGGGATAGATCTCGGCGCCTGGCCCCTTCATTGGGCAAAGCCATAGAATGCTGGATTCTGCAGGGGCGGGAGCTCGTCGCTCTGCAGGAAGATCGTGCGCACCGACCACAGGTCCTGGAAGACGCGGTACTGCCCGGTCTTGTCGAGATAGTCGACGCCCGAGGATCCGCCAGTTCCGACGCGGCGTCCGATGATTCGCTCCACCATACGGGCGTGCCGGTGGCGGAAGAGCACCATCCGCTCCTCGAGCTCGGCGGCGGTGTCGAGCAGGGTTCGCGGCCAAGCCAGCAGGGGCAGTTCGCGGTAGCACTCAACGAACAGGATCGCTGCGCGGATTCGGCGCGTATGCGCTCGGTTTTCCTCGTCGATATCCAGCGCTCCCAGGAAGGCATGGGCACCGTCGCTGGTGGCCTTGAAGCGCGCTCGCAGGCCCTCTTCGGGAGCGGCGCCGATCTCGATCATGCGGGCGAGCTGACCGTCGGCGACCTGCTGCCAGGAGGCCAGATACTCGGTACAGAAGGCATCCACGGCCTCGGTGTCTCCGGGATCACCAGGAACGGAGCCCTGAATCGGCGTGCGATACAACCACTTTCCGAGGGCCGCGAGCAGGGTGGTCTCGTTTCGGGCCTTGTCGATGTGCGCCCAAGCGTTGGCGCCGCCCTTGGACCTTCCCGCCAGATCCCGCAGATAGTCCATGGCGGTGACCTTGCCGAGCTTCACGCGCTGGGCCTCCTCGAGCCCCATGAGGATCTCGAGCTCACGCAGCTGGAAACTCTGAAATCCGGAGGCGGGGGAGAGCTTGTCCCGAAACGCCAGGAAGTCTCGTGGGGTCAGGGTCTCGACCACGTCGAACTGGGCCACCGCAAGCTTGAGGATCTCGATGATCCGGCCCAGGTGATGCACCACATGGGGGATCTGCTCCTCGGGGACCTCCGGAGCGGCGAGGTGGTCGCGCGCCAGCCGCAGCTCGGAGAGCACCAGCTTGAACCACAGCTCCAGCGTCTGATGCACCACGATGAAGTGCAGCTCGTCGGGCAGGAGCTGCGACTCGTCGTCGTCGAGGCCGCCCTGGAGGTCGAGGAGTTGGTCGACCTTCAGGTAATCCCAGTAAGTTGGTACGGTTTCAGCCATCTTTCACCTCTAGACGTCGGTGCGAACGTACTCGTAGTCTATGTTTTGGCCGTTGATGCCCCGCCGCGGTGGCGCGATCCAGTTCGCCATCTTTCCGGGCTCGTAGACCGGCTTCATGAGGCTGTTCACATAGGCGCGGTCGGCGTCGGTCGGCAGGCAGGAACTCAGGTAGGCCTCCCACTGATCGGCGGTGAGCGCGTTGCCCTGTAGATCGAAGTGTTTGTCGGCGTAGAGCCCCTGTCGGCGGAAGAAGCGGCGATGAGGAAGAGAGATTCGGAAGTCTACATCTGCCTTTTCGAGGATCTTGTTCCAGCGAACCACCGACTTCTCGCAGTCCTCGATGTAGTCGTCGCGCAGGACCTCGTTCATGGCGAGACGCAGGGCGATCTCTCGGTCGTCGAGGGTGACTCCATCGGTGTAGGTGATGGTCTTGGTGCGGTTCAGGGCGAGGTGATCGTCGTACTTCTTCGCCTCTCTGAAGCGTCCTTTGATCCCGGCTGCGAACGCGTCGGCGGCGTTGCTGGAGACCTCGTGCCCAAACAGGTCGAGGCAGTACGGGAACCAGTAGTTGACCCACTTCTGGATCGTGTGCAGGTCGATTCCGCCCTGGGCGCGTGCGTCGCCGTTGGGGTCTTGTTTGCTCAGCTCCGCGGACCGCTGGATCACCCGCCCCATGCCGGTGTCGCCCACGAACATGTGGTGGGCCTCTTCGGTGAGCATGAAGTGACAGGTGCGCGACAGCGGGTCGAAGGCGCTCTCCGCCAGGGAAGCGAGCTGATACTTGCCATCTCGGTCGGCGAACATCGTGAAGCAGTAGAAGGAGAGCCAGTCGGTGCAGGGCTGGTTGAAGGCGTCGAGGATCCTCGGCTTGTCATCGTCGCCGGAGCGCCGTTCCAGGAGCTCGTCCGCCTCGTCGCGCCCATCCCGGCCGAAGTGCGCCTGGAGCAGGTAGACCATTGCCCAGAGATGGCGTCCTTCCTCGACATTCACCTGGAATAGGTTGCGGGCATCGTAGAGTGAGGGAGCCACGGAAGCCAGCCATCGCTGCTGCTCGACGCTCGCGGGCTCGGTGTCGGCTTGCACGACGATCAGGCGCTTGAGGAGGTTGCGGTGCTCGCCGGGAACCTCCTGCCAGACCGGCTTTCCGGCGTCGTCGCCCCCGGGGATCACCCGGTCCTTTTCGGGGTCGGCGAGGAAGATCCCCCAGCGGTAGTCCTCCATCTTGGTATGGCCGAAGTGCGCCCAGCCGCCGGGCTCGGTCGAGATCGCGGTTCGCAGGTAGATCGGGTTGTCCACGAAGACCTGCGGACCCACGGATTTCCACCAGTCGATGTAGGCGGGCTGCCACTTCTCCAGCGCTCGCTGCAGGCGCCTATTGCTGGAGAGATCGACATTGTTTGGGATCAGATCGTCGTAGTTGATGGACGGCATGGCAGCTCCGGGAGAGGCGGTGCGCAATATAATGCGACCCTCTCCGTCAAACCACCGACGCACTACGCATTATAGTGCTATGACTCTCGAGCGGCTCGTGGAGCTCTCAAGCAGCCGAGTGGCGCAGTGTCAGGCCCCGGGATCGCAGCGCCGCTCGCAAGTCGGATAGACCCCTATACACCAGGTTGGAGGCCTTTTTGCGGTCCCACTGCAGCATCGCTGCGATCTCCGGAACCCGGTGGGTCTGCAGGTACAAGGTCACCGCCCGCCGCCGGTCGGGCTCCAAGGTCTCCAGGCACTCCGTGACGAGGAGCGCCAGCTCGGATCCATAGGCCCGGGTCTCGGGATCGATCTCGCGGCTGCGGCTGCGGTTCGGCATGCTCGGTGACATGCCTTGCTCGTTTCGTCTCTTTCGGTAGCGTATCTCGTCCACAATAACGGAGTAAGCTACACTTCTCAGAAGTCCGGAGCGACTGGTGGAGACGGTGTGGTTTCCCCTGAGCAGCTTCACCGCAGCCATCTGCGCGAGGTCTTCTCGCTCGCCGTACAGCCACCGGGGACAGAGTCGGTCCACATGACGCTGGAGGATCCGCCGGTCTTCACTGGTGATCTGGAGCTCACGACACTCGATGGGATTGTCGGCGGTGACAGAAGCAATCGCGGGAAGCAAGAAAGGCATCATCGTCTCTCCTCTGTCAGTTGTTTCGCAGCAGGCGCACCTCGCCCGTCGCGACTCATGGCCTAGAAAGCTATCTGTCGCAGGTCGCTTCGGTTCGTTGCCAGCCGGTATCGGAAGGGTATCTGGACGTCTCGCGACGTTCACGACTCGGGGACGCGTGTCACATTGTTGCTACATTCGAGTCGCGTTTTGACCAGAGTGACCCTTCGCACCGATGGCTTCGGTGTAGGCCCGGCGATCTCTCTGGACGGAAAGCAGCTGTGGACCGAGTCTCAGGGCTGCAGCAATAGGGGCGGCAACTGCATTTGTCTATGGTCTTGTCCTGTCCCGCAGCCCCTTCGGAGGCGGATTGAGCGAACGAAAACGCAATCAGTTCCCCCTGCGATCCGCGCTGGGGTCCTTTGCGGTACTGCTGGGCACGAGCATCGCGCTGTACACGATGCTCTGGTTCTCGGACTTCGGACTCCACATCTGGGAGGCGAACCCCTTCGTTCTGTTCCGTGAGCCGGGGGCCGTCGACACCCTGATGAGCTTCTCGGAGGTGACGGTCGGGGTCCTCGGCATCGCCATCACCGTTGTCGCCATCATCGTCGAGCTCGCGGCCACCCGGTACACGCCGCGGATCACCGAGCTGTTCCTCAACGACAGCATCAACCGCGCCGTCATGAGCTACTTCGTGATCACGAGCGTGCTGGTGGTGTGGATCAACCAGAGCCTGTTCGGCCCGACTCATCCAGCAAACATGGCTTTGGCGGCCAGCTTCTTGATGACCACCAGCTTGATCGCCATCCTGCCCTACTTCGCATATGTCTTTGACTTCCTGTCGCCGACCAGCGTCATTCTCAGGATCGAGTGGAATGGCGCCAACCGAATTGCCCGCCTCGCACGCCGCAGAATCACGGTCAAGCGGGCGAGGGCAGACGTGGCTACTTCGGTCGAGCAGCTGGGCGATATCGCCCTGAACTCCGTCGACAAGAAGGACAAACCCCTCACCATCGCCGCTCTGAACGCCCTGGCAGAGGTCGCGCGAGCTCACATCGAGGCCAAGGACAAGCTGCCCGACGCGTGGTTCGACAGCAGTGTGCTCGTGCGGACCGATCAGGACTTCATCGCCTTTCACCCGGACATCGTCAGAACGCTGACGCTGCGCAAGACCTGGGTGGAGATGAAGATCCTCCGGCAGTATCAGGCGGTCTTCGTCGAGGCGGTCAACAAGCTCCGGGACATCAACCACCTGATCGCCATCCAGACTCGGCGGATCGCGTTCATCGCCCTGGACCACGACGACAAGCACGTCCTGAACCTGTGCATGCGGTTCATCAACACCTACATGCGGGCTGCGGTGAACGCCCGGGATGTGCGGACCTGCTACAACCTGCTCAACGAGTACCGTGCGCTGGCAGAGCGAGCGGTAGACCTGGGTAATGACGAAATCGTCCTGGAGACCGCGAGCAAGATCAAGTACTACGCCCAGCTCGCCTTCTCCGCCAACCTGGGCTTCATCCTGGAGTCCGCCGCCTATGACCTGTGCTCGCTGCTCGAGAACGCCGCCGACAAAGAGGCGACCTGCCACGACGAGCTCCTCGCCATCTTCCTGGATGTCGACCGCGAGCCCGAGGGCGGCAAGGTGCAGGAGACCAGCCTGCGCGGGGTGCGAAAGGCGCAGATCAAGCTCGCGACCCACTACCTCGTTCGCGAAAAGATCGAGCCCGCAAAGCGGATTTTCGAGGACATGAGGAGCGAGGATCACGCCCGCATGAGCGCCCTGCGCCGCGAGCTCGAAGCCGTGCAAGGCGCCGAGTTCTGGGAGGTCTCGGACCGCGGTGTGAACTTCGAGTGGCTGGCGCCAGAGCGGCGGGCGACGCTGGATACCTTCTTCGGCTGGTTCGAAGACTCCATCGGGTGATCTTTCAGGTGGCCTAGGTGATGGCGGCCGTGGTGGCGATCATCATGGCGGTTCGGGCGGAATCCGCGACTTGTTTTGCTTCGAGGCCGATCGGCGCCCGCTTAGTCCGCTCGACGATCAGCGGGCGGAGTTCCTCGAGCTGCCGCAGATCCCAGACCTGTTCGAGGAGCTTGGCCGCGCGCAACAGGCTGATCAAGGCGTCGTCGCGGTGGGGTGGATCGGACTCCGAGACCGTCGACAGGTGCTTGCGTAGGCGCTCTCGAATCGACAGCTCGGTGGTCATGTCCGCGGTTGGGTGACGCTTGTTGTAGCGGATGAACCAGAACTTATCTTGCTCCTGCCGCAGCACACCCCGGGCGACGAGATCGTCGTGAAGCCAGCCGACCAGATCGTTTCCGGTCCAGCTGCCCCACAGCCAGCCCATGCACTTCTGAATCGCCGCCGGCCTGCGGTCGACCAGGGCCTCTTCGACGCGACCGAGCAGTCCGGGGCTGAGAGGTCCGGGCCGAAGCGCGAACTGACCAGCGGAGACCGCGACCAGGCGATCCCGGAACATCATCTCGCTGATCCAGGCCGCGCCAATACCGGCGTTCAGCATGAAGGAGTCTTCGACCAGGCTGCTGCCGCTGTGGTCATCGAGGGCAAGGAGGATATAGTCGTGGGCGAGTGTGTGCATAGTCCACTACTAACCACCGATACCATCATGACAATCGACGCGCCCGACTTAGACGGTACGTTGTGGTCGACCATGCGCGCCACCAGGGCACCCCACTCCAGAGCGCGGTTGGTCTCGATCCTCAAGTGGCGGTCGACGGCGGACTGATCCATGTATGCCGAGTGTATGGTGTGCACGGAGAATTCATGAAGCGCCTTGCCACGGCCGTCGCCCTGACGCTGCCCCTGACCGCACTCGCCGAAGATGGTGAGCGGCCCGACTTCGAGTTCGCGTTGGTGGCGTCACCCCTCGTAGTGCTCTCGTCGCCTTTTGTGCCCGGCGTGGAACTCACGACAGAGTGGGAGGCGGGTCTGAAGTTCGGGATCGGCTTTGTCGGCGCCCTCGGGTCGAATGGTGGGCTGGTCTGGGCGGGAGGTCTCCAGGCAAACGGGTACTTCTACGGGGACTTTTCGACCGGCCTCTTGTTGGGCGCCGAGTACATGGTGCACACCTTCGACAACCCGGGGGACATGGTGTCCGCGACCGGGGCCTACGTCGGCGGAAAGTACGCCTTCCCCTTTGGGTTCACCGGGATGCTGCACGTCGGCGCAAACTGGAGCTACCCCGAGATCGCCATCGGCGACGGGGAGATCGGTCCCCTCGTCAATGTGGGCATTGGCTGGTCCTTCTAGCTATGGCGAGTCGATTGTGAAGACGCCAGCCGGACCGTCCCAGCTCATCCGTAGGCCCGACAGGATGTCGCGTCCCAGTAGCAGGATGAGGTCTCTCTCCGCAAAGGGAAGCTTGCAGGCTGTTATGTGCGTCGAATATCGGATCTGCGGGAAGACGACGCCTATGTAGCACGTCGTCACCGTAGCCTCTGGGACTGTTGCCCAAGGCTGCGACGGATGAAGGCCTTTGATTTTCATTGTTGGGGCTGGGCAGGCGCGTAGAGAATCAGCAACGTCGGGTCGGATCAGGGAAACTGCGGCGCCTGTGTCGACTAGCGCGTAGCCGGAAACGGGCATTGGCGCCGCCAATCCGCCCCTCTTCTCCTCCTCGATCAACGTCTGTTGCCAGTCGTGGAAGTTCCGCAGTGTCACGGGGACCACGGGGCCGACAGGCAAGACGTGCCCGCGCAGTGCCATCCGTCAACTTGCCTCGATGATCGCCGCCGGAATCCACGTTGTCTCTGCGTGAGACCTGAGTCGTGCGGTGAAGAAGTCGGGCCCATTCGCCCGCGCGAAACCCACTCGCAACGCCTCTTCGAGCGTGGCCGTAGTGTCCAGGACGTCCTCTCCGATGATCACAACGAACTGGCCTTCGTGGGATTCCAGCAGACGGTCTTTGTTGCGCGCCAGCGTGGCGCGTTCGGCTAGGAAGTCTTGGTGGGACATTGCTGCCTCTGTACCGGCTGGACGAGACGATGGTGGGAGGGGCGCCGGACGATTGTGGTGGGATCGCCTCGCTGATCCTCATATACCATAGTCCAGATCTGGATGCGATCCCGAGTCACGGTTTTTGGCGACAAGTCGGCATTGCTCGACCCCTCGAGCGTTCTAGCTGGGCCTACTCCGGGCAGTCGAACACTGGCTCGCACTCCGGGGCGAACTCGACATACTCGTAGCCCGCCCCGAACTCCTCGTTGCAGACGAACGTCGCATCGAGGCAGCTGCAGGCCTCGATGTCGACATAGGTGCAGTTGGCGTGGTCCGAGATCGTGGTGCAGTCGATCGACGGGTTGCAGGACTGGTAGTAGAAACAGAGCTTCTCGGCGTATAGCGTCAAGAACTCCACTTCTGGGATGGGCTGTGTGCTCGCGTCGGCGCAGGTCTTGTCGACATAGGTGATGGGTGTGGTGTCGGTGTCGGTGTCGGTGTCGGTGTCGGCATCGGTGTCGGCGTCGGTATCGGCATCGGTGTCGGTGTCGGTGTCCTGCGCCAGACTGGGAGAGCCGGTGTCTTCTGGCTTTTCTCCTCCGCAACCGAGGAGGGGGAGCAGGAACATTAGACGCTTCATCGACGCTCTCGCCCGTCCTCGACACCGTCACCGTCGGTGTCGGGGTTGTAGGGATCGGTCCCCATCGCCAGCTCGAGATCGTCGTCGGCGCCGTCACCATCGCTGTCGGCGGCGACCGCGGTCGCAAGCCAGAGGTACAGGAACATGGCTGATGTTAGCATCCCTCGCATCATGCGCCTTCTCCTAGTTCTCCTCGTTGCCTGCAAGTCCGAACCCTCCCCTGATACCGACGGTCCACCCAGGTGTGGAGAAGCGGGAGAGGTGACCGTTGTCGCCGATGGCTTCGCTGGGACCGAGGGCATCGCCTTCTCCCCGGACGGCCGTCTCTTTGTCTCTGATCTGACCCGGGTAGTGGAGGTTAGCGAGGACGGATTTGCGGCCGACATCGCGACTTTTCCCCACGCAATCGGCCTGGCCTGGTGGGGAGATCGGCTCATGGTGGCCAGCTTCGACACCGGTGCAGGCGTCGGCGGCGTGTATTCCCTCGATGTCGACACCGGCACCTCGACGGTGTTCGCCGAGGGCATCAGCCAGGCCAACTTCCTGGCGGTGACCCCCTGGAACACCCTGCTCGTGTCCGACGATTTTGATGTGAACATCTACGAGGTCAACGAGGCCGGACAGGTCTCCATCTGGCTGGATAACGCGCAATCGCCCAACGGAATGGCGTTCAGCCCGGACACCTCGAAGCTGTACTACGCCACGACCTTTGGCATGGCTGCCCCCATCTGGGAGGTGCCCCTGGAGGGTGAGTCTGCAGGCACGCCAGTTCCGCTCAAGATCTACGATGTCGGCGAGGTCCCGGATGGCATGGCGATGACCGAGTCCGGAAACCCGCTCGTAGCGTTGAATATCGGCGGTCACATCGACGAGATCTCCGCTGACAGCGCCACCGTCCTCGCGTCGGATCTGGACACTCCAGCGAGCTTGGCTTTCGGAGAGGGGAGCTGGGATGACTGCGCGGTGTATGCCACGTCCCTTCTGGGCGACTCGGTGTACAAGGTCGCGGTGGGGCAGCGGGGATCCACACCCCTGCGCTAGCGGCAGCACGGAGCGTCAATCTGTGAGCGGCCGGAAAATGAACCGTGCTGGATCAGCCAATGCGGTTCTCACCGGGTAGATTGCGCGTTCAATGAGGCGACGACGCAAACCCCGGCTCTTCTCTTTTCCTCTCGAGGTAGAGCTGTCTCACTACGACGAGGTGATCACCGATCGCGAAGCTCGGAAGGTGCTCAGGTCCGTGATCGAGTCCTTCATCGAGATCGCGCACAGCAAGCGCTGCGGTGCACAGTTCCTCGCGCCCATTGCCGCGGCCGCGCGCCACCCCGATCCCCAGATCCGCGGGCTGGCTATCCTGCGCCTCACGGTGCTCTGCCACTATTTCGGAGAGGCGGTGGACGAGCTCGCGAAGATCGCTACCGATCCCGACGTCGAGACGCGAGTATTTGCTGCGCCGATGCTGGCCAATACGCCACCGGGCGTCGCCGTTCCTCTCGTACAGCTGCTCCTGGAGGACGACGAGTGGCGGGTGCGCAAGGCCGCCGCTCAGGTGGGAACCGCCATCGCACTCGACGATTTGCTTCCGGTGCTGTCGCGGCGGATCGCCCGGGAACAAGATGCCCGCGTTCGGGTGGTTCTGCAGATCGCCCTCGACTTCCAGCGGCGAGCTGCCCCGCGACGTTGAGCAGGGCTGCTCTTGTGGATGAGTGTACTATCCGGTCATGCGTTTCCCACCCGGACCACGGGGCTATCCCGGCGTCGGCTCGCTGCCGGCCTATCGTGCTGATCCCCTGGCTTTTCTGAGGAACAACACACGATATGGCGATGTTGTGTGCTTCTGGGTAGGCGGCGAACGGGTCGTTCAGGTGACCCATCCCGAGCTCATCGGCCAGGTCCTGCTCGGGCACCACCGGGTGATGCACAAGGATGCGCTGTATCGACGTCTCAAGAACATCCTCGGCAACGGCCTCATCACCAGCGAGGGAGAGCTCTGGAAGCGGCAGCGGCGGCTCGCTTCCAAGCCTTTTGGCAAGAAGCAGGTCGACAAGTACGCCAAAGACATGGTGCGTCTCACCCGGGAGTGGTCGGAGAGCTGCGAGGCAGACGAGGTCCGCGAGATCAACTCCGAGATGATGGGCATCACCCAGAAGATCGTGCTGCGGTGCCTGTTCGGGACCGACCACGAGACCGACGCCAAGCGGGCAGGGGAGTGCCTGCACCTGTACCTCGACGACTACATGTCCGAGATCTTCGGCGTTCGCAGGCTCATCCCGCGGTGGATCACGACGCCTGGCCGCCGCCGCGCCAACGCCTATGCCCGGGAGATCGACAACATCGTCTATGCCATGGTCGCCGCAAAACGCGCCAGCGAAGAGCGGGGAGACGACGTGCTCTCCCGGCTGATCAACGCCGCCGAGGACGACGGTGTCGAGATGAGCGATCGTCAGCTGCGCGACGAGGCCGTCACGTTCTTCGCCGCCGGCCACGAGACGACGGCACTGACGCTGACCTATGCCTACCACCTGCTCTCGCAGAACCCCGAGGTTCAGGATCGGCTCATCGCCGAGGTGTCCGAAGTCCTGGGAGGAAAGCCTGCAACGGCGGCTTCCTCTCGCAAGCTCCCGTACACCAAGGCCGTCGTTCAGGAGGCTATGCGCTGCTATCCACCGGTCTGGGCCATCGGTCGCGAGCCCATAGAGGACGTAGAGGTCGGCGACTACACGTTGCCGGCTGGCACCCAGATCCTCATCAGTCAGTGGGTGGTTCATCACGATCCGCGCTGGTTCCCCGATCCGTTCACCTTCGACCCCCAGCGGTGGATCGACGGGCTCGAGGATCGGCTGCCGCGCTTCGCCTACTTCCCCTTTGGTGGCGGTCCGCGGGTGTGCATCGGCAACCACTTCGGCATGCTGGAGGCGATCCTCATGCTGGCGACAGTTGCCCAAAAGTGGCGATTTGAGGCCGTGTCTGATGCCCCTCTGCCCCTCAATCCCTCGGTGAGCCTGCGCCCGGGACGGCCGGTCCAGCTCGCGATGAGGCCGCTGTGAGCGCCAGGAGCCCATGGGCCTCCGATCACAGCCACCTTCCTGGACGGGAGGCACTTCCCGAGCGCGCCGATGTGGTGGTCATTGGCGCGGGGCTGGCGGGGGCGCTGATCACGGCGATGCTCCACAGCAAGGGGACCGACGTGGTGCTCTTGGAGACCCGGCCCGACGTGGGACTCGGGGCTTCCGGCAGCCACCTCGGCCACGTCACCACCGGCCTCATCGAGCACCCCTACCGGCTCGTCCACGGGATGGGATCGAGAAAGGCCGGAGAATTACTAGGGTTCAGTCAGCAGAACCATGAAGTCCTCGCACAGTGGACCTCATTCGAGGCGACGGGCGGGCTCTGGTGCGCCCTCGACCAGCGCGAGCAGCCGCAGATCGCGATGAGCGCAGAGGCACTGCAGGATCTCGGCATCGAGGTCGAGGTCTTGACCGCCGCCGCCGCCGATCAGCGAACGGGAGCCCAGGGTCTCGGGCCGGGCATGTGGTTGCCGAGTGACGGCGTAGTGGATCCATCGAGGGTGGTTGCCGACCTGATCGAGCGCGCTCCGGGCCGGGCCTTCGTGGGCAGCGGTGTCACCTCGGTCACCGAGAACGCCGATGGAGCGGTGGTCTGGGTCGGAGAGCAGCCCATTGCCGCCGAGCTCGTGGTCTTCGCCGCCAATGCCTGGTGCCCGACCATCGACTCCAGCTTTGACGGCAAGATTGACCCCATCCGCGAGCAGGCCCTCCGATTTGCTCCGTCGGGCGCCAGGATTCCAGCGGCTGGGCGCGCCGGCTACGGCCACACATACTGGCGTCAGGCCGCCGATGGGGCACTGCTGGTCGGTGGGTGTCGGTGGGCGACGCCCCACATGGAGGTTGGCGAGACCGACGACCGGCGAGTCGTGGGCCGGATCCAGAGGAAGATCGAGGAGTTTGCGCGGGAGCACTTTCCCGAAGCGACCGTTGGGGAGATCACCCACCGCTGGTCCTGGATCACGGCGACGACCTGCGATGGCCTTCCCATCATCGGCCCCCTTCCCGGCCGTGCCCGTATGATCTCCTGCGCCGGCTTCTGTGGAAATGAGGCGGGTCTAGGCGCGCGGGCAGCCCAGGCCGTCGTTGACGGGATCCTCGAAGGCCGCGCACCCGGTGTCCCGGATTTTCTGGCCGCATCGAGATTCGTCTGACATTCACGGGCGTGCATCGTGTACGATCGCCCGCCAACGGCGGAGTGGACATGGCCCTCTCAGAACTGAACAGCGACGACAGACTTCGACTGATGCGCTTCGTGTGTAGCTTTGCCTGGGCCGATCTCGAGATCGCAGAGGGCGAGCGCTCTTTTGTCGCCAAGATGATGGGGCAACTCAATCTCGACGAGCACGAGCGCGAGCAGGTCGAGGAGTGGCTGAAGATCCCGCCTCGTCCCGAAGACGTCGACCCGACCGACATTCCCGTGGAGCACCGTCAGATCTTCCTCAATGCGGCCCTGCAGATGGTGGGTGCCGACGGGATCGTCGACGAGCGCGAGGTCGAGACCTTCAGCTTGTTCGAGAAGCTGATCCGCTAGAACACAGCAGCTTCGCGGATGCGGTCCGAGAACTGAATCAAGGCAATGATGGACAGCGGCGCCAGCTCCAGGAACTGTGCGGCAACGGTCTGTGAAGGGATGACGGCGCCGGGTTCGTACGGTTCGTCGTCCATTTCCTCCCGCGGGATCGTCGACAGGCGAATGATCTGGGCGGTTGCGCGGTGCACACACTCGGAGCCGGGCACCTTGAACTCCAGAAGGAGCAGCTCGCCGGAGTGGCAGCGTTCGATGTCGTGAAACTTGACCCCGGAGGCCGAGAAATCCATGAACGGGTCTGGCCTGAACCACTCGTCGCTGGTGGACTCCGCCAGGGTGAGCCAGCGGTGGGCGGCCAGTTCGAACTCCTCGGCAGGCACGATCTGGTAGCGCAGATCGATGCCCCCGTACGTGCGGGAGTAGTCCCTTCGATCAGCGGGCATCTCGCCGCGCACTTCAATCTGGATCACGTCCCCGTCCACCTTGGTCACCTCTCCCTGGACCCAGCTGGGCAGCTCCGTGCTGGAGATTCCTACGGATGTGCCGGGGATTGGAGGGTCCAAGAGGCGAAGGCTCACGTTTCCATCCTGACGATCCACCCACTCCGCAGAGAGCACGTGGGCCGAGTCTTGCTCTAGCACAATCAAGTCGACCGGTTTGGGGTCAGACACACACACCTCGGGCAGGTGGATCACTAATCGTCGCCGAATGCAGCATCCTTTAGGGGATCAGCTCACTTTGCAGCTTTTGAAGGTCTTCACGCACTTCAGGGTCGCCGTTTTGCCGGCAATGATCGTGACTTTCCCGGCGGGAATCGCAGTCGGGTTGCCCTCGAAGGTCGCCATGATTGTGTACTGGCCCTCGGGGATTGTGTCGGACGCTCGATAGGTCTTGCCGCCCGCCTCCAGCCAGAGGAACTTGGCGCCGCTGAAGGTCATCGTGCCGCCGGTGACCGGCTCTGGAGTGGGTTCTGGCGGTGGGCGCTTCGGTGGGGGGGCGGCGATGGGCTCGGGCTCAGGCTCAGGCTCTGCCGGCTCAGGTATGGGCTCAGGTTTGGGGTCCGGCTCAGGCTCGACGATCGGCTCAGGCGCGGGTTCCTCGACCGGATCCACCTCGGTTGGGACCGACGCCTGACGCGAGGAGAGGCTGGTCAACAGGAACAGCATGCCAAGGAAGACCGCGGCGGCGATTATGGCTCCGCCCACTGCGACGCCGGCCACCGCGATTCCCCAGCTGGAGCCCGTGGCCGGGCGAACGATGGAGACGTCGCTCTGGCGGGGTGCCAGCGTCTGCCCTGGGCTCTTGCCGGTTCCGCTGCTCGCACCCTTGACGATGGAATCCGACCAGGTCGGGTGGCTCTTGTCGGCAACTGTCGACAGGGCGAAGTCGGCGTTTCTCTGTTCTTCGGCGAGGTTGCCAGCGACTGTGGACAGCGGGCTGTCGAGGCGTAGGGAGGTCGGCTTCGAGATGTGGCCGATGGGTGCGGCCGCCGGGAGCATCGCGTCGCCGGGCTCGAAGGTTGGAGGCTCGGGCAGCTCGTCCAGCACGCCGTCGAGGAACTGGATGACCTGTGCGCAGTCGGGGATCCGCTTCGAGGCGTCCACATCCAGGAGCCGGTCGATGGTGAGGATCACGCGCTCCGGCAGCTCTGGATTGACCTCAGCGGGGCGGGTGTAGGTGGAGTTGGCGATGTCGTGGAACAGCTCGATCAGGTCTTCGCCGTCATAGGCCGGCTTGCCGCAGGCCAGCTCGTAGAGGATGCAGCCCAGCGAGTACATGTCGGCGCGACGATCGACCTTGCTGGCATCCCTGATCTGCTCTGGAGCCATGAATGTGGGCGTTCCCATCGTCGCGCCGGTGCGCGTCTTGCGGGCGCGCTCGTCGCCGCTGAGGGCCTTGGCGAGCCCAAAGTCGGTGACCTTGGGCACGACGCCATCCTCGCCGACCGCGAGCATGACGTTTGCGGGCTTCAGATCGCGGTGGATCAGGTCCTTGGCGTGGGCGTGGCCGACCCCGGCACAGATCGCCCGGAACAGGGTCAGGGCCTCGTCGAGGTCGGGCTTGTGGTGCTTGAGGAGCAGATCGAGGGAGGGGCCGTCGATGAACTCCATGAGCAGCCCCGGAGAACCGTCCACGTCGAGCACATCGGTGACGGCGACGATGTTCCTGTGCCGCAGGGTGGCTTGGACCCGACCCTCCTGGATGAGGCGGTCTCGCACGTCCCGGGTGGTGATGGACAGCACCTTGAGGGCGTGCAGGGTGCCGAGTGTGTTGTGCTTGACCCGGTAGACCGTGGCCATGCCGCCCTCGCCGACGGGCACCTCGACGACGTAGCGGTCTACCTCACGACCGGCGCCGAGCACTGGCTACCAGCGGGCGACGAACAGCGCTGTCACGCCGACGCCAGCCGAGACCGCTGCAGTTGCGCCCGAAGCGACGACGAGCGTGTTGGTCTGTGTCCGGAGCGAGCCGATGTTTTTCAGCGTTGCTTTGTCGTCGTCGTAGTAGGCGGCGTTGGACGCCAGCGCTCCTCCGTAGAGCCCCGCGGAAGCGGCCAGACCGGCGACGGCGCCGACCAACATCGGGACCCTGGCGGACTTCTTCTTTGTGACGGATCCAATGGCGTCGGGCGGTGCTTCGCCGATGGGTTCGGGCGGAGCGGGCTTCACCTCGTAGGGCAACATCGCCTCGGTGGGGCCGAGATAGGCGCTCGCCTCGACGGAGCCCCCATCGTCAAAGAGCTGAATAAACGCCGGGAAGGACGCGGAACGCTCCAGCCCTTGGCGCCCGTCGATCTGGATCCACCCCGCCTCTTTTTCTCCGAGCTCGATGACCTTGCCGGTCGTGGGGTCGACCGCGGCATAGTCGTCGCGCACTGGGTTGCCAGCGGGCACCAGGGTCTCTGGGAAGTCGTAGTCGGGCTCGATGCTCCTGGCGGCGGCAAATGCGATGGTGCTCTGCCCCGGGTTGCCGTCGAGAAAGCCCTTTAGACCCTCGAAACGGTGCAGCTCTGCAGCCAGGTGACGGGTGACGCCGTCTTTGAGGCAAGGCACCAGGGCGTGGGCCTCTGCCATCGTGGCGTTGAAGCCGTCGACGTCGAGATCGCTGTAGCTGGCCTCGGCGCGGACGAGCACCGAAGTCAGATCTGATGACGACGTGGGCTCTCCGCAGTCCTGCGCCCAGGCCGGCGAGGCGAGGACCGAGAGGACGGCGAGGAGTGACAAGGGGCGAGAGATCATGCGGCCTCGGCTGATCCAGAAGCTACACCAGGTTGGCATCTAGCGCACGCGGAAAGCGTTATCTGCGCTTGGTACGGAGTAAGCAGATGGGCAGCCGCCTCGAAACCAAGCTCCTCCGACTCGTCGGCAAGGCGAGCAAGGACTTCGATCTCATCGCGCCAGGCGACCGGATCATGGCCTGCATCTCCGGCGGCAAGGACTCCTACGCGATGCTGTATCTGCTCCGCCAGATCCAGCGAAAAGTGCCCTTCGACGTCTCGATCATCGCGGTGAACCTCGATCAGGGGCAGCCTGATTTTCCGGCCGACAAGCTCCGGTCCTGGCTGGAGAGCGAGGGCTACGAGCACTCGATGATCGTCAGGGACACCTACTCCATTGTCCAGGAGAAGGTGCCCGAGGGTAAGACCGCCTGCTCGCTGTGTTCGAGGCTGCGCAGGGGCATCCTCTACAACGTCGCCGAGGAGCTGGGGGCCACCAAGATCGCCCTCGGACATCACCGCGACGACATCATCGAGACCCTGATGCTCAACCTGCTCTACTCGGGTCAGATCAAGGCCATGCCGCCGCGGCTGGTCTCCGACGATGGTCGAAACGTGGTGATCCGTCCCTTGGCTCTGTGCCTCGAAGAGGACATCGCCCAGTTTGCCAAAGAGCAGGAGTTCCCGATCATTCCTTGTGATCTGTGTGGAACCCAGGAGAACCTCGAGCGTCAGAACATCAAGCGCCTCATCGAGCACCTCAACGAGCGCAACCCCAACGTCAAGGGCAACCTGTTCGCGGCACTCTCCAACGTGCGTCCCTCTCATCTCCTCGATCCGGATCTTCGTGTTGTTTAAGATTGCCCTCGTCTTTGCTCTGTTCGCTGGCTCCGCATTTGCCAAGAAACCCACTGCCGAAGAGGAGCAGGGCATCCCCGTCGAGATGCAGCGAGTCATCGAGGCGACCAACCTCGGAAACCTCGGGGAGCGCGAGAAGGCGAACAAGGTCTTCACCGAGATCCTGGCCGGGAACCCCAAGAACATCGATGCTCGTGTCGGCCGCGGTGTGAACAACTACCTGCTCGGGAACGTCGGCGATGCTCAGACGGATCTGAACAACGCCTTCTCCGCCAACGCCTGGAAGGACGTGAAGACCACTACCGACGGGATCAACGAGGTCACCCAGCACGTCACGACTGTCGATCTGGTCGAGCGTCGATCCGTCGGAGCGGCGATGCTCATCGTGCTCCAGGCCCGCGGCGAGGACCTCGACGGCGCATCCGAGACCCTGTCCCTCGCACAGAAGACGTTCAAGGGTGCGGTGCAGATCGACGCGGCCCAGGCCCGACTCCTCCTCGCTCAGGGTGAAAACGAGGACGCTTGGAAGGTACTCACCGCCGCGGTCGGAGAGGTCGACACCACCCTCTTCGTGCAGTCGGTGGCCTCGGAGATGGTCGCCAAGGACCCCGACAACGCCACCCAGCCGGTCACCATGTACCTCGACCAGATGGGCCAGTGGACCGTGCACTACAACCAGGCCGTCGGGCACTACAAGGCTCGGCGCTTCGACGAGTGCACCAAGGCCGCCGCCGAGGGTCTCCGAAAATATCCGGAGAACTCCAAGATGCGGCAGTGGGGCTACAACTGCGCCGTGCACGTCGATCTGTCCAAGGCCGACGTCTGGCTCGACGAGCTCGGAGGTGCCGGCGCCGCCGATCCGTTCATGGTCGTCGTGCACGCCCAGGCCCTCGCCACCGCCCAGCGCGCTCCCGACGCCGTGAAGCTGCTCTCAGAGCTGCCAAAACCCAGGAGGGACGCCGATCCGAAGTACGTGCGCTCCCGCCAGATCCTGCATCTGGGCACCCTGGTCGAGCTCGGCCGCCTCGACGATGCCATCAAGCTCGCCGACGGAAAGACTGCGCCGGAGGCCGAGACTCCGCTGGCCTATCAGCTCATGCAGGTCAATCGCTTCCGGGACGCGCAGAAGATCCTCGAGAAGTCCTGTCCGAACCTAAAGGACCGGCCCACCGACGAGCAGCACTGCAGGCAGCAGCTGGACTGGGCGCGCAGTCACTGACAGTTGATCGGCCCCAGCGGCAGGGACTGGTCGACGGCAAACCCCATCATCACGTTGTCGAGGTGCACCGTGCCGAGCACGTCGTGCACCTCTTCGGTGGCGCCGCCGATGTGCAGGTTGGAGCCCGGCCCGGTCTCGTAGCCCGCCGACGTCACCACGGCGTGGCCATTCACGGGGTTGATCAAGATCATTCGAGTGCCCTTCGCCGGTCGATCCCGCCAGTACATGTTCACGTACCAGGTCTCGTCCAGGGTCGGCACCACGGCTCCGGTGGACCCCTGTCCGAACTCCGAGCCCCCTTCGCCGGACGGAGCCCAGGGCTCGCTGCGATCCATGGCGTATCCCGAGGCCGCAGCTGAGCTGGCGTAGTGGGCCTCGATCTGGTGATACCAGTCGTTTGGCCAGCCGCCCTGGAAGTCGTCGTCGGTGTTGACGAGGTGGGCCTCCTTTACGACCTGGCCGACGGACGGCGTGCGCAAGAAGGCGTAGTCGCTGCCGTCGGTGTGGGTGTCGGTGAAGCAGTCGAGGCCCGGCGCGCAGTCTGGCCAGTACATGCGGAGGTTGGTGTCTTCCATGGCGCAGTTCCCGCCTGACAAAGGCTGAAAGTCCACCGTTAGTGTGAAGCTCCCGGGGAAGGCCTCACCGTCGCTGTTCACCCAGGTATCGGCGGTGATGTACCAGGATCCTGGCCCCACCACCCAGCCTGCGGCGGTGTTGTCGCGGATCAGGCAGCTGTCGGGGGTGGTCTCCGACAGGATGTGCACGTCGATGTCGATGTCGTCATTGGGTTGGTCGTCCAGCTTTGCGGTCAGGAGGCCTCGCTCGGTCACGTCGATGACGTAGAACCACTCGGGTCCGGACTCGTCGGTGTCTGGGGCGCAGGCGTAGAAGTTGGCCCCGGCCCCCGGTGCCAGCTTGGTGTTGCGAGTGTCCACGAAGGGCGTCGGGGTGATGCGGATCGGGTTGCAGGCCAAGCCGGACTCACACGGGAAGTCGGGCTGGGATGTCCAATCTGGATCGATAGGCTCAGAGACCGGCTCTCCGCTCTTGGGAAGGCAGCCGGCCACCAGCGCCAGTGCCAGCCACCTTAGAGCGCTGCCCGCTGTCAGAACTTCACCCGGACCGTCTCGGTGACCTTGCGCCGGCCATCCGTGCCACCGAATTTGTACTCGATCGTCTTGCCCTGGTTGCCGTGCACCGTCACGCGGTGCTGCACGATCAGGGTCTCTTCTTTGAGTTCGAAGCCGTCCTCGCCCGTTACCCGGGAGTTGGACGGCAGCGACGTCGCCCAGCCGATCACGGCGCGCAGGTCGCCCACCATCCTCACGCTGTGGTCCACCATCGTGAGCCGCTCTTCGGGAGGGGGAAGCTCCCACTTCAGCGCTGCCACCGGATCGACCATCCCGTGACCATAGGCCTTGTCCCAGCCCGCCGGACCCAGGTCTTCGGCGGTCTCGTGCAGGGCGATGCGCACGTCATAGGGGTCGGTGATCCCGTTGGCGTACACCAGCGCTGCGACGCCGCTGGCGTGGGGACAGCTCATCGAGGTGCCCATGAAGTAGTGGTAGGCCCACTCTCCGTACTGTTGCGTCTCCTGCAGGACCCCGTCGCCGAACCCGTCGCCATCGACGTCCTGTCCGATGTCGCCGCCTGGGGCGATGAGCTCCAACTGGGCACCCTGGTTGCTGTAGAAGGTCACCGTGTCGGTCAGGTCCAGCGCGCCGATCGCGATCACCGAGTCATAGGCACCCGGATAGCCGATCGCGTCAGTAAAACCGTTATTTCCGCTGGATGCGAGGATCGTCACCCCCTGCTCGAGGGCGTAGTCACAGGCGTCGCCCACGACCTCCATCGGCATCGAGCTGCCCAGGCTCATGTTGATGATGTTCGCGCCGTGGTCCGCGGCCCAGATGATGCCGTTTGCCACGCTCGCCGCCGATCCGCCGCCGTACTGATCGAGGACCCGGACGGGCATGATCGTGACCTTTGGAGCCACCCCGCCCGTTCCGATGCCGTTGTTCGTCGCCTGGCCCACCGTTCCCGAGACGTGGGTGCCGTGGCCGTGCAGATCGGCCGGGTCGTCGTCGAACTCCACGAAGTCGTACCCATCGGTCAGCTTGTAGAAGCCGTCCTCGCCCGCCGACACACCGGTGTCGATGACCGCGACAATCGCGCCTTCGCCCTGGGTCGTCTCCCAGGCCTCGACCACGTTCAGCCGCTTCATGTGCCACTGCCGGCTCCAGTAGGGATCGTTGGGCTCCAGGCTCGCCGCCCGGACCTTGGCCATCGGCTGGACCCACTCGACGTCCTTGCGGGCTTCGAGGGTTTTCATCACCTCCCTCTGGGGTTTCTTGGAGGTGAAGGTCACCGTGCGGCCCTGTCCGCGGCGCTCCGCGGCCCGGGTGTTCGACGCCTTGGTTCGGAAGGCCTGGGCCGCCTTCTTGGAGCCCAGCCGCCGGAACGTTTGGTCGAGGGACTTGTTGCCCGTCGACAGGACCCCGCTCTTGATCTTCAGCGACTCGCCGCGGGACTCGCGGAACTTCACCACGTACTCGCCCTCGATGGTGTCGTCCTTCTTTGTCTTGGCGGAAGGGCCTTTTTCGCCGGTGCCTTTCTTCTTGAGTTCTTTGCCGACGCGCAGCTTGTCGACGGGGGCGTCGATCTCTCCCATGCCGCTGCAGGCGAGGGCGGTGATGAGGGAAACGGCACCGGCAATCAGAAGCATGGGACGTCGGGGCATGGGCTCTCCTTGATGGGCAACGTACCTCATCGGGCGGCGGGGGACGGCTACAGGATGTTTCGAATGGCAACGACTATGGCGCTCGCCCCGTCCACAGCCCGATCAGCGGCTGCCTCATGACGAGCCGACCCTCCATCAACGTCTGGTCGAAGTTGATGAAGCCATTCGCGACGTAGATCTCCGTCGGGCTGCAGTTCCACAACAGCTTCAGCTCCACGTCTCTCTTGCCGTGGTCGACCGTCACCATCGCTCCTACCAGTCCAACCTCTGCCGTTCCGACGAAGATGTCCACCTCGTCGCCGTCCTCGCCGACCGTGTCGTTCACGTAGCCATAGTCGATGGGGTAGATGATCTCGGAGTGCACTGGATGCGCGCTGCCACGCGGCCTGTCGATGCTGATGCCGTTGGCAGCGATGAGCTCGTCCCAAGCGTCCCAGTTCGCCCAAGGGGGAAATTGCTTATGAAAGATAATGCAGACTCTGAGCGTACACTGAGCTAGGAGGCCCCGTTGTCTGCCACCGACGCTGCCAAAGCCGCCGCCCGAAGGGCCGCCAGCCGAGCCGATAACCGACGACATCGCCGCGAGGACCGAAAGGACAGGAACAGCGGCTTGCAGGACTCGTTCGTGCACCTGATTGGCAAGAGCGAGGCCTGCTCCGCATGCGGGACGGTCTTTGACGTGCGGGGTCTCGTCCTGGGGGAGGACGGCGCGATCTGTATGGACTGTGACCTCGAACAACAGGAGGACGAGCGCTACGCCGGCGGTCGCTGGGATGTCACCAACCTCTTGGCCGTGCTCTTCCTGTTCTTGGTCTCCGCCCTTGGCGGGGCCGCGGCATTGGGAGAGGTTCATGGTGCTGGATACCCCCTGCGCGATGAGGCCATCATCACCCTGGCGACCGGGCTGTTCGGTGCGCTGTCCGCGCTAGCCACCATCACTTCGATTCGGGAGCTCCCCTTCGACCTCCCCGGCCGCGACGCTGTCGTTCTCACAAAGAGGGCCGCCACCATCACACTCGGTTGGGCGGCCTTCGCCATCAGCGTCTGGGCTTTCATCACCTTGCTGATGGTGTAGGACGCCAGACCTGCGGGTTGCGCTACGATGCGCCATGGTCTCCTCCCTTCTGGTGATGCTCCTCGCTTGTGGCAGCAACTGGACGGGTCCGCTCCCGCCGGTCCAGACCGAATCCAGCACCACCTTCCCTTGGAACACCTACGGTGAGACAGAGGCCTCCTTCGACATGGCGGCAAAAGTCTCCAACGTCGCGGTGATTCACTCGATCCCGTGGCCTGGAGGAGGTCGCGAGCTCACGGTCCGAGTGGTCGATGACAGCGGCGCCCCAGTCCCCGATCCGACCCTCGTGATCGAGACCGACGTCCCGGCCGAGCTGGAGCTGGCACAGAGCCCGGTGTCCCTCGCTCCCGGATACACCGGGCTGGTGCTCTTGCCGGGTGCCGGACAGGGCGAAGTGGACCGGGCACTGGCATTCCTGGCTACCCGACCCGACGAAGAGTGGACGGCGATCTACCTCGCTTCCGAGCCCATGTACCAGCTTGCTGGGTTCACTCGGAACCGAGAGCGGCTGGAGCGAACACTCGCCCAGGTCCCGACGCTGAACTACCTCCCAGCAGAGGACCTCGACGAGGCGCTGAGCGAGGCGGCAGATCTGGTCGAGGACGTGGGCGGAAAGGGACCGCGTCGAATGCGGGCGGCGGTCGTGTTCACCGATGAGGACGATCTGGACCCCAGTGCCGATCTGCCGATCCTCAGGGTGGGCGCCGACATCGACGTGCAGGCTGCCTCGAGCTGGATCGACGAGACGGCCGCGCAGGCCCACTGGACGGTGTCGGTGTGCGGACCTCCAGAGGCGCTGTCCGCGGACATGATCTGGGAGGGCTCCGACGACGGATTCACCCTCGACGCCACGCTGCCCGAAGAGGTGGGATTGCCCTGCGATGTGACCGCGATCGGTCCCGGGCTGCGCCAGCGAACCGACACGATTGCGTTTCGCTTCGACGCCACGGAGCGGGCGATCTACGACCAGATCGCCGCGGACGGAACCGATGAGGACTTCACCCTGAGCGTCGATCTCGGCGGCGGGCGACCCCCGGTCAGCGCCGTCGCCCATCTGCGCGGGAATGGCTCCTTCTGGTGCGGACGGAAGAACTACGTGCTGCAGCTCGACGGCGAGGCGCGCACGCTATTCGAGGAGTCGTTCTCCGACGAGTACCTGTTGCTGTCCATGTGCCTCGACCAGGCCTATGTGGAGCAGCACCTCGCGAACCTCCTCATGACCGATATGGGGGCTTTCCGGCTAAAGTTCCGCTATGTGGAGCTGAAGATGGACGACCAGACCAATGGGGTCTATCTGTTGCTGGAGAAGACCCGAGAGGAGCTGGTGCGCGACCAGACCCGGGCCCGCTCCGTCGCCCGACGCGGATACGGAGAGTTCGTCGGGAAGTGGAGCTACGACGGCGATATCGACCGGGCGGCGGCCGCGGCGCTGGCGACCACTGACGGCCTCGATGGCCTCCAAGGGCAAGCGCTCCAGGAGGCGGTGGACCAGCGAATGGATCTGGAGGGCTATCTGCGCTGGCTGGCCCTGAACTCGGCGATCCAGAACGGGGACTACATCGACGAGACCTGGTTCATATCGGCGGAGTCGGTCATGGCGGACGGCGGGATCGACGAGTACTTCGTGACGATGGCCTGGGACGCCGACGACATCCTCACCGAGTGCCACGGCGGCGGAGTGAATGCCTGGGTCGACCCATGGGAGCTCGCCTTCTGTGCCGAGGACGCCGTGGACTACACCTTGCTCGAGGACGCCGAGACCTATGAGCGCTTCGCGGACACCCTCGAGTCGGTGCTTCTCGACGACCTGGATCCCCTCGCTTTCGAGGCCGCGGCCGTGCAGACGGGCACGGCGATCATGCCCTTCTTCGACCGGCCTGGGGTCTCCGAGGCGATGACCGAGCTGGGAGAGCCCGATCCGGCGGTGGCAAAGCAGGCGATCATCGCCCATCTGTGGTCGCTGGTGGACGACTTCGAGACCCGCCATGACTTGCTGCTCGGACGGATCGCCGAGTACCGGGCCGCAAACTAGACATGCCAGAGACCTTGGTTCCCGGCGCGTCACCCAGGCTGGTCGACTACTTGTCGCGCCATGGCGTGCGGCGCGACGCCTCGCTGCAATCGCCGACCCGACTGCGAGCCGGGGTGCTTGCGTGCGGGCTCGACGAGGAGTCGTGGCAGGGACTGTTCGCTCTCGAAGCGAGCTGGGGTGGCCTGCTGTTCGCACCTTGGCCAGGCCCACCTGCGATGCGGCTCGGGCCGGCCATGCCGTTGCTGATTGGGGCGCCGTGGCGCGACATCGGGCGTGGCGCGAGCGAGCTGCCCGAGAGCGAGGCGCCGCCATGGCCCCGCATGCGCTGTCTGGAGCATGAGCTCTGGCTCTGTGGCACCACCGAAGAGATCGACCTCGACTTCGCGGCTGATGCCCGCGGCCGTGTGTACACCTGGGACCGTGAGATTGACGAGCTGAAGCGGTTGGCCGATGGCGGCCTGCAGGCCCTCGAGGGGCAGGCGGTCGTGGCGGAGGCGAGCTTGGATTTCGGCCGGGTGTCGACCCTGGTCTTTCGGGACGTCCTGGATGTTGCTTCGATCGCGTCGCTGGGACTCGGCAGGATCAGCGAAGCCAGCGGCGCGGTCTCCTCCTTCTTCCGTGGCGAACGAAGCCTGGTTCGGATTCAGCCGGCCGCGGACCCCAATGTGGCCGAAACGAGGATGTGGGCACGGGACAAGGCTGAGCTCTGCCGGCTCGCGCGCGCCTGCCGTGCGGTGGGCACACCCGTGACCAAGCTGATCTTGATCGCAGCGGGGGCCGATGGCGCTGCGAGTGCCCGGGCACTGCGCAAGGCTGGCATCGACGGCTTGGAGGTGTGGCGTTGACGTGGGCCGAAGACGCCCTCGACTACACCCTTCTGGACGCCGACACCTATGAGCGCTTCGTGGACACCCTGGAGTCAGTACGATTCAACATCGCGGCACTGAGCCGCAGGCAAAGCCGAGGCGACCGGCACCGTGCCCCGGCAGAGCACCTGTCGAAGGTCGAAACGCCTGGTTCACCGCAGAGGTTCGCCAAGGTTCGCAGAGTTCGTGTCGCGGTTTTCGGGGGAGCGCCGGGCACCCTGCGAATGCGCGTCGAGAGCTCGGTCAGGGTGGCCTTGTCGATCCCATTCCCGGCTCTGCGTACCATTGCGTACCTTCGCGGTGGAGATCGGCCTCTCGCGCCACCAGGAGCGTCGGCCGGTCCTGCCGAGCCGCCCTCACCCAGCGGTCACGGGAGCGGAAAGCAGACTCGGCCCGTCGAATACGGTCGACCAACCACCTCACGGTCGGAGTTCAAGAACGCTCTCGACCCTCGCGACTCTGCGCCATCAACCGTCGCAGCTCTTCTGGCGCGGCAGGGGTTTCTCTGGTCTCGAGGGCGCCGGCATTACGCCTGGTGTTTTCGAGCCACTCGACGACGTTGGCCACCTCGTCGTCGACATCGCCGCTCTGGAGGAACAAGAGCCCTGTCTTGGTTCTCAGAGCGATCCCCAGACGCTCTCGTCGAGAAGGTCTGCACTTGGTTCTCCGCCCGAACTGAGAGGACGTCTGTCCACTCCAGCCGGACCGGTGTGCGCCCCCACGAGGTGAGCGTAATGCCAAACACGTTGGCCGCGATGTCGGTGTGAAGTCGCCGTAGCCAGACACTCAGGAAAGTGATGCCACCGAACAAGACGATTGCCGCGGCCCCAGCGGCGAATTGAACAGGAGCAATCGCGGCCCCGGCGGACATCATGGCGAGTGTGGCGGCAAATACAACCGCGAAACATGCTTTTGCAGCCCGCCGCTGATCAAACGAGAGGTGTTCCATGCGCCACGAGAGCCCATCGACTGCGACCACGGGCGTGGAGAACTCCACGCGAGCGAAGGCGCGAAGCAGGGTCCAGAGCGCGAGCGATCCGCAGAACAGAAGGAACAGGAACCGCAACATCGCGAGGATGAACAGCATCTCTGCCACCTAACGCCTGTACACCACCCAGGGCCCGTTCCCGGGCGCCATATACTTGGTCATGCTGCTGTTGCACGACGATGACGAGTTGCCGGCTTCGCCGAGCACCGAAGAGACGGCGCTGGCGAGGAAGCTAGGCGCTGTTGGACTGGCCGCCGTCGACGCCACGCTGCTGGACCAGGTCGACGACCGCCTGCAAAAGGGCGCAATGGTGGTCAGCCGCGCCCTTCGGATGTCGGGCCACGCCCCATGGTCTGACGGACAGGTCGAGCTGTATGTGCGTCGACTGATCGCTCTGGTCGAGGCTGGAGCGCTCGTCGGGGTTGGCAACCTCCGCAAGCCACGGTGGAGCGAGGTGCGACGGGCTTGACCTACCTCTTCCTGACGATGATTTTCCTCGCGCTGACCGGACTGGTGTACCGGTCCTACCGAGCCGCCCTTGCCCAGCGGTCGAGGGAGCGAAAGGCCCGCGGACATCTGGCCCAGACCGCACTCGGCCCCGTCGAATACGCGCTCCTCGGCGACTCGGGTCCGGTGGTGATGTTCCTGCACGGAGCCCCCATCGGGTACGACCAGGCGGTCTCGGTGGCCCCCGGCTTCCGGACCCTGGCCCCGTCCCGACCTGGATTCTACGGCACTCCCCTCGAGCTCGGGAAGACACCGAGCGAGCAGGCGCGCGTCTTTGCTGCTCTCCTCGACCACCTCGGCATCGATCGAGTGGTCGTGTACGCAGCGTCGGCAGGAGGTCCATCGGGACTGGCCTTCGCGGCGCTGTACCCGGAGCGGACCATCGCTGTCATCGCGTCCGAGGCGGTCAGCGGTCCGACGAAGCTGCCCTACCTGCCGCCGCTCCTCGACCGCGACTTCCCGTCCTATGTGATCGGCATCGCGCTCTGGCGCCTGCTCGGGCGTCGCGGCCTGGTCCGACTCAGCATCCCGGCGGCCGCAAACCGCGAGCGAATGCACGCCGATCCCGCCAAAGTCGACGAGATGGTCCGACTGTTCGGGCTGGTCTGGCCGATGTCGGTGCGGAAGGCGGGCAGCAACAACGACACCGACCAGTTCATCGCACTGGAGCTCCCGCTGGAGGAGATCGTCGCCCCGACGCTGGTGATCCACGGAACGGACGACATCAACGTGCCTCTCGAGAACGGGGAGCGCACCGCAGCACGGGTCCCTGGAGCCCGAATACGGACGTTCGAGGGCGCGGATCACTTTCTCCCGTGGACGCACAAGGGTGAATACGACGCGGTCGTCACCGAGTTCCTCAGGTCGATCACACTGCCATAGACATCGGGGTGCCACCCTTGTGCTCTCGTTGTTAACTGGGCTCGGGAGGAATGCCGTTGCTCCGAGGAGCTGTCCGACGATGAGATCCGGTGTTGGGCGCGACAATGACTGCACCTGTGAGCCGCCAACTCACCCAGCGAACACCGACCGACGAGGCCGGTGTCGAGGCTGCGGTGCGGCCATCCCCTGGGACTCGACGACGACCAGCGAGTCGGCGTCAGCGTTGGGCGGCAAGCTGCGCGAGGCCATGGAGCCAGAGGTCCTCCAGGAAGTGGAGCCCCAGCTCGACCTGGACCTCGACCGTCATAGGAACTGAGCGCAACGGCCGCGATTTAAGGTGTTGCCGACAGCCTTAAGGCAAATCGGAGATCGATCGGCGATAGTCCTCCAACGTTCTTGCCCCTCGGGTCGTCCAACCCAAGCAACACGGAGTTCGCCAATGATCTGGACTACTGCCCTCGGCTTCCTGCTCGCCGGCACCGCCCAAGCCGAACCGGCCAACGTGGTGGTCTTGTCCACCGACACCGGCGCCGACATGGAAAAAGTGCACCACGAGCTGAAGGTTCGCATCGCCCGCCCCGCCGTGGAGTGGATCGACGACACCCTGCCCGCCGGCACCTCAGACGCGCTGCAGCGGAATCCCAACGAATGCACGCCGACACTTCCCGAGGACGTGCGAGACAGCCTCAAGGCCCTCGGAGGTGAAGACGAGCTGTACGTCGTGCTGCCGACGACAGATCATCACAAGGACATCGCGATCTGGCGCTGGGACGACGTGTCCGGGACCCTGCAGAAGGTCATGGACAGGAGAAACTCCACGCTCGGCTACGAGGTCAGCGATGCCCCGGCTCGGGTCCTGCACGTGCACTGGCCAAACGGTAAAACCAAGAGCCTGCCTAGTAAATCGCTGACTTCCCTGAATCGTAGCAAGCCGCAGGTCGAGATCGCTGGCGACGGCTTTGATGCCGCCTTCATCGACACGATCATGGAGCATCCCAACGAGTGCACACCGGAGATGACCAAGGAGATGGTCAGCACGCTCGAGGCCGAGGCCACCAAGACACCCGACGCCGACATCTACGTTGCCATCATGGCGAACAAGCGAATGGGGCCCTATCTGTGGCGCTGGGACGAGGAGCTCGGGGCGCTCAGCCGGGTTCTGCTGTAGTTCTTCATCGGAGTGCATGGACCTGTGCGCCGGCGCTTGCATCGCGGCTGATTGTCCCGTACGGGAGTGCTGCGGGTCTCCAGCCCTCTCTCACGAGGCCGGTGTGCTCTCGATCGCTACAAATGTACCGTTCGGGACAATTTCTGGCAGGACCAGGGCGTTCTCCGCTAGGATGAGCCCATGAGCCCCTTGAATCAACCCGAACGGGAAAATGAGATCGCCGCGTTTGTACGAGCTCGGCGCAAGTCGAACACCATGACCCAGACCGAGCTCGCCGAGCTGGCCGGGGTGGGGCTGCGCTTCGTGAGTGAGCTGGAGCGAGGCAAGGCCACCGTGCAGCTCGACGCCACCAACAAGGTGCTGGCCGTCTTTGGCAAACGACTGGGCGTGGTGGCGCGGTGAGCCGGCGCGGTGTCGTGAGCCTCGACGGCGTGCGTATCGGAATCATCGAGGAAATTCCTACCGGAACGCGGTTCACATACGACGATCCCGAAGGTGTGGAGCCCCCGCTGTCGCTGTCGATGCCGCGACGCGGGCGGCCCTACGAAGCCGCTTCGTTGCTGCCGTTCTTCGCCAACCTGCTCCCGGAGGGATGGCTCCTCGAGATCGCCGTGCAGCGGCTACGGATCTCGCGGGACGACGCCTTTGGGCTCATGCTCGCTACCTGTGCGGACACTGCCGGCGCGGTGGAGATCCATGAGGAGCCGACGTGATCTGCCGAGTCTGCCTCTTCGAGACCACCGAGGGCCCACTTCACCGACGGTGCGCGAGCGAGCTATTCGACCACCGCGGCGAGGTTCGGGTGGAGATCGACCGCGCCAAGCTCAACACATACGGCCTGGCCATGGTCGGGCAGTCATCGCTCACCGGCGTGCACCCCAAGCTCTCGCTGGAGGGTCGCCCGGGCAAGTGGACGCTGCGGTTGGTGTTGGGCCCCGGTCAGTACATCCTCAAGCCCCAGTCCAGCGTCTGGGCACAGCTCCCCGAGAACGAGCATCTGTCGTCCCGTCTCGCCAGGCTCGTTGGCATCGAAGCCCCGCCATCGGGGCTCGTTCCCCTGCAGGATGGCTCGCTGGCGTTCCTGAGTCGCCGCTTCGACCGCACTGCGGCGGGCAAGCTCCGGATGGAGGACTTCTGTCAGCTGACCTGGCGCTTCCCACGCGACAAATACCGTGGATCGGCCGAGCTCTGTGTGCGCACAGTCCGAGAGCATACGAGCGAGCCACTGGTCGAGCTCCGCAAGCTGTACCGGCTGCTGGTCTTCTCCTGGTGGATCGGCAACAACGACATGCACCTCAAGAACTTCTCGCTGCTGACCGGCACCGATGCACGGGTCCGGCTGAGTCCCGCCTATGACCAGCTGAGCACGCTGCTGGTCCTCCCGAGCCAGAAGATGGCGCTGCCGGTCACTGGGCGCCGAGATCCCGTGTGGCGATCGACGTGGGCGAAGCTCGCTGGCTACGCTGGATTGCCCGATCGGGCGGCGATGCGGGTGCTCTCGGACATTGCCAGCAAGCTTGAGCCAGCGCTGGAACTCGTCGGGGCTAGCTTTCTGTCGGAGGAGCTCAAGGTTGTCTACCGGCGGATCCTCGTGGTTCGGACGGCGATCTTGGAGGGCCGCGATCCTCCTGAGGAGGATTGAGTCACCGCGACCGCCGCTCCGTTGGTTTCACCACGGAGGGCACTGAGGGGCACGGAGATCGGGTTGATTCTGGGGCGGGACCTATCGGCCGGCGAGGTGCCAGAACTCGGGGCCCAAGGTTCGCCTCGCCGCAGCCGTCGCCGAGCGATGGCTCGAATCGATCAACTGGTTCAGATAGGTCCGCGCCAGTTCGCTGTCCCCCGCAATCGTGCGCGCCAGGAACCGACCCGCACGCGGATGCGCTAGGACCCCACGCACTCGGTCACCTGGCGGACGAGACAACTGCAACCACACGAGAAAGTCATCTTGTGCACTCCAGCCGTCGTCAGGGCGGAGGCGCTCCGCGTGGGGCCTCGCCACGTCGTCCTCGAGCCCTGGCATTGCCCTGCCCAACACGACTGGCACGACAAGATCGTGCTTTCGGGACGAACTCGCCAGAGTCGCCCATACATCCTCAGCCCGTCCGAGGACCGCCGTGGTCGCCTTTGTAAAGGGCCATGATGGCCTCCTTGTTGGTGAAAACAGGGCTCTGAAGGACTCAACGCCCTGACAACAACAGCGTATGGTTGGCCCCCTGAGCGTTCGAGGGCTCATCGCTCGACCTGTCGGAATCCGAGCGATTGAAGCCTCTATTTGTCGAATTCCGACAGATCCCGCCAAGCGTCCACGGTATCTTGGAGTTTGCAGGCCAGACTCTGTGGCGCAATCACTCGCACGTCGGGCAGCATGCCGAGCACGAAGCTCATGAACTCCGGGCACAAGACCAGGTGCAACGTCACGTTCCAGGTCCCATTCTCGCCTTCGGAGAGCTGTTGTGAGGGGTGCACGGCCCGGTGCCGGAGCGCCATGGCCGGAACGCCTCGGACCTGGAGATGCACGTCCACCGCCTCCTCGGGCATGTTGCAGTAGATGCCGAAGGAGTCCTTGAAGATCTGGGCATAGTCGGTGTGCTTCGCGGCGGGTTCGTGAAACCGCTGTCGGGTGGTGACCACCTCCTGGATCCCGTCCAGCAGGTACATGCGACGCACCGGGTGAGGCCGCTTCACACTGCGCTTTCCGGCTACGCACAGCAACCTGCCCCGGTGCAGCAGCAGGCCCCACGGCTCGATCTCGTGGGGTCCAACGAATCCGTTCAGGCCCTCGTACTGGATGCGGCAGACATGGCGTTCGTGCTGGGCGGCTAGCAGCTTTCGAACCCACTTTCCCCGCGTCTTGTTTCGCGTTCGCTCCGAGGTTCGGACCTGGAAGTTCCGCGTCACCCGATCGAGCTGGATGCGCTCGACATCCCCGAGGGCGAGGCGCGCTTGGTGGGCCATGGCCTCGAGCTCGGCGAGGTGCTCGGAGCCGTCGAGCTCCGACAGCGCGTGCACGGCGAAGTCCAGCGCCGCGGCCTGGGCCAAGCAGGCGTCCGGGCCGGGCTGCTTGCGCCACACCTTGCTCCGGCCCTCTCGCTCCTCCACTAGATCTCGGTGCTCCATCACGAAGTCGCGGTACTCGCTCGCGCACCGCAGGTCGACGTCGAACTCCGCGGCGATCTCGGCGAGCCGGATGGGGCGGCCGCTGTCGACGCGGTCTATGAGGGAGAGGAGGCGAGAGGCGACTTTGTAGTTGCTGCGCATGGTGACCAAGGATGGCGGGGAAGGGCGGGCAGTTCAAGGCCTGATGGGCGAAGGTGAGGCGGGCTGCTGGCTCGCGGACGGGGGCGGGGACGGCCTCGAGGGGGCTGTTGTGGATGCGGCCGGGCGGTGGGGACCTGAGTAGACGGTTCGTTTGCATGCGGAGCGGCTACTGTGGACCTGAGTAGGGGGTTCGTTTGCTCGCGGAGTGGCTACTGTGGACCTGAGTAGGGGGTTCGTTTGCTCGCGGTGTGGCTACTGTGGACCTGAGTAGGGGGTTCGTTTGCTCGCGGAGTGGCTACTGTGGACCTGAGTAGGGGTTCGTTTGCTCGGGGAGTGGCTGCCGGGACCCGGGCCGGGGTTCCGTTTGCTCGGGGAGTGGCTGCCGGGACCCGGGCCGGGGTTCCGTTTGCTCGGGGAGTTTGGGAGTAGGATGGCGCCCATGAGTTCTCCTCCCAGACGCCTGCGTCGCCGAGATTTCCTGGCCCTCTCCGTCGTCGGCGTCGGGGGAGCGGCGCTGATCAAGGTAGGTGGTCGCTGGGTTATCGGAGCGTCCGATCCTCCGGGCTCACCGGATCTGTCCGGACTGCTGCACCTCTCGCAGCGCCAGGCTCGCATCGTCACCGCCGCCGCTCTCGCGATGGTTGGCCCCGCCGCAGAAGAGGCCTTCGTACAGGGCAAGTGGTCTCCCGCTCGCGGCGTCGACGACCTGCTCGGGCGCCTGGCTTCCGATCAGCGCTCCCAGCTCGGCGTAGCCCTGCACCTGTTGGAGGAGTGGACCGTCGGGCTGAGGGGATTCTCCTCCTGGAGCAGAGAGGATCAGCGCGCTCTGCTGGCCCGCTGGCGCACGTCCTCGCTGGGTCTGCATCGATCGGTGTGGGGGTTTCTCCACGCAGCCACGGCGTCGACTTTCTCGGGCAGCGAGGCGGGTTGGGAGGTCATGGGCTACCCGGGTCCTTGTGTTGGACTCGGTCGGAGTCCAGGGCAGACGGCCATTTTCGAGTGGGATGAGCGAGTACCATGAGCAACTACAAGGCGGTGGTCATCGGATCGGGTGCCGGGGGCGCGCCAGCAGCCGCGACGCTGGCAGAGCGCTGGGGTGAGGGAGTCGCCCTGGTGGAGTCCGGCAAGCATCTGCGCGCTCGCGACTTCAACCAGCTGGAGCGGGAGATGGTCCCCAAGCTCTATGCGCAGTCGGGGGTTCAGGGCACCGAAGACGGCGTTCTGTCTGTCTTCCAGGGGCGAACTGTTGGAGGAACCACGGTCATAAACGACGCCCTCTGCTTCCGTCCTCCTCCCGAGATCGAGGAGCGCTGGGGGGCTCACGGCGTCGACGTGAAGAACGCCGAGCTGGCGCCCTTTGTCGACAGGGTGGAGGCCGTGCTTCAGGTCTCCGAGATCGAAAAACAGATGATCAACCGCTCGAACTACCTGGTCGGTCTCGGCGCGGCGCGGCTGGGCTGGGCGGGTGAGAGGTTGCGCCACAACAGCGTTGCTTGCATCCAGTGCGGCTTTCGGCACATTGGCTGCTCCTACAACGCCAAGCAGTCCATGAATCTGACCTTTGTACCCAGAGCAATCGTGAACGGGGCGGTGCTGCTGGCCGAGACGACGGTGTCTCACATCACGGCCGCTGGCAAAGGTTGGACGGTGCATACCGACAAGGGCGATCTCACCGCCGATCATGTGGTGTTGGCTGCTGGCGTGGTGGGCACCCCTACGATCCTGCTGCGCAGTGGCATCGAAGCGGGTCAGGGCCTGCAGTTCCACGTCGAGGCGGTGACCTGGGGGGACTTCGCCGAGCCTGTGGACGGCCACAACGGCATCCCGATGTCCTATGGAGTGCTCGAGTTCGCCGATGTCTACGGGCGCACGGGTCCCGGCTACCTCATCGAGGGAGTGGCCGTCCAGGCCCTGGCATACAGCGTACAGCCCCAGTTCGAGGGTCCGGATCACGAGGAGGTCCTGCGGCGCTATCGCCACATGGCAGGCGCGGTATCGGTGATTCGCAGTCGATCGAGGGGTCACCTGGAGCTGAAGGGAGACCGGCCCGCGCTGCACTATCCTCTGGTCGCCGAGGACACCGATCGGATCCGTCACTTCTACGATCGATCGGTGGAGCTCTTCATGGCCGCGGGAGCCCAGCGAGCCCTGCTCTCACACCGCCACGTGGGCTGGGTCACCGAGCCGACCCCGGTGCCAACCATGGACCCCGGCACCTTCTACGTCTACACCGCGCACCCATTCGGCGGAGCCAACCGCGGCACCGTCACCGATTCGGTGGGCAGCGTGAAGGGGCAGGACAATCTTTGGGTCCTCGACGCCAGCGCTTTTCCCGAGGCGCTAGGGGTCAATCCGCAGATCACCATCGCTTCTCTGGCGGTGCAGGGGGCGGAGCGGCTGCTGGGGTAGGCGAGGTGATTCTCGGGGCGTCATCCGGTTTGTCGGTCATGTCTGGGTAGGCGACGAGTGGACGCCTTGGTGTGTGCGACGGAGCCTGGCTGCTCGAGCGGCGTCGGGACTCGTCGTGGCCGTGTTCCCGGTGATGTACAGTCCTCGACGCCGTTTGCTCCGGAAGGACCCCATGAAGACTGCCACCGAGTACATCGACAGCCTGCGCCGCCGAAACCTCGACCTGTGGATCGACGGAGAGCGCGTCGACAACCCCGTCGATCACCACATGATCCGCCCGAGCATCGAGTCGGTCGCCATGACCTACCGGCTGGCCCACCTGGACGAGACCGTGCGTCTGGCGACCGCTCACTCCGAGCTCACCGGCACCCGCGTGAACCGCTTCACCCACCTGTTCGCGAGCCCGGATGATCTGGTCGACAAGGTCAGTCTCCAGCGGATCCTGGGCCAGGCCACCGGCACCTGTTTTCAGCGCTGCGTCGGGATGGACGCCCTGAACGCTCTGTTCATCGCCACCTGGGAAGCTGGCCCCGAGAAGCACGAGCGCTTCGTGAAGTGGCTCACCGAGGTCCAAGTCTCCGACGAGATGCTGTGCGGCGCCATGACCGACGCCAAGGGACACCGGCGCAAGCGCGCTGCCGAGCAGCCCGACGCCTTCCTGCGCATTGTCGAGCGGAGAGCGGACGGCATCGTCGTTCGCGGCGCCAAGCTGCACCAGACCGGCGGTGCCAACGCCCACCAGATCCTCGTTCTCCCAGGAGGAACCTACCGAGAGGGAGAGGAGGACTTCGCCCTGGCCGCCGCCGTTCGCGCCGACGCCCCCGGGGTGACGATGCTTCTCGGACGGCAGCCCAGCGACAAGCGTCGCGGCTCTCCCGACGCGGGCAACTTCACCTTTGGCGGCCAGGAGGTCGTGGTCTGGTTCGAGGACGTGTTCATCCCAACCGAGCACGTGTTCCTCGACGGAGACGTCACTGCGGCGGCGACAGTACTCACCGCCTTCGCCGGCTTTCACCGCTCCAGCTATGGTGGTTGCAAGCCCGGAAATTTTGATGTGCTCACCGGCGCTGTGGCCCAGCTCGCCGAGGACTGTGGCGTCTCCAGGCACGCGGCGGTTCGCGACAAGCTCATCGAGATGACACACCTCACCGAGACCATCCACGGCCTCGGCCTGGCCGCCAGCCACAAGTCCACCCAGCACGTCTCGGGGGTGTGGCAAGTCGATCCGCTCCTTGCCAACGTCTGCAAGCAGAACGTCACCCGACTTCCCTATGAGATCACGCGCATCGCCGAGGATCTCGCCGGCGGCCTCCTCGCCACCATGCCCGGGCTAGGGAGCTTCGATCATCCCAAGCTCGGTGCGATCATGAACAACATCACCGGCGGAAAGCGGCGTGCGAAGCTCATGCGTCTCGTCGAGTACATGACCTATGGCTCGGGTGCCGTGCCCCTGCGGATCGAGTGCATGCACGGCGCCGGCTCTCCCCAGGCCCAGCGCATCGTCATCGAGCGCACCGCGGACTGGACCGGTCGCATGGCCTCGGCCCGCAAGCTGGCCGGCCTCGAATGAGGGCCCGCAGTCAGGCCTGATCACTCCCCGCGAAGTCGACGGAGCTCGGCCATTGCCTGTGCGAGGGCTTCTTCTGCCTGTTCATAGGCCTGGAGGACCTCGCTCCAGCAACCGTGGGGACCGGCCAAGCGCTCCACGTACTCGCCCTCGGTCATCGTCTGGGGTGCCGCGCCCGGCGAACTCGGCTCGTTTGCAACTCGCTTGAATCCAGCGGCCAGGTGCGTCGTCGAACCGGCAATCAAGCGACGGAGCTCCCATGCGAACCCTACTGATGTCACTCGCGCTGTTCGGCCTCTGCACCCCGGCCATCGCCGCCGACGGCGAATCCACAGCGGTCGCCGATCGTAGCCCCAACGCCAAAAAGAAGGGTAAGAAGGCCAAGAACGGCACCAAAGGCAAGAAAGGCAAGAAGGGCAAGAAGGTCCGCATCGACGAGGTCAGCCCCGTGCACGGCGTGCTCCTGTACGGCCCCAAGCTCGGCACCCACGACAAGTACGAGAAGCGGACCAAGGGCAAGAAGTCCGCGGTCGTGAAGAAGAAGGATCTGCCGGTCCGCGAGGTCAGCCGCGGTGAGAGCTTCGCGGTTGGCCTGACCGCCGGCACGATGATGCACGGCACGACCGAGGACGAGCGCTTCAGCGACCTCGGGCTGGGCATCAAGGGGCGCTACCGCCCGGTCGAGTTCGCCGGGATCGAGCTCGGCGTGGCCCGGCACGGCTCCAGCCTGCTCGGCGGAGAGCGGGGGCAGACCTTGTTCTCGGCCTCGGGTGAGGTGTTCGCCTTCCCGTGGAGCAAGCTGTCTCCCTATGCTCTGGTCGGCGTGACCCTGAACCAGCGCGGTCCCGACACGGCCGCGCTCACCGGAGCCCACGGCGGCGTCGGCATCGAGTACACCGTGCAGAACAACATCGCGCTCGACCTCGAGGGGCGGATGACCGGCTGGCTGAACCGCGACGAAGCGGACACCACCAGCCCGCTGGCGACCAGCATCACGGCGGGCGTGGTCTTCCACTTCTGACGCGTCGACCCTGAAGCTTTCAACGCCTGCGTCGCAACTCCCCCTTCAGGTCAATGAGGGTCGAATCCGGAGACGCCAGGAGCCCGGTCTCCACCGCCTCGACCGCCTCTTCGTAGCGACCAAGTTCCATCAGGGCCTGGGCCTTCAGGTGCCAGAGCGGACCGAGATCCGCCTGGGGCCGCCCTGCGCTCACCTGTTGATTCACTGTCTTGGCGCGCGCGGCGGTTGCGACCGTCAACACGGGTGCAATCAGGGCCAGCTGGCCTTCCCATTCTCGGTTCTCGGCCATCAACATGCCCAGCGTGAGCACGGGCACGTAGCCCAAGGGAAACGCTGCGACCTCGCGCTCCACCAGCGCACGCGCCTCATCGTCTCGACCCAGGGCGTGGCGAATACGGGCCAGCTCGAAGCACACGTATTGCTCGGGAGTCTGGGTTTGAGAGCCTTTTTCGAGCCACGGTCGCGCTCGTTCCATCTCTGCGTTTCGCAGCAATGCCAGGCCCACCAATCCCGCCAGGTTGGCGTTGTCTGGGTCGTCCCGCAGATACTCGAGTCCGAGGCGGATCGCGATGGCGTTCCCTCGCGGAGTGCGTCCGAAGGCGCGGATCGCGGCTTCTCGGATCGATTGGGCAAAGGGCAGGTCGCTGGCGACTTCTTGAAAGGCATCCCCAGCGGCGTAGTGTTGTCCCATGTTCGCCATCAGTTTGGCGTGACGATACTTGAGCATGGGGTTGTTGGGGTCTGACCGACGTTGTTTCGCCAGGATGGCCTCGGCGTCGCGAAATTGTCCGAGCTTCAAGAGCAGATCGGCGCGGGTGATGTGGAGCGTTCGCAAGTCGGGGTATTGGGCCAGCAGAGCATCCGTACGCTTCAACGCGGAGTCGAATTGTCCGCGTTTGATCTGCTTGGTTACGGAGGCCAGCCCAGCGATCAACGCCTGGTGCAGCTTGGCGTCCGGGAGCTCGCTGACTGGGTTGGTGAACTGGCTGGCGACGTAGCCGAGCTCTTCCAGCATCAGGCTGGACTGAGCGTCCAGGTTGTCGGGTTCGGGAGCAAGCTCAGGCTGGGCATGCCGACTCAAACGGGCGGCGATGTCCGGTTTGGATTTGATCAGATTGTGACTCTCATCGGGGTCTTCCATAAGATCGTAGAGCTCGGGATCTGGAACATCCACCCATTTGTAGCGCCCCTCGACGATGGCGCGTTGGGTGGCGAGCTCCAGGTGGTGGCGCAGGGTGTGGGCCTCCATGAAGATGGGCTTCGGAGGGGATCCTGGGGCGACGCGACCGTGGGCATCGTCGAGGGGCGGGAGCCCGAGGTAGTCGAGCACGGTCGGGCCGATGTCGACCAACGACACCACCTCGTCGATTTTGTCATTGGGGATGCCTGGGCCGGACAGAATCAACGGGATGTGCTGGGTGCTGTTGTAGACGTAGTATCCGTGGGTCTCTTCATTGTGCTCCCCAAGGCTCTCCCCGTGGTCGCCGACGATGAGGAACAGAGTGGGCTCTCCCTCAAAAGCCCTGACCAACCTGCCGACTTGGCGGTCGACCTCTTGAAGCTGACGATCGTAGCTCGGCCCCGACTCGTCCGGATACGACCAAGTGTGGGCGTCGTAGAGGTGAACCCATACCAACAGGGGAGACGCGGTCTGGTCGGCCTTCCACCTCAGGATATCGTCGACCACCGCCGACCCTCGTCTTTGGGACGGCCACAGGTCCTCGCCGAGGTCGGGCTCGAGGTCGTCGAAGTAGTCGTCGAAACCTTGGTCAAACCCCCACATCTTTCCGACGACAAAGGCGCCTACCGAGGCTGCACTGCGATATCCGGTCTCGGAGAGTCGGGTGATCCACGAGGTCTCGGCGGGAGAGAGCCCCACGCCATTTTTTGTGATTCCGAGGGTTGCCGGGTATTTACCGGTGAACAGGGACGCGTGGGCAGGAATGGTCAGCGGGGCCGTGGAATAGGCGCGAGTGTACAGGCGCCCTCGATTTGCCAGGGCGTCGATCGCCTCGGTCTCGGCGTCGGCATATCCATAGGCGCCGATGCGATCCGCCCTCACGGTGTCCAGGGTGACGATAACCACGTTGGGCCTGCGTGAGTCTGGTGCGGGTTGGCTCTTGGCCTCTCCCGGAGTGAACGCCGCTGCGCAGGCCGCGAGTGTGAGGATGAGGCTCGCCATTGAACGCATTGGGCGCTCCCGAACAGTGGTTTGGCCGCCGTGCAGGTGCGGGTCGGATGTGCCCGTATCGGTGGCGGGCGACTGCACGCTGTTAACGATCGCCACTCGACCACAGAGGCAAACACGGTCGGCGTTGTATGCCGCTCAGCTCGCCATTACCGCGTGAACAGCCATTGTTACACCGCGCACCGTCGCCCCGATGGGAGCGCGGTCGGTCAGCTCGTCGATCAGCGGTCGGAGCTGCTCGAGCTCCGCCTCGGTCCACACCGTGGTGAGCAGCCCGGCACACCGCAGCAGGCTCAGGAGCAGATCGTCGCGGGAGGGCGCCGCGTCCTGGGTGGCCGACGGTAGCCAGGCGCGCAGATGCTCGACGAGCGTGCGCTCGATGGCCTCTTCCTGGGTGGGCCAGCGGGTGCGATAGGTGAGCAGCCAGAACTTGTCCTTGTCCTTGCGCAGCGCGCCGGCTTGCACCAGCTCCTCGAGCACGGCGCTCCGGAGCTCGTCGGCCCGATTCCCGAGCCGGTACACACAGTGGTTCAAGTCGAGCGGCCGCGGGGGGAAGAACCCCTCGGCGAGACCCAGGACGCCAGGGAGGGGAGGTCCGTCCACGATGGCGAACTCGTTGGCGCTGGTGGCGACCAGCCGGTCGCGCAGGTTCAGCTCGGCGACCAACGCCCCTCCGAGCGCAAAGTACCGCAGGATGAAATCGGTGATCAGGCTGCTGCCGGTGGTGTCGTCGAGCTCCAGCAACAGGAGCTGGTGGGCGAGGGTGAGCTGCATGGAATGAGTGTAAGGCCGGTCGGGACACCCCGTTGGGCTTTCGACGCTCCCAGGGGATGCCATGTTCTCGACGCGCGGCCTCGCCAGGCCTACGAGGGAGATCCCGATTCCGATCCACGCCACGTAGCTCGGCGCCCCGAAGTAGAGACGTGCAACTCATCCTACGGCGAGCTGACGCCCATGGACCGCGCGGCAAATGGCGCTGATCAGCTCGGTATCCTGGGGACGCGCCTGTCGGGCGGATTCGCAGCGTCTAGGAAAGCGTATCGGCCGGTCGCTGAAGGTCGATGAGCGTGAAACTCCGGTGGATTTCAGCGTCGATTTCGCCGGCCAGGCAATGGCGACTGCCTAGGGGTCCGGTTAAACGAGGAGTGAACTCCAATCCTCATGGGGATCATGATGGGAAAATGCAAACAACCCGTCGACTGGGCTGCGTTGCAGGACCACGAAGAACAGAACCAGGTCTCGGTCGACCCCACCCAGTTCTTTGGCTGCGAGCCCGATGCACCCTACGGCAATGCGGCGTTCGCCGAAGACAATATGTGCGTTGCCGACGAGGAGCTGGAATGTGAGGCGCCGGCAGATCTATTGGCAGACGGACCCGGCGAGATGTGTGAGGTTCCCGCCTCGCAGCTGGAGCTGGATCGGATCCTGGCTGAGTATCAGGTCGAGGATGACGACATGACCTCCTGGTCGCCCAGCTGGGTCGGATGGTTGGTCGACTCGGTTCAAATGACAGAGACAGAGGGCGGTTTGCTCGATCAGCTTCAGACCCGACGGGGCTTGTCGGGATTGAGCGAGTTCAAGGACATCCGCGACGACGCGTTCAGCGTCGCCACCGGGCAGTACGAGGACCAAGACGGGACGCTGGACAATGCACGCCTGCAGGACGGTCACCGAGACGCCTACCGCCACATGTACTGGAACGCCCGGCTGACTCGCGAGTTCGGCGCGGAATTCACCACTGCGTTCACAACGGCCCACGAGGGTGTGCCTGGCAATCCGGCGGATCGCGAAGCGATGGACCTCTACAACAACGAGATGGGTCGCAACATCGCCACCAACAATCCCGATGCCACCGAAGAGGAGCTCCAAGCCCTGATCCGGGAGGCTGTCGACGACGGCATGGCAGTTGTCATCGACAGCAATGGCGAGCTCGCCTTCAGCAACACCGTCGAGCCCGGCGAGCACGGAAACGCCGACGACGCGCCCATGGGAGGAGGGCAAGCCCCTCCGGAGTGGAATACGAGCACGGATAGCAACTAATCGGCGAACTCGATGCACAGCGTGATCTCTGGAGGCTTGATGATGGCGTGGTTGCTTGGATGTGGCGCGGGCGGGCATCCCTATGTCTACCAGTCCCCGACCACAGAGGCGCTGCAGGCTTTCTCACAGAGGGGACCTCGGGGGGCCGAGATGCCCCTCAGCGACGCGACCGCATTCGAGTGGGACCAGGTCCACTACTTCTCCGAGGGGGCTCGACACGATCAGATCGAGCAAGCCCTCGACCAGCCGCTGTTTGGTGGTCGAACCGGTCGCGTGGGTGAGCCTGGGCCCCTGCTCGTCTTCGTGCGCGAACGCGAAGTGGTCGAGGCAATCGCCGTGATTCCGCCGCTGTTTCTCTCTGCGAATGCGTCGATCCACGCCAGCGCCACGGCGATCGTGGTGGCACACAGCAAGCCCCCAGCGCCACACTTGCTGCTGCTCCGCTCCAAGGACCAGCCCTGAGAGGGTATCCCGCTACCCGCTGGCGCCGCTGTGGGTAGTCGGGCTCCAGTGTAAACGTGCAAATCTGACAACAGACCGTTCGGTAGTGCACCTCGCACGCCCGCCCATCCCCGATGAACAACGGCCGCCTGGCGATCAACCAAGCAGGGACAGGAGGTCCTCCATGTACCGCTTTCTTGGCCTGTTTATCGCCCTGCTATGGGCTCTGCCAGCCCACGCCCAAACCATGGGCAAGCTGCTCCTGCAGGTCTTCGACGACGAAATGGAGCTGCCGATTCCCGGGGCCAACGTTGACCTCGAGGGCGACGCCACCGAGTCTGCTTTGACCGCACTGGACGGGGAGGCATCCTTTGATCTGCCTCCGGGCCGATATGATGTGACCGTCACCAAGCCGGGATTCCGGGGCGTAACGATCACCGACATCTCGGTTCAGGTGGCCCGGACCACGGTGCAGCGCGTGGCCCTGGCAGCGGGTTCGGCGGATGAGCAAATCGAGGTAGTGGCAACGAAGCCTGCTGTGGACTTGGAGAAAACGACGGCGGGCACAGTACTCACCAAGGAATTCCTGCAGAGCATTCCGGCGGGCAGGTCCTACCAGTCCGCAGTCGCCCTCGCCCCTGGTGTCATCGGTGGTATTCCCGTGGTCTACCGCCACGTCTCCAACGCCGAGGACTACACCGAGTACGGCATCAACGGCATGACCGACGTGACCCAGGACCACCAGTCCACCTTCTCCATCGACGTCGACACCGCGTCCTACACCATCGCGCGGCGCAAGCTCACCGAGGGCCAGCTCCCTGCCGAAGCGGCTGTTCGACCGGAGGAGTTCGTGAACTGGCTCCCCTACGACTACGAGCCCCCGAGCGCGAACAGCAGCGCACCCTTCGCCGTCCACCTGGCCTCGGCCCCGAACCCGTTCACCCCCTACCGGGAGATCCTCCGGGTCGGCATCAAGGGCAGGGTACCCGCCGGAGAACGCAGGCCCGTGCACCTGACCTTCCTGGTCGACACCTCGGGATCCATGGGCTCTGCCGACAAGCTCGGCCTAGCCATGAAGGCGCTTCACGAGCTGGTCGACAACCTCGGGTCGGAGGACACCATCGCCCTGGCCACCTACGCCGGGTCCAACCGCAAGGTCCTCGGCCCGACGCCGACTACCCGCAAGGGCGACATCCACGGTGCCATCGACCAGCTGCGCAGTGGGGGCGGTACCGCCATGGAGTCCGGCATGGTTATGGCCTACCAGATGGCCAGCGACATGTACCTGCCCGGCTGCGAGAACCGGGTCATCGTGCTGTCGGACGGCGACGCGAACATCGGCCGCACCACCCACGACGAGATCCTGCGCACCATCGGTCAGCACGCGGAAGAGGGCATCACCCTGACCACCGTCGGCTTCGGCATGGGCAACTACAAGGACACCATGATGGAGCAGCTCGCCAACAAGGGAGATGGAAACTACTTCTACATCGACTCCTTCAAGGAGGCCCAGAAGGTCTTCGGCTCCGATCTGTCCGGCACCATCGAGACCATCGCCAGGGACGTGAAGATCCAGGTGGAGTTCGACCCGGACGCGGTCCACGCCTACCGCCTCATCGGCTACGAGAATCGCGACATCGCCGACAAAGACTTCCGCAATGACGAGGTCGACGCCGGGGAGATCGGGTCGGGTCACTCGGTCACAGCCCTGTACGATGTGGTCCGCAAGGATGGTTACGAGGGCAGCGCGCTCGCCCAGGTCCACATCCGCGCCAAGAAGCCCGGCAAGGACGTCCCCGCTCGGGAGTGGACCACGCCGTTCCCCGCCAGCGGATCTGCAGACGCCTTTGGAGAGGCGGGCAAGGACTTCCAGATCGCTTGGGTCGCCGCCGAGTTCGCCCAGAAGCTGAAGGCTTCTCCCTACGCCGCCGAGACGTCCTGGGGAGAGCTGATCGAGCTGGCCGAGAACGCCAACCGCGACAAGGACGAAGACGCCGATCTCATCGGGAATATCAAGCGCGCTGCCGAGCTCTCCACCGAGCGGGCGTTCGCCGGGCGCTAGGGAGTCTGTCGCGCGTGCGGCGCCACTGGCGGGTCCGGGCTCGACCGCCATGGCGTACCCGGGCGCTCCCGAAGGCCGTAAGGCTGGTTTCTACCGCAGAGATGCAGAGGTTCGCAGAGGGCGTAGGCGACCACTCGAAACGGATCGGCCTGTTGTCGGTTGGCTGCTCTGCGCACCTTTGCTTCTCCGCGGTAGAGAATCGGGCCTATCGCGCCGCTGGGAGCGTCGGACCACTCCGGCCGCCGTTCATCGTTGGTCACCCGCCGTAGCTGAAGGTGACACTATCGAAGTCGGCCACCTCCCCGGTCGAGGGGTCCAGCAGCGCGCTCCACAGGACCATGCCGTGGATGGGGGCGGTGGCTGGCCACACGAACTCCAGCATCGCCTGCCGGTAGTCGGCGTCAGGTTGCAGGGTGATGAACTCTGAATCCACGGCTTCGGTCCAGCCTGGCCAGTAGTAGAAACGATCGTCGAGCTCGAGCACCACGAACAGTTCGAAGGTCGTCTCTTCGTCCGTGTAGTTGACCAGATCCACGCCCCCGGAGAACAGGTCCCCGGTCCCGTACCACGGATGGTGGCGGCCCTTGTTGAGCTGGGAGTGGACCCGGGGGACCCCGTGGGCGTTCTGGATGTTCGCCAGCGCCGCATAGTCGAGGTCGAAGATGTCGCCCTTGTGGTTGAAGCCCGCAGCTCCATAGGTGAAGGCGCTGTTTGCCCACTTCCCGGCGTTCTCGGCATTGCGGCAGACCCACGTGCCGTCGTCATCGGCGATGAAATCCAGCTGTGGCCAGGCCCTTCTCATGTGGCCGAGCCGCTCGTACACCGACAAGTCGTTCGGGGGACAGTCGGCGCCCCAGTCGCCTCCGTGTGGGAAGGCGACATCGAACTGGGGCATGCCATAGATGTCGTCCTTGTAGAACTCTGGGATCCCTGCAACGGTGATTTGCGCCGAATTGTCGATGGCCAGCACCCAATCCACTACCGCAGCATGCCAGGCGGCCACCTCTGGAGGGTCGCCGTCATTGGGCTCGTTCATGATCTCCCATGTGATGTCGCCGTGGCCCATCAGCTCCGAAACGGTGTTCTGGACATAGGTCCGCTGTACCTGCCCGAGGTGGTTGAGGGAACCATCTTCGGCGTAGATCTGGAAGAAGGCAGGAAAAGCACCCTGGTCGTCGCAGTCCAGGATCCCGTTCTGGTTGTTGCCGACATACCACGGGGTCTTCTGGAAGTTGTTGCAGTCGTACATCGCCCAGTGGTCGAACAGCGCCAGGTAGACCGCCATGCCGTGGCCCTCGGCTACACCCAACACATCGCGAGCTCGGTTGTACCAGGCGGCGTCGATGGTCACGAGGTCGTACAGGCCGGTCCCGCCGTCCTGGTAGAACGGCATCGTCTCGCCCTCTCCGGTGTTGTTGTACCCGGTGATCCACCAGCGCTGGAGGTCGATCCCATAGGGGGCCATCTCGGACATGTAGGTGGCGTAGTCATGGTCGTACCGGGTGAGCACGTGGTAGTCGGAGTAGCCCCTCTTGAAGTCCCCTCTGCTGCCCATCTGGAGCTGCAGACCACCGCTGTCGATCAGAGTACCGAAGGGCAGCTGGGACTGAACCAATCTGGGAGCAGCCTCCTTGAGGGTGTGGGTGGTCGAGAAGGGGAGCCTGGTCTGGGCCGCCGCGAGACCTTCGGCCTGGATGATGGGGGAAGCAAACGATGGTGCTGCGAGAAGAAGCAAGAGAGACATTGCGCTAGACATAGTGTGAGTCCTTTTGTTGGAAATGCTCGAGAAGAAGATGAGCATTGACCTGGTATTGAGGCAGGACCTTCCTGCCATTTGAAGAACTCTCAAGACCCTCGGGGCTCACGCATCGTCCGCCTCAAGAGATCTCAACAGCGGGTTGGAACCGCTTGTTTGGGCGTTCAGGGCTCCGGCTGCCGTGTGGTACGGGCCAAGGCCTGAGCTTCGTCGCTGCGATCCAGTGCTTCGAGCTGCGCGACCGCGAGCTCTCGGGCGACAAGGGCGCGATCGGTGTGTCCAGCGGCCTCGGCTCGGTCTGCCGCCTGAACCAGCATGTGGGCCATGTCCGCATCGGCACGACCGGTCTCCTCGAGCAACCGGCTGGCCTCGCTGAAGTGCTCCTGCCAACGGTCGGAGTCGGCCTCGCAGACCAACAGGCCTACCCGCAGCCCGACCAGCACGCCTGCCCTCTTGCTGGGGGCAGCGATCGCAAGACCCCGCTCGAGCACGTCCCTGGCTTCGCCGATGCGCCCGAGCTCGGCCAGCGTCCAGCCCAGGTTGTTCATGGCCCACAGGTTGCCCGAGGATCCCAGGCGCTCGAGTCGTCGCTGGGCATCGCGAAAACACCCGAGCGCGTCCTCGTACCTGCCCTGATGCCGGAGGATCTCGCCCTGGGCGATCTCGCAGTGGGCGACGCTGTGTAGGGCACCCGCGGCCTCGGCGTGCCGGCGCGCCTCCACCAGGTGGTCCGCGGCCTGTTCGGGGTGGTGCAGCTGGATGGCAAGGAAGACCCTTCCCAACCATGCGTCGACCAGTCCGCGGGGATCTGTCAGCTCCTCGATGGCCCGACAGAACCACGGGTCGACGCGATCGTCGACGCCGTGGTGCAGCAGTGCCTTGCCGATCGACACCGAGGCGAGCCCGGCGAGTTGTGCGTCGTCGGCCTCGACGGCGAGCTGGTGCGCACGCAGCCCCAGCTCGTAGCAGCGCGTCGCATCACCGAACGCCATCGCCGCGGCGGACAGGAGCCGGTTCGAGGCGCTCTCGAGTCCGAGCTGCCCGCCTTCCCGAGCCAACTCCATCGCCCTGGTCGCCCACTGGGAGACCTCGTGGAAACGCGCCTGGCGCATCATCAGGCCGGCGCGCTCGTAGCAGCCCTCGGCATAGCGCCGGTCGGAGGTGGGGAGACCCGAGGCTCGAAAGGCGGCTTGGTGATCCTCGATCAGCGCCGTCGCGCTCCTCAGATCGGCGCGCTCCCGGGCCTGTCTAGCCCCCTGTAGCAGTGGGTCGAGGGCCTGCTCGAACTGACAGGCCGCGGCCAGGTGGCGCCCGAGCCGCGCCGCATCGGCCGAACCCAGGGCCTCGGCACAGGCCCGGTGGTGACCCGCCCACCGCCCGCCGGCTCGCGCCTCGACTGCCTCGCGAACCATGGTGTGCACGAAAGCCCATGTGCCATCTGTGTTTTCGACCGCGAGACACGAGTCGACCATCGCTCGGACCAGCGACCGCGGTGCTGGAATTCCGACCACAGCGCACGCCGCCTGCCACTCCCGGTCCTGCACGACCCGACCCAGTGCCGCCGCGACCTCCAGCGCCAGACCATCGGTGCGGGGTCGCCCGGCCAGCAACGCCTCCAGCCTCGGGACCCACAGGGCGGCGAGGTCATCGGGGAGCGTGAGCGCGGCACCGGGGCGCAGCGAGAAGCCGGCCTCCGATGGCTCCAACAGTCCGTGCCGGACCCACTCGTTGACCATCTGCACCGCGAAGAGCGGGTTGCCGTCGGCCCGATCCTCGAGCCGTACCGCCACCTCGGGAGTGAGGTGCAGCATGTCGCGCACGAGGTCCCGAAAGGGCTCCCGCTCCAGCGACTCGACTCGGAGGACCTGCGCTGGGAGCCCCTCGAGCAGGGCGGCCTCGACGCTCCGACGCGCCAGCACCTCGTCGGTCGCGGTGCCCACCAGCAGCGCCGGAAGCGGCTCGTCTTGGGCCAGAGCGTATCGGCAGAAGGAGAGCGTGTCGGCTCCGAAGTGCACATCGTCGAGGTGGGTCACGACCGCTCGTGCTCCGGCCAGACGCTGCAGCATGCGCCAGACCAGTGCGTGCCGCTCTGCCGGAGCAGAGAAGCTCACGGAATCGAGTCGCTCAGGTTCCGACGGACCGAGCAACTCGGCCAGCGCTCGCCATTCGTGCTCGTCGTCGACCCCCTGTGCGATCAGGACCTCCCGTACCCGCGGAGTGACGGCAGACGGAGTGGCCTCGCAGCGTAGGTGCTGCAGCAGCATTCCCGGCAGTCCGTCGCGACCATCGCTGGTCTCGAGGTGGTGTGCCCGCAGCGCCACCGCGGCCCCTACCTCGTGGGCACAACGGGCGATCCAGGCGGCCAGCTTGCTCTTGCCGCAGCCGGTGGGTCCCGCCAGGACTACGAGCACGGGTCGCCGGCGTTCGCAGACCTCCTGCAGCGCCGACCACAGCTGGTGCTGCAGCCGCTGCCGCCCCACCACCGGAAGCGGTCGCCGCCCGAACAGGCGGAGTCCCACCCCATGCAGCTGCATCGGCGGAGGGCGGGGAGGGCGCGGCCACCGGGTCAGCGGTGGCGGAGGATCGGGCGCGCCGGGCAGCTCCCGGGCGGCGTCGGCTGCCCATGAGTACCGCTGCGCGGGGTCCTTGCACAGCATCCGGTAGACCCACGCCCGGAAGCCCGCTGGCACTGGAAACCGCGGTCGCAGCGCCGGTGGTTCCTGGTGTAGGTGCGCCGAGAGGACCTGGGAGCCGCTGCCCCTGAACGGTGGTTTGCCGGAAGTCAGCGCATAGGCCACACAGCCGAGTCCGTAGAGATCGGTCCACGGTCCCTGGTCGGACCAGCGGTTGGCGCACTGCTCGGGAGCCATGAACGCCAGGGTGCCGCCGTGCTGTGGCGGCTCGGCGTTGGGTTCTCCGAGCGCGTAGACCATTCCGAAGTCGGCCAGCAGCAGGCCTCCGGGTCCCTCGCCAGGCCTGGGTGGGGCGACGAGCACGTTGCGTGGCTTGATGTCGCGGTGGATCACGCCTCGGGCGTGGGCATGGGCGAGCGCGTCGAGCAGATCGAGCAGGATCCGGCGCAGATGCTGGTAGCTCTCGACCTCGACATCCGCCAGCGTCTTGCCCGTGCCCAGCTCCATGGCCAGGTAGGGCGAGCCTGCAGTGAGCTGTCCGGCGGAGCGGCGGGCTGCGTCCCTGGACACCTCACCGCTGTCGTAGATCCAGACGATGTTTGGGTGCTGAAGGGAGGCGACCGCGCGAACCTCCTTGTGGAAGGCGCCCCTCGTCTCTTCGGTGAAGCGATCGCACGGGAGGAGCTTGACCGCGACGCCGACGCCATCCCGGTGGATGGCACGCCACACCTCCCCGGTGCCGCCCCGCGCCACCGGCTTGATCAGCTCGAACGGACCTAGCCACATCGAGGCCATGGCCGACACCGTATCGCAGCGTTGGGGCAGGGTGTTGCGCCTTTTTCGGAAGGCCGCTGTAGACTCCACTCATGACGACCAACCTCGTGGCGCAGCGGAGCAGCTTTGTCGGTCGGCAGGACGATCTCGCCGTGCTTCAGGAGCGTCTGGAGACGGGCGCCCGCCTGCTGACCGTGGTGGGACCGCCTGGGACCGGCAAGACCCGACTGGTCTCCGAGTTCGGCAGGCAGCACAGCGCCCAGGAGGCACCCGCGGGTGGGGTGTGGTTCTGCGACCTGACCGAGGCGCGCACCCGGCGGGATGTGCTGGTTGCCATGTCGCGAGCGTTGGCCACCCCGGCGCGGGGGGACGACGACACCGAGCTGGTGACCTCGCACATCGACGAAGCCATCGATCGACTCGGCCGCACGCTGTTGATCCTCGACAACGTCGAGCAGGTGGCCGCGGTAGTAGCCGAGATCGCCGTGCGTTGGCTCTCTCGTGCGCCGCGTCTGCTGCTCTGCGTCACCTCCCGAGAGCACCTGGCCATCGCGGGCGAGGTTCGAGTCGAGATCGGCTCGCTGCCCGAGGCTGATGCAGTGCGCCTGTTCGTCGAGCGCGCCCGCGAGGTGCACCGGGACTTTGATGGCTCCGAGCCCGAGGTCCTGCTCGAGGTGGTGCGGCGTCTCGACTGCATACCGCTGGCCATCGAGCTGGCCGCGGCGCGGGTCCGGGTGCTGCCCCCGCGCCAGCTCCTGGACCGCCTGCACCGGCGCTTCGAGCTGTTGCGCAGCACTCGGCGTGACATTTCCCCCCGCCAGGCCACCCTGCGCGGCGCCCTGGACTGGTCCTGGGATCTATTGACGCTCCCGGAGCGCGAGGCGCTTGCCCAGAGCTCGGTCTTTCGGGGAGGGTTCACTCTGGATGCGGCCGAGGCGGTCCTGGATCTGTCGGCGCACCAGCCCGCCCCGGAGGTCATCGATCTCGTCGAAGCCCTGGTGGCCAGATCGCTGATCTCGACGGTCCCGTCGGCGACTGGCGCGGTGCGCTTCGCGATGTACGAGTTCATTCGGGAGTACGCCGCCGAGCGTCTCGACGATCCGGTCCGCACTCGGATCGAGGGCCGCCATGGGCTCTACTACGTGCACATCGCGGCCGACCCGACTGGCGCCACCGGAGTCGGCGAGGAACTCGACAACCTCTCCGCGGCCTATCGACGACACCGTGAGAACGACCCGAACCTGGCGGTACGGGCGGTGATCGCGCTGCGCCCGGTCCTGGGGATTCCCCGAGGGCCGTTCGACGCCTACCTGGAGCTCCTCGGGGAGGCCGCCCAGACCGCCCGAGCCAGCGGGGATCCGGGACTGCTCATCGATGTGCTTCGCGCCCGCAGCGCGGTGGGCTTGGAGGTGGGCAGCTGGTATCAGGCCGAGCAGGATCTACTGGCTGCAGAGGAGCTGGCGGTGGACACACCGCGGGTGCAGGTCGAGCTCCTGCTCGAGCACTCGTCACTCCTGCAGGTCACCGGAAGAGCACCGCTCGCGCGACAGCGGCTGCGCGATGCCTCTGCCCTCGCCAGCCGCCTCGAGCATCTGCCTGGAGAGGTCGCCAGTCAACTCGGCTGCGCACTGGCTCGGACCGGTTGTCTGCCCCAGGCCAGAGATCAGCTTGTTCGCGCGATATCGCTCTGCCGTGACCGAGGCCTGGCTGGCGACGAGGTTCGGGCCAGGCGCGCCCTGGCCCAGCTGTACCTCGATGATGCCGAGGTCGAGGAGGCCATCGAGCTGCTCGTCGAGGCCCAGCGCTGCCTGCCCTCCGATCCTGCTGTCCAGCTCGACCTGGCTTCGTCGTTTGCGGAGGCGGGCCGGCTGGACCAGGCGATGGCCCAGGCGCGAGCTGCACTGATGGCATCACCAGAGCGGGTGGCCTGCCTGGCGCTGCTGGCAGGGATCTCGCTGGCCCTGGGGGATCTCGTGCAGGCCGGTGCCCACCTCGACCGCGCCAACTCGGAGGCCTCCGCCGGAATCTCGCGGTTCGTCGAGGTGATGCTGCTCACCTGGCAGGGCGTGCTCTCACACCTCAGGGGGGACCTCGAGGCCGCCATCGAGCTGTTCACCGAGTCCGAGACCATCGCACGGCACCTCGATGCCCCGCTCCCAAGGACCTGCTCGCTGGCCCATCTCGGAGCCGCGCTGAGGAGTGCCTGCCGGGTCCAGAGGTCGAGAGCCGCCTTCGATGAAGCCAGGGCGTCAGCAGATTCTCGCGGCCTGGTGGTGATCGAGCTGCTGGATGGCGCGGCGGCCGCCGCGGGTCCGATCTCGATGAGGGTGGGGGTGGCGCAGATCGTGTGCAAGCACCAGAACCCTCTGGCCACCCTGGAGATCGCCACGGATGGGCGCTGGGTGGTGCTTCCCGACGGTGCCCGGCTGGACCTGTCCCGGCATCGGGCCCAACGCCTACTGGCATTGCGGCTGGCCCAGGCTCGCCTGGAACACCCCGGTGAGGGGGTGGCGGTCGAGGAGCTGCTGGTCACCGGTTGGCCGGGTGAGCGCATCCAGCCGACCTCTGGGGCCCAGAGGGTCTACACCGCCATCGGCAACCTCAGGCGACGGGGTCTCGATGCCCTGCTGCTCCGTCAGGACGACGGGTATCTCCTCGATCCTGCGACGGGGGTGGTGTTCGGGGAGTGCCTGGGTGACAGGGCCTAGCCACTGTCACGGTGATTGCGCCCGTCCGCAGCCGACTAGTGATCTCCTTCAGCTCAGAGCTGGGTCGTCGAACAGGTGGTCAATGAGGACGTCGCCGAACGTGTTGATGGAACCCGCAACCGCGCTCCGTGTCGCTCAGATCATGCTACTGCTTCCTCTCTCCCTCCTCCTTTCCTGCGGCAGCACCGCCGAGCCCGCCGTCCCCGAGCCACCAGCTGCCGAGATCGCCCCTCCTCCACTGGCCCGCGCCGAGGTCGCCCGCGCCGGCTACCAGGACGCCCGAGCTCGCCTCGAAGCCACTCGCGTCCGCCTCGCCGAGAGGTATGACCGCGAGCCAGACGCAAGGAGCGAAGTGCTCGAGGAGGCCAGAGAGACGGTCTTTGTAGCCATCACCTCGGAGTTCATGCCCGCCTGGGAGGGGACCCCCTGGGACTTCTATGGAACCTCGATAGTCCCGGGAGAAGGCCATATAGCGTGCGGATACTACGCCAGTACCGTGCTGGAACACGCCAGCTTCGACGTCGAGCGGGTCTTGCTCGCCCAGCAGGCGTCGGAGAACATCATCAAGACCTTCACTCCTGCCGGAGACATCCATCGCTTCAGGCGAAAACCGGCGTCAGACGTGGTGAAGAAGGTGAGCGAGCTCGGCCCGGGCCTGTTCATTGTCGGCCTCGACTACCACGTGGGATTCCTGGTGAACGACGGCGAAGAGGTGCAGATGTGCCACAGCTCCTACTTGGGTACGGCGGCTGTCCTGTGCGAAGACGCCGAGGCCAGCGACGCGATGGTCAGCGACTACCGAGTGATCGGCAAGCTCCTCGACGACCGGATGTTGAGACGCTGGCTCGAGGGCGGAGGCTTCGAAACGGTGCAGTAGACGCTCGGTCCCGCCCCTCGCTCGCCCTCATCGCGAGCGTCGCATCGGCAGCAGCAGGAGAAGCAGGAACCAGGTGGCTGGAACGGTCGAGCTGGATGAACAACCGCACTTTGCGGTATCGCCACCAGGAGATTCCGTGTCGTCCGCGTCGTCGGTGTCGTCCAGCGCGTCGATGAGACCGTCGCCGTCGCTATCCCCGAGACCGTCCTCGCCATCCAGGATCCCGTCGTCGTCGGTGTCGTCATCGAGCGGATCGAGTCCGTGTTCGAGCTCTTCGCCGTCGTCGATGCCATCGTCATCGGTGTCCGGCTCGAGGGGATCGAGACCGAGGTCAACCTCCGTGCCGTCCTCCACGCCGTCTCCGTCAGTATCCGGATCGAGGGGATCGAGGCCCAGGTTCATCTCGTCGCGGTTGCCGATTCCATCGCCGTCGGCGTCCCCGTCGGGACCGTCTTCATCGTCGTCGTCTTGCCAGTTCGGAGTGCCGTCGCCGTCGTCATCATCTTGTCCTTCGACTTCGTCGGAGATCCCGTCGCCATCCGAGTCGTGGTCGAGTGCGTCGAGTACGCCATCTGCGTCCGTGTCTGCGGGGAAATCGGGATCGCCTACCTCGATGAGGTCGGGAATGCCGTCTCCGTCGGAATCGACCGAGTTGGGATCGGTGCCGAGGAGGATCTCGACCTGGTTGGGAAGGCCGTCGCCGTCCCAATCCATGAGAGGGCCGTCGGTATCGTCCTGGTCGCGCCAGTTTGCGATGCCGTCGCCGTCTACATCGCCCTGCCCCTCGACGACGTCGAGAATGCCATCGCCGTCACTATCTATGTCCAACGGGTCGATGATTTGGTCGGCATCGGTGTCGGCAGGACCATTGGGGCCGAATTCGATCCCATCATCGATATTGTCCCCATCGCTGTCGACGATGAGATGCTGCATGCCGGACCGCAGCTCGTCATAGGTCGGTACACCGTCCCCATCGTCGTCGCTGTCGAGTGCATTGATGAGCCCGTCGCCGTCGGTGTCGGGTGGAGCTGCCACGTCCGGAATCTCATCCGAATCCAGGAGCCCATCAACGTCACTGTCCGGAAGGAATGGGTCGGTGCCCAACAGGACCTCATCGCAGTCCGAGAGGCCGTCATAGTCAGAGTCCATGAAGGAGGCGTGTGACGGGGAGAACGCGAAGAACAGGAGGGTGGTCATCGGTAGCATGAGCCCAATGTACCAGAGTGAGCTGGATTCTCGCC